>Ga0157380_10001182_pt1 | contig 16897 bp, 17 predicted proteins | sample S35metaG_FD_119757 | JGI IMG/M metagenome (GOLD analysis project Ga0157380, IMG submission 119757) | Switchgrass rhizosphere microbial communities from Kellogg Biological Station, Michigan, USA - S3-5 metaG | ecosystem: Host-associated > Plants > Roots > Rhizosphere > Soil | place: USA... | reverse complement strand
GCCGGCCTGTTCGCAGGCGAGGGCTGGGCCATCGTGAGTTCCTCGCCCGAGCGACTCGTCTCCGTGCGCGGCGACCTGGTGGAAACGCGGCCCATCGCCGGCACCCGTCCGCGCGTGCCGGGCGACGACGACGCCGCGCGCATCCGCGAACTCGTCGGACACCCCAAGGAGCGCGCCGAACACGTGATGCTCATCGATCTCGAACGCAACGACCTGGGCCGCGTGTGTGAAGCCGGTTCGGTCGAGGTGAACGAATTCATGACCATCGAGTCGTACGCGCACGTTCACCACATCGTTTCGAATGTGCGCGGACGGCTGCGGGAGGGAGTGACTCCGGGCCAGGTGCTCGCCGCGGTATTTCCAGGCGGAACCATCACCGGGTGTCCCAAGGTGCGTTGCATGGAAATCATCGCCGAACTCGAAGATCAGCCGCGCGGTGCGTATACGGGATCGCTGGGATACTTGAATCGCGACGGCAGCATGGACTTCAACATCCTCATCCGGTCGCTGCAGATCGGCAACGGAACGATCACGCTGCGAGCGGGCGCGGGCATCGTGGCCGATTCGATTCCGGAGAACGAGCTTGCGGAATCGCGAGCCAAAGCCCGTGGCGTACTCAGGGCATTGACCGACTCATGACCTCGCTCCTCATCAATGGCGAGCCTCCGGCCGATCCCTCGTTCGCGATTGCCACGACCGACCGCGGCTTGAACTACGGCGATGGCTTGTTCGAAACCATGCTCTACCGTGGCGGGTCGGTTCGTTATCTGGAAGCCCACCTGCGCCGACTCGGCGAGGGTTGCCGAAGACTCGGCATCGTCGGGCTCGATGAAACGCGACTGCGTGAGGACATCCATCGCGTCTGCGCCAGAGCGACCGAGGGAGTCGTAAAAATCGTTATCACTCGTGAGGGTGTCGGTCGCGGTTACCGGCCCTCGTCGGATCTTTGTGGCACCCGCATGGTTTCACTGAACCCATTGCCGCCAAAGGCGCTGCGAACGACAGTCAATCTGCGATGGTGTGAGTTACGCCTCGGACGCAATGCCGCGCTGGCAGGTATGAAGCATCTCAACCGGCTCGAACAGGTGCTGGCGCAGCGGGAATGGAATCCTGCCGCGGTCGACGCTGCGATCGATGGCGGGACGATCGATGAAGGCCTGCTGCTGGATAGCGAAGGCGAACTGGTTTGCGCCACCATGAGCAATGTCTTCCTCGTCAGAGACGACACGATCGTCACTCCGGACCTGCGATTCTGCGGCGTGCGTGGCGTCATGCGGGGTGAGGTGCTGCGTCTCGCGGGCGAGCTTGGCATTGCGACCAGCGAAACCGCACTATGGCCGGGTGATGTCGAGACTGCGACCGAGATCTTCATCACCAATGTCGTTCGTGGCGTTCGCGGCGTCGCTGCGCTCGGTTCGCAACGCTGGCCTGCCGGCCCCGTTACTCGAGCCATCGCAGCGGCGGTGAGCAAACCATGAGGAAACTGCTCCGCGCCGTCGCATTGCTGATCCTGTTGGTAGCCATTGCGATTGGTGCCATTGCCTGGTGGGGACGCAATTGGCTGCACACGCCGATTACCGCGCTTCGTCAATCGACCGTGTTCGAAATCGCTCGCGGAGCCAGTCTGCGTTCGATCGCTGTCGACCTGCAGCAGCGCGGCTTGATGGATCAACCGCAGGTCTGGATCGCATGGGCACGGATCACCCATCGCGCCGGTGCGCTCAAAGCAGGCGAGTACGCTCTGCAGCCGGGAATCACGCCTCAGCAACTGCTCGACGTGCTGAGTTCGGGCGCCGTCGTCCTGCACAGCGTCACGTTCATCGAGGGCTCGACGTTCGCCGATATTCGCAAGCTGTTACGAGCCAACGCGGATGTTCGCGGCGACTATGCAAACAAGAGCTCGGACGAAATCATGCAGGCGTTGAAGGCGCCCGGCCTGCATCCCGAAGGCCAGTTCTTTCCCGATACCTACTACTTTCCCAAGGGCACCTCCGACCTGGAACTGCTGGTGATGGCGCATCAGCGCATGACCACGGAGCTGGAGGCGGCATGGCGCGATCGGGATCCGACATTGCCGCTCGCGTCGGCTTACGAAGCCCTGATTCTCGCATCGGTCGTCGAGAAGGAGACGGCGCTCGACCGGGAGCGTCCGCTCGTTGCCGGCGTCTTCGTGGAGCGCCTGCGTCGCGGTATGCGGTTGCAAACGGATCCGACCGTCATCTACGGCATCGGGGAGGCCTACGACGGCAACATTCGCCGCACTGACCTGCTTCGCGATACGCCCTACAATACGTATACGCGTTCCGGATTGCCGCCCACGCCGATCGCATTGCCGGGCCTCGATTCGCTGCGCGCCGCGGTCAAACCCGACTTGACGGGTGCGATCTTTTTCGTCGCCACCGGCGAGCCGGATGGCAGTCATTTCTTTTCCAGCACTTTGAGCGAGCACGAGGCGGCGGTGAAGCGTTATCTGCAGAAGCTGCGTCAACGGTCGCGATCATGACTGGTCCACTCATGAATGGCCCACGGCGCGGCAAGTTCATCACCTTGGAGGGCGGCGAGGGCGTTGGCAAGTCAACCCAGATGGCTGGCTTGAGAGATCTGCTGGTAGCGCAGGGACTCGAAGTCGTCATGACTCGCGAACCTGGCGGCACCGAGCGTGCCGAGCGGATCCGTGCCTTGTTTCTCGAATCGGTCGCCGAGCCCATGCCGCCGGTCTGCGAGCTGCTGTTGGTGTTCGCCGGACGCTCGACCCACCTCAGCAACCTCATCGTTCCCGCGCTGGAGCGCGGCGCATGGGTTATCTGCGACCGCTTCACCGATGCGACCTATGCCTACCAGGGCGGGGGACGGGGGCTGGATGCCGGGCAGATCGCGGTGCTCGAACAACTCGTTCAAGGCTCATTGCGCCCCGATCTGACGCTGTTGCTCGACGCACCGGTCGAGATCGCCAGCGAGCGAGCGCGGCAACGAAATCAGCAACGCGGCAACGCCGATCGCTTCGAGGCGGAGCGCAGGGATTTCTTCGCACGCGTGCGTTCCGCCTATCTGGAAAGAGCTCACCGCGAGCCGGGGCGATTCTGCATAATCGACGCTTCCTCCAACGCTGAAGCCGTCAGTGCGAGCATCGCCGCAGCCGTACGATCCAGGCTATTGAGCAGGGCCGATGACTGAAACCAATCCAGGATTGCCGCCGATGCCGGAGCAATTGCCTTGGCACGAGAGTGCTGTGAGGCAATTGCAATCCGCGTGGGCCAGTGCGCATTTGCCGCATGCGTTGCTCATGCAGGGCGCGGATGGACTGGGGAAGAAAGCGCTCGCCGCATGGCTTGCGTTCGCGGTGCTATGCGAGCGTTCGACGACGGCGCTACAGCATTGCGGTGAATGCGTGAACTGCAAACTCACCGCGGCGGGTTCTCATCCCGACCTGCTGTGGGTCGACCCCGAGGAAGACAAGCAACAGATTTCGGTCGACCAGGTGCGTGCCGCGACCGAACGGCTGAGTAAGACCAGCTACATGCATGGATACAAGATCGCCGTGTTCGCGCCTGCTCACCAGATGACGAACAACGCGGCCAACAGCCTGCTCAAGACGCTCGAGGAGCCGCCTCCGCGCAGCCTGCTCATCCTGATCACGTCCAGGCCATCGGCGCTCGCACCGACGCTTCGCAGTCGCTGTCAGCGTATTGTCGTGGAACGGCCGACGCAGGCTGTCGCTCTCGACTGGCTGCAGCAGCGCTCAGGCGGAACTGTCAGCCCCCAGCTCCTCGAGTTCGCTGGCGGAGCGCCACTGCGGGCGCTCGAGGCAAATGCCGATGGCGCGTTCGACGACCTGGATAAGCGAATGACGCTATCGCTGGCCGCCCTGCTGAAAGGCGACGCCGATGTCACGCAGATCGCCGGCGAGTGGAGCAGCAAGGACCTGCCCTTGAGCGATCGGCTGACCTGGCTGGATTTGTGGCTTACGTCACAGGCTCGCGCGGCGATTGCAGGAACTGCCGACCTGGTCACGTTCCCAACGCGCCCTGCGCACTTGCCAAGCCTGCCCCGCACGTTGAACATAAGCACCGTTTACAGCATGGTGGACCGGCTCCGGGAGCTGAAGGCCCAGCTCACCCGAACGGCGCTACAGCGCGAACTCGCTGTCGAGTCGTGGCTGGTGGGCCTGCTGGAAACACTCGCGCCCTCACGGCACACGCGGTGACCCCAGTGAATGGAAATGACAATGGAAATGGCTAGATGGTAATGCGTCAGCCCAGCAGCAAGCCCGGCTTGCTGACTCTTACGATCAAGGACAAGAGCGCCTTGTATCTCGCCTATATGCCATTCGTGAAGAATGGAGGCCTGTTCATTCCCACCAACAGCAACTACCGCCTCGGCGACGAAGTGTTCATGCTGCTGAACCTGATGGGCGAGGACGAGAAGCTGCCCGTCGCGGGACGTGTCATCTGGATGACTCCGAAGGGAGCGCAGGGCAAGCGCACGGCCGGCATCGGCGTGCAATTCAGCGAACAGGACCGCGGCAACACCCAGCGCAAGATCGAAAGCTATCTCGCCGGTGCGCTCGGCGGAGACAAGCCGACGCATACCATGTAATCGCCATCGGTCCGCCCCGAGCACGCCCGGCGTCTATTTTTTTCCCGCCAGCGTTCCCAGCCCGCCTTTCAACACGAACGCTTTGAATCCTCGTTCCGAGAGAATGTAGGCGCCGGCAGAGCTGCGCCTGCCGGTGTCGCAGCACACGACATAGCTGGTTGCGCGATCCAGCGACTTCAATTTCAGCCGCAGGAAATACAGCGGAAGGTTGATCGCATCCGGCGGATGATGGTTCTCGAATTCGCTGGGAAGGCGCACATCCAGCCACTTCGCGCCTCGCTCAACGAGTACGCGGCCCTCGTCTGCATCGACCCAATGCAACATGGGTTCATTGAGCAATGTGCGGAAATCTTCTTTCCCCAGGCGCATCAGCGTGGCCTCCGTCGCTGCGATGACGTGCGCGTTGCGCTTGGCATCGGAGATCAGTGCTTCTTCGCCTAAGGTATCGCCCATGTTCAGTTCGGCGAGCTTGACACCTTGGCGATTGAGCGGCGTTTCGCGCAGGACGGTGCAGGTGCCTTTGACGATGACATAGAAATAGTCGCCGTCGTCGCCTTGTCGGATGATCGTTTCGCCGGATTTGAAATCCACGCGCCGCATGCGCATGAAGATCGCCTGGATATTCGCTGCGGGAATCTGGTGAAAGGCGGGCGTCTGCAGCAGCGTCGTCATCCAATCGTCCGAAGCGTCGGTGGACTCGCCGGTGCTGTTCAACTCGCTGACTTCATAGGTGCCGGTCTGGTCCCAGGTCAGCATCACGTCGAGCATGTCGCTGTCGATCGCCAGGTATTCGATGCGATCCGACTGCACGCGTGCGCCGTAGCGGCGTGGATTGCCGGGAACGACGGGATTGCGGGCTTCCGGCGATCCGCCGCGAATCTTCGCGACTGCGCGGCCCTCACGCAGTAATTCGATCACGCCAGTGACGATGTAGTAGGCCTTCTTGTCGGTGTCGCCCTCCTTGAACAGCAATTTCCCCGACGGCAGTTCACGCAACGTCGTTTTGCGCGCGAGCGAGTAGAGGTTTTCAGCCTTCAATCCGTCGAGCGGCGAAAACGAACGCAGCAGGCCCGGCGCGAGCGGCTTGCTCTCCATGTGATCCTCCAGGGACAGGCTCCCCGATCAACGCTCCAGCAGCGACATGACGGCGACGGTGGGCTTCACAGTGACCGTGAAGCGATGAGTGCGATCGATGGTAACAGGCCGGCGGCGGGCGGCGGCACCCGCAATTGTCGCGTTATGCGAGTAATTGCCAACCCGCATCGGGCGCAAATCGGTCACCGTAGCGGGTTGCCAATTCCTGCAGCCGCGTTACGACGACGCTGAAGCCTCGCGTCCTTGCATACTGAATCGGCCCGCCGCGAAACGGTGCGAACCCCGCGCCGAAGATCGCGCCCGCGTCCACCAAGTCGGCATCGTCGACCACGCGTTCGCGCAGTACAGCAACCGCTTCGTTGACCAGTGACAATAACAACCGATCTTCGAGATCCGCGGGCGCCACTGCATCCGCCGTGGATGCTTTCACCGCCTTGCCGTCGCGCCATTCATAGAAGCCCGCGCCGCTTTTCTTCCCGAACTTCTTCTGCTCGATGCGCTGGGCAAGCGGGGCAGGGACGGCTACCTGCTCGGATTGAAAGAAGACCTTGCCGACGCTCATCACCACGTCGAGCCCGACCACATCGGCCAGCTCGATGGGTCCCATCGGCATGCCGAAGTCTTCCGCGGCGCGATCGATCAGCTCCGGTGCGATCCCTTCTTCCGCTGCTCGCACCGCTTCACTCAGGTAAGGCATCAAGACGCGGTTGACCAGGAATCCTGGCGAGCTGCGGCAAACGATGGCCAGCTTGTCGATCTGCCGCGCGAAGGCCAGCGCTCGTTGCACCATCTGCGCGTCGCTGCGTTCGCCGCGAATGACTTCGACCAACGGCATTCGCGATACGGGATTGAAGAAATGCAGCCCCACCAAGCGCGTAGGGTCGTGCAGCCCCTCCGACAATTTCTCGAGCACGATGCTCGATGTGTTGCTTGCCAGCACCGCCCCCGGTTTCAGCTTCGGCTCCACCCGTGCATACAATTCGCGCTTGGCATCGAGATTTTCGAAGATCGCTTCGATGACGACGTCGGCATCGCCGACGCCCGCGCCTTGGACATCCGCTTTCAGCCGTTGCTTCGCGGCGTCCGCTTTCGCCGGTTCCGGATACCGCTTGTCGAAGAAAGCATTGGCGCGTTCCAGGGCCGGCGCGATGAATTTCATTTCGCGATCCTGCAGCGTCACGTTCAGGCCACGGGCAGCACACCAGCTGGCGATGTCGCCACCCATGACGCCGGCGCCGACGACGTGAACGTTGCGTGCCGGCGCGTCGTTCGATTTCGCGGCCGACTTGAGTCGTTCCTGGAGAAAGAACACTCGCACCAGGTTGCGTGAGGCCGTCGTGCACAAGAGCTCGGACATCGAGCGAGCTTCCGCGTCGACCGCGGCCTCTCCTTCTCCACCGTAGCGCAGCCACAGTTCGATCAACGCATACGGAGCAGGGTAGTGAGCCGGTCGAGCACGCTTCGCGACTTCACTTCGCATGCGGCCTGCAAGCATCGGCCTTACGAATGACAGGTTGAGCAGTCGTTGCATCAGAGGCGCTGTGCGCATCGGTGGAGGATCGAGCGCCAGTCGTTGTGCCACTTCGCGCAACTTCACCGGCGGAGCCAGCTTGTCGACGAGGCCCAACGCCAAGGCTTTATTCGGTCGCAACGAGCGGCCCGTGAGCATGAGGTCCATCGCCGCTACGGGACCGATCAATTGCACCGCTCGCACCGTGCCACCGAGACCGGGATGCACGCCGAGCTGTACTTCGGGAAATCCCAGGGTCGCCGCTGCATTGTCGACCAGCACGCGGTACTTGCACGCGAGCGCCAGTTCGAGCCCGCCTCCCAGCGCGAATCCATTGATGGCCGCAACAGTGACGCAGGGCAGGGCGGCGAGGCGATCCAGCACCCGCTGTCCGGCACGGATCAATTGATACGCCTGCGCCGGCGTTTCGATGCCGACGAATTCCTTGATGTCGGCACCGGCGACGAAGCCGCTGCTCTTGCCCGAGGTCACTATGAGCGCTTTCGGCGGCTTGCGTGCGAGCGTTGCGATGTGAGCATCCAACTCTTCCATCACGCTGCGTGACAGGCTGTTTGCGGAGGAATCGGGCTTATCGACGGTCAGCCAGGCGACGCCTTGCGTATCGGTGTCGAGTGACCAGGAGGTTGCGGCCTGAGTGGCATTGGGCATCGAATCCTCCCCTGGAAACAATCTGTGCAAACGCCGGCGGTCCCGACAACGTTCCGCGCATGACCCACTAACGGTTCCAGCCCACGATCGCCCACGATCGCCCACGATCGCATGGGCAACGCTATCCGTCAGCGGCTAGGAGCTCTTGACCTGGAAATCGCACACCAGTGGCCGGTGATCGGAGAATCTGACGTCGGGCACGTCGAAATAGATCATCTCGATGCCGTTCGAGTACAGGATGAAATCCAGCTCCTGCCGCGGATTACGGCTGGGATACGACGGCAGGCCGAGGCGGTTCGCGCTCTTGAGGCCCGAGGCTTCCATGAACAGGTAGATCTCGTGGTCGCCCCAGAACGTATTGAAATCGCCCGCGACGATCACAGGTTTGCTAGCGCGCTTCACCAGTTCATGCAGGTGGCGCAGCTGGTCGTGCCGATGACGAAATTTCAGCGATAGGTGCACCAGGAAGATGGCCACGTCCTCGAGCTCCAGCTCGATGATGAGCCGCTTGATGCCGGTGCTGAAGTAATGAAACCGTTCGCCTGCTACGCGCGGCGCCGCCAGGAAAGCATTGCCTTGCTTGCGCACGATGGGAACGAAATTGTTGAGGGACGCTTCGCCGTACTTGCACTGGTAAGTCGAATAGTGTCCCAGCGAATCCGCGATTCTCGCCGCCTGGTTCACCAGGCCCGAGCGGATCGAACCGGTGTCCACTTCGATCAGGCCGACCAGGTCGGGATCGAGGGACTTGATGTACTTCGTGATGCTCTCGAGCACCCGCGAATTGCTCCGCAGATAGCCCGCGCCCGGCACGGGCAAGTGAAAGGCCGGGCCAAACCCGGTCGCATAGCGAATGTTGTAGAGGACGAAGCGCATCGGTAGGGTGGCGCGGCCGAGGGGAGCATCGCAGGATCGCAACGCCGCATTCTATAGCACCAGCATGGCGGGCGGTGCCTGGAGCTTCCGAGCATCGCGTAGGGTAATCCATTAGAATCCGCCGGCAGCCGTATTCCGAAGTGTTCAGTGTTCCCTCCAGGAGCCAGACCAGTGGCAAGCATTTCCCAGCAAAACCCCGTACGCGTGTTCGTGGCGCACGCCTTCACAGCCGACATCGATTACCTGCGCGTCTTCGAATATCTCGAAAGCTCGCACAACTTCTACTACCGCAATTGCAGCGACCCGGATCGCAAGCCGGCCGACAAGGAAGCCACCAGGGAAGAACTGCGCCGGCAGATCACGCTGTCGGAAATCGTCATTGTGCCCGCGGCGACGTACAAGCAGCACTACGAGACCATCGATTTCGTACTGAATTGTGCGAAGGGACTGGATAGGCCGGTGGTGGTGCTACAGCCCTTCGGCGTAAAGGAAAAGATCGCCGTGCAACTGGAAGCGCTCGGTGACGAAATCGTCGAATGGAATGAGCGCGAGATCGCCGATGCGATTCGACGCCAGGCGCGTCACGAAGATACATCCCGCTGGGATGTGGTCGAATTCAAGCTGGACTGATCCGCGAGGCCTGCTTGGTTCGAAAGGCCTGGATGGAGGCGGGCGCCCGCCCGTCTCTGCTGCCGATCAGTCGTCGCCGGAATTGACCGCGCGTAACTTGGGACGCTGCTGGTATTGCGTCCGGGCAATCACGGCGAGCATCTCGACGATGCGGACTGCCAGGCGCCCGGCTTCGGGCTCGGACATCTTGCGAACCGTGGCCTGAACCGCCGTTTCGCCCCGCATCGGCCGAACGCAGCACAGGCAACTCGACACCGAACTGAATTCCTCACGGATTTCCCTGGGCAGCTCTTCCTGGTCCACGGTCGCCAGGTGGGCCCGGTATGCTTCGGCCAGACGCTGCTTGATCGGTCCAGCCGACACGAGAATCGCCGTTGCGGCGAGGAAACTCTCCCAGACGCTGCTCATACGCAAACACCCCGACATCGAGTCAGCGAGCTGCCAGCCTCTGGATTCCGACAGCCAACTTTTTGTAAAAAAAGGACCTTTAGCCAAGCCGTTTTTTAGCGCCGGCTCAAGCGCCTACGACTGGAATATACACAAGCATCTTCGAAAGACAACACTTTGACGGAGAATACGGGTGTCGCCAGCGTGCGCCGTATTATGCGGTTGAGACATTGCAGCAGTGGTATCGGGCGGCAGCGGCGGGTGCGATTGACGATGCGGGATCGCCGGCCTCGTCGATAGTCTCGATAGTCCAATATCATACTTCGCATAATGTATATTATGTTTAATTATGTGTTGGAGGACTTGGACAGCCATATCCCGCTCAAGTCGGCGCGCCGTCAGCCACCGACAACCTGTCTACTGTCGAAAGTCACTAATCATGTCGCGACGGACGCAAATGATGTCGCGTGAAGCTTGGCGACAGGTCATCGTTGGATTCTGCGGCCATCCGGGTCAGCATCCTCAATCGTCTCGCGCTAGGTTCATTCAGGAATCGCTTCGGGCAATCGGCAACGTACTCCTTGAGCCTTTCGCCACTATACGAACGCGCCGGCTCGCAGCTGAATCGATCCGCGCGGCTCCATGCGTTTGCTCCTTGACCAGGTCGATTGGAACTTCCTCTTGCTGCCGCCGGAAGAGTCGACGTCGTATGAAATCGGCTTCAAAGCCAGCGCCCTCGACAAGCGCCTGCAGACGAACGTTTCGATCTACCATCAGAAATTCGATAACTACCCGTCGCGATCGTCATCCGGCGTGTTCTACGTCGAATCCTTCCAGCAGGGGGCGGCCGTGCTTACGCGCCCCACCTCGTTCAATTTCGTGGGCGCCGTGCCCGTCGAGGTCAACGGCATTGAGGCCGACGTCGCGCTCGCTGCAACGGACCAAATGGGATATCGGCGTCACCACACGTTGCCGGAACACGACGCCGCGACGCGCGGGCTCATCTACGGTGAAATGAATCGAGTGCTCGCCGCGCTGCACCGCGTTGACTTGTCTGTCACAGGCCTTACCGACTATGGCCGGCCGGGGGACTATTACCGGCGGCAGATCAGTCGTTGGACTCGACAGTACCGGGCTTCGGAGGTCACGCGCTCACCGCCAATGGAGACCTTGATCGCGTGGCTGAAGTTGTCCAAATCGGTTGCTGGCGGCGCCAGCGCCATCCGTGTGGCGGTTGCTGGAAGACTTTGGAAATATTCAACGCTGGTGGCTGGCCGATGGCCGCATCCGCATCGCCAAGGTCGACATCGAGGGGGACGGTGTCGGCATGATCCGCCACATCTACAACCACGGCGCAAAGCACGCAGTCAGCGAACGTCTCGATCTGATCGATGCTCCATCGCGTACGCTGGTGCTGTCCATCATCGGCACGCGCCCGCTGGGGATCACGGGGTATGTCGCTGAAGCCCGCATCGTGGATGTCGCAGAACATCAGTGTTGCATGGACTATCGTGCGCTGATCACGACGAGCGGTGTCGACGAAGCAAAAGTGCCCTCCGGTGTCTTGAAGACCTGGTCTGCATGTTCGACGGACTGGAGCGCACGGCCCACGCCAGCGAGTGAAGTTCTGTCCGTTCATTGTTGCCGCCGGCGCCGATCGTTGTCTCCACCACTGTTGATAAAGCCACGGTACCTATTCCCCTTGACACGTCGCCAAGCGCATACTCCATCCAGAGCATCGGGTCAGCGCAATCCGGAAATTGCCGGGCGCTGCAACTGAGCCGAGGTGTTGCCATGTCGCCTTTCGCTACGAGTTCATCCAGCTACCGTCGGTTGCTTGCCGCCTTGATGGCAGGGCTACTTGCACTCGCGTCTCAGCTCGCGTCGGCACAGGCGAACAAGAGCGTCGATGATCTCGTATCCCAGGCACAGGCTGTGATGCAGAAGGGCCACCCGGAGGACGCGGTCAATCTGCTGCGCCGGGCTATCGACCAGGAGCCGAATCGCGCCGACCTGTATCTGCTGCGTTCACGCGCACGGGATTCCTCGGGAAAAATGGAGGCGGCGATCGAAGACGCCTCGAAGTATATCGAGCTCAAACCCGACGACCCGGCTGGCTATATCAATCGCGCCCGCATCTACTCCTCGGCGGAAAAGCACAGGGAAGCGCTCGAGGATGCCAACAAGGCGATCGCGATGGCGCCGAAAGAGCCCGACGGATATTACCGGCGCGCCGATATCTACAACGACATGGGCAAGACCGCCGAAGCCAAGTCCGACGAGGTCATGGCGGAGAAACTCGACAAGTAGGCAAGCACCAGCCCCACCGCTCAAAGCCAGGTGGTGACTTCGCTCGTCGGCGCCTCGACCAGTTGACCGGGAATATCCGCCTTTCCCAGGTACAGCAATGCGACGATGTGATCCTCAGGCGTCAGCCCGAACATGGCTTTGACGTCGTTGTCGTAGGCAGCGCCGCCGGTCTTCCACATCGCACCGTAGCCCAGTGCATTGGCTGCGAGGAACATGTTTTGTACCGCGGCGGCGACCGCGGCGACCTGTTCGATTTCTGGAATCTTGCCTTTGGCGATCTTGGCTGCGACGGCGATGATCATCGGCGCACGCAGGGCCTTTTTGCGTTCGGCTGCGAGTTGCTCCGGTGGCGCGTCGGCGACTTTGCGTTTGAGCATGACGGCCATGGCGTCGCCAAGACGTCCTAGCGCATCGCCCTCGAGAACGATGAAGCGCCACGGGCGCAACCGTCCATGATCGGGCGCACGCGTGCCGGCGCGAATGATCTGCTCAACGTGTTCGCGACTGGGACCGGGAGCGCTCAGCTTGATTGCCGAGGTGCGCGATTCGATGCCTGCAAGCAGATCCATTGAGACCTCAACCGAGTTTGCGAACCTGCATCGCCAGGTGCAGGCGGTCTCCACGTGTCGTGCACATGGAGATGTCTATGCCGCGATCCACGGGCCAATGGCGCACGATGGCTTGCGAGGGAACATAGACAGGTAGTTTGAATTGCGTGTCGACCTGGATCCTGCCCTCGGGAAGATCCTTCGCGGCAGATCCCAGGCAGCGGCCGAGCGACCACATACCGTGCGATACCGATTGCTTGAATCCGAACATGCCGGCGGTGCGGTCGGTCAGGTGAATCGGATTGAAATCGCCGGAGATCAGCGCATAGCGCCAGCCGGTGCCGGGTGCGACTTCGATGGGCTCGCTGGTCGTGCCGTTTTCCGGGTGCATCGAGCGTTCGATGCCCGGACGCTTGACGCCTTCCTTCACCGTGCCATGGCCGCGCGCGAACATGGTGCTCACCTCCTCCCACACGACTTCACCGTCGCGATCGAATTGCGTGAGGAAGTCGTATTCCTGGCCGAAGTCCGTCAGGCGCATGGTGTCGAAATACACCCGCAGACGCAGCGGACTCTCGACGCCGATATTCTTGAACACGCGAATCGTATTGCGCAGATGAATCAGGCCCAGCACCTTCACGGGAAAGTTTTTCGCGACGAACAGCTGCATGTGTACCGGCATCGCGACCACGTGCAGATAGGCCGGCGGCAACGTCGGTGCATCCGGTACGGCGCAGATCTCACGATACTTTCGCAGGTGCCCGGCAGAGAGAACGATCTTGCGCACTTCGAGTTCGACCGGCGCAATCGTCGCGCCTGCCGCTGCGATGTAGGGTTTCTTGCCGAGCAGGACCCGGGCGTAGGCCGGCACCATCGACGGCAAGCTGGCGAATGTGCGCTTTTCCAGTGAGATCGAAGTTACGGCCATGGTGAAATCAGCAGTCTGCGGGTTTCCCTGTCGACAAATGACAGAAGTATGGGCACGGCTACGGGACGGTCCCATCGATGACGATGCGTACGCTTCCGGTGGCGGTGGCGAAATCATAATCAGCCTGGCCGAATAAGTCGCCGCTTTGTGCCTGCGGGCCACCCGACCGCGACAATCTTGCCACGACCTGCACCTTGGGAACGGTCGCAATGGTACGTGTCGGCATCATCGCGTCGCGCTCGCTCAGCTCGATGGATAGCGGTAGTTGCGTAGAGCTGTGTCGTTGTACAGCCAGCGGTGGACCGCCTGCCTGAGGATCGCGCGCCAGGACGAACAACGGCATTTCACCGGACACTTTGCCCGCAAGCGCCGGTGACAACGAAACTTCAACCCGTATGGACCGCTGCGCGGCGCCAGCTTCAGGTTTGGTAGCGGCGGCGGGACTTGAACCTGCGGCAGCCATCGCGGGCGCCGGAATGCCCGGCCCTTCGCCCGGCTGACCGTCTCCCAATTGCTGCGTGAGGTCCTGGACCTGCCGCTCCAGCATCGTTTTCAATTCATCCGGAGGATTCTGTGCGAGCAGCAGTTTCAGGCGATCGCGGCCGGTGCGCAGGTCGCCTGCCTGTAACGAAGCCATGCTCGCGTACCACAATGCTTTCGGATGATTCGGAGCCTTGGTCAGCGCCTGCTCGAACAACTTGCCAGCGCGTCCTTGCAACGACGCTTCGTCGAGCAAGGCGAGGCATTCGCCCAGTCCGACCAGTGCTTCGACGTTATCGCCCTTGGTGAGATCGTATGCATGCTGAAACGCTTCGGCGCCACGGGCAAACCGGCCCGTCGTCGAATAGGACCGACCGAGCAGCAACCAGCCGGCGACATCGTTCGGATTCTCCTTGAGCTTGGCTTCGAGACGGTCCAGCAGTGTATCGACTTCGGCGTTCTTGGTCGTCTCCGCCTGGATGGCGTTGAAGTCCCAATTGCTCAGATGTGCATACAGCGCGACCGCCAATCCGACGATCGCAACGCTGGTGACGACACCTGCGACACTGCGCTCACGCCGCGTCGCCTGGGCATCGACAGGAGGTTTGGGCCGCAGCAGCGGAAGCATGGTCCACACCAGGACCGCCGCGAGCATCACGGCACACAGGACGATGAAAGCGGTCAAGGAGCACCCGTATCGGACGCGGCCGGCACACCGTGATCTTCACCGGCGTCGCCGTCTTCGGGCAGCTTGGATTTGCGACGAATCACGATCACGGCGACGACTGCGCCAACGCCCACCAATATCAACGGCGCGGCCCACAGCAACCAGGTGCTCGAATTCAACGGCGGATTGTAGAGAACGTAGTCGCCGTAACGATCGCGCATGTACTGCATGATCTCCGCATCGCTCTTGCCGGCCGCCATCAACTCGCGCACCTGTCGACGCAGGTCGGCAGCCAGCCCGACGTTGGAATCGGCGATCGATTGGCCACGGCACTGCACGCAGCGCAGGTCATGAATGATTTTCTCATAGCGATCCTGCTGGACCGGATCGGCGAAAGCCGGCCCCGTATCGATCGCTCCAGCGAGCTGCATCCACCCCGCCAGCAGGAAAACGGCCACCCAGCGCTTCATTCGGTGCGTACTCCGGTGCCATTGATCCGTGGCAGGAAATCGCGTTCCCACACTTCCATGGTCATCGGCGCGATGTGTTTGAACAGGACCTTGCCGTCGGCGCCGATCAGGAAAGTTTCGGGTGCGCCGTACACGCCCCAGTCAATGGCAACGCGGCCTTCGTCGTCGAACGCCGTTTCCGCATAAGGATTGCCCAGCTGCTGCAGCCATTGCTGGGCGAGCGAACGATCGTCCTTCCAGTCGAGTCCGACGATGGGCACTTCCTTGCGGCTCGCAATCTCGAGCAGCGTCTTGTGTTCCTGTCGGCAGGCCACGCACCAAGTGGCCCAGACATTGAGCACATACGGCTTGCCGGCATAAGCGCTGCTAGCCACTTTCTTGTCCGGATCGTGCACGGTGGTCAATTCGAACTGCGGCGCCGGCTTGCCGATGAGCGGCGACGGCAACGTTTCCTTGTCGCGGTCGATGCCGATGAAAAAAAATGCGACGAGCGCAGCGAACAGTCCGACCGGAAGCAGGTAACGCCACATAGGATTGAACTCAGATCGATTCCGCGGCAGCTTTCGCGGGCGCGTCGGCAGTCACGCGCTGACGATAGCGACGATCGGTAACGCTGATTCCACCGCCGAGCGCGATGATGAGCGCGCCCAGCCAGATGAACCGAACCAGCGGCTTGTACTGCAGGCGCATGCTCCACGAACCGTCGCCGAGCGGATCGCCCATGGCGACGAACAGATCGCGACCCCAGCCGGCATCGATGCCTGCTTCGGTCATGGGATTGGTCTGGACGCGATAGGTGCGCTTCTGCGGATGCAACACTGCTACTTGTTTGCCATCGCGTGTGATCGCCACTTCGCTTTCCACTGCATCGTAGTTGGGGCCGGCCACGTTACGCAGGCTGTTCATCTTGAGTTCGTAAGCGCCAAGCTGCGCGCTCGATCCCGGCTTCAGGCTCAGGTCGGTTTCGAGATGATAGGACTCGACCGTGGTGACGCCGAGGATGAACACCGCCAGGCCGAAGTGAGCGACGCTCATGCCAACGACGCTTGCCGACAACGAATGCCCATTGCGCAGCCGCGTTACCGGTTCGATCAGCGCCGACAAGGCGACGGCGAATGCAGCTATGAACCCGACCAGCGTCAGGATCGAATGCCACCTGTAGACGCCCAGTGCCAGCAGCAATGACAGCACCACTGCAGCAGCAGCTACCGTCAACAATGCATTCCTGGTGCGGCCGAACGATGCCTGTTTCCATTCGGCGTGCATGCCGGGCACCATCAGGAACACCATCGGCAGGACCGGTATCAGGAAGGTCGCGGCGAACCAGGGAGCGCCGACGGAGATCTTGTCGAGCTTCAACGCGTCCAGGAATACCGGATACAGCGTGCCCAGCAGGATCAGCGCGGTTGCCGCTACCAGCAGGATGTTGTTCATCAACAGGAACGATTCGCGGGAGACCACGGCGAAGCCGACGTTCGAGCGGAAGTTCGGCGCTCGCCACGCATAGAGCGCGAGCGCCGTGCCTACGCAGATGCCCATGAAGATGAGGATGAACAAGCCGCGGCTCGGATCGCTCGCGAATGCGTGCACGGACTCGATGATGCCGGAACGCACCATGAACGTTCCCAGCATCGATAGCGAGAAGGCACTGATCGAGAGCAGCAAGGTCCAGCTCTTGAACAGTCCGCGCTTTTCAGTCACGGCCAAGGAGTGGATCAATGCCGTGCCGAT
>Ga0157380_10001181_pt1 | contig 16911 bp, 17 predicted proteins | sample S35metaG_FD_119757 | JGI IMG/M metagenome (GOLD analysis project Ga0157380, IMG submission 119757) | Switchgrass rhizosphere microbial communities from Kellogg Biological Station, Michigan, USA - S3-5 metaG | ecosystem: Host-associated > Plants > Roots > Rhizosphere > Soil | place: USA... | reverse complement strand
TTCTCCAGTTTGCTATCGGCCTTGACGAATAGATATTGAGTAGTTGGTTCCTGGTTGGTTTTAAAATAATCGTAGGCTTTATTCGCAGCTTTCATAAACCGTTCGAAGGAAATTGGCTTCAATAGGTAATCGAGTACATCCAATTCATACCCCTTGATAGCATATTGTTCATAGGCGGTAGTGAAAATCACTTTGGGAGGGGAGACAGTATTCTTTAAAAATTCAATCCCACTCACATAGGGCATTTCAATATCCAGGAACAGAAGGTCAACCGGCGCTTGTTTCAAAAGATTGTTTAATTGAATGGCATTTTCACAAACTCCTTTTAGCTCGAGAAAATCTATTTTCCCGATATATCCCTGTAACCCTTTGCGGGCAATGGGTTCGTCGTCGATTATTATACAGGATATCATCATCCGAATTATTGAATACTCAGGGTGAGTGTAGCTGTAAATTTCTCTTTTTCTTTTTTAATAATTAGTTCATGTTTTCCCGGGTAAAGCAATTCAAGTCTGCGTCTAATATTTTCCAATCCTATTCCTCCGTTAGCAGCTGGTGGCATATCGAGTGGAAGGGAATTTGTAATATGAAAGTTCAATTGATTTCCCCCATTGCTTGCTTCAATCCGCAATTTATAATCACCTCCGATATATTTAAACGCGTTCTCCACAAAAGGTAAAAATAATAATGGGTAAACTTGTTGGGATGCCAGGCTTTTATCAAAATGAACAAATAACTGCAATTTCTCGGAACTCCTCAGTTTTTGAAGCCCTATAAAGCTATTAAGATATTCAATCTCCTGGCTGATTGGAACGGTTTGTTGCTGATCGTACAGTTGATAACGGAGTAATTCTGAAAATTCCTCTACACTTTTCTTAGCGGCAGCCACATTTTCATCCATCTGGAAATAGATGGTATTAAGTGCATTGAAAAGGAAGTGTGGATGGTATTGCGCCTTTAAGAATTTCAACTCTGTTTGCAGTTGATCATTGGCAATTTTTTCAAGCTGCAAACGCTGCTGTACATATTCTTTCAGATAGATATTGCCCCTAACTATGGCGAAGTAAAGCAGCACATACAATCCCGCGATAATATGATCTATGAGGAAGTCGGCGACGCTGAGTCCATCATCGGTTACTGCCGTAATAGGAATTGCGGTAAGGTTAATGATGATAAATGACCATAGCATTATCGTTCCAAACTCGTGTGCGATTCTTTTCCCGGTAATCTCTCTTGCTTTATCCATACTGAATTTCCGGATAAAATAATTGAGCATGTATTGAATGATATAGGCGATGATTATCGTAGAACCCACTTCTATGATCGTTGTATGCGCGGGTCTTCGCCAGAATTTAGTCTCCGAGGCAAAATCATTAACCAACCGGACGGTTATATAAATGATGAGGCCGAATAGGCAAGGGAAAATATATTTCCAAAAAAATTTCATTCATTAAACTTAGTGTTTGGCTCCAGCTTTTGGAAATTTCTTTGACCTGAGGGCGGTTTGAGCCGACCAATGGTCAGACCAATCTTAACTATATGCCACCGGTTCCAAATCCAACAAATGATGCAGGTCTTGAGTTTTGCCAATCGTTTTCCTGCGTCTTTGGATATAAGGTCTGACAGCCTGCCCCGCTTATTGCGGGGGTCTCCGTCTGACCATATATCCAAGCTATATGTCCGTAAACATGATCAGACCCGAGACAGCCTGCCCCGTTTCTACGGGGGTCAGACCATGTTTACGGATATGCCACCGGTTCTAAATCGAGCAAATGATGTAGGTGATGCAATAGATGTCGATTGTAATCGCTCGCAAGCCATTCTATACTATGCAGGTCCTGGGTTTTTACAATTCGTTTTCCAGCTTCTTCAGAAGTATTTTTAAGAATAACACAAATATGTTTATTGATAAGTGCCCAAAGATCTATCAAGTCCTTGTCATTATAATTTTGGTAATTCCCAATCTCCACCCATTTATCCTGGTTGTATACGATATAAGGTTGCTCTTCGTATTGTCCAGTCACAAATCGTCGAATATTTGACTGTGCCGAATCGATCAGATGACCTAGCTCTTCTTTCTTACTCCATTTGTTTGGAAAGGGCTTTGCGGCAAAAGCAGCAGCATTAACCTTTTCAAGTTGGGGCTTATAATCAGAAATTATCTGTTCGAGTTGTTGAATCGTTTCTTTCATAGTTAATTTGTTGCCACGAAGACACGAAAAAAAATTCAATTGGAAACTCCCCATTAAAAGGGACCCTTTTTACAATACGGATACATATTCTTCGTGCTTTCGTGCAATAAAAACTGTGCGACCTGTTCCTTAATCCGTGTAATCCCCGCCTGAATGAATTCATTCGCGCAGGTGTGGTTAACGACAAACAACTTTTGTCTATCTGCCTTTCCTGCAATATTTTTGCTCCTCCTAAACTGAAAAAATGGCAAGACAAATAGCATTAAGAGAAGCGATCCGCGAAGCGATGAATGAGGAAATGAGGCTGGATCCAAATGTGTTTTTAATGGGAGAGGAAGTAGCCGAATACAATGGAGCCTATAAAGTGAGCCAGGGTATGCTCGACGAGTTTGGTCCAAAACGCGTAATAGATACGCCCATTTCTGAACTCGGTTTTACTGCCATTGCCGTGGGTGCTGCTCAAAATGGTCTTCGTCCCATTGTTGAATATATGACCTGGAACTTTGCAGTTTTAGCCTTAGATCAAATTCTAAATACCGCCAGTAAAATGCTGGCAATGAGTGGTGGACAAGTTGGTTGTCCTATCGTATTTCGTGGACCTGGTGGATCAGCCGGCCAGTTAGGTGCCCAGCACTCTACCGCTTTTGAAAGCTATTATGCGAATATCCCCGGTATCAAAGTAATCTCTACCGCCAACCCATATGATGCAAAAGGATTGATGAAAGCTGCCATACGTGATAATGACCCGGTGATTTTTATGGAAGCCGAAACAATGTATGGAGAAAAGGGGGACGTACCTGAAACCGAATACATCATTCCCATCGGTAAAGCCGATATTAAAAGACCCGGTCGCGATGTAACAATCGTTTCCTATAATAAAATGATGAAGGTGGCACTTGGCGCTGCCACCGAGTTGGAAAAAGAAGGAATAAGTGCTGAAGTGATCGATCTGCGTACTATTCGCCCGCTCGATTGGCCAACAATAGTTGATAGTGTAAAAAAGACCAACCGCCTAGTTATTGTAGAAGAACAATGGCCCATGTGTTCCGTTTCTTCTGAAATTGCATACCGTATACAAAAAGAAGCTTTCGATTATCTCGATGCGCCAATATTACGTATTACAGCTGCTGATGCACCATTGCACTATGCGCCTAATCTCGTGGCACTGGCATTACCCGATGTTCCAAGAACGGTGAAGTTGGTGAAAGATGTGATGTACTGGAAGAAGTAGTTTTAGTCGGGAGTCAGGAGTTCGGAGTCTTAAAAATCGAAGAGTACTCTGAAATCATTCATTATTCACTATTGACTATTCACTTTTTGAGCCAGTCGACATTGCTACTATGTAGCTTTTGTTCCCGCCATCGGCGGGACTCTTCAACGATAACAATTCTATTGAGCTCGACGAAATATGAGCTCGACGATATATGAGCAAATAAATTCAAAGTCCCGGCGTAATGCGGGATTTTTTTTATGCGTTCAATGATGACCGCTCCATATATTTTTAAACTACCTTCAACTTTTAAATTCAGTTGTATGAAAATTTTCTTTTTAGTTATCGGGTTGTTCACTTTTATTACTGGTATATCACAATCAACTTATACGCCCACCACTGAAAACATGCAAGCGAGGAAATGGTTCGATAGCGCCCGCTTCGGAATGTTTATCCATTGGGGCGCCAGCAGCGTATTAGGTCATGGCGAATGGGTGATGAACAACCGGAATATCCAGGTAAAAGAATACCAACGGCTCATTCATATTTTTAATCCAATTGATTTTGACGCGCAGAAATGGGTAAGCACCGCGAAGAATGCGGGTATGCAATATATTACTCTCATCACCCGTCATCACGATGGGTTTAGTTTATGGGATACCAAACAAAGTGAGTGGAAGATCAGTAATACTCCCTATAAAAAAGATATTGTAAAACAAATCGCGGATGAATGTCATAAGCAAGGCATCAAAATTTTCTTTTATTATTCCCTGCTCGATTGGTACCGCAGCGATTACCAGTATGAAACAGGTAGAACCGGTAAAGGCACGGGTAGAACAGAGAAGAGTAACTGGAACAGCTATATTAATTTCATGAAAGCACAATTGACAGAGTTACTTACCAACTATGGAGAAGTATCCGGTATCTGGTTTGATGGTCACTGGGATCAGTTGGATAATGATCATGATAAAACCAATAAGTCAAAAGTCGATTGGAAGTATGATGAAATCTATACACTCATTCATCGCTTGCAGCCACAATGTTTGATAAGTAACAATCACCATCTTACCCCTATACCTGGAGAAGACTTTCAGGCTTTTGAAAAAGATCTTCCTGGTTTTAATACCAGTGGCTTTGGTGGCGCATCCGTTTCCGCCTTACCATTAGAAACCTGTGAAACCATTAATGATTCCTGGGGATTTAATATTACTGACCGTAATTATAAAAGCACCAAAGCGCTGATTGATTACCTCGTGAAAGCAAGTGGTTATGGTGCAAATTTCTTATTAAATATAGGGCCTATGCCTAATGGACAAATTCAACCGGAGTTTACCGAAAGATTGTCGGCCATGGGAGCATGGTTGAAACAAAACGGTGAAACGATTTATGGAACAAAGGGAGGGTTTATAAAACCACAAACATGGGGTGCCATTACGGAAAAAGACAATCGTGTATTTATTCATCTGCTAAATACCAATGAAGAGAAACTGCTACTCAAGTTTCCATATAAAATAAAATCAGTCAAAGCATTTACTGGCAAGCAGGCAGTAAAATTTCAACTGGTAAATGATGGGTTTGTGGTATTCGATATAAAAGGATTGCCGAAGCAGGAGTTTGATACGATTGTTGAAGTAGAAACGATTAAATAAGAGTTAACCGCCATGGTCAGACGGAGAACCCCCGTGATGGCGGGGCAGGCTGTCAGACCATAGCGGTACAGACAAAAAAAACCCCGCATTGCGGGGCTTTTTTTATTAAACAATTATTAAGATTTAAAGCGCTTTTACCAATCCTTCGAATGCCATCAGCACTACATACATACTTGCTAAAACTAATCCGCCTAAAAGTGCGAGTTTCATAATAACACTACTGGTAGATGCCGAACGGGGGCTTTGTAATTTCAGGGAGGCCTTCATAGCAAAAATGATTTTGGGTTTTATGATTTTTTCACAGATATCAACGCTAAATTAATACCCCTTTACTATAAATACAATGGGGTTTTTACGATACTTTAATCACCTACCCTCCCGATAAGCTCAAAACCGGCGCAATTGATCCGCAGTAAAGGTCCACTCGGGCAGGTCTATAATTTGCTGGTTTGTTACTGTATACCAAGGACTTAGCTCGGGATGCCCTGGGTTGATTACTACATGAATATCCTGAGCCGGCATATAACTGTTCGCCAGAAGGTAAATTTTCTCCCCCTTTCTATTTATAGCTACATCCAATACGATGGCGGCATGACCCGGCGACCCGCCCCTGATAAGCACGTCTCCAGGTAGTATCCCCGAAAGGTCATTTACCTTCTTCAATTGTTTTTCCAGCGAGAGTGTACCGCACCACGAAAAAACATTTTCCAGATAGCGGTCAAATTCCTTCCTGTCACCATTAAGCGGTGAATTGTATTTCTTTCCATTATTGTCGCTGAATGATATTTCACTATAGCGCTTCTGCCTGAATAAGTATTCCGCACGGAGCCGCATGATTGCGTCAGCACATTGCTGCAGATCTTTTTTACCAGTACTGATATCCAGTACCGCAAACTGAGCCGATTGATTCTGTTTCCTGGATCCATCGTACTTGTAAACAGTTTTATCTTTTTTCAATGGGAAACGTCTCAGCCATTCCCCGAAAGAACCGGTTTCAAGCGTGATTCGTTGATACCCTTCTGGCAGGCTGATCGACTCAATATTAGCAAATGGATTTTCATTCCCCGGGTTTACCGTTCCCATTGCGGGAGACGCAGGAGAAGAGGAACAATAAACAAATAGTGGCAGAATAATTGCGATAAGCAGGTTCGGTTGCATATTGTTATTTTTGCGCAGTCAAGAATTTGTTTGAATTCAATATTTAAATTGCCGGGGAGACGGTAAGACGGGAAGGATTTATAATATTAGATGAAAATCTTTTCGGCTTCCCGTCTTCCCGGCAAAAAAATAAAGTCAGCTATCATTGAAACGCCTACCTGGCATTATTCCATAGCAATAGAATGTTAAAAACTTATGAGTAATATTTTAATAATTGATGATGAGAAAGCGATCCGCAAAACGCTCAGCGAAATACTTTCATACGAAGGATATAAAATTGATGAAGCAGGAGATGGAGAAGAAGGATTAAAAAAATTTCGTGAAAAAAGTTACGATGTAGTGCTTTGTGATATTAAGATGCCCAAGTTAGATGGCATCGAGTTCCTCGATAAGAGTAGGGAAACAAATCCCGACATCCCGGTTATTATGATTTCAGGGCATGGAACCATAGAAACCGCGGTCGAAGCTGTAAAAAAAGGTGCCTACGATTATATTTCCAAACCACCTGATCTGAACCGCTTGCTGATTACGATCCGCAATGCGATGGACAAAACAAACCTGGTAGCAGAAACAAAAGTGTTGAAGCGGAAGGTGAGTAAAGTGGACGAAATGATTGGAGATTCAGGACCCATCATTCGCATAAAAGAAACGATTGAGAAAGTAGCACCAACTGATGCACGTATCCTGGTTACAGGTGAAAATGGAGTAGGAAAAGAATTAGTTGCAAGATGGGTACATGAAAAAAGCAATCGCGCAACCGGTCCGCTTATTGAAGTTAACTGCGCCGCTATTCCAAGCGAACTGATCGAAAGTGAACTGTTCGGACACGAAAAAGGATCTTTTACTTCCGCTGTTAAACAACGAATCGGAAAATTTGAGCAGGCACATGGCGGTACGCTTTTCCTCGATGAGATCGGAGATATGAGTTTGAATGCGCAGGCAAAAGTGCTAAGGGCATTGCAGGAAGGAAAGATCACAAGGGTAGGAGGCGATAAAGATATCAGTGTGGATGTTCGGGTAATAGCCGCCACCAATAAGGACCTGCTGAAAGAAGTAGATGAAAAAAATTTCCGTCTCGACTTATACCATCGGCTCAGTGTAATTATAATTCATGTTCCCTCACTCAACGATCGGCGCGATGATATTCCTTTATTGGTCGATAAATTTCTGAGCGATATCTGTGCTGATTATGGAATTGCTAAAAAAGGGATCGAACCAGAATCCATTGAGGGCCTCAAACAACATAATTGGACCGGTAATATCCGTGAACTACGTAATGTAGTCGAGCGATTGATTATACTTTCCGGAAAAACAATTACTTCGGAAGATGTGCATAGTTATGTGTTACCGAAGAAATAATTTTAATGTGCAAATGGCGAATTTGCGAATGACGGATGGCGAATGAGGAAGCCCGGAAATTTATAATCCCCGAATAACTGCGCGTTACAATTATTCGGGGATTTTACATTAGAAGCATCCGCCATCCGCCATTCGGCATTTTCATCTGTATTTCAACCACTCATTTGCATATTTTCTAATCTCCATCTTTACTATACTCCAGCAACTCCTCATCCGTCATCAAAATTTTTACATTCTTCGGAACTCGAACACTTGCATTACATGAAACGCCCGAGCAAATGATTTGTTTATCGGGAAAGGCGTCCGCTAGTTTTTGCAGGTATTCGTCGATATCATATTTGGTGAGATTGGTAATCAGGTGAAAATAGAGTTCCGTTACCGATTGATGTCTACAGTAAAAAATCAGTGTTTCTACGGTTACAGCGCTTCCCATATAAACATAAGGAATCCCGTTTTGCTTCAGCAGGAAGCTCATAAAAAGCAAAGGTATCTCATGAAACTCTCCCATTGGGGTAAATAGCAAAACCCGTCGGTTGGTTTTTATATTCTCCTTTCGAGGCAATTGATCGATCGCTATACAGGTTTTCTGTGAGATGAAATAACTGGCAAAATGTTCCTGCGCGGGAATAACATGACCCGTAAGCCAGAATAGTCCCAGCTTATTTAAAAAAGGAAATACGATATGGAGGATCGACTTTTCAAATCCGTACTCATTGATTGCTTCATGCAGGTTTTCCTCAAAAGCTTCACTATCGAGGTCGATTGAAGACTCCATTAACCGGTTAATATGAATTTCATAACTACTATTGGAATTACCCGTGCCCAATGCCCGGTTTTTAATTTCAACAGAGGATAAACAGGCGATATGTGAGATTTTATGTCCGTTTTGGTAAAGCCAGGCAATCCGTAAAATCTGTTTCAGATCATCTCCGTCGTAATATCTGTGCTTGCTTTCTTTTCGTTTACATGAACAGATACCATAGCGCTGTTCCCAGGTGCGGATCGTATGCGCCTTTATATTCGTAAGATTCTCAATATCACTGATGCTAAAAAAGTTCATTATGGCTGTAATAAATGTCGAAATTGTTCAACAAATATAACTGAGGTTTTGAAAGCCTGTAAGTCTTTCTGTACAGCTTCAAATGAAATAAAATCATTGTATCCTAATCCGGCTGTACCTCCCGTCTAAGTGGAAACTTGGGAGTTGGATGCCTTTCTTTAAATGGTCGTTTGGGATGCAAAATATTATGGTATTTTTGGCGCAATTTTTAAATAACGATTAATGGCACAAAACGAGCTTTTTACGGTAATCCTGATCTCTTTATTGTTAGTAATGTTAGCTGCCCCGGGCTTATATGGAATGTTCCGGAAGGCAGGGGTGCCCGGCTGGAAGGCCTTTGTTCCCTATTATAATACTTGGGTAATGCTGGAAATCGCTGGCCGCCCTAAGCATTGGTTTTTTTGGCAATTCATACCGGTAGTAGGTTGGTTTATTACTATGGGAATAATCGTTGAATTTGTTAAGCCTTACGGAAAATTCAAATTCTACCAGCATGGATTGGCTGTATTAGCCGGATTTATTTACCTGCCCTACGTTGGATTTAATAAAAAAGATAAATTCATTGGTGTGGAAGCTGCGCGCAAACACAGAAAATCGTCGGCCCGCGAATGGATCGACGCAGGTGTATTCGCAATCGTAGCCGCCACGCTTATCCGCACATTTGTTTTTGAAGCTTATACCATTCCAACTCCATCCATGGAGAAGACTTTGTTGGTTAACGATTTTCTTTTTGTTAGCAAATTCAGCTACGGACCTCGTATTCCAAATACACCGCTTGCCGTTCCTTTTGTACATCATACCATACCCGGCCTCAATATAAAATCCTATTCCGAGCTGATTAAGGTTCCTTATACCCGTTGGTTTTCTAGCCCGGTAAAAAGAGGCGATGTAGTGGTGTTTAATTTTCCGGCGGGAGATACGCTTACCAAAGAATTCGATTCCAAATTGCCTTACTATGATATCCTTCGCGCCGAAGAACAAAAACAATATTTTGAACTTCGCAATCAGTATAAATCAGAGGCAGAGTTAATTTCAGCCAGTAAAGCACGAGCGCGGGAAAATATTTGGTACAGCGGGGAGTATACCATTAAAACCAGACCCGTTGATAAACGGGAGAATTATATCAAACGCTGTGTAGCTGTTGCCGGAGATTCGATCCGTATAGTGGAAGATGAAGTATATATTAATGGCGTAAAATCAATCACTCCTCCTCAATCGCAGATACATTATGTAGTCACATTAAATGGGGCGATTCCCGATTTTGAAGTTATGCAGGATGAGTATAACCTGGATGAAGATAAAGGAGACTATGTTGCTACAGGCAAACCCGGTCAATACAATATCTTATTGACAAACCAGGCGAAAGAAAAGATGGTGAAGAATGGATTAATTAAAGAAATACACCCCGACTATAGCTACAATGGTGGTGGTGGAGATGTTTACCCGTATGATACTTTTCACAAATGGAACAGGGAAAATTTTGGCCCGGTTTGGGTACCTAAAAAAGGAGTTACTATTACACTCACCCCCGAAAATTTCGCGATCTATGAACGGGCTATTCATGTGTATGAAAATAATAAAGTCGAACAACGGAACGGGAAGATTTTCATAAATGATAAAGAAACCAACCAGTACACGTTCAAGATGGACTATTACTGGATGATGGGTGATAACCGTATGGATTCACAAGACAGCCGCTACTGGGGTTTTGTACCAGAAGATCATGTGGTAGGAGAAGCAGGAATGATCTGGATGAGTTGGGAGGGAGGAATACGCTGGAGGAGGTTATTCAATATAATCCGCTAAAAAATATAACTTTAATCTTTTAGCCGGTAAGTCGGGAAGACGGAAAGAAATTAAATTCACAAACTTCCCGTCTTCCCGACTTACCGGCTGAATTCTTTTCATGCGGTTTTTTAATTACTCCTAAATGAATAAAAAAGAATACCAGTTTTCTTTTGAAGAATACAATTCGCTAGAGGAATTGTCCGCAGAAGACGCCAATCTGTTAAAAGACGCCAGGACACTTACCGAAACTGCCTATGCTCCTTATTCGAATTTTAAAGTTGGTGCGGTTGCCAAACTTGCTAATGGAAAAATGGTTTCTGGTACCAATCAGGAAAATGCCTCTTATCCTGTTGGCTTATGCGCCGAACGTGCCCTGATGGCGGCTGCAGGTACTTTATATCCGGGTGTTGCTATCGATACCATGGCCATCAGTTACCAGAATCAATCCAATGATGGCGATTATCCTATCTCTCCTTGTGGTATGTGCCGACAATTTTTACAAGAATTCGAAGAGCGCACAAAACATCCCATCCGTTTAGTATTGGCCGGACTCGAAGGTAAAGTTTATGTAATTGAAAGAGCCAGCCAGTTATTGCCTCTTGCGTTTACAGGAAAAGAATTGAAGAAATAATATTTAAAGTGACTTATTCAAAGCTGTTAAAGAATTTAAAATAAACTACTAGACCTTCGTTCATCCTGTTTTCATTTATATCTTACGAACAGAAAACAGTTAATGAAAAGAATTCTACTAATACCTCTTCTTATTCTTTGCTTATTATACTTCCCGGGCAAGGGGCAGCAGATAAACTATTTTAAACCATTTAGCACTCTCTCTTCGGATAGTTATCATTACTTAGTGGGCAATATTAATAACAATTACCTTGTACTTAAAGTTTTTGAAAAGGACCTGCCAAAACTTTTAATATTCAATGATTCCGGCCAGCAAGTGGCCGAACAAGTCATTTCAATTCCAGAACTCAAAAACAATGTAGTTCCTAAATTTCTTGTTTCGCAGGATAGCTGGACCTTAGTGTTTCAACACCAGATAATGAATACGCTCTATCTTGCCATGGCGAGATTTACCGAAAGCGGTGAGATGCTTCTACCTTATACCCGACTGGATTCGACAAGTATCGACAATCTCGGCAATGCCGCGTATTATAACTTTTCAGTTTCAGCAGACAGGAAAAGAAATATTTTATACCGGATGATTGCTGGTTTACAACCAGGCAAACTCTTAATGGACTTCTTTACTATTACATCAGATGGTAAACAAATTGAAAGAGGCCGTCATTATATTCCCTTCAACAACAAATTGCAGGATATCACCCAATTGTTTCATCATACCGACGGGAAAAGCTATTTTGCTATATTCGATAAACTTCATGACACCGAATTACCGGCAAAAACAATTATCTACCAATTAGCAACTAATCAAAAAGATTTGCTCATAAAAGAAATTGATTTTAAAACATCAAAACCCATAAAGCCAGTATTTGTATCCAATACCAGTTCACGGGAATTGGTATTTGCTTCTCTTTACCATGATAACAATTCTTCGGGAATAAAGGGTATACTCATCAACAAAATAGATTTAGAAAATAAATTGGCCGGGGCTGTGCCCAATCTCATTTCCTTTGCGGAAACAAAAAATGGAGAATTAGAAATTGAAAATGGTACCGTAAAACTGAGATATAAAGAGAGTAGAGGTGATTTGCTGGACATTAGCAATTGCGCTATGTTGGGTAGTGAGGGAAAACTCACCATTTTGCTAGAAAACCGCTATAAATTTATACCAGGAAAAACGCAATTAACGCAAGGTGATTTTCCGCAACAGCCTACCTACAACGCCATTGTGATGGGAAATATTACTCCAAGCCAGGATTTCGATCTTCTTAGAAATTATCTCGGTACAGTTGAAACAAACGTCGGAATAACTGGCAGCAATGGCTCTACATATGTTGGACATACGGGGATTGCTCCGTCCTTGCCCCAAAATATAATGGGAGGCGGTATTTCTGCAATCCTATCTAACAATTATACTTATCATGCGCAGACAATACCAAACTTTTCGAGCTCATCTTCCTCTTCTCCTTCCCTGGCTATTCAGCAGGAACATATTCAACTAGAATTCGATAACAATTATAGTCCCTTGCAAAAAGGAAAATTAACTGTCAATTATTCGTCGGACATGGCTTTTACATCTGATTATTTTGCTAACCAGCGTGAATTAACAATACTAAACTTTATACCGTATAGCAATTATAATTTTTCAATGGAATTTTTTGATGCAGATAACGCCCCTTATCAGGCATTGCTTATCAATAAAGACGGTAATAAGCCTTTTCATGATGAAACATTCGTTTATGCAGGCGAGAAAAAGATTTTAACTCTTTTTACAACAGCCGATAACAAAAAAATTGGTCTTGCCGTTGTGAGCTGGTAATTTTTAAGAACCGCCAGCAATCTCAGTTTTCCTAAGTCGTTTATCTATTATTATAAATATCAATCCTACAATCACATATACAACTCCTATTAATACGGAATTGCGGAGGACGACCGCATAGCCCAATTCAGTTACATCAATAAATGGGTAAGGATATTGATCAATGATCGCACCTCGTATCAAAACATATAGAATATAAATAAGCGGGAAAATCAACCAGCGAATGCAGTTGCTGTATTCCTGCCTGCCTTTTTTTCCATAGAAAATCCAAAAAACGATATAGAGTACCGGAATGATATAATGTAAGAATCGATCTACCACCCATTGCATTCCGGTAAATCGGACGATGCCCGCCAGGAAAAAATGGTTGAGCAGCATAACAACAAAAATATAAACCAATAAACCTCCTTGCACAATTGGTTTATCAATAAAAAAACTCAACCGGGATGAAGGGAAAAATAAAGGGAAGAAAAAAGCCATTGCTACCACGATATTCGACCAAATGGTCATATAACTGAAATATCGTATAATCTCTTGCACGTAACCCGGACCACCGGGATGAACGTTGCTTATTATTAAATACAATTGTACAACAAGTGCCAACAACACTGTTATCGAGCCAATAAAACGATAAGTAGTTATTCCGGGGGAATTTGTTTTGGTCAACTTTATGGTTTTTTTGCAAATTTCATGATCGCAATTTCGCCCATCATAAAATTAAGCGTTGTGTCATTCACGATTAAATAAGTTTCTACTTTCTGCAGGTTTTGTAAAAACAGTGGTTCTCCATCGCCGGGACAAAACATTTTTGTCATGATCATTGGGTCAGCGAAACTTATCTTATTTCCTTCTGTAACCAATTTACCGGAAAATGAATTACAGCCTGTATTGCCACTGATTTTTTTAGCAACCACATCAAAATTGATAGCGGGAATTTTAGCAGGATACAGACTATCGAAACTAGTAGCCCCGGTTATATAATTCATTTGCCAGTTTCCATTCAATTTCGCAGAGTCGGCAATGACAGGAGCAGAAGCGGCGGATGTTTTTGCCGCCTTATTCTTACAGGCATACAACACAAAACTTATTATAGTAATGAAAGTAATGACAGTAATGAAAGAAATTACTTTTTTCATAAAACTAATTTATAATTAAAGAAAACCGTAAAGGTTAGATTGAACAATTGATTAACAGCCAGATCACTGATGTGGCTGCTAATGCTACTCTTCCTCCAAAAGATTTTACAAAAACCTCGCCACCTCTCGAATAAAGAAACTGACCAAACACTATTATCGATTCAAGATTTTTTCGATGGCGTTTAATTCGTCAGTGTTAAAAGACAAATTTTTCAACGCATCCATATTATCATCCAATTGCTTTACCGAGCTGGCACCAATTAAAACGGTAGTAATTCTTTTGTCTTTTAACAACCATGCTATTGCCATCTGAGCAAGGGATTGGTTACGTTTGGCAGCCAGTTCATTCAATTTTTTCACCTGGTCAATTTTTTCTGGAGTCACTTCGCTGGTTTGTAAATGACCTGTTGCTTTCGCCGCTCTTGAATCCGCTGGAATACCGCCCAGGTATTTATTAGTAAGTAATCCCTGTGCCAATGGAGAAAATGGAATACATCCCACATTATTTTTTTCCAATACATCCAGCAATCCATTTTCCACCCATCTTTCAAACATCGAATATTTGGGTTGATGGATGAGGCAGGGTGTTCCCAATTGTTTTAAGATTTCAATCGCCTTTTGCGATTCGGCCGCCGGGTAATTGGAGATGCCAGCATAAAGTGCCTTGCCACTCCGAACTGCATAATCTAGCGCCATCATCGTTTCTTCCAAAGGCGTATCTGGGTCGGGACGATGTGAATAGAAAATATCCACGTACTCAAGTCCCATTCGTTTCAGGCTTTGATTAAGACTGGCGATTAAATATTTCCGTGAACCCCATTCACCATAAGGGCCGGGCCACATCAGGTAACCAGCCTTGCTTGATATGATGAGTTCATCACGCAAACTCCCCGTAAAATCCTTTTTCAAAATCTTTCCAAAATTCTCTTCTGCAGATCCGGGTTCGGGTCCATAATTATTAGCAAGATCAAAATGGGTGATCCCACGATCAAAGGCACGGCGGACAATAGTTCGTCCATTCTCAAAAATATCAACGGATCCAAAGTTGTGCCATAGCCCCAATGAAATGGCCGGCAATTTTATTCCGCTTTTACCACAACGGTTGTATTGCATGGAATCATAACGATAGATATCGGGAGAGTACATGTTTTGATTGAGCTTTTATAATTAATAAATACATTCTGATTACGTGAGGCGTGAGTAGTGAGTCGTGAGTGGCTCCCTAATTAGTTGTGAGTTGAATTTACTTCGAGACTCTCTCACGATTCACGTCTCACGATTCACGGTTTTCGCCTCACGCCTCACGATTCTAAATTCACCACAATCCTCCCCATCACCCTTCCCAGCAAAATATTATCGATATAAAATGAATTTAATTCTTCCAACGAAACTTCTTTTGCTATTGCATTCAGTTTGTCCTTGATATTCCAATGAGTTTCTAATTTAGCCCATATCAGTTTTTTCGTCTCCATGGGCATTTCAGCAGATCCCACACCCAATAAACTCACTCCATTTAAAATAAAAGGATAAACTGTGCCTTCAAATTTGGGTGAACCTACTAGTCCCGTGCTGGCTACACAGCCTTCCAGCTTGCATCCCTTTAAAAGTGTGGTCAATATATTTCCACCAACTGTATCGATGGCACCGGCCCATTGTGGTTTCAGCAACGCTTTGCCGGATCGATCATTTACCCAATCTCTTTTTTCAACCCGGGTGGCACCGAGATGTTGTAAATACTCCCATGCATTTTCTTTACCACTTACAGCAATCACATCATATCCGGCACTCGCTAATATCGCAACAGCCATACTACCTACGCCACCAGTTGATCCGGTAACTACAACAGGTCCGGCAGCTGGATTTAAACCCTGACATTCCATTTTATAAAGAGCAGTAGCGGCAGTAAAACCAGCCGTACCAATAATCATACATTCTTTAAGTGTATAGGATTCGGGCTTTTTGACTATCCATGCAGCAGGTATCCGGATAAATTGTCCAAAGCCACCGGCGGTATTCATTCCCAAATCGTAACCTGTTACAATCACTTCATCACCCGATGCGAAATTTTCATTCCTGCTCAGTTCAACCACGCCCGCTGCGTCGATACCCGGAGTATGCGGAAATTTTTTTGTGATGCCTTTATTACCGGTGGCGGATAAAGCGTCTTTATAATTGAGAGCTGAGTAATGAACCCGTATCACAACCTCTCCGCCGGGCAAATCATCTATTTTTCTATCGGCAATTCTCCGTTCAAATTTCCCGTCTTCAGTTTCTGTAACAACTAGTGCTTTGAATTTCATATTGAATTTTTATTTCATTCCCCGATCTAAAGTTCGGCGCCAGTATGCTTTCCGAAATGCCGCGACTCTTTTTACATTTTACATTTTATATTCAACATTTTACATTTAAAAAAGCGTCTGTACTCCATTCGCCACCTTATTCTCATGCTCCAGCAACCATCTCTTTCGCCACAAACCTCCGGCATATCCAACCAAATCATTCTTTGAACCAATCACCCGATGGCAAGGTACCACAATCGCTATATTGTTTCTTCCATTGGCCGATGCGGCTGCACGAATCGCTTTCGTATCTCCAAGCCTTTTTGATAACTCAAGATAACTGATGGTTCGTCCATATGAAATATTGAGCAGTTCATTCCATACTTTTTTTTGAAACTCAGTTCCTTCCTGGTGAATCGGAAATTCAAATACCCTTCGTTCACCATGAAAATACTGGATCAATTGTTCAATCGCATGGATTGCCATGGGCGGCAATGGTTTTTTATGCGTATCTATGGGAGGTTTTTGAATATTATCGATAAAAATCATCTCACTCACATATTGATCGGTGCCGGAAATGCGGATGAGGCCAACGGGAGATTGATAATATGTATGGAACTGGTCCATGGGGGTT
>Ga0157380_10001180_pt1 | contig 16914 bp, 20 predicted proteins | sample S35metaG_FD_119757 | JGI IMG/M metagenome (GOLD analysis project Ga0157380, IMG submission 119757) | Switchgrass rhizosphere microbial communities from Kellogg Biological Station, Michigan, USA - S3-5 metaG | ecosystem: Host-associated > Plants > Roots > Rhizosphere > Soil | place: USA... | reverse complement strand
TGGTTGACCGAATCGGTAAGATCCTTCCACACACCCAACACGCCCTTGACCTGAGCCTGGCCGCCGAGCTTGCCCTCGGTGCCGACCTCGCGCGCCACGCGCGTCACCTCCGAAGTAAAGACCGAGAGTTGCTGGATCATCGCATTGACCAGTTTCGCCGAGCGTAGGAACTCGCCCTTAAGCGTTCGCCCATCCACCTCCAAATCCATGGATTGCCCGAGGTCGCCCTTGGCCACGGCACCGATCGTGCGCGCGATTTCTGAGGTAGGGCGCACCAGATCGTCGATGAGCGTGTTCAATGATTCAACCTTCGTTGCCCATGCGCCGATTGCCCCGGGTAACGAGATGCGCTGCTTGAGTCGTCCCTCCTTGCCCACGGTCATGCTCAACCGCGCGATTTCCTTCGTAATGCGATCTTCCTGTGCGATGGACAGATTGAACGCTTCCGCGATCCGCCCGTCCGTCCCCTCCCAATCCACCGGCAAGCGCACCGTGAAATCCCCATTGCGAAACGCGACGATCATGGCGAGAATCATCCGCGAGTGGGCCTCATGAGAATCCTTCGCCGGAATAGGTTCCGCTTTCTTCCTGGAAGGCTTGCCATTGCCCAGGATTGCCTCCGATGGTGACTTCTTTTTGCGGGAGGGGAGGGTTGTTGTTTCGTTCATATCGTTCCTTGTCTCAGGAGGAAGTTTGAAGAACATGTTTGGCGGGGAACATAAACGAAAACACCGCATTCGCGATCGTTCCGATGCAGGCGAGCAATACCAAAATAAGGGGGATAGCGCGTGTAACCAATAGGCGGGAATTAGACCAAAGAGAGAAGGCATTCCCGATGCCCTTGACGATCCCGATCGGAGTCGGCAGGGGAAAGACTAAAACTTTGAGGCGGCGAGCCTCCCTCATGGTCATTCCTTCTCTAAATGGATGGGAATGAACGCCGCGACCCAGCCGTAGCATGATCCGGGGTACTTGGTCGCCAGCCAACATCCTACCTTATGCAGTGCGCAGCGAGTATATAGAGTAACAAGCGATCTATCCCCTAGGAGTCTCCCTAGTCAGAGGGGCTTGTTGTAGTTGTGTGAATATTGCCTGGAGCTATCCTCGAACTGGAGCCATCCCCCTCCGATATCACTCTGAGTTATGACCATAAGTATCTGAAGTTGCAATGTAATACAAGATGGGCATGCGCACTACTTTTTCATCACCTGCCTGCAACCCTCATGAGCCCTCTTTTGTTCGACCAAGCGTATGCTGGATTGACGGGTAGAGTTCATCCACCGCCGCGTCCCTAATTACCCGTAACCAGAAGGACCGAAGGCGCTGGCTGGACCCAAGCCGTACTGGAGAGTCAGGAACAGAAGAGATTCAGATGAGAACAGCTTGATTGGCCTTTTACTGTCAGGGTGTCATCATTATCGATAGAACTAGGCAATGCCCCAGTGCTTCCCGTGACGCTAATGCCATATAAGTCAGCTACATGGTCCCCATGTCAGCAGGTATCAAAGGTTCCATGACGAAACTCAATCGACGAAAGGGGAGGTGGTCGTGAAGATCGCTCAAATTGCGCCACTGTGGGAAGGTGCGGGTGGCGGTGGAATATCGGACGCTGAGCGAGCGGTCTCATACCTCACCCGTGAACTCATTCGCCGACGCCACGAGGTAACGCTGTTTGCGGGCGCTGATTCAGAGACTAGCGCCACGCTCGAAGCCATGTATGGGGAGACCGATGAGACTCCATTCAGTCGCGGGCCCGCAACCTGGAGCCGGGCGGACGCAATGAAAATGGCCGCCGAGCAGGTGTTCGGAGAACGTGCTGACGAGTTCGATATCATTCACTCGCATTTTGGGGTCGACGGTCTCCCGATGGCTCGGCGCTGTCCCATCCCGACGCTGACGACGCTTCAGGACCGGCTCGATTATCCGGCGCACATTCCGGTGTTCAAACAATTTCGGAACTTGCGGCTTGTTTCGACCTCCGATGCACAGCGGCGGCCGCTGCCGTGGGCATCCTGGCATCAGACGATCTATCCGGGAGTGCCGTCTGAGCTGTATCGGTTTAACCAGCAACCCGGAAAATACCTGGCCTTTTTCGGCAGCCTTTCCCTGGAAGAAGGATTGGGCCTGGCCATCGAATTGGCGAGGCGTGCACATCTCCCGCTCCGAGTCGCGTCTCCGCAAGATGGTATCGGGGTTCCTCTCTCGTCATCGATTGAATTGCTCAGCACCGACTCTGATGTGGAATGGCTTGGAGAGCTCTGTGGCGACGAGAAAAGCGATTTCTTGAGAGGAGCTTTGGCCTATGTCTGTACTCATGACTGGCCCGGTCCCTCCGGACTCTGCGTCGGGGAAGCCTTGGCCTGCGGCACTCCGATCCTGGCCTTTCACGGAGGAAGCGCAGCGGAGATGATTTACGACCATGTCACAGGATTTGCCTGTCAGAGTCTTGACGAGATGGTCGACGTGCTGCCGTTGATCGGAAATCTCGATCGAAGAGAATGCCGCGGTGTGTTCGAGAAACGATTCAGCGCGGAAAGGATGACGGATCAGTACCTCCAGCTGTATGAGCGTTTAATCGCTGCCGCCAGGCCACCTCGAGCGTTCGGCGTTGCCGTCCAGAGCCGATGAGTTGTATCCTTAATTGTTGATCGATTCTCCCTGGTGTACTCGCAGCAATCGATTTAGTCTGATCTCGCCGGCACGCCTCGTGCCAGTTACTATATTCATTCGTCCATAGACAGAAAGTTGGATCGCGGGTCCGACAGGTTGTGATGCCGGGGTCCCCGTGTTATATAGTGCCGGGGGCCTCGCTCGCTCCCGGCTCTTGGGAAATAGCGATGTCCTCTTCCACCCCCGGTCCAAAATTCGTGTTACACGCACGAATCAAAGAATTTGCCATCCCCCCGATTCACCGACGGGTTGGTCATCGGGAAGGAAGCCTCGATCGGCACGGTCGCTCTCCAAAAGGCGCTTAATCTCCTCATTCCTGATCACTTCGCAGTCTGCTCGAAACCCTATTGGAACACGAGCGTCGGTTGCATTCTGTTGGCCTGGACACACAGGTGAGAACAACAATGTTATCCGAACCTCTTCAGGTTGAGGAGACCAGCCAATCTCGAAGCTACCACCAAGCCATCCAACGCCTGGCGATCGAATGGATCCTGAGCGAGGGTCGGGAGCGACAACTTTTAGCGGGCGACATTCACGATCGTCTCCGGCAGCTTCTTTTTATGGCGCGGTTACATCTTGATCAAGCACAGCAACCCTTCGTGCGAGGGCATGAACCTGCCAGCCTCGTGATTGTGGATCAGTTGCTGGAAGAATCGCTTGCCTATACCCGATTATTGATCGAAGATTTGATTCCAGTCGGCTTGCGAACCGGCGAACTCATCAGTGCACTTGATGCGTTGGCATTGGACATGCGCCAGCGGGGATATCAGGTCCACATGGCGACCGTTCTTTCGAATCTCAGATTGTCCGATCCGATAACGGCCTTTCTATATCGAGCTGTCCGTAGCTTTCTCCAACAGGTGATGAGCGGTGACGTGTCCTCGCTGATCACCGTGTCGGCGGAAGGCGAACAGGCATCAACTCTACGTGTGAGGGCGGCGATCAGCGGACGGACTCGGTCCTCCGGAGCCGATGCCTTTACTCCTGGACCGGCGGTGGAAAAGAGTTTCTTAGGAATTCAGGCGCGCGGCACGCTCTTGGGCATTGCGGTGAGCGTGGAAACTACGCTCGGGATGACTATCGCTCTTGTTCTCGATGTGCCTCTGCCAGTCTGTTCCGACCATCACTGATTTTATACCATCGTTCGCTTCGGGTCTCCAACCTTAGCTCCCCAATAATCTTACAAGTCTCTCGCCACCACAGTCCTTTTTGACTGGTCGGAAAATCTGCTGCTCCCACTTCAATGTAGCGATCTGCGATTTACATGGCTAGCGCAATTGACCGTTCAAACTAGGGAGATTGCGAGGTCGACAGGGAAGCTAACCCGAGTAGATTGCGCATGTGCACAGGGTGCGCGGCAATCACTCGAACACCAAACAAGGAGGTTCACATGAACACATTAATTTCCCAGACAGCAGGGACGACTTCAAAGAGGTCCATGCAGGCTAGTTGCCGACGGTGCGCCGGACAGATGGAGTATGAAATGTGTATCGATCTTGAGAGCGACAGCGGGCGCAGCACCTTTTGGGGCCTCCGATGCATTCAGTGCGGCGACATCGTTGATGAGGTGATTCTACGAAACCGATCATTGTTCAATCCCGAAGCAGTGCTTGTGGCTGCGGCCTGAAAAGTCCGAACACCCGCGCAGTGCACACGCCCGCTGCGTAACCCATCGCGCCTGATCAAGGACAGGTCCGGTGTCGTCTCGGAGGAGTCCACAGATGGAACAAACGGGATGAGTGCCGTTTTTCTCTTCGAGGCAGACGGTACTTCATGAGCGATCTGCGTGAACCGGGTTGCAACAGCCATTCTCCACCTGCTTGTTTTGCGAATCCATTCGTTGATCATATTTTTTCACCTCAGTTGTTTCCCGCAATAGAAACACTCACAGTTATCCTCGAATACTCACCAGCCTGAAAGTCGCAGGTGGAATTCAGTCGCTGCAGATGTCGTTGCCAAAAATGAAATCGTGGACCTGGGGTTGGGTCTCCATCCGACTCGGGATTCTCCTAGTGCGCCAGAGCATGGACTCTGACTAGAGTGCAGCAACGTGAGCATGAATCGCGACAACCCTAACTTTCTATGCAGGAGGATCCCATGAGAATTTTTTGGATTATTCCCATTGTTCTGCTGGCCGGCTGTGGGCCCCACTACACCATTCCGAACTTCGAGTCTGACGAGATTGAGAAGGTCATCTCAAGCGGCAGCTCCCCTCAGAATTGCCTTGAGAACCTAAAAGAAGACGCGAAGAAATTGAATGTCAAGGTGAGGCTCACTGATATGCAGCATGAAGCTTCGTCAGGACCGATTGCGTGGATTTACACTTACGACTATATCTGCACTGGGAAGGTGGTCAAGGGCAGTTCGGAAGAGCGCAAAGCATCATGACAAAGAGTTCCTGCGAGGGGCGTTTCATTCTTACGTTTGACGATGGGCCTCACGCCAATACTGTATCGATTCTAGAACGACTTGCTCACAACCCCGTGCAACAGGGTATCAAAGCGATGTTCTTCGTACAGACCAGGAACAGGGAAGCAGGGAGATCACCGCTCGGCCGCTCTCTGCTCCAGCGGGAGCACGCGGACGGGCATGTGCTGGGCCTCCATACCGGAACTGCAGGCCATGTGAGCCATACGTCCTTGTCTCAGACCGACCTGGATCGGTCATTGCAGAACGGAACGGAGGACATCCGCTTCGTCACGAACAATACGGCAATGTTCGTCCGGCCTCCCTACTGGCGATATAACTCGGACACCCATGCTGGATATACCCGGCATGGGCTTCATATGATCTTGTCCGACGTCAAAGCCTATGACGGGGTGAACTGGGGCCAGCATGTTTTCAGGCGATGGAATTTTCGCTCACAATTGGATGCTATCCGTCGTCGTATGCAGCTTCGCGGCATACCGACAGTCGACGGCACCACTCCAATTATCGTCACTTTTCATGACACCAATAACTACACGACCAGCCGCTTGATCGAATACTTGGACCTGCTCATCGACGAAGCCGATCGGGTCGGTCTTCGTCTGGACAAGAAACCATTTTATGACAACGCATCTGAAATCATGCGGGCCGCCCTCCGTCGTGCCGTTCATCGGATCGACACCGCCGAGGCCGAAGCGCGGCCCGCTGAGGCCTCATTAATATGCCAACACAAATAGCGCGGGTGGGGAGTTTCAATACGATCTCAGAAGCCGAGATCGCGCGACTTATCGTCGAGACGTTGCATTTGGAGATCGCGCCCCAAGGTATCGATCCAGCAGAGCCACTGTTTGGAGACGGACTCGGCTTGGACTCGATCGACGCACTGGAAATCGTGTTGTCAATATCCAAGAACTACGGGGTCGATCTGCGCTCGGAAGACTGCGCTGCCTTTGCTTCGGTCACGGCCCTGACCTCACATATCACACGGCACACAACCAAATGATCCGTGTAGTCGTTCCCCCAACGGGCACCTCTTCGGTCTGCAGGAAAAGGACTACATATTCTCAGATCCTTCTTGAACGCTCTCCGTTGCTGACGCACATCAGTCTTGAAGATTGTGTTGCGAGGCGGAATGGTGACACATTTACGGTCTGCCAATTTCTGGCCTCGGTACAAGATCTCGTCTCCCGATTGCCGGACAAACGGCATGCAATCAATCTGTGCAGAGATCGATATCATTTCCTGGTGGCATTTGCCGCTGCGCTTCTCTCCCGACAGATCAGTTTGCTGCCGACCTGCCGGGCGCCCGAGGTTTTGGCACAGCTCAACCATATGTATCAGGAATCGTACATTCTGGCGGACCACGAGGACGTTCCGGCACACATTCCTCTGTGTCGTGTTCAGAACGACGTCCTGAGTTTCAATCGAAAAGCCGAGATTCCAACCATACCGTCTACCCAGATTGCAGCCATTGTCTTCACTTCTGGGAGCAGTGGGTTGCCACGGGCTCATGCAAAGACCTGGGGCTCCTTAGTGAGAGGTGCCCAGGCGCTCAAGCGCCAATTCGACATCGGAGAAGAATGTACGCCTCTGCCTATAGCGGTAGGAACGGTGCCGGTGCAGCATATGTATGGGCTGGAAACTACGATAATGTTGCCTCTGCAATGCGGGTGGGGCATCCATGCGGGACATCCTATCTTGCCGGCCGACATTCGGGAGGCCCTGGAAAAGATGGGGCAGCCGGCCTGGCTCATGACCACCCCGCTTCACCTGCGGGTTCTTGTCGGACAACGGATTGCCTTACCTGGGCTAACAGGCATTATTTCGGCCACGATGCCGCTGGCCCGCTCGTTGGCATGTGAAGCCGAAGATCTCCGGCGCGCTCCGGTCCGCGAGATGTACGGCTGTACCGAAGGTGGAGTGATCGGATCGCGAAGAACAACTGCCGCTCAAGCCTGGACCATCTGTCCGGGGCTCCGGCTATGGCAAGAGGGCGATGCAGCATGGGTGAGCGGGGGCCACGTGGGCCAATCTCTCCGCCTCGCCGATCGAATTACGGTCCAGAGTCCTACACAATTCATCTTGCATGGCCCTAACCATGATTTAGTGAAGGTTGCTGGAAAACGTACGTCACTCGCCGCGTTGAATGCGGCATTGGCACAGATAGTCGGCGTAGTAGATGGGACGTTCTACCGGCCTAACCGAAGCCCAAGCGCGACCGCCCGATTGACAGCCTTCGTCGTCGCTCCCGGTGTCAAAGCCTCCACGATACTGGCGGAATTGAGAAAACGTATCGATCCGTTGTTTCTCCCGCGGCCGTTGCACCTGGTGGAGGCTCTCCCTCGAAATTTAACCGGCAAGCTGCCACGGGAACCGCTCGATGAGTTTGCGGCAAGGATCGCGCTTCGGAATAAACGACGGCGAGGTTGATCGATGAGGAAAATCTCAGAGGGATGTATTGCCGTGCCGGAATCATCCATCTACAGACATAATTTGCGACGTAGTTTTATCCATACGCTGCGGGATATCAGGCGGATCATCTGGAGGGCGGCCAAGCAATCAAGATTTCCGCGGCTGGACCTGTCACCTCTCCCGAACAGCCAAGGCGTGGTTTACTCCCCATGAATTCTCCACTTTCCTTTGGCGTGAGTTATTGGCCAGTGGAGCCGCCGCGCTGCTGTGTCCTGGTTTTTGCGGAAGCCGTGAGTCTGGCACATGTGGCAAGAGCCGTTACGCTGGCTCAATCTCTGGATCCCGCTCGGTACGAAGTCCATCTTGTCTGCGATCCCAGATATCTATCCCTATTTGATGAATTGGGCTTCCCTGTCCACGCTATCCGCACCATCAAGAGCAACGTGTTCCGGCATCGTCTTGCGAATGCCGATCCGCTCTATACCATTGCGGAACTTCGTCAGTATGTACGAGAAGATCTTCGGGTGATGGCTGAATGGGAACCCGACCTCGTCGTCGGAGATTTCCGCCTCTCGTTATCCGTGAGCGCCAGGCTGTTCGGTGTTCCGTATGCGGCAGTGACCAACGCGTATTGGAGTCCCTATGCCCGGCCGCGCTTTCTCGTTCCCGAGGTACCGATTGTCGAGCAGTTCGGCCCTCGTTTGGCACAAGGACTGTTTACTCTGATACGCCCGCTCGTCTTCGCACAGCATGCCTATGCCCTGAATAAAGTACGCCGTGACTATGGCCTGCCGGCGGTTGGGTATGACCTCGCTCACATTTTTTCAGAGGCGGATTACACCTTGTACGCAGACTTGCCTCAACTAGTACCGACAATCAAACCACCTTCACATCACCGCTATATAGGGCCAGTAGTGTGGTCTTTCGGTGCAGTGCCCAGTTGGTGGTCATCACTACGAGAGAATGTACGAACGGCGTACGTCACGATGGGTACGTCCGGAAGTAAACATGTCGCCCAAATGGTTGCACAGGCACTTGCTTGCATGGGATGGCAGGTTCTGATGGCCACAGCCGACCGCAGCACGATTGCCGGCGTGAGGGACCGTGTGGGAGTGGCGAATTACTTGCCCGGCCTGTTGGCGGCAAGCAGGGCAGATTTGGTGGTGTGCAATGGGGGTAGCGCCGCGGTCTATCAAGCTCTGGCCGCTGGTACACCGGTCTTGGGCATCCCAATGAATCTTGATCAATATCTGATGATGGATTACATCCGGCGCTTTGAAGCGGGAGATGTCATACGGGCCGGTGTGGCCACGACTGAGTTGGTCACGGAGGCGGTTCACCGCATGGACGGATCTGCTCGATACAAAACTCAAGCCACTCTCCTAAGGGATCAGATTATCCAATACAGAACCGGCGAACGGTTTCAAACCTTCATGGATGACATCATACAGAGTAGACCAGCGGTTTTAGCGAACCATCATCCGACCGTTTCAGCCTGATGCCTCATTGGGTGGTTCCCAACAACCGGACGAATGTCGTTCTGGTTATTCCGCCGCGTCATTATATGGAGAGATCAAATGGAACAGGCGGTCTTGTTACGTATTGTCGCTGCCGTATTGCTATTCGCACCTCTTCAAGGCTGTAGCCAATCGCAGAAAGTGCGTCATCCTCCATGTGCTCTCGGGAATGCCGCAGTTCAGGTTAAACCTGCCGCCAATCTCTCGCTCATATTTGGGAACGATGGAATCCAGGCTGGCGTAGACGCTATGACACGAGAGGTTGCGCAGCAAGGGAACATGTCAACCTCCTCCCTGGCTCAAACGGGAGCCGATATCGCGGTCAGCATCGCCCGGGCGAAGGGGAAGAATGTGAGCGCCCGAGACAAGACCGCCATCGAAGCATACTTGCGAGAAGATGTCGTTCCCACGATTACACGGAACCCGACATGCGTCTTTACGGTGAGTGCGGCGAGTAAGCCGGATGTCACCGTCGAAGACGTGTATCTCGAAGACATTGGAGGCAGACAAATAGCAAAAGTCAAAATTGCCAACACCGGACAAGGAAAACCTCACTTTGTCCATGTTGAGGTGTGGAACGTCATTGAGGGTATGAATCCTCTGACTGGTCGGACAGATATGGTCTTAGGGCCTGGCCAATGGCGTAACGTCAGTAACCCGCAGGCGACAGTTCCACTGTCTACGATTCAATCTGGAAGGAAAAAACTGACCGTCGTTGTTCAGGTCAGTTACATCATAGACGTTGGACAGCCACCCTTAGTGTATCGGGAGGAGTGGGAGTACGATCCTCTGTCCGACACCTTCAAGCGGTCTCCAGTGAAATAGACTCCGCATCGGCAGAAAGTGCGGTTCTCCAATCGGACGGCGTCGGGCGAGGGTAAGCGGAATTAAATCGTTATGAGCAATATTGAACAGGCAGAAGGGACCGCCTCACTTATTCTTGATGATATCCTCAGCAGCCTTAGCAGAAACGAACGCCGAGATTTTTTAGATAGTCATCGTGGAAAGGAGCGATCATGAAACAAAGGATGATTGAGATGCTCGTACTATCGGCGTTTCCTCTCCAAAGCCCTATCGCTCACATCGCCAATGCCATGGAGACGAACCCGCCTTGCACTGAGGAGACATAATGACCCTCAAGATCATCGGATTGCTCGCCGCACTGCTTTGTGCTCCTTTCTTGGCGACAACCATGGCCGCGTCGCCTGAACCAACTGGTCAGAATTCGCATGTCGTCACCGGGACCTTGGAGGAACTCGATGTGGTCAAGCTGAGCGGAAAGATTAAAACAGATTTACAAAAGACCGTTGCGTTCACGATGAAGAATCCGGACTTGTTCAAGGGACTCTCGGTGGGAGAACATATCGCCGTGGTGCTGGATGATGGAGGACAAGTTGTCAAAGTCATGGAAACGACCGTTCCGGAATTGCCAGCTCCTGGGAAGTAAGCGGCGATGACGAACTGTCGCGCCTGACAGAGAAATCCCTGTCCCTAGCAAAGACCATCGAAGTTTGATGGCTTCAATAAGGTCTTCGAATCTATCGGCGGAGAATCCATCGTGAAGATATGTCCCTATGATTGCACGGCATGCGACAAACCTGATTGCCGTATCGATGGATGCGAGCGGACAGGAGAGAGCATGATGGATCCCTGTGAAGGATGCGGAATGCTTTTTGTCGCCGTCCGGTATGCGACGGTCTGTCTGGTGTGCCTCAACCGCGAGCCATAATTTCGGCCCGCACAACAAGTAGGTTTCATCATGGCGCGTCCATTATGGAGAGGAGCCATCAGCTTTGGGTTGGTCCACATCCCCGTGGTCCTGTCTTCCGCCGAGAACCGCAATAGCTTCGATTTGACTATGTTGGATCGGCGAAACATGAAGCCGGTCGGGTTCAAGCGGTACAACAAGGAGACCGAGAAAGAGGTGGAGTGGGACGACATCGTCAAGGGCTATGAGTATGAAAAGGAGCGATATGTGGTCCTGACCGAGGAGGATTTTAAGCGCGCCAACATTGAAGCGACACAAACAGTCGACATTGTGACGTTTGTGGCTGCAGAAGAGGTGGCCCCTGCCTATTTCGAGACGCCCTATTATCTCGCTCCGGACAAGCGCGGCGAAAAGGGGTATGCCTTGCTGCGGGAAACGTTGAAAGCGACCAACAAAATTGCCATTGCCACCGTCGTGATTCGCACCAGGCAGTATCTTGCCGCACTCATCCCCAGCGACGACGTGATTGTGCTGAACACACTCCGATATAAAAACGAACTGAAGTCGGCGAAGGATCTCGATGTCCCATCGGGCAATTTGAGAGCTTCCGGCGTCTCGTCGCGCGAGATCGAGATGGCGAGAAAACTCGTGGATGAAATGACCGATCGGTGGAAACCAGACCGGTATCGGGACACCTATCACGATGATCTCATGAAGCTGATCGACAAACGGATCAAGGCAGGGGAGACGGAAGTCATTACTGAGGCTGGCCAAGACGAAGAGAAACCGGCCAGGGGCGAAGTCATCGATCTGATGGCGTTGCTAAAGCGAAGTGTGGAAGCAAAAGGGCAATCGTCATCCCGCTCGAAACGTGCATCCACAAAACAGCAGTCCCATCCTCGCCGAAAGAGTGCGTGAAAGACATATGAGGGTGTCATTCATTATCGCGAAGGAGCTGCTGGTTAGAAAAACCGACTGATACGCTGGCGGCATCAACTCCGGTCAGGTGAAGCACATATGGGTCTTCAGCATTACTGGAAGAAGCGGAACTTCAAAGAGACCCCCGAACCCCGCGGTGCATCGCATCCCCCCTCGGCGCGACTGCAGTTTGCCATTCAAAAACATGCTGCGAGCCGTCTTCATTATGACTTCCGACTGGAACTCGATGGGACGTTGAAAAGCTGGGCTGTTCCGAAAGGGCCCAGCCTTGATCCCCATCACAAGCGCTTGGCGGTGCATGTGGAGGACCATCCGCTGGATTATGGCGGTTTCGAAGGGATCATTCCGCCCAAACAATACGGAGCGGGGACCGTCTTGCTGTGGGATCGGGGATATTGGTCTGCCGTCGGCGACCCCTTGGTGAGTTATCGCCGCGGCCGGCTGAAGTTCAACCTGCATGGTCAAAAACTTCGGGGCCTGTGGAACCTGGTTCGAATGAGTGCCAGGGACGGAGAGGGCAAGGAGAATTGGCTGCTGATAAAGGAAAAGGATGATGAGGCCCGTAGCGGGGAAAAAAGTGAGGTGACACAGCATCTCACGGAAAGCGTAGCCAGCGGGCGCACCATCGAGCAAATCGCGTCGGGCCGTCACCGGGTGTGGCAATCGAAGCGTCCCGCGGGAAAGCAAACAGGCTCAATCTCTCACCCTCAAGATACGGAAATGAAACATTTGGCTGGGGCACGCCGTGCGCCTCAGGCTGAAAGGATTTCTCCGCAATTGGCGACCTTGTCGGATCAAGCTCCGGTTGGTGATGAATGGGTGCATGAGCTCAAATATGACGGCTATCGAATCCTATGTTGTGTAAAGAATAGGTCGGCAATGCTTGTGACGAGAAACGACCACGATTGGACAACTAAACTACAGCGGATTGCCGATGCGGCGGCGGCGTTGCCCGTCAAGAATGCATGGCTGGATGGCGAAGTTGTCGCGCTGATGCCGGATGGCAGCATAAGTTTTCAGGCCCTGCAGAATGCGTTCGATACACGATCGGAAACGAACCTGATCTATTATGTATTCGATCTGTTGTATCTCGACGGGTATGACTTACGGCGGGTCGGACTCCTCGACCGTAAACGAGTGCTGAAGGCCATTGCACCAAGCGATGCGTCCGGATCGATTCGGTATAGCGATCACATGCCGGGACGGGGCGAGGTCGTTTTTGCGGAGGCCTGCCGCAGCGGGATTGAAGGCATAGTTTCCAAGCGGACGGATGCGCTGTACCTTGCCGGTCGCAATAGAAATTGGATGAAAGTCAAATGCGGCCACCGCCAGGAATTCGTCGTCGGAGGGTTTACCGACCCATCAGGCTCCCGCGTCGCCTTCGGAGCCTTGTTGCTGGGGGTCTACGATAAACAGGGACAATTCCACTTTGTAGGGAGAACGGGCACAGGATTTTCTGAACGATCGCTGAAGGAGCTGCACAACCGGTTGATCGCGCTCAAGCAACCCAGGTCCCCATTTATGAACCCTCCTACCGGTATCGATGCGCGTGGAGTTCACTGGGTCAAGCCACGACTGGTTGCTGAGGTGTCGTTTGCCGAATGGACGCACGAAGGTCTCCTCAGGCAGGCGGCGTTTCAGGGATTACGCAAGGACAAAGCTGCGAAGTCGGTGATCAAGGAAGGACCGGAAACAGGCGCGCGGGTGCGAGCCTCTTCGAATGAGGCCTCCAAGATTCCCATTCGACGCGCTGAGCTCCAGAAAAACAGTTCGTCGAAGAAGAACGCGGCAGGTTCCGACGGGCCGGCTACCGTCGCAGGGGTGACGATAACTCATCCCGATCGAGTCCTGTTTCCCGAGCAGGGGGTCACCAAACTCTCATTGGCCCGATATTATGAACGCGTGAGTCCATGGCTCTTGCCTCATGTGAAAGGCAGGCCTTTGACGCTGGTGCGCTGTCCTGAGGGATATACCAAAGAATGTTTCTATCAAAAGCGTGCGAACGACAGGATCCCTGACACGATCGGTAGAGTGAAAATTTCCGAAGACAAGGGTGTGTCCTGGTATATGACCGCCGATTCTCTTCCGGCAGTTATCGGACTCGTTCAGATGGGGGTGCTGGAGTTGCACACGTGGGGGGCGAAGCGGGATGGGCTCGACCGTCCAGATCGCATCATCATAGACCTTGATCCGGATCCCACGGTCTCCTGGAAAGCTGTTGTCGAGGCGGCACAACTCGTCCGGACATTGCTGAACGGATTGGATCTTACGTGTTTTGTGAAGACGACAGGCGGGAAGGGCCTCCACGTCGTGCTGCCGCTGCGACGAGTTCATACCTGGGACGAGGTAAAAGCGTTTTCCAAGGGGTTGGCGGATCATCTCGAGCGCCTGATTCCCGACCGTTTTATTGCGAATATGTCGAAACAGAAACGGAAAGGAAAGATCTATGTCGACTATTTACGGAATGCAAAAGGAGCTACCGCGATTGCCCCCTATTCGACGAGGGCCAGGCTGGGGGCGCCGGTTTCGGTTCCCCTCGAATGGGAGGAATTGTCGGTCAATATACGGTCGAATCATTTCACAGTGGCCAATGTAATGGCACGCTTAGAAGGACTGACGCGGGATCCGTGGCGGGACTATTTGACGGTCAAGCAGAAGCTTACCCCCAAGATGAAAGTCTCGCTTGGCATATCATCGTGACGCGGATAAACGCCACGCTGCGAGACATGGTGTGACTTAATGCGTATCACCCGATCCGCATCCAATTCTTCAGACTTTTTCACCCGCTGATCTCACGCGTCGAGCCGGCCACCGGGTACTCATCTTCCCCTCTGGATGCTCCCTCTTGGTTGCCATATCAGAGAGCAGAATTTGAGCTCAAGTTCGAACTAGGGATGTTCCTAGTGCGTATGCCAAGTTATCCGAATACAATCATTCTCCGGAACCAGCGTGAGCCTGGGATTCTCAGTGACTGCGCACGTACAGTGCAGTAAAAATAGTTCGCGTTCTTTTCCCCCCACGGAGCTAGCCGAGAGAGACACCGATGGCAAAACATCCTTCCAACCGAAAAGACCTTCCGGCTCTCGCGAAGGCGCCGACCGGCATCGCTGGCTTCGATGAAATCACCGGTGGCGGGATACCCCGCGGGCGTCCCACCCTGGTCTCCGGTGGTGCCGGTTGCGGCAAGACCCTCTTCAGCATGGAATTTCTTGTGCGAGGGGCGACCGAGTGCGCAGAGCCAGGTCTGTTCGTGTCGTTCGAGGAAAATGAGCAGGAATTGGCGCAGAACGTCGCCTCGCTGGGGTTCGACCTGGCGGATCTCGTTAAGCGGCGTCTTTTGTTGATGGATTTTGTGCGGGCGGAACAGAGCGAGATAGAGGAAACAGGTGACTACGATCTGGAGGGCCTGTTCATCCGGCTCGGTCACTCCATCGATCGCATCAAGGCGAAGCGGGTCGTCCTGGATACGATCGAAGCGCTGTTCGCCGCCCTGCCGAATGAACTGGTTCTTCGCTCCGAACTCCGACGGCTTTTCCGCTGGCTCAAGGATCGAGGGGTCACGGCAATCATCACGGCCGAACGGGGTGACGGCGTGTTCACCCGACACGGCCTGGAAGAGTATGTGTCCGACTGCGTCATCCTGCTCGACCATCGAGTCATCGACCAAGTGTCGACCAGACGGCTGCGCGTCGTCAAATATCGCGGGTCGGTACATGGCACCAACGAGTATCCGTTCTTGATCGACGAAAGCGGCTTCTCCGTCCTGCCGATCACCTCGCTGGGCCTCACCCATAAAGCATCCACGGAACGTGTGTCCAGCGGCATCGCCCAGCTCGACGCCATGCTCGACGGCAAGGGACTCTATCGCGGAAGCAGCGTGCTCTTGTCGGGCACGGCCGGCTCCGGTAAGACTTCCATCGCAGCCCACCTCGTGAATGCGGCGTGCCAGCAAGGGGAGCGCTGTCTTTATTTCCCGTTTGAAGAATCCCAGTCGCAGATTGTGCGCAACATGCAGTCGATCGGACTCGACCTCAACCGCTGGGTCTCTCGTGGCTTGCTGCGTTTCCATCCAGCGCGCCCGCACATGTATGGGCTGGAAACTCACCTCGCACTCATGCACAGGCAGATCAGCCAGTTCGATCCGCGAATAGTGGTGATCGATCCGATCACGAACTTAACGGAGATCGGCAGTGTAAGGGAGACCAAGGGGATGCTGACCAGGCTCGTGGATTTCCTCAAGGCCCATGGCATCACGGCACTGTTCACGAGCCTCTCCAATAGCAATGCGGAAATGACCGAAGTCGGTATGTCATCGCTGATGGACACCTGGTTGCTCGTCCGCAACCTGGAAAATAACTGAGAGCGCAATCGCGGGCTCTACGTGCTCAAGTCCCGCGGGATGCCACACTCCAATCAGATCCGTGAATTCATTCTGAGCGATCGGGGCGCCCAGTTGCTCGACGTCTACACCGGTTCGGCTGGAGTGCTCACGGGGACGGCGCGCATGGTGCAGGAAGAACGGGACAGAGCCGAGGCGCTCACACAGCGCAACGAGACCAAGCGGAAGCGCCGGGAGCTCGCGCAAAAGAAAGAAGCCATGGAGACACAGATTGCCGCATTGCGCGACCGGTTTGCCTCGGAGGCGTCGGAGTTGCAACTGCTCATCGCCGAAGAGCAACTAGCGGAGGACAGTATCGCGCAGCAGCGCAAGGCCCTCGTCGATGTACGCTCGGGCTTCAAAAACAACGGATCGCCGAATGGTAGAAAAGGAGCGACGAATGGCCGCCAATATCAAGCTAGCAGAGACAACGGACGAAAAGGCCGGGCGCGCGAACACACAAAATGACAAGTGGCAATTGCGCCTCTATGTCGCCGGTCAGACCCCGAAGTGTTTGACCGCCTTCGCCAATCTCAAAAAGCTCTGTGAGGAGCATATGGGTGGCAATTACCATATCGAGATCGTCGATTTACTCCAACATCCGCAATTGGCAAAGGGCGATCAAATCCTGGCGATCCCCACGCTCGTACGAAAACTTCCCGAGCCGGTGCGAAAGATCATCGGCGATCTTTCCAATACCGAGCGGGTGCTGGTGGGGTTGGACTTGAGGGCGAGATAAAGTGCCTCTGCGCACTCTTGGTGGGGCCATCGGAAATCACCCATTGGAGATTACATGGGCAAACAACAAAAAAGTAATCCTGACCGGAAGATTCTGGAATACGAGGAGGCTTTGGCCGAAGCCG
>Ga0157380_10001178_pt1 | contig 16933 bp, 21 predicted proteins | sample S35metaG_FD_119757 | JGI IMG/M metagenome (GOLD analysis project Ga0157380, IMG submission 119757) | Switchgrass rhizosphere microbial communities from Kellogg Biological Station, Michigan, USA - S3-5 metaG | ecosystem: Host-associated > Plants > Roots > Rhizosphere > Soil | place: USA... | reverse complement strand
GAACGCAGCGGCCGCCCCTGGCGAGACCTTGGTCTGGTAGGCTCGACGGCTCAAAAGGCCTCCGATACTTATGAGCGTGAGGGGCCGGCAGCTCTTACCGAATATCTCAAACAGTTTCAGCAGACGAACAGTATAGATTCTGTATTGATAACAGATCAGGGCACCGAGCTATCTGAACATGCGCTGCCCCAGGGCTGGCAAGATCTTGCGAAGAAAGTAGCGAGTACCGGAATTACGCAATTCAAAGTATCGCCTACTGGTCTGCTGGTGGCCCAACAAGTAGTCACGCCCACCGGCCGCTATGTCTACGTCGCGAGTATTCCTCGCGCCCAGCCAAGCATCAGTCTGGGCACGCAAGCCCTACGACTTCTCGCAGTGCTGTTGACCGGTGGTCTGCTTTACTATGGACTGGCCCGCTACTTAACCACACCAATTCGTCAGCTGCGCGAGACCACTCATGAATTTGCTAACGGCAATATGGCAGCGCGAGTCAGTCCAAAGCTAATCAAGCGCGGCGACGAGATCGCGCATCTCGGGCAGGACTTCAACTCGATGGCTGAGCGACTGCAATCAATGGTTGCTGCGCAGCATCGCTTACTGGGTGACATTTCTCATGAATTACGTTCGCCGCTCGCGCGCATGAGTGTGGCTTTGGAGCTGGCTCGCAAACGGGCCGCGCCGGAGGCGAAGAGTGCGTTGGACCGAATCGAACACGAAGCTGAAAATCTGAACGAAATGATCGGCCACTTGCTGAGACTTACTCGTCTTGAAAGCGGCACCGATGGATTCCAGATGAGCGAAGTTGATCTGGCTCGACTTGTGCGCGAGGTTGCCGACGATGCTGATTTCGAAGCTCGCAGCCGCAATCGTTCTGTTCGAGTTACAACCTGTGAAGAATGCTCGACCAAAGGAACTGAGGAATTGTTGCGCAGCGCCGTTGAGAATGTCGTGCGCAATGCGGTGCGATACACGGCTGAAGGAACTGAAGTGGATGTTTCGTTACGCGTCAAAAATGGAAACGAAAACTCGGCGATTATTAGTGTTCGCGATCACGGGCAGGGCGTTCCCGAAGAAGCGATGGAAAAGATTTTCCATCCGTTCTACCGCACCGAAGATGCGCGTGACCGAGAGTCAGGCGGCAGTGGCTTAGGTTTGGCCATCACTTCGCGCGCGGTTAGATTGCACGGCGGCAGCGTGGAAGCGGCGAATGCCGCTAATGGCGGGCTGGAGATAACGATCAAGCTGCCGACAAATGGCGCCGGTTCTTAGTTCTTGGTTATCGCGGCTCCGGAGGAGCCGAATGTTTATAGAACCGGTTAGTTAACCCTTCACTCGCGCTCCAGGGGAAGCGCAATCGTTATCGAGGGAATTGCGATTCATTCCGCTCCGCTGGAGCGAAGAAAAATCTTCAGAGCTTCTCTTCAATAAACATTACCTCCCTACGGGATGAAGAGCTGTTGGGGATTACTCTGCCAATGAGGGTAAGTTGAACGGGGCTTTGAACGATCGAGGTAACAAAGCACTAAGAACTAAGAACCAAAGAACGTTCTTATTCATATCTTAAAGCTTCAATTGGATCGAGGGCTGCAGCCTTTCTTGCCGGATAGTAGCCAAAGAAAATTCCCACCGCCGCAGAGAAGATCACCGACCCAACTATCGCCAGGCTCGAAATCAAAGTTGGCCAACCCACCAATTTGGGAATAGCCACGGAGATAACGATTCCGAGCACGATGCCGATAAACCCTCCGGTCAAACTCAACACAATTGATTCAATCAAGAACTGAGTCTTAACCGCTGAAGAGCGCGCGCCAATCGCCATGCGTATGCCTATTTCGCGCGTTCGTTCCGTGACGGACACCAACATGATATTCATGATGCCGATGCCACCGACCAGCAGCGACACACTCGCGATACAAGCGAGCAGGATGGTCATGGTGCTGTTCGTTTCATTGGCTGCCTCAGCGATATCAGACATGTTGCGCACCGTGAAGTCGTTTCCTTCATTCGGTGTTAGTTTGTGGCGCTGCCGGAGTAGATCGGTAATTTGCTGCTGGGCCGTGTAAGTAGCATCCTGCGAAACGGCCGAAATATAGGCAATCTGAAGACGAGGACTGCCGAGGACTTTCTTCTGGACCGTAGTGTACGGAGCGAAGGCTATGTCGTCTTGATCTCTTCCCTGCTGATCCTGGCCCTTGCGCGCCATCACTCCCACGACTCGGAAAGGAAGACTGGAAACTCTCAGGGTCTGACCGACAGGGTCAGTGCCGGCGAACAGATTGTCGGCAATGGTTTGACCAACGACGATGACACGCGCAGCTGTGCGCACATCGGCATCAGTAAAGAAGCTGCCGCTCTGCACAGTCCACTTTCGGATATCGGGATATTGCTCGCTCGTTCCCTGAACCGACGTGTTCCAGTTCATGTTTCCAAAAACCAGTTGCGAACGCGCGTTCACAGCCGGCGTCACCATCGAGACGCTCGGCACCTCTCGCTTCACAGCTTCGAGATCTTCGACAGTTAAGGTGTTTGTGCCACTATCGCCGGTACCGCTGCGCACGCCGCCGACGTTTTGAGCACCCGCGCTAAGAAACAGAAGATTCGTGCCTATACTTTCGATTTGTGCCTGCACGGATGCCGAGGCCCCCTGGCCGATGCTGACCATCGCAATCACGGCTGAGACGCCGATGATAATGCCGAGCATCGTCAGCGCGGCGCGCATCTTGTTTCGCACCAGCGCGCGGAAGGCAACTCGAATGATCATTTTCAGGTCCATAGTCGTCCCTTACTCTTCGTCCTCATCATCGTCCTCAACTGGAGGCAAATTGCGAAGCTCCTCAGCGGCATCGCGCGGATTATCGATCCGGTAGTCTTTCCGGATCTTTCCGTCCTTGAAATCAACTACGCGCTGAGCGTACTGGGCAATGTCATGCTCGTGTGTGACCAGCACGAGAGTTATGCCTCGTTCACGATTCAACCGTTGAAAAATCTCCATAACTTCAACTGAGGTGCGCGAGTCGAGATTACCGGTCGGCTCGTCGGCGAGAATCAATGCCGGATCGTTTACAAGGGCGCGAGCCACAGCCACCCGCTGCTGTTGTCCACCTGAAAGTTGGTTGGGATGATTCTGCTCGCGACCTTCAAGTCCGACAGCTGCGAGAGCTTCCAGAGCGCGACGATCGCGCTCCGGCCCATCGACTCCCAAGTAGAGCATCGGCAACTCCACATTCTCGAGTGCCGAAGTACGCGACAGTAGATTGAACCCCTGAAACACAAAGCCAATCTTCTGACAACGAATGTCGGCACGCTCGTCTTTGGACATCTGTGAGACATCCTCGCCATCCAGAATGTAAGTGCCGCGAGTGGGTCGATCGAGACAACCGATAATGTTCATCGTGGTCGATTTGCCTGAACCGGAAGTCCCCATGATGGCGACGAACTCGCCTTCGTTAATGGTGAGCGAGATGCCACGCAGAGCGTGCACTTCGACCTCGCCCATAACGTAGGTTTTGTGGATGTGGTCGAGCTGAATAACTGGTCGGGCTTCGGGGTCGAGCGCAGCCACCGTGCCTACGGGCTTTGCGGTTATCTCTCGTTCTAAAGTAGCTGCCATTTTGTCTCCGTCTTGTAACGCAAACTGTTAGTTTGCGTCTGGCTGTTCTTAACCTCAGTCGGCTTCCGCTGCGAAAGACGCAAACTAACAGTTTGCGTTACACCTCGTGGCTTACCTTCGTCCGCCGCCGCCACCGCCGCCCGTTCGCGGCGCACCGCCGAATCCGGGAGCTGCCGTTTGATTACTGTTCGCGGTTCGGTTAGCGCTAGATGTCTGTCCCGTTATGACGAGCTCGCCCTCCACCAGATTGCCCTCGACCACTTCGGTAGAAACGCCATCTGTCAATCCAACCTTGATACGCCGGGCCTGGGGTTTACCATCCTGCCCAAGCACCCATACCAAGCGAGTCTGGCCTTCTAAAACCGGAGCGCTCGCCGGCGCAAAGTTGCGATTGCGCTGCTGTGAATCTCCCTGTCCGTTCGCATTGGGCGCGCTCCCGTTGGCACCGTCGCCTTGAGCATTGTCACGACGACCTTGACCTGACCCACCGCCATTGCCACTTCGTTGTCCGCCGCCCCGTTGGCCGGTTGCATCCTGGGGAGTGAAACGCAGAGCTGAGTTTGGCACCTTCAGCACGTTGTTACGTTCATCGATCGTTACGATCAGATTCGCAGTCATACCCGGCTTAAGTTTCTGTTCCGGATTCTCAACGTTAATGACTACGTTATAAGTCACAACGTTTTGGACGTTCTGAGGATTGAGTCTCATCACCTCGATTTTTCCGTCGAAGTCTTTGCCGGGAAACGCGTCGACTGAGAACTTCACTGACTTCGCCTGCTCCACGAGCCCGATGTCAGCCTGGTCGATATTTGCGATCACCTGCATCTGTGTCAGGTCGTTCGCGATGGTGAAAAGCGTCGGAGCCGAGAGACTAGCCGCAACAGTTTGTCCGACATTGACGTCGCGTGAAACGACGATGCCATCAATCGGCGACGTGATAGTCGTATGCGCGAGATTCACTTCAGCTAGTCGTAGCGCTGCCTCCGCCTGTTGAACCTGGGCCGCTGCCTGCTGCACGCCGGCTTGAGACTGTTGCACTTGCGCCTGGGTTTGCTGCACCTGGGCGGCCGATTGAGCAACACCTGAGCTCGCTGAAGACTGCTCGCTCAGCATCGCCTGACTCAACTGTGCTTGCGCTTGTTTGTATCTTGCTTCGGCAGCCTTGTAGCTGGTTTGGGCAACTTCCAGGTCACGCTTCGCGACCACGCCCGCCTGGACCAACGATTCCTGTTGGTGTAAGAAAGCCGCCGCGTCATCGAGTTGAGCTTTCAAGACGGCGACATTCGCCTGTGCGCTCGAAACACCGGCTTGATTGTTTTGGACTGTTGATTTAGCAGCCTGGGCTTTTGCCTGAGCGTCGGTAACGCCGGCCCGTGATTGCGAGACGGCAGCTCGGGCCTGTACGAGATTAGCGCGCGCCTGGTCAAGATTTGCACGGGCTTGATCGACTTGAGCTTTAGACACTGAAGGGTCGAGCTGAGCAATCACCTGCCCTTTCTTCACCACTGAATTGAAGTCAACATTCAAAGCTGAGATCGTTCCCGAAGCCTGGCTGCCCACTTGCACCGTGGTCACGGCCTGCAGGGTTCCGGTGGCGGTCACGGTATTGCGGAGATTGCCGCGCTCAACTTTTGCCGTCAGATATTGCGCGGCGCTGGACTGGTTGGACCACACATAATATCCAGCCAAAGCGGCCATTAGCAGCCCAGCTCCGCCAAGCATCAGCTGTTTCTGCCTGGTCGATAGACTGGACCATTTTGATTTCAGCCAACTGCTCGTTTTTGCTACGCTGACTCCAGTTACGGGAAGACTCTCTTTTATAGTTTGGCTCGACATGCTCACATCCTTAGTGATTTATCTAAAGAAACCGACTCACCAGCAACTCAGACACACTCTTTTCCGAGTTGGTTACAGCAACTAAGGAAAATCCCTTCGAATATCGTTCCAGAGTCCCCTTCAAACAACCTCGTGTCCAAAAAGAAGCAAAAATGCAACAAAGACGGTCTTTGGCCTTTGGTCTAAAACCAAAACACACATTCTTATCGAAGCCGTAACCTTCCATCGATCCCTGGTGTCTACGTAGTCGGGAGGCCGGTAACGGGTTCCCAGTTACGAAGTTCAAAGTCACAGGAGTAAATGATGAATAAATTAGGAATGGTCAAAACCCTGACTCTCGCCTCCCTGTCAGTGGTGGTTTTTGCTGCGTCTATTGCGTTAGCCCAAACGTCACAGACTCAGCAGAGCGAAAAAACTAATACCCATGGGTGGCATGGAGAGAAGGGTGATCGCGGCGGGCGGCGCGGTGGTCACGGTATGGGTGGCATGATGTTCCGAGGTCTGAATTTGACCGACGATCAGAAAGCCAAAATGAAACAAGCGAGCGTCAGCTTCGGTGAACGTACGCAGTCGCTGCGTCAGGAACTCAAAGCCAAACGGCAGGAGTTACACCAGGCGAACGCAGGCGGGACTTTCAACGAAGCTCTTGCAACTCAGAAACTTCAGGAATCAGCAGCCTTGCAGGCCAAGCTGATGGGCGAGCGGTTGAAGCTGCGTCAGGAAATGATGTCGATTTTGACACCAGAGCAAAAGACGCAACTGGAACAGCAACGCGCGGAGTTCAAGACTCGTTGGGCTGAACGCGGACATCATAAAGGCGAGCGCAATCAGCCGAAAGAACAGTAAACTGGGAACGTAAGTTGATCACCTTACCAGGACCGATCGGGCAGGTTCGAATTTCGATTCTGACCTGCCCTGTCGGAAGCAAACTGGTAACGATATCGGGAGCGTTTCCTGGCGAACGGTTACGAAGAGGCCTCGGATATTGAGCTCGCGCGAAAGACGCGTGAAGGTGACGAGTCTGCATTCGCAGAAATAATGCGCCGGTACGGCCCGCGAGTCTTTCGTGTTGCGAGCAGATTTTTCAGACAACGAAGTTTGGTTGAAGAGGCAGCGCAGGAGGTTTTCTTGAAAGCATTTTCCGAACTCGGCTCGTACGAAGGTCGTGGTTCACTGGAGGGGTGGCTGACGCGAATCGCCACCAACATCTGTCTGAATCTCGTCCGTAGCTCGAAACGCCGACCGGAATTGACAGTGTCCGACTTAACTGAAGACCAGACTTCATGGCTCGAGAACAAGCTCGCTGCTAATGCCGGCGAACATCACCATGCAGTTGAGCGTAGTTTGGTGGCAGCGGATCTCGCCGGCAAGGTGTTACAGACTTTGACTCCGGATGATCAATTGGTGTTGACGATGATTGATGGCGAGGATGCTTCCGTGAAGGACGTCGCCGAAACCACTGGATGGTCTGAGTCGAAAGTCAAAGTCCAGGCATTTCGAGCCCGCCGGCGGATGCGGGAAGCAGTTGAAAAGCTTTTGCGGCCTCGGCGAGTTAACAACAAGGCCGCAATTGATACCGTCAGATAGGATCAGCTAATGAGAAACGAACACATCATCGACTTGATTGAAAACAGTCCGATGGCTGCGATTAGCGAAGCTGAACTCACAAGGATTAGAGCTCACGTTGCGGATTGTTCTCCGTGCGAGCAGGCATTTGCAGCTGCGCAAGTATCTGCGGTGCTGTTGAAAGAAGGTGCGGCTGAATCGTTTGAGCCGTCACCATTTTTCCAGACTCGCGTTCTGGCAACGCTACGTGAACGTCAGTCCGCAAGCGAATGGTCCTGGGCGCGGATGTGGCGCGCTACTGGCGCCCTGGCTTCGTCAATGCTGGCCGTGGTCGTGGCGATTGCTGTGCTGACTTTTGCAGCGCCGTCAGTTTCAAATGAATCGGAAGTTTCATTAGCGGGCAATGGCTACTCGGCTGAAGAAGTGATTCTTAATCAGGATGGCTCGGAAGATCAGGTTACTGATGCTCAGGTTTTGAACAGTTTGTATGAAGCGGACGAGGAGAAGTAATTATGGACTACGCAAGCAAGAGCAAATGGCGAGTTAGAATTGCCGCCCTGATAATCTTCGTCCTCGGGTTTAGTGCGGGAGCGTTGGCATTCAATGCGTATCGGGCATGGTCCCGGAGTCGCGTCGAAAACCGGAGAGCCAGTTTCGATGAGATGCTGGATCAACTGAAGCTGAACGATCAGCAAAAGAGCCAAGTGCATCAAATCCTGACTGAGACAAGACAACAACTCCAGGCGCTAAGGAAAGAGTCGGAGCCTCGCTTCAATGAGATTCGTCAAAAGACTGATGAAAGGTTGCAGCAGATTTTAAGTCCTGAGCAGTGGAAGGAATTTCAGCAACGCCGGGAAGAGATGCGCAATCGACGACGACGAAGGTGAGCGGATTCCGGACCCGCTCAACCTCCGTCAGACAAACCAGGAACGAAGCACCAAGAACCAAGTACATCTTTACATCTCTATCTCAGCCAGCAGCGGAAAATGATCTGACGCCCTTGCGGCATCCACACTATTCACCACCTCGCAGCTTCGCAAACGCTCGTTGAATTTCTCCGGAATAAAAACATAATCGAGCCTGAGATGTGGATCCCAGGTCGGAAACGTGTAGCCCTTCTCCTTAGGATTCAGCATTCGATAACCATCCGAGTACTTCGCATCAGCAATCACCCTGATAGTCTCGCGCTGAATGTCTCGCCCACTTATCCAGATAAGTGCCTTGATCCACGTTGGCATGCGACGCGAGTCAAGGATCTCTCCGGGTGCAAGAGTATTGAAATCCCCGACCAGCGCGTGAAAGCCTTCCTGATATCTTTCGATACTCTTGAGCAAAGACTGAATCTCTCGGGCTCGTTGTCGTTCACTCCACTTTGAAAACCTGGCACTCAAATGTAGCCCAAAGATCCGAGACTCGCTGCCCTGAAGCACAATCTCGAGGAAGGAATGCTTAGCTCCGGTCGGGTAGTGCCATTCATGATGAGTAACCGGGAGGCGAGAGATGTAACCAATGGAGTGTCGCCGTCGCGCTGCCCAGATTGGAAGTGAAGTAGCGGTCGCCAACTGTTCGATCACGTGGGGATGAATTGCTTCCTGGAATACGACAAGGTCAGGATCGTTGCCGCGAATGACTTCTGCGATCTGCTTTTCACGACCGCGTCCCCCGAAGCGAATGTTGTAGCTGAGCAGTTTGATAAGCATCGCGGTGGCATGAGCGTCCCGCTCATGATCATGGCACCAGCGTCACGCTCGTGGAAACAAACACGGGCGGGGCGCCCGTGCCGCTATTCACGCAGCCGGTTCAACCAGCATCACGTATGGCTCGTTGAATAAAACATCTCGCGCAAACAACACCACGTTAGAAGTTGCCTGAAAATTCACCGGTCTACCCGCTAACTCCTGCAATTCCTCACGCAGCGTATTCAGGCCGGGTGCGATGCTGTCATCTTCGTCGCACAAGGGTTTAGTGTGTAACGCGGGAATGTAGAAAGCATCCTTGTCCCAGAACTCCATCACCGCTGACCCAACCAAAGTTACATCGAGATCGCTGGTACCGCGTCCATCTGAGTCGAAAGGCTTGCCGTCTTTCCAACGTTCGTTAGTAACCACGCTGCCTCGCAAAGCGATTCCAGTACCGGGCGGCAAACCATTCTCGAGCTTCCTGAGGAATTCCCGAAAACGAAGATTGTCACCATCAAACGCGAGCCGAGTGACTCGATCACGAATCTCGTCTTCCGACATCTGGCTTACTGATTTGGACATCTCGCATGTACTGCAGGCTGCCGGCCTGCAGCTGTCTCCTCCAGAATTCTATTCTGTTCCCCTCTCCGCAAGCGGAGAGGGGTTAGGGGAGAGGGTAGACCCGCCGCTAAACCCCACCCCCAGCCCCTCCCCACGCAGTGGGGAGGGGAGTACGCTATTTCAACTCAAGCTCCGCAACCACAGGCAAATGATCGGACGCTAGTGTGTTTACGGTCCAGGCCTTCCGTGCCTTTACACCTTCCTTTGGCCTGAACAGTATGTAGTCAATTCGTTTCACAGGTTTGTCGGCTGGATAACTGAGCCCCGCTTCTTTCGCTTTAGTTTCTAACCAAACATCGCGAAATTGTTTCGAGACCAGCTGATAACTTTCTCCAGTCGGCTCCACATTGAAGTCGCCGACCAGAATCATTGGTCCAGCCTGTGGTTTGAGGAATTCGAGCATCTGCTGAGCCTCAAACACGCGACCATCCTCGTACTGATAATCGAGGTGAGTTGTGACAAAGCTAACGGTGCTCGTTCCTACTTTTACCTCAATCCGAATCATACCGCGTCGTTCAGCCTCGCGTTTATTCTCGTACATGCGGTGATCAGTTTTGAGTATTGGAAACCGCGAGAGAATTGCGACGCCATACTGACCACCCTGGTAGTCTAGATTGTGTGCGAAAGCAAATTCCATTTTCGTTAGACGAGCCAGCTCGGCAATCTCGTCTATTCCCTGAGTTCGCTTAACGCCTCGATCGACTTCCTGCAAGCCAACCAGGTCGGGACGCTGCTCGTTGATTACGTCAGCGATGCGCTGCAGGTCCAACTGCTTGTCCATCCCGACGCCAACATGAATGTTGTACGACATCACCCGCAGCCGAATGCGTGACGACGCTGATGATGAGGGGAACGCTAAAGCGCTGACGAGAAGGACGCTGATCGCGAGGGCTATAGGTTTTCGCATTGTCCGTTTGATCTTCCTGGCGTCTTCCGTTGCTCTAAACTCAGCGAGTGCGGGAGGTACAAGGCTCGAGTCGAAAAGCGTCGCTCTCATTCTCACCCGGTTTCAACCGGGTGACCTGCTGCCACATATTCTTCGGAAACCGTTTCAACGGTTTACCAATGATTGGACAAAATCGGAAACCGTTGAAACGGTTACTGTGTCTAAACGAATCTCGGTCACCCGGTTGAAACCGGGTGAGAATGAGAGGGATGCTCTTGAACTGTACCCGTAAGAGAACGTCCTCAAGATCTTCTACTCAAGAAGCCGCATGTTAAGATGTTGGTCACGCTTTCACAAATTCAAAGACCAAAGATCTAAGACCTGGACCATCTTTTGGAAATGACTCCCCTGCACGCTGCCATCCTGTTCGTCAGCGCATTCCTCGCGGGCGCCATTAATTCGATCGCAGGCGGTGGCACATTACTGACGTTTCCCGCGCTAATTTGGCTTGGACTTGATCCGAAGGTCGCAAATGCTACCAGCACCGTTGCGCTCTGGCCCGGATTATTCGGAGGACTTTTCGGCTATCGTAAAGAACTCGAAAACAGTTCGACGTTGTTGATAAGACTGGGTGCAATCAGCGTCCTGGGCGGTGCGGTTGGGGCCTGGCTCTTGATTGCCACGCCGTCGCCTACTTTTGCCCGCTTGGTTCCATTGCTGATTCTGTTTGCAACGATCCTGTTTATGGCCCAGGGGGCAATCAACCGCCGGTTACAGTTGCAGCCAATAGCCCTGGAGCCCAAGACGAGCTGGTGGGTCGGCGCCCTGGTGTTTCAGTTTTTCTCAGCCACCTATGGCGGTTATTTTGGCGCGGGCAACGGAATATTGATGCTGGCCGCGATGGGGTTGCTGGGCTTACACGACATTCATCGCGCCAACGGGATCAAGAATTTTCTCGGCATCTGCATCAACAGCATTGCGGTTCTGAGCTTTTCAGTTACGCACCTGGTGGTCTGGTCCGACTCACTGCTAATGGCGGTAGGCGCTTTGCTGGGCGGTTATTTTGGCGCGAGCATGGCGGTGCGCATCGGGCCGTTGGTGGTGCGCCGCGCCATCGTCATAATCGGATTCGTGATTACGTTTGTGATGCTATGGAGACTCTGGAAGTAAAATCCGCGCACTAATAATTCAACGCCATGCCCTCCAGGAAACTACCGCGCGAGTTTTATACGCGTCCGAACGTGGTCACGATAGCTCGAGACTTGCTCGGCAAACTTCTGGTTGTGCCCGCTCCAGACGGCACTCGAGTGTCAGGAATGATAGTCGAAGCCGAAGCTTATCGAGGACCAGCAGATCGTGCCGCGCATTCTTACGGCGGACGGCGTACCAAACGGACCGAGACGATGTACAAGATCGGCGGAACTGCGTACGTCTTTTTTGTTTACGGAATGTATAACCAGTTCAACGTCGTCACTAACGTGATCGACTTTCCGCATGCGGTTTTAATCAGGGCCCTGGAGCCAGTTGAAGGAATCGAGTGGATGCGCGAGCGCCGGCACGCTCAGCCAGATCGCAATTTGACGAATGGTCCGGGAAAGTTGTGTATTGCTCTCGGGATTGACCGGAGCTTCGACGGGACCGACTTGAGAGGCAAGCAAGCATGGATTGAGCAGGGTGAAACTTTGTCTTCGCGACGAATCGCATCGGGTCCTCGAATTGGGATCGATTATGCCGAGGACTGGGTCGACAAACCCTGGCGTTTTTGGATCAAAGGTAACGAGTTTGTGAGTAAATGACCTGGAGCGTTGTTCTTAGTTCTAGTTTGTTTGATGGGTATTAGTGATCCAGTTAAGGAAGAGGCTCAACGGAAGGTACACAAACAGAGAACTGAGCACCAAGAACTAAGAACAAAAACGGAACTCAGATCTCAGATTTGAAATCCGCAATCAGCAATCTACAATCCGCTAATATTCGATTCCAAACAGCTTAATTTTGGAATTCAGAGTAGTTGCTCTCAATCCCAGCAATCGAGCGGCTTTGGCTTGATTACCATCTGTTTGTTCCAGCGCCAGTTTTATCAGCGCTGTCTCAAAACGCTGAACTTCGCTGTAGAAATCGATCCCGCTCGACAGATCCATACTCTTCAGGTTTGCGGATTCGTCAACGAATGCTTTGTCGCGTGCAAGCACCTGAGCCTCTTTCATAAGCGAAGAAGCCAAATCTACCAACCGACGAACTCTGCCGTTGCCTCGCTCCTCCGCCAGTGCGAGTCTCAAATTGCTTGCCTTCTCTGCGGAGGCGGACCGTTCGAGGTTTCGTCCGCGGTTTATCTCAATTAATGCGGCCCGGTTAGTAGCCATCGATCTCCCCCTTATTGATTTCCGTTTTCGTTCTAGTACGAAAACACCACTCCATCCGGTTCTGTGGCAAAATTAGTGACTTAAGTTGGGGTTGGGGTTGGCTTGTATTTCGAATAGCCGGAAAAAATGTTCGAACCTTTGAGGATTTGAGGCGATGAGGCTGTGCGAGCGTCGATTAATCAACTCGCCACTTCCGAAGAAATGAAATTATTTCCTAACTTGCGTAGGGAGATTGGTGCGGATGAGAGGACTTGAACCTCCACGATGTCACCATCACAGGCTTCTGAGACCTGCGCGTCTGCCAGTTCCGCCACATCCGCGTGACGAGTGACTATACGAAGCCCTATCAGCGAGTGTCAAGGAAGGCGATTTCAGTCGTTGTTTCAAACTGCGAAGTACTAACTTCACGTCTTTGAGCCTTTGCGGGAGACTCTAACCGACAATGCCAATTGCCTTCCCACAAAGGCTCAAAACCGCCAGGAGAGAGGCCTTTACCACCGACGATATCGGACGATGTAGCGACGGTTGCCATTACGATCGTTCCGGTAATTACGCGTTCGGACTAAGTTGCTATAAGGGTACTGGAGGCGCTGCCGGTTGTAACGGTAGTTATTGTTCCGGTACCGATTCCGTTGCTCCCAGTAGTCGTTGTTCCTACTGATATTCCGGCGGCGATCACCACGATCCCAGCGTCCATCGCGAGCATCATGACAGTTGACGAACTTGCCGCATTTCCAATTCTGATTCCCTCGATTCTTCCCATGACCTCGTCCCTGCGCGAAACCTGTCGCCGGCAAAGCCATTAAGAACATTATTGCGAGAGAAGCAAACAAGAGCCCTTTTCTCAAACTCCAACTCTTCATAAACCCTCCTAACCTTGATGTGATTCCGAGTGTAACCCGGTCTTGGGAAGAGATGGTTGCATTCATGTTACGCCCAATGACAATGAGCGTGCCATTGTCAAAGTCGAGGTCAATTCTGTGAATGAGAGATAATCAGCCGGATCCGGCACGATAACGGTACAGTCAATTGTAGCGATCCAGAACCACTACCAAATAATCACGCGTCGTTTTTCTGCTGGGCTTAATCAGTTTAGAATGATTCCGATCACATGTCCCAAGTCGTCAACGCTTCCATTGATGTGCGCGCAAGATTCGAAGAAGTCCGGCAGCGTATCTCGTTGCGAGCCGCCCAGTGCCAGCGCTCAGCCGACGAAATAACTCTGATCGCTGTAACCAAAACTCATCCGGTCGAAACCTTGCGCGCTGCTTTGGCTGCTAGCGCTACCGATCTGGGCGAAAACCGTGTTCAGGAAGCTGAGCCAAAGATTCTTGAACTGGGTCGTGAGGCAGCACGCTGGCATTTGATCGGACATCTTCAAGCCAACAAGGCGCGCCGCGCCGTCAAGCTTTTTGATTTGATTCACTCCGTCGACTCGATTGAACTGGCGCAAAGGCTGCAGCGTTTATGTGAAGAGGAGCAGCGCGAGCAATTGCCGATTCTGATTCAGGTTGACCTTGCCGGTGAGGAGACGAAGACGGGAATTCCCGAGCAGGACTTGAATCAACTTATCGAAGTCGTTCGAGGATGTGAACGACTTCAGCTCAGGGGGCTAATGACACTACCGCCGTTTTTCGACGACGGTGAGAAAGTCCGGCCGTATTACATGCGACTGCGCAAACTTCGGGACGAGCATCAAGACCGGGGCCACTTCGGTCAGACTCCAGGCGAACTTTCGATGGGCATGACCAATGACTTTGAAGTCGCCATTGACGAAGGCGCCACGATGTTACGCGTTGGAACTGCACTTTTCGGCGAACGAATCGCCAGACACTAATTATGCCTTTCTATCTAATTTTTGAACGTCTTAATTCCTTTGTAGTTTGGGGAGTGACTACACTGATTGTCGGTGTCGTCGTCTTGATCATTCTGCGTTTGCTGGCCGAGGCTGCCAATCTAAATTTCTTTGGCTGGACTTACGTCACGATTCGAAGACTGACTGATCCGATAATTGTCCCGGTGCGTGCTGCTCTCCGTGGCTTTCGAGTGGATCCGAAATACGCTCCCTTGATCGCAATTCTGATTGTGATTCTTCTCGGTTGGCTGGCAGTAAACTTAACTGCCACCCTGTTAGTCACAATTGCAGGAGTGATCGGATCGATTCAGATGAGATCCTTTCCGCGGCTGATTGGGCATCTCCTGTACGGCCTGCTTGCGATTTATTCCTTGATGATCTTCGCTCGAATTGTTTTCTCCTGGATGATGATTGGTTATTCCAATCGCGTGATGAGATTTCTTATCAACGCTACTGAACCGCTGCTGGCGCCGTTACGTCGCGTCATTCCACCGCTCGGTATGTTCGACATCTCGGCCTTCATAGCTTTTATCCTCATCTGGCTCTTCCAGTCTGCCATTGCCGGCACTCTCCTGCGAGGCTAATTGATCGACTATTCCGAAAAGCGGGGTGCTTTATGTTTCAAGGTGCAGGTTGTGCCGCGTGCCTCGCTGAGCGAGATCACCGGCTCGCATGGGTCTGCGTTGCGGGTCCGTTTAGCGGCGCCTCCAGTCGATGGCGCTGCCAATGAAGAATTGATACGCGTGCTCGCGAAGGCGTTCGGCGTGCGCAAGAGCGCCGTTACGATAGCCGCAGGTCACACGTCGAAACACAAGGAAGTTCACATCCTCGGTGGCTCAGTCGACGAGTTATGCCAAATCGCGAATTCGTCCGAACGGGGTATTCCTTAACAACTCTTCATCCCGTAGGGATGTAATGTTTATAGAAGAGAGGCTCTGGAAAATTTTTCGTCGCTCCAGCGGAGCGGAATTAGAAATCGCAAATTCGTGGCGGAAACTATTGCGCTCCGCTGGAGCGCGAGCGAAGGAATACGTTACCTATTCTATAAACATTCGGCTCCTCCGGAGCCACCGGTTTGATCGGGGACTAGCGTGTCGTCTATATAAGCCAACCGAACATCAATCCAAAGAGCTCAAGTACCATTTGCAGGTAGTTTGGGGGATGTGGTCCGCATTACTGTAATATCTACCGAACCTATGGAAGGCAAAAGAATCTCGCATTACCGGATTATCGAGAAGCTGGGCGCCGGCGGCATGGGTGAAGTCTACCTCGCTGAAGATACCAAGCTTGGTCGCAAGGTGGCGCTTAAACTGTTGGGCCAGGAATTTACGACCAATCGCGATCGGCTCAATCGCTTTGAGCAGGAAGCCTGTGCGGCATCGGCGTTGAACCACCCGAACATTCTCACCATACATGAAGTTGGACAGGATGATGGACACAACTTCATTGCCACTGAGTTTGTTGATGGCATGACTTTGCGCAGCCGTTTGAACGCGAGCAACCTCGAGATTCGCGAGGTGCTTGACATCGGTATCCAAATCGCGAGCGCTCTCGAGGATGCCCATCAAGCCGGCATCGTCCATCGCGATATCAAACCCGAGAACATCATGGTAAGGCGCAACGGTTACGTGAAGGTGCTTGACTTCGGTCTCGCCAAACTCACTGAGCTTCCAGGCGCTGATACCGAAGCACCCACGCGCGCGATGGTCCATACAGACGCCGGCACCGTCATGGGTACGTCGCACTACATGTCCCCGGAGCAGGCGCGCGGCAAGAGCGTCGATCGACACACCGACATCTGGAGTTTGGGAGTTGTGCTCTATGAGATGGCTGCCGGTCGCGTCCCCTTTCAAGGGGAATCAGCCACGGATGTGCTTTCAGCGATCACAAAGATCGACCCACACCCGCTGGCACGTTACACCGTCCAGTTGCCGGCCGAGTTTGAATGGATAGTAATGAAAGCGTTGCGGAAGGACCCGAGTGAGCGCTATCAAACCGCAAAAGAACTCGAGTCGGACTTAAGGGCGCTGAAACAACGGTTGGAATTTGAGGCCCAACTGGAACGCTCGATACCTCCGGATCGCCTTAGCGCAGCACTGAGCCCATCCGATGCGAAGACTTTGATTTCGCAGCCCGCCACACCAGCTCAAGGAAATTTGGACGGTACCGTACTCGCTGGAAGACCGACCGATCTTGATTCAGCAACGACACCGCGAGTTTCAAGTGCTGAATACATCGTCACTGAAATCAAGCGTCACAAGCTTGCTTCAGTCGCGGTAGTGTTAATTGCGGTCGCTGCCATTGGTTTGACTACTTACTTTTTTAGAAACCGCGCGTCGGCGCTGAGCGAAAAGGACACCATACTCATCGCAGACTTTGTCAACACTACTGGCGAACCAGTCTTTGATGGAACTCTCAAGCAAGCGCTCGCGGTACAACTGGGCCAGTCGCCTTTCCTGAACATCTTCCCCGAAGATCGAGTGCGCGAGAGTCTGCGTTTCATGGGTCGTGGTCCGGACG
>Ga0157380_10001177_pt1 | contig 16942 bp, 13 predicted proteins | sample S35metaG_FD_119757 | JGI IMG/M metagenome (GOLD analysis project Ga0157380, IMG submission 119757) | Switchgrass rhizosphere microbial communities from Kellogg Biological Station, Michigan, USA - S3-5 metaG | ecosystem: Host-associated > Plants > Roots > Rhizosphere > Soil | place: USA... | reverse complement strand
TCACTATAGATTGGACCAACCTGAGCTTAAACCAGCGCGGGAAAGATACCGAACGTATTGACCTCCTTTACAGGGTCCATTATTTACAATGGACTGGTGTAAAGAGCCTGGACACCGTGCTTGGTCTGCTTGGGCTGACGCTGGTGATGGTGTTAAGTGTGTTGGGGGCTTGGCTGGCATTCAGAAGGGGATAACGAGTTCCGATAACTCGGCGTGATCTGACTTCCAAACAAATAAACAAATCAGTGAAAAAGTATCTCACCCTGTGGTTTGTTGAGTAGTTCAGACCCTCTAGTAAACCGCAAGACGCCGAACCCGCAGAGGACGCGCAGACAGTTGAGTGTTCGGAACCGCACATTAGACACTACCGAGCAGCACCAATAGTGTTCGCGGATTTTCGTCGTATGGGTTATACTGCGACCGCTCGCCCGGCGCTCCACAAAGTGCCAGTTCAACAGCACAGCAGAAAGAGTCCTGAAAAACTCCTAACGCTAAAAAGGCGAGTCAGGTTTTTGTAAGGTCGTTAGATTAAACGACTCAATACTTTTTTGGTTATAGCCGATACTGGCCGAGCGCCAGTGTAGACCACGCTTAGGATTCTTGGATCCAGAGCGGTACCGAGAACTCGGGTTCGAGCAGACGGTTGGCAGCAGATCATTCTGTAGCTGACAGTGCTCCCTGATTGAACCGGTGCGAAAACGGCTAGTCAGGTTATCTGTTGAAAGAAAGAGAATCTTCTCGTGGTGTGGGCCCATCAGGTCCATTCGCCCCGAGTCTTGCGCCTACTCACACTTGTAGTCGTAACCGAATCCATCCACTGCCCGCTGATAATTGGTTCTCAAGCCAGTTGCCTATCGGGCAATATTCCAACTCATCTACGCGTGACAGATTCGCATTCGCACAGCGTGTGCTTCCTTTAGCGTCAGCGCTGAGCACCGCCGCGCTTGCGGGATTGAACACCGGGGAGTTTTCTGAGGAAACAAAGTAGAAATGTCAAAACAATTGATAGTCAGCGTCAACGGACGTGAGAAGAAAATAGCGATCATCGAAGACGATAAGGTCGCTGAGTTTTACATCGAAAGAGGAGAGCAACATCAAGGTATCGTCGGCAATATCTACAAGGGACGCGTCATGCGAGTGCTACCAGGCATGCAGTCGGCCTTTGTCGACATCGGACTTGAACGAGACGCGTTCCTTTATGTCTCCGACTTCTTCGACGAAGAAGAGGAATTCGAGAGAATCGTTATTGATAAGTCGAAGAAAGGCGCTCCTGAACCTGAGCATGCCGCGGCTCACGAGATTGCGCAGGCGCGTGTCGAGCGCGAACAGCGAATTGAAGCGACACAAGATCGTGTAGAAGCGGTGGCAGAAACTGCGGTTCCAGCGGAAACGCCAGAAACCACTGCCGAAGGTTCGCGCCGTCGTGGTCGCAGAGGTCGTCGTCGTTCTCGTTGGGAGAAACCCGAAGATTCGCAAACTCCCGAAGCAACGCGAGCGCCCGAGTTTGATGTTCCCGACACACCGTTTGTATTTGGCGATCCTTCCGTGGAACGAATTGTCGACGAAGAAGAGTCGGCTGCATTTCAGGGCGAGATGTTCAAAGACGCAAGGTTGCAGGAGCGACTCTTCGATCAAATCCATGCAGTGGAATTCAACCTCGAAGACGATTTCCGTAGCGCCGAAGTTGGTTCACTCCTTTCCTCCGGCGCAATGAGCGATTCGTCGTTCCAAAGAGTGGACGATGGCAGCGATCCTTACGCAGAAGATTTGGTGCCCGAATTGCCGCGCCGTGCGCCATTGGAAGCGCATCTCGAGAGTTTTGTTGACGACGTTCCAAGTGAAACTCTGCAGCGGGGTAGTTTTCAACGAATCAGTGACGACGAAGAAGAGCCCTCGGCCGTTTCGTCACCAGTACGCAGGGGACGCAAAGCGGCGAGCACTGTTGAAGGTAAGAAACCAACCGCGCGCGGGGCGAGCAAGAGTGCCAGCAAGAAAAAGACGGCGACAAAGCGCACCTCGAAAAAGCGTGCGGCCGCCTCGAGTGAGGGTGAAGCGGAAGGCTATGGTGACGCAGATGTGCGTTTGCTAGAAAACTCTTCGCGCGCCGAATTTGCAACGCGTCGTGGTGGCCGAAGACGTCGACGGCCGAGCAAGAACAAACCAACGACTGCGCCTACGAATGAAGCTGAATCGAAGTCAGATTCAAACGGTGCTGACGATAGCCCGGTACAACTTGCGGAGCCGCAAATTGAAGTAGAAGCGCAGCCAGCGGCAGACGCGCCACCACAACGTGCACAACGCCCCCGCGATCGTTTCCGCGGCCAATCACGTCGTGATCGGCATCAACCCGCCATCACTGACCTGTTGAGTGAAGGTCAGGAAATCCTGGTTCAAATCGCGAAAGAGCCGATCGCAAAGAAAGGCGCGCGCATCACATCGCACATCGCGCTGCCAGGTCGATTCCTGGTTTACATGCCGACCGTTGAGCACGTCGGTGTGTCACGGAAGATCGAGTCAGACAACGAGCGGCATCGGTTACGAAAGCTGATCCAGATGATTCGCGCGGAAGAGGATATTCCTTCGGGTGGCTTCATCGTACGCACCGCAGGCGTCGGAATTAACGAGCGAGAGCTGCGCGATGACGTGAAGTATCTTGTCCGCACCTGGCTCGATATCCGCAGCAGTGCGGAAAAAACCAAAGCCCCCGCGTTGGTCCATCGTGATCTTGATTTGGTCCAGCGGCTGCTGCGAGATCAGTTGTCAGACGACTTCGAAACGATTCGCGTGGATTCGGAAGAGGAGTATCAGCAAATCGTCGAGTTTATCAATCGCATCCAGCCGCGACTGGTGAAACGGGTGAAGCTCTACACCAAGGAGCAGCCGATTCTTGAAGCCTACGGCGTAGCAGCCGAGATTGATAAAGCGATCAAACCGCGCGTTTGGTTAAAGTCAGGCGGCTATCTGGTAATCAACCAAACGGAAGCGCTGGTGGCCATTGACGTCAATACCGGCAAGTTTGTCGGTCGTGGCGGCGGCCGTTTGGAAGACACAATCACGCGCACAAATCTCGAAGCGGTCGACGAGATCGTCAGACAGATTCGCCTGCGCGATTTGGGCGGAATCATCGTGCTTGACTTGATCGACATGGAGGAGCGTCGCAATCGGCAAAAGGTGATGCAAGCGTTACAAGACGCATTGCGCAACGACAAGTCGCCAACCAAGGTGCTTTCATTCAACGACTTCGGTCTTGTGATCATGACACGAAAGCGCGTCAAGCAGTCGTTGGAACGAACGCTTTGCTCACCGTGCCAGTATTGCCAGGGTGCGGGGTTGATCAAGTCGCCGCAAACCATTTGCTACGAGTTGCTTGAGGAGTCACGTCGTCTTGCGAAAGAGATGAATGGAGACGCTGACAACAAACAAGTGACGTTGCGCATAAATCCCGACGTTGCGAAGACGTTGCGCACGAGTGAGAAAGACGTGCTCACAGAGATCGAAGACTATCTGGGCCCGATTGATATCACGAGTGATCCGACTATCCATCAGGAGCAGTTTGATTTCGCATTCATCTAAGGCGTGAAGCAGATCTCACGAATCAGGAGCAGGAGCAGCAGACAGGAGCAGGAAAGACTCTGCTTATGCTCGATGGCCCTGCCCCTGATATCTCCTGCTTCTGTTTCCTGCTCGTGCCTCCGTCTTAATCTGCTGGTCTGCCTACGTATTTGGTTATGAGTAAGCTTGGTAATTTTTGGAAAACACTCCTGGCCGGTGGAGCCGGCGTGGCCGCACTCGCAGCCTTTAACGCTTCCATACGACGCAGCGCGCAAGAGCCGGATGACAGCGCACTCGGCGGCACGTCGCGCTTCTTTCCATGGAAGGATGGACGCATCTTCTACAAAGAGGCGGGCGTCAACAACTCCGGCCTTCCCATCGTGTTTGTACACGGAATCGGCGCAGGCTCCTCCAGCTTCATGTGGAGAAAAAACTTCGACGTACTTGCCAGCAACTTCCAGGTTTACGCTTTAGACCTTCTTGGTTTTGGCTTCTCTGAAAAGCCCGCAGCGGCACAATATTCCGCCAAACTTTACGTAGAGCTCCTGTCTGATTTCATTCGCGACGTCGTAGGCCAACCTGCGAATGTAGTCGCGAGCTCGCTTGGCGCAGCGTACGCTGTGCAAGCCGCTGAGGAGCATCCGGAGTTAGTCAACGCAATGATTTTAAATGCGCCCGCCGGATACGCCACGCAAAACACGCGGCCGGGAATGGCCGGCGCAGCGTTCTATGGATTGCTTCAATCGCCCGTGCTTGGTACGTCGTTCTATAACGTGATGGCAAGCGAACGAAGCATCCGCGATTATGCGCAGAGGACGCTTTTCTACGATTACAAGCGTGTGACCGACCGACTCGTTGCAAATCTATACGCGACGAGTCACCAGCCGGGTGCACAGCATGCCATCGCAGCCTTTCTTTCCGGCTATCTGAACATTGACATGTCAACCGCATTCTCGCGATTGGACCAGCCGGTTGTTCTTGTTTGGGGTAAGCAGGATCTGAACGCGCCTGTGACGAGAGCGGTTGAGTTGTTACAACTCAATCCACGTGCGCGCCTGGAAGTGTTTGATTTTTGTCGAATGATGCCCGAGCAGGAACACCCGGAGAAGTTCAACGCGCTCGTGTTGGAGTCGTTTCGGGCGCGCGCGGTTGGGGCCTAGGAATATCCACAGATTACAGATCAGGGGCAGGGGAAGTAAGCAGGAGCTGAGTTAACCTGCGCCTGCCTGCTGCTCCTGCTCCTGTTGTGTAATCTGTGGATATTCTTTCGGATCTGAAGGTGGAGCTTCTCGATTGACGTGCTTGTAGAGGATGTCACGTTGTTGCGGGATGAAGCCTGCCTCACTAATCAGATATCTCAACATACGTTCATCAGCACTGTTGTTCGCGCCCGCCGCTGATACGACGTTCTCTTCGATCATTATCGAACCCATGTCGTTTGCGCCAAACCTGAGCGCTACCTGGCCCAACCGCAACCCTTGAGTCAACCACGACGACTGAAAGTTTTCGATGTTGTCGAGAAACAGACGCGACACAGCAAGCATCTTCAAGTAATCGATGCCCGTGGGTTCGTCTTTGATCTTTCGGCCCAGTGCCGTGTTCTCACGTTGAAATGTCCAGGGAATAAACGCGGTGAATCCACCGGTCTCGTCCTGAAGGTCGCGAATCCTTTGCAGATGTCGCACGCGGTGTTCTATACGATCGCCAATACCAAACATCATCGTTGCCGTTGAGCGCAAGCCTACGCGGTGCACCGCACGCATCACCGCAAGCCACTCGTCAGTTGTGCATTTCGTTGCGACACGCTTTCGCACCTCATCATCGAGAATCTCTGCACCTCCGCCGGGCAGACTGTAAAGACCCGCCGCCTTCAGTCGGGCCATGATCGTTTCATAATCGAGCTTCGAGATGAGATGCAGGTTGTGGATCTCCGGCGGTGAAAAGCAGTGCAGTTGAAAGCCCGGGTACTTCGCGCTGAGATTGCGCAGTAGATCTTCGTACCACTCGAGCCCGAAATCGGGATGCAGTCCGCCCTGCATCAATACGCCGGTTCCACCAAGAGTTATGGTTTCGTCGATCTTTTCGCAGATCTCATCGAAAGTGCGAACATAGGTGTCGGCCGCACCAGGACGACGATAAAAGGCGCAGAACGTGCACACGACATTACACACATTCGTGTAATTAACATTGCGGTCGATGATGTAAGTGACGATGTTGTCGGGATGTCTACGGGCTCTGATCTCATCAGCCGCAGCTCCCATTTGGGCTACATCGTACGACTCGAGGAGATAGGTGCATTCCTCGCTGCTCATCCTCTTGCCTGCAAGCACTTGGTCGAGAATCTGTTTGGTTGTCATCGAATACATTGCTTGATTGTGATAGGGCCAGCTAAACAATAACAGAACAATGAAGGTGCTTCTACTCGACCCCTCGATCTCTCGCCGCCTTCAATTACCAATACGAATGGGCGGCGGCAGTTTCTCCGATCTATTTGAGGCTTTTTGGAGTGCGGTGACCTGTCACCGCTTTCTTTGCCTTCAGCCAAATCCTTAAAGCGGTGACAAGTCACCGCTCTCCAAAGAAAACAGGTTCTTTGGGTTCATCGATCAATTGATGTTTAGCTGCGAGTTGGAAATATAACTCCAGCCCGTTCTGCATCTGATCATCCAGGTCGAACGCAATATTGTCTGTCAAATAGAACCTCAACTCCTCACGGCTGAGAGGAATACGCGTCAGATAGTAATCGACAATCTCGTCGATGCGGGCGACCCCTTCGTCCCGAGCGCCCGCAAAGTCAACGTATTTCGCTCGGTCCGTCGCGTCGTTTCGTATGGCCCACATCGCGAAAACAAATCCGAGACCGGTGTACTTTTGCCACAATGCAGCCATGTCCCAGATGTACAGTCCTTCGCGCGCAAAAGTCATTGCGGGATCGCCAATTATCAATGCCGCGTCATTCTCGCGGAGCATGTCGTGCAAATCAGGCGTTGAACTCTTCCATGAAGCTTCGTGCCTCAAGAACTCGCGAAAGATAATTTTTAAAAGCGCCGCGGAAGTGCGTGACGATTCATCCAACGCGACGCTTTCTATCTGCTCAATCTCCGCCTGCTTTGAGACAAGCAGCACGCTTCGCACTTCAGTCTTCGAACCAACGCAGACATTGGCGATTAAAGAAATGTTCGGGATGCGCTGATATTCGATCACCGGGATCAGGGCGACGTCGACCGCCGCTTCACGAAGTAATTGCGCACACTGAGCGGGAACCGCATCAATCAGCTTCAGTTGCTCCCGCTGTGGGCCATGAAGAAAACTCCAAATTAGCGGAGCGGAGTTTAGATAAGTCGAAGCGGCGACTGTGAGGGCTGAAGTTGCGGCGTGCTTGTCGGTATCCACTAGTGACTCGTGCAAAGTATTTGGCGCTTGCGCAAATGCTAATTGATGGAATCAGACTCACGCAACCAGCCATTTGATTGACACCGGTTTTTGCAGGCAATTACTATCCACATCCCAACGATGATTTACGACTTAAGCATCCCTCTCTCATCCGCGATACCGACGTATCCCGGAGATCCTGAGATCGAGATTCAGGCTTGGCGTAGTCTGTCGAATGGTGATGGCGCGAATGTATCTGTGCTTCGCTTTGGCGCGCATACTGGAACACATGTCGATGCGCCAGCGCATTTCATCGAAGGCGCGCCGCGCGTTGGATCGCTGCCGCTGGATGTTTTGATAGGCGACGCGGAAGTAATTGAAGTGCCATCCAATTTCAACTCGATCGACTTGAGTTTCGTTCGTGAGCATTGCACGAACGAAAGCACACGCGTGCTCTTCAAAACGCGCAACTCAGCTTTTTGGAAAACGTCAAACGCTCATTTCGACAAAGACTACGCATATCTTGAGTTGGAAGCGGCGAAACATCTAGTCGAACAGGGCGTACGCCTGGTAGGTATCGACTATTTATCGATCGAAAAGTTTGCCCAGGAAGGTCATCCGACCCATCTCGCATTGCTTTCAAAGGCCGTGATCATTGTCGAGGGGCTGAATCTCAGCGAGGTTCCCCCAGGGAAATATGAGCTGATCTGTTTGCCGTTGAGCATAAGCAGCGGACTGGGTGATGGCGCGCCAGCACGCGTTGTAGTACGAACTCTCGATCACTAAGCGAATATGGCGAAAGTCGAGCAAAATGAGTATCGCGAGCGCGTTTATCAAATCGTGCGGAAGATTCCGCGCGGACGAGTTATGACGTACGGGCAAATCGCGGAACTTCTTGGCGATGGTTACACGCCCCGAACTGTCGGTTTTGTCATGCACGCCTCACCTTCAGGTACGCCATGGCATCGTGTGCTCAATGCCCGCGGAGCAACATCCACCGGTCGCCTGGTACTCCCGCACGATAAGCAGCAGAAACTACTTGAGCTGGAGAACGTATTATTCGATAAGAACGGCCGGTGCGATTTGCAAACATTCCTGTGGATACCAAAAGCAGGTGAACTAGGCCGAAGCAAACATAAACCAAAGGCGACGCTATTTAGAAAGAAGCCGGTTACCAAAGGAGGAAAATGATGAGCTCTGATCCTTTGGATAGAGTTCCATACGCAGTCAGCCCGCCTCGCTATTCCGTTTCGCACCAGATGGTGACGACTGCTTTCGAAGTGCCGAACTACCGCATCCTACAAAACCTGGGCGTCGTGCGCGGAATAGTCGTTCGTTCCCGAAACATATTTGCGACCATCGGCGCATCGCTTCAAACGGTTGTCGGTGGGAACATCACCGTCTGGACCAAGCTGTGCGAACAAACACGTGCTGACGCTTTCGAGATTATGATTCAACACGCTACCGAAGTCGGGGCAAACGCGGTGGTTGGCGCGCGTTACGATACGACTGAACTTTCCACTGGCGTCACTGAAGTTCTAGCGTACGGAACTGCCGTCATTGTCGAACCGACGAATCCTGGCGAGACGTATCGGTCATGAGCACTTCCAAGCTCACCGATTCTGAACGAAAAAGGATCGAAGATGCCCTCAGCACAGTGCCGTTTGCAAAACTACTGGGCATCAAACTCGATTCCGTCGAACCAGGTGACGCAACACTGAGTCTCCAAATACGCGACGACTTTAAGCAAAACGCCGGCGTTGTACACGGCGGCGTCATTGCTTCCCTCATTGACTCAGCCACTGCATTCGCCATCATCCCTCTCCTAAACCATGACGAGCGGACGACAACCGTAGACCTCACAATCAGTTACCTTAGGCCCCTCACCGCTGGATCAATGGTCGCGAGGGCGAAGGTGCTCCGGGCCGGGAAGCGTCTAATTGTTGTTTCTGCAGAGCTCTTCGACGATGGTCGAAACCTTGCTGCTACAGCACTTAGCACCTACGTGAGGCTACCCTCCAAGCCCCCATAGCTACGGGAAATTCCTGATAGACACCCCGTGTTCGTCAATGTAAAATAATGTTGGCCATCAGGGTGCCTTATCAATTCCTGCCGCTTCCCCAGTTCAATGCGCCCGCTACTCCCGCGATGTATTCCCTATACAACTCCCTCCTAGCTCAGCACCCCCGTCAATTGACGGCAATCCGTTGTAGCGTCTCGACGATCACTAAGCTTCAAACGTACTTCGAAGACGTGGTACTCGAGAACAGTCTGAACGCGCTCGTGGTCGAGAGTATTCCTGCCGTTGACGTCCGCCCGAACCGCGAAGCAACGCGCGTGAAGAAGCTGGTTGAGGCGGCGGAGAACGTGGTTCTTTTCGTAACTGGAAGAGATTCGCACGCGCAACTAGTCGAGAGCCGGAGTCCAGTTAAGAGACCTGCGATGGTCCTCGAACCGACTGGCGAGGGCGTTAACGAGCGGTTTGTTGTCATCGCTGATGCGCGCTTCTCAGCACTCCTCGCGTCGCCTCCGCCTTCCGACGATGCAAGCGACGCAGATTCAGCCCAGGTTGTTTGGACATTCGAACCTGACGTTGTGTATTCAGCGCTTGAGTACTTGATGGCGCGGATGACGGCCGAGCATCCATTCCATGCCGGTCCATTTGCAGATGCAGTTCGGGTTTCGATGCCGAAGGCGACGTCGCTGCAACTGACTCTGGGAGTGACGACAAAGCTTGCACGCTTGCTTCAGGAACAAGCCGAGCGCGAAATTGCTCTTAATCGCATCGCAACTGCGATTAGAAATTCTTTGGACTTGAATAGTCTTTTGCGAACAGCCACAAATGAAGTAGGACGCGCCCTGAATGCAAACTGCTGTGCTGTGCAGATCGAGGGTGAACTCGTTGGCAATACTAAGACCGAGTCGTTCCTTAGCTCGGCTTCGATCGCGACGGATGAAAAAGAGGAGGACTTAAAGCGAGACATCGAGTTGGCGAAAACGAATTTGCGTAAGGCGCCGAAGCCCTGGGTCATTGACGGCGATGCCACTCACGATAATGGCGATTGCGCACAAGCAGCGGTTCCATTGCTGTATCAAGGATCTTACGTTGGACTTCTTCTGGTTCAGGGCGATAGCTCACGGATCTGGGCCGATAATGAGCTACTCCTTTTGCACACAGTGGCTGATCAATTGACAGTGGCGGTAAACCAGGCGCATCTCTTCGCGCAGTTACAAGTGCAGGCGCTCAGCGATGGTCTAACAGGATGTTACAACCGGCGAGCTTTTGAAATGCAGTTAGAGCGCGATCTTCATCTCGCGACGCGAATGCGTCAACCACTGTCGTTGATCATGCTTGACGCTGACAACTTCAAGAAGATTAACGATCACTCCGGCCACGACATTGGCGACTGTGCGTTGCAAATCATGGCTGAGAATCTTCGCGCAGAATTAAGAGCCGTCGATTCGGCTGCGAGGTTTGGTGGCGACGAATTTGCAGTCATTCTTCCCCAGGCTGATGTGGAGGGAGCAAAGATCGTTGCTGAGCGATTGCGCAAACGAATGGCCGAAACGGAGATTCCAGGGTACGGTTTCATGTCGGCTTCGTTCGGACTGGCTACGTTCCCTTTGCACGCGTCATCACGAGATACGTTGGTAGTCGCCGCCGATCGGGCGCTTTATCACTCCAAGGCTAATGGACGAAACCAGGTAAGTGTGCCTCCCGATTCTGACGCTGACGGAACGTTTCTCGAGGCTAATTGCTTCCCCGAATTAGAGACTACCGCGGAAATCAACTAGGAAACTCAACCAGCAAACGGCCATCGGCTTGAGCGGAACAAACTGAACACGCGATTCAGTTTTGCTCGTAATAGCAGATGGCTTTTTAGATCTGTGCGCATTTGGCGTCCGAGCCTCAAATCGCGCATGATACATTTTCAAACGAAGTTCCAATTGAAAGCGTAGGTCTCAACTCGCCGGTTGTAATGGATGATCTAAAGAAATTTTCCCGCTATTTCGCTCCCTACAAGTTTGCGCTGGCGACCGGCATCGCTTGCATCCTCGCGTATGTCATCTGCAGCCTCTACATCCCTTTGATCGTCGGTAAAGCCGTTGATGCTAACTGGACGGAAGTAAACTGGGCCAATCTGACGATAGCTGCTGCAAAGGTTCTCGGCACAAGCATTGTCGGCGGCGTGTTTTTGTTCCTTCAGCGGCGGATCCTGATCAGCATGTCGCGCAACATCGAGTACGACTTGCGTCAAGATTTCTACGCCCACCTCGTGGATCAACCGCAATCGTTCTTTCACGAACATCGTGTTGGCGATTTGATGGCGCGAGCTACCAATGATCTCGCTGCGGTGAGGCAGTTGTCCGGGCCAATGATCATGTACACACTACAGACGCTGTTTGTGGTGATACTGGTCCTGCCGATGATGTTCATCATCAACTGGTGGCTGACTACGTTGCTGTTTGTGACGATGCCACTGGTTTCGCTAACAGTGAAAGTCTTCGGCCAGCAGGTGCACGTTCGCTTTGAGAAGATCCAAGACTTTTTTGCGCAGATCACCGCCCGCGCGCAAGAGAACTTTACCGGCGTACGCGTGGTACGAGCCTACGCGCAGGAAGACGCCGAGATAGCGGCATTCAATGATTTGAATCTCCAGTATGCCGAAAAGAATCTCAGTCTCGTAAGAATCGACGCCATCATGCGTCCGTTGATGCAGTTCTTGATCGGGATTGGTTTTGTTTTGATCATTTGGGCCGGAGTGCCGCTGGCAGTTCGCGGCGAAATCAGTATCGGCGAGTTCACGGTTTTCAACATGTATCTGACGCGCCTCATCTGGCCGCTCATTGCGCTGGGGTACGTGGTTAATCTATATCAGCGAGGCACGGCGAGCCTTAAGCGGCTTAATGCGATCTGGCGAATCAAACCATTGATCGCTGACGCGCCCGATGTCCCAAAACAACCTCAGATCAAAGGCAAGATTGAGTTTCGCAATCTTACCTTCAGATACCATGAAAACGACGAACCTGTTCTTCGAAACATCAACCTGACGATTCCTGAAGGACAAACGGTAGCGTTTGTTGGACGGACCGGCAGCGGTAAATCCACTCTCGTTAATCTCATCCCCCGTTTGATCGAAGCTCCGAAGAACACAGTAGTCATCGATGATGTGCCTGTAGACGAATACCCGTTGGCTCAGCTGCGCTCGAGTATTGGCTACGTCCCCCAGGAGACATTCCTGTTTAGCGATTCATTGAAAGGCAATATCGCGTTCGGCGTGGAGAAGAGCGAACCGGCGGAAGTCGAATGGGCCGCGGAAATCGCTGGACTCAGCGAAGATGTCGGCGGTTTTCCGGAACACTTTGACGTACTCGTAGGCGAACGCGGCATCACGCTTTCAGGCGGGCAAAAACAACGTACAGCGATTGCGCGGGCGGTTTTGCGCCAACCGAAGATCCTGATTCTCGACGACTCGTTGTCGTCCGTCGACACCTACACAGAAGAAAAGATTCTCGGTCAACTGCGTGGCGTCATGCACGACCGCACGAGCTTGATTGTTTCGCATCGCATTTCCACTGTTCGAGACGCCGACGTCATCTGCGTGCTCGATGAAGGTCAGATAATCGAAAAGGGAACTCATGATGAGTTGCTAGCGCTAAACGGTGCCTATGCGGATCTCTATGAACGACAGTTGTTGGAGGAGGAACTCGCGGCGACGTAAAAAAGATGTCGGCAACAGTCAAACAGTTTCATGAAGAAGAGGCGATCGGGAAGACTTACGACTTCCAGGTGGCCCGCCGTCTGGTGCGATATCTAAAGCCTTATATCAGGCCCCTGATTCCGGCGATTGTTTTAACTTTTGCTTTGAACCTGCTTGATGTACTGCAACCGAAATTCACGCAGTACGCGATCGACTGGTACATCATGCCACGAAAACTAGATGGCCTTTCGTTGCTGGTACTGCTATTTGTCGGTGTGCAGTTCTTTCGGCTGGTGTTTTCTTACTTTCAGGTCGTGCTCCTCAACACGGTCGGTCAGTACGTGATGTTTGATATAAGACGCGAACTCTATGACAAGCTTCAGCATCAGGAGATCGCCTACTACGATCGGAATCCCGTCGGTCGCATCATGACGAGATTGACGAGTGACGTCGACGCCCTCAACGAACTATTTACACAAGGTGTCACAGATCTTTTGGGGGATCTCGTGAAGATTGGCGTCATCATTGCGATGATGCTTTGGATGGACGTCCGCCTGACGCTTGTTACGTTAGTAACGGTGCCAATGCTTTTCGCCGCCACGACGTGGTTCCGCAAAGGAGCCCGCCGCGGTTACGACATGGTCCGAACACGGCTCGCGCGCATCAATGCATTCTTGCAGGAACACTTTGCCGGCGCTCAAACAGTTCAGATATTTAATGCGGAGAAGAAGTCACTCAAGAAGTTTCAGGGAATCAACGAAGACTACAGGCGCGCCAACATCGAAACGATCTTCTATTACGCCGTTTTCTTTCCGCTGGTCGACTTCATTGGCGCTGTCGGAGTGGCACTCATCATTTGGTACGGCGGCTATCGCGTGATGCAAAACACACCGGGTCACACCGTGCTCACCTTGGGTGCGCTGGTCGCATTTATTCAATACTCAGGATTTCTCTTCCAGCCTATCCGCGATATTTCTGATAAATACAACGTCCTACAATCCGCGGTCGTTGCTTCTCATCGAATCTTCAGAGCATTCGACTTGCCCATCGCGATTTTGACTCCAAAGCGTCCGCGCATGACGGGCCGTGCGCGTGGTCGAATCGAGTTTGAAAACGTCTGGTTCGCCTACAAAGATGAAGATTGGGTTTTAAAAGACGTGTCATTTACGGTGGAGCCGGGTCAATCTGTTGCGCTCGTCGGTCACACCGGATCAGGCAAGACGACGATCACAAATCTCTTGATGAGGTTCTACGACATTCAGCGCGGAAGGATTCTGCTGGACGGCGTCGATATTCGCGAGTGGGATCTGAAAGCGCTACGTCAGAATTTCGCAGTCGTACTTCAGGAAGTATTTCTGTTTAGCGGTACAGTCGAAGGCAATATTCGGCTTGGTCGCGAAGAGATTTCGGAAGAACGTGTGAAATGGGCGGCACAGGAAGTTCACGCCGATCGGTTTATCAGCCGGTTGAAAGATACGTACAAAGCAGAGGTAAGAGAAAGAGGCGCGGGATTGTCCGTCGGTCAGAAACAGCTCGTGTCGTTCGCGCGGGCTTTGGCATTTGACCCGGCTTTATTGATTCTTGATGAAGCAACAAGTTCGATCGACACTGAAACCGAGCAATTGATTCAACGTGCGATTGAGCGCGTTATGCGCGATCGAACGTCGATCGTTGTAGCTCACCGCCTCTCAACGATTCAGAATGCCGACCGAATAATCGTATTGCATCATGGCGAAATTCGTGAGCAGGGTACACACCAGGAGCTTTTGCTTCAACGAGGTCTTTACTGGAAGCTCTATAAACTGCAGTACTCGGATAGCAATGTCGACGCCTCGATTACGACAGATCGTGAGCCCGAACCAATCGAGCCGATGCCAACTCGACTACAATTCAGCGAGTAGAAACAATTTGGCCGCAGATTCAGGCGAATTAGAACAGATCAGAAAAATCTAAATCAGATCTGTGACTATCGGCGTGAATCTGCGGTCAAAGGTTTACATCGAGCCTAGTTCGCTTGTGCGAATGTGCTGGTTCTCGACTTGATAGGAACCAACCCCTCAAACGACTTGTAAATCTGCAAGTACATCTGAGTTTCCCGCGGAATTAGCAACTTCCAATCTTGGCTGCCGCGCTTGAGATAGCCAGGCAGCTTCGCCGCGTTCGAGTTATAGCCGGCAGCCATAATCTCGCTCATCGTCGCGAGTTTCGCATTCATGGCGTACTTCACTTCGTCGTTTGCCGCCAGTTCATTCCATGTGTCGCGCATGTAAAGCAACATCGCCTGCAAAGCGTTGGAGTGGTTGCGCATGCCCGTCACGAAATCTGGAGTCAAGCCAACGCCGGGATGCCGCTGCCGCACCAGGTTGTAAGCCCAGGGAATCATCTGAACCATTCCACCTGCACCGGCGGAACTGACGGAGTAACGATACGTGTCAATTTCGTTCAACGCATACAGCGAATAGATCTCATCGTAAAGAGCCAACCGGTTTTCATTTTTGAAGCGATCGTGATCGATGTGCTCAACCACACACAACCTTTCGGCAATGTCGACTAACTCGTTTGAGATGAACACTCCGTTGTCGCGCAATCTCTTCGCGGCCAGATCCAACATGTTGCGAATATACGCCTGGCCCGAGTTGCTGAGATCCTTCGACAGAAGTGCAGGATGTGCCGACGTGTAATAGGCCAGCTCCTTAAACGTGCCACCCTTTTCAATTGGAAACTCGACGACGAGCGGATCAAGCGATCTGCCATCCTGCGTGAAGATGCTCAGCGCGGTGTTGACTCCGTTAGCTCTTATTACTCGGATCGTCAATGGTTCGCCCAGTGAGCTCGTCATTGTTAACTCAGAGCCCTTGGTTAGAAACGTCTGCTTCGCAATCGTTGCGATGTGAATGTGCAACGTCTTTCGATCGAGTGCTGCGATATTCACGAACTGGATATTGGGGGAAGTCATCGCCGTCGGCTGCGGTCGAGTTTTAAAAAGCCGCTTAGCCTCGGTGATCCGCGATTGAATCATCGCCGGCGTCAGAATCAGAGGAGCAATGTTTCCGGCTGTCGCTGAACCTGGCAAGGCAACTCCAGGCGCAGGTTGTTTCACTTCACTCGCTGGAGATGGTTCCTGAACAGGAGGCGGCTGCGGAACTTTAGTAGCTGTTTGCGCCGGTGTCTGTTGCGCCTTGGCAGCAGCAACGCTGCGAGGTCGTACGATCTTTTCAGTCGCAACGGTTTGTGAGAGGGCTTGCCACGACGCGCAGAAAACAGCGAGAGCGGACAGGGGTGCAATCAAAAAACTTTTTTTCATCTTTTCGCTTCTTCAGGAGAGAACAGGCCGAATTCCTGCCGGGGGCTTGGCAAGTGACCTTTAGATTCGCCCACCGGCAGTCTGGTTGTCAACAATTTTTCAAATGCGTCAGTCGACTGCGAACCCGATACTCACAACCGCTGTAATATCTTTGTCCAAAGAAGACGTGTCGTTCATGCCGGAGTCGGAAACTTCATTGGATCCTGCCGGTGTTATCTGAAGCACACCCATGCGAGCAGTTTTTACTGAACCGATTGAGCTACCAGTGCTCTCAGCAATCTTCTCCGCGCGAGTTTTGGCGTCTTTGGCTGCTTCTGCCAACATTTCGATCTTCAGCCCACCAAGCTGGGTGTAGTAATACTCGGGTGCCATCGACTCGAGCAGGATTCCCTGGTTGATCAGTTCGGTAGCTTCGCGCGCGATCTTCCCAATTTTATCGACCTCCTTTGAGCGCACTTCCAGTTCCTGTCGCAATGAGTAACCCGTGATTTCTGAGGTCTCACCGCCGTCAGACGTGCGTCCATGAAGTGTTTGTGAGGAGATTGACGAGACAGTGATTTCGTTGTCAGGAATACCTTTGCTGACAAGATAGGCTTTCACTTTTGGAACTGCTTCTGAAAGCGACTTGTAAGCTTCTGAGAGTACCGGCGCCTGGTACGAGATCGCTGACTTCCAGATAACGCTATCAGACTTGATCTGGCGCTTGGCCGATCCTGTTACGGTGATTGTTTGGTCGCCGCGTTTGCCCTTAACAAAAGCCCAACTTCCGAGTGCCGCGGCGACGATTATCGCCAGCGGAATAGCTAAAACAGCTAACAGTGATTTCGAGTTTCCATCGTTCATTCTGGGGGAAGCTCCTTTCGGAATCTGAAATAGAGCGTGGACAATATACCGCTCTCGACCGCAAATGAACGAGTGTTGCCCCGTTGGCTTCGTGTGTAGGCCCACAGTGTTGGGCTTATTACGCCAACTTTGTATACTGGACCTTCATATTGAAGATGCCATCCTCGAT
>Ga0157380_10001176_pt1 | contig 16949 bp, 10 predicted proteins | sample S35metaG_FD_119757 | JGI IMG/M metagenome (GOLD analysis project Ga0157380, IMG submission 119757) | Switchgrass rhizosphere microbial communities from Kellogg Biological Station, Michigan, USA - S3-5 metaG | ecosystem: Host-associated > Plants > Roots > Rhizosphere > Soil | place: USA... | reverse complement strand
CTGTGCCGCGGACTCGTGACTGTCGGTGCGACGCTGTTGGCAACTACGGCATCGGCACAGGCAGGCGAGACGGTGGTGAGAATGCCTGCCTGGGACGCAAGCGGAAACCTTGCAATTCATTTCTTCCGGGCGAGCGACCTGGATGGCGGCGACGATCATTATTACTACGACTCGGAAGCACTGGCGCAACCGGGAGCGCAGGTCGGGCGCTATGTCACCTCGCACCTCAAGGTGGAACTCGGTGTACGTGGACCGATGCAGTACACGTCCTACGACACCATTCACGTTCCTGCACCACTACCCGGCGGGTTTGCCGAAACCTGGGTTGACAGGCGCGTTCGAGTTGTCTCCTTCGCACCCGCGATCACGTGGCAATTCTTCGAAAACACCTTTATGCACCCGTACGTGTCCGCGGGCGTGGCCGTGGACCTCGTGGACGTTCACCGGTTCCGCGAGGCAGGCACTGAAAGCTACCCCCTGTCGCGCGCGACCGTCCGATACGACGTGCCCGGCATAGACACTCGTGAAACGGTGGTCAAGGCGCGTCCATTCTTTGCCGTGGGAAGCAAGTCGTACTTCGGTAACGGCCGCTGGTTCGTGCGTCCCGAGGCCGAGATTGGCGTCGTAAAGTCGCGCATCGGCACGGGGTCGCTGCGCCTTGGCGTTGGTGTGGACTTCTAACAGATCATCGGAGCGACATCATGACGATTCGAACCGTCTTATGCCTGACGTTAATGGCGTTACTCGCGGCGCCTGTGCACGCGCAAGATCGAGCTGCCGAGACCAAGGCGTGGCAATCACTGGCGGCGACGCTTCAGCCGGGGACCTTCATCGAGATTCGAATGAGGGACGGCACGCATTTCAAAGGGACGTTCGTGCAGCGGCGTGGCGACGGGATGGTGGTGAAACCGCGCACGCGCGTCGCCGTCCCCGCACGCGAGATCGCGATTGCGGATGTTGAATCGATCGCACCGGCCAGGCAGGGCATGAGTCCGGCGAAAAAGGTGCTTCTCGGCCTCGGCGTGGGTGTGGGCACGATGGCGTTGATAGGGGCGCTGGCGGTCGCATACGCGTATTGAGCGATTGCGCGGTGAACTGGACGATGATGTTCAGCAGACTCGACTGAAGTCGAAGCCTTCATGGCTTTTGCCTGAAGGCGGGTGGCAAATCCGCCGTTGGGATATGCTTCGTCCCCATCGCGTCGGTCTGCCGGGAGTATGTCGTGTTGCGCTCTTTTCTTCCGGCCCGCCACGCGCGTCGATCAAGGAGGCACCCGTGTCACAGAAAATCCTGCAGGTAAATTACAAGTTCGGCATTCCCGCAGCCGACCTCTCGCGGGCTTTGCTGCCTGCGGCACAGCCCATTGCCGACTCACCCGGCCTGCAGTGGAAGATCTGGTTGATGAACGAAACGGACAGCGAGGCCGGCGGCATCTATCTGTTTGAGGACGACGCCGCCGTGAACGCCTTCCTGGGCGGGCCAATTGTGAGCGCCCTCAAGGCCAACCCCGCCGTGAGCGATATCCGCGTAAAGATGTTTGACGTGTCCGAAGCACACAGCATCGTGACACGCGGGCCGATTGGTGCCGGCACGGTGGCGGGAAGCGGCATGGGACGCTAACGCGGGCGAGCCTCGCACACAGGGCGCTGGCGCGGCTCGCTACTTGGAAGTCCTAAAGCCCATCTTGATCAAGAGCGCCACGAAGCGCGGCTCGGAGCGAATCGGATCGAAGATGGCATCCTGACCGATCCACGGCATCATCTGCGAATCGGCCGCAAGCGCGCGCTCGAGGTTGTCGAGCGTGCGGGCGCGGTCGCCAAGACCGAGGTACACGAGCGCCGAATTGAACGGCAGTATCTTGCCATCCCGTGAGACTTTCTTGAGCTCCGCAAGCTCGATCATCGCGGCCTCCCGATCGCCCGCAGCGCCGTGGGCGAACGCGAGATAGGCGGTCACAAACGGTGGCGATTCCATCGCCTTGGCTTTCTGCAAGGCCGGGATCGCCTCACGGAACTTTCCCACTTCGAGGTCGGTCCACCCGTCGATCAACACGGGGAAGAAGAATGTCGGATCGAGTTCCGCTGCCCGGCGCCCGAGTTTCTTGGCCGCGTCCGAATTCCGTTGGAACATGAACGCCATGGTCGCATCGATGAGCACCTGTGGAGAGAGAGGATCCAGTTCGATCGCGCGTTCGCCCTCGGCAATCGCCTCCTGGAATCGTCCTTGGAAGGCCAGGGCCATTCCGAACTGATCGTGCGCGAACGCGTAATTGGGGTTGAGCGCAAATGCACGTCGGAATTCGCGCTCGCACCCAGCCATGTCGTATTCGTAGAACAGCTTGAACACGGCGAGGGACGTGTGCGCTTCGGCGGAAGCGTCGTCCAACTGGACGGCTCTCTCGGCTGCTGCCCTGGCCTTGGGCCTGGCTTCCGTGGCGGTGAGAAAGCCTTCGTTGTATCCCGCCCACAGGTACGCGTCCGACAGTCCTGAGAACGCCGGCGCAAAGGTTGGGCTCAACCTGACGGCTTCTTCGAATTGCGCGATCGCCTTCTGCAGGTTGTCGTCGCTCGGCCGGTTGAAGAAGTATCGGCCCTTGAGATAGGCATCGTGCGCGTCAGGACTCACGCTCGGCGTGGCGGTCAGACGTGATCGCTCGCTCGTCGTGAGTTGCACGTTGACCTCTCTGGCGATCGCCGATGCCAGTTCTCCCTGCAGCGCCAGCACATCGTGCGAGTTTCGTTCGAAGGTCTTCGCCCAGAGATGCTTGTCCGCCCGCGCATCGATCAATTGCGCCGTGAGCCTCACTTTGTCACCGGATCGCGACACCGAACCTTCCACGACCGCATCGACGTTCAATTTCTCTGCAATGTCACGCGTTGGTGGTCGATCCTTGCCTTTGAATTGCATCGCCGATCCCCGCGAGATGACGCGAAGCTGGCTGATCGTCGCCAGGTTCGCGGTCAACTCATCGGTCATCCCCTCGGCGAAATAATCCTGGTTGGGATCGCCCGAGTAGTTGTCCAGTGGAAGCACGGCAATCGATCGAATGACAGTTGCGCCGGCCGGCGCGGGAGCAGCCGGGCCCAAAAGGCCGGACGTCACGATGAGGTAGCCCGCCAGCACGAGAGCGAGCGCCGCCGCGCTCCATGCCAACCGTTTCCACACGGCGGGCTTATCGTCAGCGGTGGACGCTGCCACGATGGTTGCCGACGACCCATCGACGAAGCTCAGGGTCGGCCTGAGCGTGTCAAGGGCCGACGAGGCGAGCCGCGCCAGATCGGCGCCGACGTCTGCAGCCGACGCGTAGCGATCCTGAGGGCGTTTGGCCAGCAGGCGTCGCACGATGTCCCCTAGACGTTGAGGGATGTCGCCGCTGAGATCGGGCGGTTCGCGGAGCACCGCCGAAAGTGTCTCGCCCGTCGATGGCTGCCGGAACGGATGCCGTCCGCTGATCATCTCGGCCAGAATCACGCCGAAGGAAAACAAGTCGGAGCGCGCATCGAGGGTGACGCCTTTCACCTGCTCGGGCGACATGTAGTCCGGTGTGCCGACGATGGACCCGTGGGCGGTCAGTTGAGCCCCGAGTTCGCGCGTCGCCTCGTCCGGCGACAGCAGAACATCGACCCGCTTGGCGAGGCCGAAGTCCATCACCTTCACATGCCCCTGCTCGGTCAGCATGACGTTGGCCGGCTTCAGATCGCGGTGCAGAAACCGGCGATCGTGGGCGGCCTGGAGCGCCTCCGCGATCTCTCCGGCCACCCGCAGGGCATCGGAAAGCGGCAGTGCGCCGTCCTGCAAACGGCGATGCAACGTTTCGCCGTCGATGTACTCCATCACCAGGAACAGCGTGTCCTCGTGTTCGCCAATTTCGAAAATCTTGCAGATGTACGGATGATCGACCGCCGCCACAGCCATCGCCTCGCGGCGCAGACGCTCGCGCGCGTGTGGGTCGGCCGCCAACTCGCTTGGCAGCAACTTGATGGCGACCTGACGATCGAGACGCGGGTCGCGGGCGCGATAGACCTCGCCCATGCCTCCAGCCCCGAGGACGGACAAAATCTCGTAGGCGCCAAGACGCGTACCGAGCGTAAGGCTCAGTGGTGGCAAACTGGGCTGATTCTAGCGCGAATGGGTGGAAGCAATTGGATCGGCTGTTTCCTGGAAAGTGAACTGGACGATGGTGTTCGGCGGACTCGACTGAAATCGCTCGAACGCTGCACGGCATTTACCTGAAAGCGGCGTGGCCAATCCGGCGTTGGGATATGCTTCGTCCCCATCGTCAAAGGCAGGCTCCGAATGAAAGCTGTCAAGGAAGCCTCGGCGTGGCTGCGCGACCCCAACGTCAGAGCGGTGTGTGCCATCCTGCTGGTCCTCGTTATCCCGGCGGCGCTCACACTGTATACGGTCCAGATCCCCATGCAGCGAAGCGACGTCGCGAAGAACCCGACGCCGCTCGGCTATACCGTCAGTCTGCTGATTTACCTCGTCCCCGTCCTCGCCCTCCATCGCTGGTTCTCGCGCAAGTTCGATGAAGGCGGCGGGATGCTGCGCCGCGCCGGCCGTGCCGTGTCGCGCGCGCGGACTCCGGTCGCAGCGCAGGCCCTGGATTACCGGCGCAGCGCCTTCCGCCGGACGCTCCTGACGCTGATCCCAATCGGCTATGCTCTCGACTTTGTCTTTGGTCTAACGTTCCTGACCTTCAAGAACCCGAGGGCGACGTACTTCGAGTATCGCTTTCCAGCCGTCGACTTCTCGATCGCCGGCTTAAAACCGCATATCCCGCTCGAGGAGTTCGTCTTCTATACCCTTGGCTTCATCGCCATACTTCTGGTGTACGTCTGGTGTGACGAGTACTGGCTGGAAAAATACAACGTCCCGGACTACACGATCCCTCCGGGCCAGCGCGATCGCGGTCTCCCACCGTTTGTCGCCCAGGTGATGCTCCTCAAGCCGTTCGTGATTGCCGTGTTACTCGTCGCGGCGGCATGGGCGTACAAGAAGCTGGGACCTCATCAGTATCACGATGGTTTTCCTTCGTACTTCACGTTTCTCGTCGCCGCCTCGCTCCTTCCGAGCATTCTGCTGTTCAGGGCCACAGAGCGGTTCATCAACTGGCAGGCCGTAAGCTTGACCATGTTCTGGGTGGCGCTTACCAGTATCTTCTGGGAGGCGACGCTCGCCGCGCCGTATGGATGGTGGGGCTACAACGAATGGCACATGATGGGGCTGTTCGTCGGCGCCTGGTTCGGTCTCCCGATCGAAGCGGTGATCCTGTGGCTGTCGGTGACATTCACCACTGTCATGGTCTACGAGACCTACAAGATTCTGATCTGCATACGGAGCGTGTGCGGCGTCAGCTGGAAGACGGCGCTATTCGGGCAAGACTTCTGGGGCTGGGTCAAACATGAGCTCAAGCCCACGAGGTCAGGCTCGGGCGCCAAAGATCCCGAACGGGCGCTCGCCGAACATACTTCGGGGGTATCCGGCAATCGCTCGTGAACACAGCAGCCCGGACATTACGGTGCCCTCGACACAGCCGCCGTTGAACTTGTTGTGCGTCCAGTCGCCGGCAAGATAAAGGTTGCCCACCCCCGATTCATCGGGACGCAATCGAAAGCGGGTCGCGCCCACAGACGACAGCACGAACCGATCGGACGGCTCGACATTCGCGCGGAAATACTGCCAGTCCAGCCGGGCGGCACCGTTGCGATTGTCCGCATCGTAAAGCAGATCCCAGTTGATAGGGGCGGACGCTCCTGTGCTTGCCGTCAACGCCGGCCATAAGTACGCGGCATGCTGTTCGATCCAGCGACGGTGGGCGTACTGGACGCCGTGGCGTTGATCCGCCGGAAAGGCGCTCGGAGCGGCGGCCGGGATCGTCGACGGGTCCTGCAGCACCGCGCAGAAATATGCGACCGAACCGATCTTTGGCAGCCGCTCGAACGGAATCACCTGCGAGGCATCCAGCCAATTCGCGCCCGGGCTCTGGTAGTTGACGACCAATGAGGTGGGCAATGGCCAACCCAGCCCTGCGACGTTCGGCGACAGCCAGAGCTGCATCGCCTGTGTCGCCACCGTGTCCACCTTGTTGATCATGTCCCGCCACTTCGGGAAGTGCTCGACCAGCTGTCTGCAGATGCTGCTCAACGCGCCGATCGAGATACCGAGGACTATCAGGTCATAGTCAGTCCCCTGGACCAGCCGCTTGCGCGTCCGGCCCTTCCAGGGCGCGGCCCACTGCGACTCGAGGTTGATCCCCGACGCCTTGAGCTCGTCTCCATCCTCGATGAGCTCGAAGCGCGGCTGACTCGGCCAGCATTCGATTCCTCCGTCCACGGGCACCGTGATGAGCGGGCGATACGCGCCGCCCTTGACAGCCACCTGCTCGGTCATCTCGATGGCCGTGATCAGTTTCGTGTCACGGTCGTATACGAGCTCGTCGACTCGGTGAAAGAACTTGAAGCGCACTCCTCGTTTTTCCAGCACTTGAAAGAGGGGAGCGATGACGACGTCCCCCATGCCAGCCTGCATCTTGTAGAGCAGGGCACCCTTGTAATCGAGGAAGATTCTCAGGAAACAGTGGAGCGCCACGCCCGCGGCAAAGTTCGGCTTGCTCGGGTCGCCGCCGGTAAAGCTGAAATTGCCGTCATAGATCGAATCGACGATCGCGGAGTCGACGCTCTCCGGACGCGCGTTGTGGCGGCGGAGCCAGTCCTTGAACTCGAGATGATCGATGGAGTCGAAGCCGTTGGCGACAATGTCGTCGACGATGATCCCGCGAAGCACCGCCAGTGAAAGGTCGAAGAAGATCCGCAGCCGCCGCGCATCGTCCGGGTCGGAGACGTCGCCGGCGGCGGCCCAGGCGGCGACGATTTGGCAGCTGGCTTCGACAATGCCGCGCACTGCCCGCACGATCCATGTGAGCAGTCTTCCGAGAGGAGTGAGAACAGCGCGCGCGCCGGCGTTGCGCGCTCCGCCTAGACGGCGTGCGACCCAGTGCTCACCGAGCCGCAGAAAATATTCCACCAGTGCCAGCGCGAGGAGGAGCGCGATGAATGCCGTGCGCCAGACCCGCTGCCACAAACGGACGAGCGGGGCCACCACAGCCTTCTGATGCGGCGGCGCATCGGGCAGTCGTTTGTAGAGCAGCTTGAACATCCTGCCGGCATAGCCGAACAGTCCGAGCCGCACAACGGTGCCCGGCTCGCGAAGGCCGGTGGGAAATTGAACCTGCCACCGTTTTCGCTGACCCTGGTCCAACTCCTCGATCGTCACGTGACTATGCTTCTTGAAGGCATCCGTCCAGTCCCGAAATGGGCCCGTCTTCCTGGCCAATTCGGCATAGGTGTCCTGCATCATCTTGAAGGCGTTGTCGTAAAAGCCCATCCAGACATGGAAGCCGTGCTCTTCGATCCGGTGCCCGTATCCCGGTTCGCCGTTCCGACCGCTCGCGCCCTTCCCACCGAGACGCCAACCCATCTGATACACCGTGATCTCGTAGCGACTCCGCCAGTCGCGCTGGCTAGTCAGTGCAAAGGCGGTTGTCAAAGAGGCGAGGCCACCGCCGAGGATGGCAATCTTCTTCTTGACCGGTTGTGATGAGCTCATGAGCGTGAAGTCGGGTGTGACGAGATGGTGAAGCCGGGGAGGTGCAGGTCGACCCAGCGTTCCGGATTGGAGATTCCTTGTTCGGCCATCTTCGATGCGGCGGCCGCGGTCAGGCGGCGGCCCTCTTCACCACCAAGCAGGCGACCCTGCTGCCAGCGTGCCGGATGCGTGAACTGGCCGCGATCGAGTGCGGCGAATCGGTCGGCGGCTTGCCCGAGCAGGACCGCCGCGCCCGGCCGATCGCCGCGGCGCGCGGCAAGTGCCGCAAGAATCGTTTTAGCTTCGGGCTCAGCCCATGGCGCGCGTTCCCGGGCGATCAGATGCGCATCCTTGCGGGCCGACTCCAGCAACTGATCGGAGCCAGTCGCGAGAGCGGCCTGGATGGCACAGTTAGCCCGGATGTGGAACATCTGAATGCGCATCTGCTCGAGTCGCAGCAGGTGCGATGCGCGCAGTTCGGGCCACCATTGATTCAGCCGATCCCAGGCGCGCTTCCCATCACCCACGTAGAGGTCGATGAAGGTGCTCTGCATGTGCTCCATCACCCGCTGCAGGCTGAGGCCCTGATACGTCCAGCGCCGCGCCACTTCCTTGAGGGCATGCCGCGAGCCGTCCGGATCGTCGGCGAGCAGGCGCTCGATCGGCTCGACGAACATCCCAATCGTCGCCGGTGTGTAGAGGTCGTGCCGCTGGCGGGACTCGTCCAGCACACGGTGTCCGTACGACATCATCTCGGTATAGGCGCCGCGGAAGGCAAACGTCCAGACGCGGAAATGGTGCAGCGTTGCCAGTTCCCAAATCACACCCACGCACCCGGTCCGGAACGTCGTCTCTGCGGAGGACAGCGCTGCCTCTCCCTCATGCCATCGCCCGCACGAGAGTGCAGCGATGCCCTCCGCGAGCGCGACCATGCCCAGCGCGTGAGGCTCCTGCATCCGCGTCGCGATCTGCCGCGCCGCCGCGAGTAGCGCGGTGACGCGCTGTTGTCGCCGCGTTCCCTCGAGGGCACAGCTGATCGCCTCGAGCGCCAGCGCCCTGACTACGCGGTAAGGCTCACCGGCACGCAACGACAGCAGGAGATTGCGCGCTTGAAACGCGGCGGCGGTGACCAGATCGATCTGCGAGAGCCCTGTGGCGACGGACCACACCGCGTCGATGCGCGCCAGGCTGAGTGGCGAGACGCGTGCGGTGTCGCGATCGCGAGGGGTCATGCTCCTCAGTCGGAGCAGTGCGCGATCCCGAACCAGCGGCCAGATGGCCTGTCGCGGCGTGGCGGGCATCGTCTCTCCGACCCGCACCAACGCTTCCTGCAGCGCCAGGCGTCCTTCCGCGACGTGTCCGCTGATGCAGTATTGATAGCCAGCCAGACGCTCGAGCTCGAGCGCCGTCGCCTGATCCGCGCCTTCGCGGGCCGCACGGTACTCCTCTCCAGCTTCCCACCCCCGGCCGGCGTTGGCGAGAGCGCGGCCGCACTTGGTCCTGAGCACCGTTGATTCCACTCCCACCGGCCGCTGCAGGTTCAGTGCGAGACGGTAATACTCAGCCGCTCGATCGAAGGCCATGGCATCCGCGGCGCCATCGGCTGCCGTCAGGTAGTACCGTGCGGCCGTGGTGAGATCCCCGGCGCCGAAGAAATGTACGGCGAGCATGTCTGGTTGCGCTCTCCCCGACGCCTGCAGGGTCAACGCCAGCCGCTCGTGACAGTGCCGGCGAACGTCGGCGCTGAGCGAGGCCACAAGAGTCTCGCGGATCCGGTCGTGGTAGATCTCCACAGCGGTTGCATCGCCCGATCCGCTAGTACGCACCAGCCGGGCGCTGCGCAGGGAGGCCAGGATGCCAGGATCGCGACGCGGCAGGTCGGCAGCTGCGTACGCGTCGACCTCGAGCAGCGGCTGGCCTGCGACGGCCATGATCTCGAGAAGGTGCGCGGTCTCGTCAGGTACTCGCGACAGACGTCGCCGCAGCATGTAGTCGAGCGAGATGTCATCCGCTGACGAGAGCAGCTCCGTCAGACCATCACCGCTCTGCAGGTACGCGACCAGTTCGTACACGAACATCGGGCTCCCGCCAGACTCCCGCGCGATGGCCGTCGCCTGGCCTCGGTTCACGAGACCGTTGACATCCAGCAGGTCCGCAGCCAGGCGCTTGGCATCGCCGATGGAGAGCGGTTCGAGGCGCAGTTGCCGCCGCTCCATCCCGTGAAGTGGCTGTTCATCGAGCAACGCGCGAAGACACGGACTGGTCTCCGCGTCTTCAGTCCGGTAGGTTCCAAGGAGCAACAGCCCTGGTCCTGCAGGCTGGCGCAACAAGTCGGTGATGAGAAGTGCGCTGTCGAGATCTCCCCACTGGAGGTCATCGATGCAAATGATCACGCGGACATCCGCCGTGAGCCTGGATAGAAGCGTGCGGAACGCGCCGACCGCGCGTCGACGTCGCTCCCGCGGATCGAGGATGAGAGTCGCGGTCGAGTCTGCGGCAATGACCGAACCGAGGACCGGAAAAAGCTCCGCCAGCAGCAAGGCGTCACGAGGGAGGAGATCGCGAATCCGGGCCGCCGGCAGCTGCGTCAGGTACCGGCTCAGGAAGTCGACGACGCCGTCGAGTGCCTTGTAGGCTACTGACTCTCGCTCGTAGCATCGCCCCGAAAGGACCAGCACATCGTCGCGCTGGCTGAGTCGTTCGAGGAAGTGCTCGATCAGCGCGGTTTTCCCGGAACCCGACGGGCCGTGAACCAACATGACGACCGACCGGTTGCGCCGGACACTTTCACATGCGCTCTCGAGTGCGGCGAGGTGCGCCTCTTGTCCGACGAGAGCGATCGGGCGTTCGTGGACGGCTGCCGCTCGCGCATGAATCGCGTCGGTCGGCCGGGACGCGAGAAGATCGACAATCTCCTGTCCTGACGGACGTTGATCCGGATCGCGCCTCAACAGCATCGTGCAGATGCGATCGAGTACTTCTGGGGTGTCGGCGTTGAGTTCGCGCGGAGAGGGCCCGTCTCCGGCGAGCTTGGCGTCGAGGACCGCCTGGGCATCGCCAACGAACGGCAGCCTGCCGGTCAACGCCTGGTACAGCAGTCCGCCGACGGCATACCAGTCCGCGGCCGCGGTGAGGACATCGCCGCTCGCCTGTTCGGGCGCCATATATGCCAGCGTGCCGAACCAGTCGCGTTCGGTGAAGGTGCCGAAGAATCCGCCGTCGAGATACATCACAAGTCCGAAGTCGAGCACCACGACCCGTCCATCGGGCTCGACAAGGACGTTGGATGGCTTGACGTCCCGGTGCAGCTTCTTCCACGAATGGAGCGCCGACAGCCCGGCGACGAGCTCCGTCAGGGCGGCAGACAGGCGCTGGTACTGCGGGGATCCCGAGGGTCTCACATACTCGAGAAACGTGACGCCCGTGACCAGTTCCATGGTGTAGAACCATGGCGTGGCCTCGGCGAACAATTCGTACAGGGTGGCGAGGTTGCGGTGGGTGATGTTCGAGAGCGAACGGAATTCCCGCTTGAAGCGATACAACGCCGTCGGATCCCCGCCGCCAATCGTCTTGACGGCGACCGGCATCTGTCGGAGCCGGTCGTGCGCTTCGTAGACCACCCCCATACTGCCTTGCCCGATGCGTCGCGTGACGGTGAACCGATCGCTGCCCGCAAAAAGATCGGCGCTGGCCTCTGTCATGTATCACTCATGCACGTCGCGATGCGTGCTAGAAGTTCAGTCTGATACCAAGCTGCACTTGACGCGGCGGAGCCGCCTTCTCATACCGTCCGTAGGTGACGCGTCCCGCCGTATCTCGCGACGGCTCCTCAGGAAAAGGGCGCGGTCCGAAGACGTTGTTGACTTCTGTAAAGTCGGTCCGGTTGAAGACATTGAAGATGTCGGCCAGCAGGTCGAGCGCGGCGGATGGGCCGAGCACGAAGCGCTTTGCGAGTCGCACGTCGATCCTGAACTCACTTCCGAAACGCTCGCTGTTCCGCCCCACACTGGTGGCCGGATCGAGAACGTTGGTTCGCGCGCGATCGGCGAAGAGGAGACCGTCGCCGTTCATGTCGGCGCCGGCCAGCGGCGTGAACGGCCGGCCTGACGCGGCGGTGACGATGGCCGCGACCAGGATTCCGCCCGGTACGTAGTGTGATCCGCTCAGCACCAGCCGGTGTCGCTGGTCGGTGTCGGCGGGGCCTCGCTCCGATTGAGGATCGAAGTCGACTGGAAGCCCGTGCAGATCGTCGGGGTTGCGCCCGGCGCCATTCGATTCAACCTGCCCGATGTAGACACTCGAATTGTCTTCAGCCTTCGAGAGGGTGTAAGACGCCATGAAATCCGACCCTCCAGTGGGCCGCCCCCGGAATAAGAGCAGCAGCCCACGATAGTGCGAGCGGCCGAAATCGGTGAACTGGAACACTTCGGCCGAGCTTCCCGGGATGCCGCCAATGTCATTCGGCCTGCGCCCAGGTCCAAGAGCGGGAACGAGAGGGTTGTAATTCACGCTGCCGATCTGGTGTTCGGCCACGACCGAGACGAGGCTCGCCGACAGACGGAACCGTTCACCCATCTGCCGGTTCCAACCGATCGACGCCTGATGCGCATACGGACTCTGCATCCCGGGTGCCACCGTGACGACGGAGCTCGGGAACGGGACGGTCGGCTCAGCGATGCGATGTCCCGGTGTCTGCCACGCGGCGACGCTTGATGGAAATGGTGCGACAAGGAGCCTGACGCCATCGGCTGAGCCATCGAAGACCATCTGCGACCCGAGGATGGTGGCGAGCTGACTACCGTGGAAGATGCCGTACGCGGCGTCGATCGAGTTGTGGCCATTGCGGTCCAGATTGAAGGACATCCCAAGACGCGGGGCCAGATTGTTGAAGTCCTGCGGAAACGGATAGCGAAGCGAGGTGCCACCGACACTTGTGACGGTCGTTTCCGCCGCCGGCCAGATCTGGACTTGATATCGCAGCCCGGCCTTGACGGTGAGGCGTGACGTGACGCGCCAATCGTCTTGTGCGAACGCGGTCAGTTCCCGATAGGTGAATGGCCCGTCACTGTTGCCGAACCCTCGAACATAGAGGGCAGGCAGCCCGAGCGCGTACGCTTCCAGTGCGGTCACCGGAACGGGCAGCACTCCGGGAATCGCCGGGAGCGGAGCGAACGTGAACGAGCCGCCGAACTCGAGTGGCGTACGAGCGCGTTGATCCAGATAGGTGAAGGAGACACCCGCCTTGACCATATGGGAACCCGACGCATGGCTGACGACGTCGGAAACCTGCAGACGCCAGTTGTCGCGAACCGTCGGCTCGTAGATGTTCCTGCCCAGCGTGGCGATGCCGGGAATGATGATCTCGGGTCCGCCGGCGGATTCGTTCGTGCACGGACCGCCGCACCGGGGATCGAGCGCCAGCGTTTGCTGATCTTGACCGGCGATCTGGCCTCTCGCTTCGTTGACCCAGCTTGTGCCCCAGACGCTGCTTTCGGTCGCCGACAAGGCCCAATCGTCCCGGTTCTGCGTGACGCCGTGGCTCGCCGCGGTGATGCCGCCGTAGCTGCGAAAGTTGCCATTCGTCACGGTGGAGTAGTGGCTCGATATCGTGATCGAGCGGCCGGCCGACCACTGGTGGGACAGTTTGCCAATGGCCTGCGTGGTATCAAGGTCGAAGGGCACCTGGCCGAGCGCAACAGGAAAGCCGCTTGCTTCGAGCATCAGCGCGGCATTGGCGTCGATGTTCACGAAGTTGCTGGCCTCGACATCCAGCCTCTCGAGCGACAGGAAGTAGAACGTCCGGTCGGTCTTGAGGGGGCCGCCGACAGTGCCGCCCCACTGGTAATGCCGGTACGGCGCCTTGGCGCGGTCAATCGCGTCCCCGAACGCATCGAATTGTTCGAAGTAGTCCTTGGCGTTCAGATGTTCGTTTCGGTGAAACAGAAAGAGCTCGCCCTTCCGCTTGTTCGTGCCCGATTTGGTGACGATGTTGACCACGCCACCGACGGCGTTGCCGAACTCTGCGGAGTACGCGGTGGTGAGGACCTGGAACTCGCGAACTGCCTCCTGGCTCAAACTGGCCAGCGCGCTGCCGAGAATCCGGTCGTTGTTGTCGAGTCCGTCGACGAGGAGGTTGTTGTCGCGCGAACGCTGACCCACGAACGACAACCCCGAGGTCTCGGCGCCTGGGATCGCCCGCTCGGTCGGGCTCACCCCCGGAGTCAGCGCCGCGAAGCTGATGAAGTTGCGGCCGTTGATTGGCAGCGAATCAATTTGATTGCGTTCGATGACAGAGGCAACGCCAGTGCGGCCGACTTCCGTGATCGGCGTCGTCGGAACCACCACGACGCTCTCGCGAGCGGTCGGTGGAAGTTCGAAATCGACCGAAACCATCTGTCCCAGGAGGATCGCGACATCGTTGCGGATTTGGGTGGCGAACGGCGGGAGCGCGGCGGAGAGGCGATACGAGCCTGGGGGCAGCGCCATGATCGTGTAGCGACCCTCGCGATCCGTGCGCGCCTGCCTCGTGATGCCCGTCTCGAGGCTGGTCGCGACCACCGTCGCGTCATACAGCACAAGGCCCGAGGCATCGCGAACCGTTCCCCGGATGTCCGCCCCGGTGACCAACCCTTGGCCGGCAACGCCAGTCGTCAGGATCGCGAGAAGAGTCACGATCAATCCGCTCGCGCGACTCAAGGTACCCTCCCTCGCGTTCGCCACAGGTTGCGCAAACGTGATAGTGACTGGCGGTAGCCGCTAGGATAGTGAAGGCGGTCGATTCTGTCCATGTGGCTCACGACCGCGATCGGACGGCTCATCCCGACAGCACACGTGCGACGACGTCGGAGGGATTCTGTGCTTTTCTCCGACAGGTTTCTTCGTGCGTTTAGCTGCGCGACTCACCGTTATCGGATTTGACGGCCACGGCGAAGCGCTCGACTTCCTGAGCACCACGGACCACTGACTCCGCGACATCGTCGCGCACGCGGTTGCCTTTGCGCGCGAGCTCATCGACGGCATTTCCGACCCGGCCGCTGGCTTCGTCATAGCCGGCCGAGGCCCGCTTGCCCAGCGCCCGCGCAGAGTTGGCGGCGCGATCGCGAAGCTCGGACGCCGAGCGCGGGGCCAGCCACAAAGCGAGACCGGCGCCAACGACGGTGCCGGCCATGAGTCCGAAAACGAATCCGAGACCGTGAGATTGCTGTGAATTTGATTCCATGTCGTCCTGCTCCTGGGTTCAACCGTAGGCTGGGAGCGGATGGCGTGGATGTTCACAACCGGACATACAGCGCTCGTTGATTGTCGCATTCTGCTGATCGCAGGAGATCCCGATGAACATCGACACCAACCGCACGAGTGAGCTCAGACAGATGCTGATGGCACGCCGCCTCGAACTTGGGAGCGTCGTCAACTCGGGCATCCGCGACGGGCGCCGGCGGCAACCCAAGGACGTGGGCGATCTCGCCGAGGATTCGGCGGCCTTGCACCAGGTCGACCTGGACATGTCCCTGCTGCAAGTTCGGGCGCAGACGGTCAAGCGCATCGACGAGGCGCTGACGCGGCTGGCCGCCGATCAATACGGGACCTGCGCGGTGTGCGGCCTCGCGATCAGCGATCGCCGGCTGCGCGCGTTGCCGTTCGCCGTGCGCTGCACGCGATGCGAGGATCGCCGTGAGGAGAACGGAGACCGGCTCCGCGAATTTGCGAAAAAGGGCGGCGGCTTCGCCCTGGTGGCGGACACCGTCGGCGCCTAAGCGCCGTCCCGTGAGACGAAGCTAAATCGTATCGCCGCGCTGGAAGAACTTCCGGAGTCGTTCGCGTCCGATCCTGAGCGCGTTGCGCGATTCAAGAGGGAAGCGCAGACGCTGGCCTTGCTCAATCATCCGCACAGTCGCTCTATACCGACTCTCTACCGGCTGACTCGCCGCGAGACAACCAGGTCGGAACATTGCGGCGTTAAGAAAATGAACTCGTTCGCTCGCGCCCCGCTATAATGCCCGTCGTTTGGCCCTGCATCCAGGCCGAAGGAGCATTCGATGGACGGCACCCGCCGCGGTTTCTTGAAGGCTGCCGTGACGGCCGCCGGGGCAGCCGCATCGGCTGACCTCGCGCAGGCCAGTAGCGCCGGCCAGGTCCAGGGTGATGCGCACCAGGCCATCCCTTCTGATCTCACCTTGCGGGTCAAGTCGCTCGAATCGCTCCTCGTCGAAAAGGGCCTCGTCGATCGGGCCGCCCTCGATGCGCTCATCGACACGATGGAGCACAAGGTGGGTCCGCGCAACGGAGCCCGCGTTGTCGCGCGTGCGTGGGTCGATGCCGCCTACAAGAAACGCTTGCTCGGGAACGCGCCGGCGGCGATCGCCGAACTGGGTTACACCAGCGGCCAGGGCGAGCACATGCTCGTCGTCGAAAACACACCCAAGGTGCACAACCTGGTGGTCTGCACACTGTGCTCCTGCTATCCATGGCCGGTGCTGGGCTTGCCGCCGGTCTGGTACAAGTCAGCGCCCTACCGATCTCGAGCGGTCATCGATCCACGCGGCATCCTCAGTGAGTTTGGAACGCAAGTCGCGGAAGACGTCGAGGTGCGCGTGTGGGATAGCACCGCGGAGCTGCGCTACATCGTGCTTCCCGAGCGTCCGACCGGCACCGAACGACTGACTGAAGAAGAACTCGCCGCGCTCGTGACTCGTGATGCGATGGTTGGCGTTGCCAGGGTCACGCTTCCTGGATCAGGAGGGAAGCCATGAACGGCGTGCACGATATGGGTGGCCAGCACGGCATGGGTCCCGTCAGCCACGAAAAGGACGAACCGGTGTTCCACGCGACCTGGGAAGGCCGCGTTGACGCGCTCACTCGCGCGATGCGTGCCTGGCGCAAGTGGAGCCTCGATACCGACCGGCACGGCATCGAAGTCCTGCCGCCGGTTGATTACCTGCGAATGAGCTATTACGAGCGCTGGTTGAACAGGCTCGAAACCCACGTCGTGAGGTACGGTTTCGTCACGCCGGAAGAACTGAAGAGCGGAAAGGCGGCTGCCGGATCCCGCCCGGAGACTCCTGTGTTTACGCAGGCGACATCCGCGCGTTGGCTGAGCCGCGGAATACCGTCGAGCGTTGATCCAAAGGTTCGACCGTCCTTCAAAGTCGGCCAGCGTGTTCGCGCCCGCAACATCCATCCCACTGGCCATACGCGACTGCCGAGATACGCGCGCGGCAAGGCCGGAGTCGTGACTCGCGATCACGGCGTCTATGTGTTTCCCGACACCAACGCGCACTTTCAAGGTGAGAAGCGTCAGCACGTGTACTCGGTGCGCTTCACCGCGAGAGAGCTGTGGGGACCGCAGGCCTCGCCGCATGACT
>Ga0157380_10001174_pt1 | contig 16974 bp, 17 predicted proteins | sample S35metaG_FD_119757 | JGI IMG/M metagenome (GOLD analysis project Ga0157380, IMG submission 119757) | Switchgrass rhizosphere microbial communities from Kellogg Biological Station, Michigan, USA - S3-5 metaG | ecosystem: Host-associated > Plants > Roots > Rhizosphere > Soil | place: USA... | reverse complement strand
TATTTGGTGGGAGACGAGGCCAGCTTGGAAAAGCAGGGCTTAATGAATGCGACACCGGCGTCACTCGCGGACAGATACGAGGGCACATCGCGAGGAGTAGCTGAAACAATTGAATAACGCGATGAGTTAAGGCCGCGGTCATTCATGAGTTGACGAATCCGCTCGTGCCGCGTTGGAGTTAACCAGACGACCTGAGAATTCGGCCGGCGTTTTAGAACTACTGCAAAGAAGTTGGCAATTTCTTCTGTCAGGTACCAGCCGTCAATCGAGCCGCTGTAGACGAATACGAGTTGATCATCACTGAGCTCAAGCTCTCTTCTTCGTCGTTCTCGATCGGATTCTGAGAACCTGAATAAATCGAGATCTGCACAACAGGGCACCACGGCATGAGACACATCATCCCTGGTGCGCAGCGGTTCCCACGACTTAATTATCGGCCAGATGGCGTTGGTCAAAGTGACGACGCCATCAGCCGCTTTGAGCGCGCGACTCTCCATCGATTTCGTAAGCCGATAAGGAATGCTTCCCTTCTTCCAATGATTCGCATCGACATACTCGTCGGCCATTAGCCCTCGCACATCAAAGATCATCCTGGTTCCAAATTTCCTTTTCAGCGCCAAGGCAATCGTAGCGGGGATGTGACTGCGAGCATGAACCATTTCAATCTGATTCTTCCTAATCAAACTACTGGCCACTCGAATTCCATTAGCTACGTCAAACGCGGTTGCGGGAAGAGATGGCCTTTGGTGATAGCGTAACCAGTGCCATTCGATTCCGTCGTTTGCCAGCTCGGCATGAAGCTCGGCAATTCTGCCGGAGCCATTGGCGATGAGTTTGTCGTTGCGTTCAAAGCTCAGCAATGTGAATTGAACGCCAAGCTGCGCTAATTCGCGCAGATATGGAAGGACCTGACTTTGTCCTAACGGGTCCAGCATGCCGTTGTAAGAAACGAACAGGACTCGACGACCTTCCAGCGATCGGCCGCTGTTCGTCACTGTTGAGATGTCGGGTTGTTCCGTTTCTTTCATGAGCTCACTTTGGAGGGCTCAGAACGCGGCAGGAGTTTGTCACTGAAGAACCATTGAATGGTGCCGACAATCGCCCCGAGGTCGACCACTGTGATTAGCGGCAGCAACATCAAGAGTCTGAGGAAATTTCGGGGAAGGCCGGCGGGATAAGAGCGCTGGTTGCGGCGCAAAGATACGACCGCTCGAGCCAACTGCATAACGAGCCACATGATTACTGAAACGGATAGCCACCACCAACCCAGCGCCAGCGCCGGTAATAGCAGTAACACCAGGACCAGATACCGTCGGAACACAGCTGACTGCCAATCCTTCCACAAACCCGCCCGGATATTGTTGCGCGAATAGATGGTAAATCGTCTGAAAGTTCTGAAGAAAGTTGGCTGCAACTGCCAACGGACCACGGCGAGCGGAGCATAGCCGACGCGGAAGTTGGCCGACTCGATCCGGTTCATGAACAGAAGGTCTTCTGCGGATCTCAGATGTTCGGGGAACCCTCCCACTGCTTCCCATACAGATCGTCGCATCAACGTGGATGCAATCGACCGATGGCGCATCAAGCGACCGTCAATTTCTGTCGGCGGAGAAATATAAGCGATAGCCGCGCACTCTTGAAAGAAGGTGTTGGTCTTCGGCTCGTAAGATCCGAAGACAACGTCCACTGAGTCGTCGGCAGCTTTCTCTACCAGAGCAGCCAGCCAGGTTGATTCCGGCTCAATACCAGCGTCGGTAAATGCGAGCCATTCTGATGATGAATGCTCGATGGCAAGATTTCTCCCTCGACCCGGCAAAGCCTTCGTGGTTCGAATCAGCCGAATTGGCGCGCCCTTGTCGATGTACCGCTGAATGATCGCTGCGGTCGCATCAGTTGAGCCTCCGTCAGTAATCGCGATCTCAGTAGGCGGGAGTGTTTGATTCAATAACGAATCAAGCAACGAGCCGATTGAGCTCTCTTCGTTGCGTACCGGGACAATCACACTGATGTTCATAAGTACGGTAGCTATCAATCAAGAGCGAAGTCAGTACGCCAGTCAGTGCTTTCCTCGAAAGCAGGTTGATCCTTTTTCTCGAGCACGCAAGTTTCCAGAACCAGGGCATCCATCTCCGTTCTCATAAAGCAGCGATAGCTATCTTCCGGCGTGCAGACAATTGGTTCCCCACGCACATTGAAACTCGTATTTACAACGATGGGGCAGCCGGTCTTTTTCCGGAAAGCCTCGATAATCTCCCAAAACCGGGGATTTGTTTCCGCTCTAACGGTCTGGATGCGGGCAGAATAGTCTACGTGTGTGACCGCGGGAATCTCAGATCGCTTAACGTTGAGCTTATCGATTCCCCACAACGCTTCTTCCTCCGGCGTTAATGGGCGGCGGTGCTCATCGTTGACGTCGGCTACCAACAGCATGTAGGGACTATCGCTATCGAGCTCGAACCATTCCTTGACATGCTCACGCAAGACGCTGGGGGCAAATGGCCGAAAGCTCTCGCGGTACTTAATTTTCAGGTTCATCACCGACTGCATCTGCGCTGAGCGAGGATCTCCAATGATGCTACGACCGCCAAGTGCTCGCGGCCCGAACTCCATTCTTCCCTGATGCAGACCGACAACCTTACCGGCGGCAAGTAGCTGGGCAACTGCGTCAGGCAAATCCTGCGACGAGTATTTTTGATAGGGCGCATTCCTGGATTTGAGAAACGTTTCAATTTCCTCTTCAGTATTCCGAGGTCCCAGAAATGAACCTTTCATTCCGTCGTCGTACGGACCAGGAACGCTGTTTTGTGATCTGGATGATTGCCAGGTCCCCTTTCGTTCCGCGCTGACCCGTTCCTTGCCGAGATAGCGATGCCAAACTACGAGGGCGATGCCGACTGAGCCTCCGGCGTCACCGGCAGCAGGTTGGATCCAGATATCTTCGAACGGAGATTCTCGCAGAATCCGTCCGTTGGCCACACAGTTCAGGGCCACGCCTCCAGCGAGACAGAGTTTCTTCATACCAATTTCTTTGTAGACCTGGTTCACCATATTCAGCATCACTTCTTCGGTGATGACTTGAATACTTCGGGCCAGGTCCATGTCTCGCTGGGTTACCGGAGACTCGACCTTGCGCGGGGGTGCGCCAAACAACTTATCAAAAGCTGTATTCGTCATTCGCAAACCTTGGGAGTAACTGAAGTACTCCTGGTTCAAGCGGATACTGCCGTCGGAGCGAAGCTCAGCGAGTTTGTCTTTTATTAGAGAAACGTATTTGGGTTCGCCGTAGGGCGCAAGACCCATAACTTTGTATTCGCCGCTATTGACTCGAAAGCCTGTGTAATAAGTGAAAGCACTGTAAAGTAAACCGAGGCTGTCGGGAAATCTCAACTCCTTCAACAGAGTAATTTCGTTTCCCTGCCCAATACCCATTGAACTGGTGGCCCATTCGCCGACGCCGTCCACCGTAAGAATGGCGGCCTCTGCAAATGGCGAGGGATAGAAGGCGCTCGCGGCGTGACTCTCGTGATGATCTCCAAACAAAAGTTTGCCGGGTAACTGCTTGCCTTCTTTCTTTGCGGATCGCTCGTCTTCGGCGCCGTTCGCCTTTGCCAGCTCAGTCCTGATGAGGTCCGGCATCCATAATTTTTCTTTCAGCCACAGGGGCATCGCCTTCAGAAAGGAACTGAAGCCGCGGGGTGCATAATCAAGATAAGTTTCGAGTAGCCGATCAAACTTGAGGAGAGGCTTATCGTAGAAGCCGATATAGTCGAGTTCGTGCGCGGTCAGGCCCGCTTCTTTGAGACAGTAGCGAACCGAATTGGTGGGGAAATTGTGATCGTGTTTGACGCGAGTGAACCGCTCTTCCTGAGCCGCTGCAATGATCTCGCCGTCTACAACCAGGCAGGCGGCCGAATCGTGATAGAAAGCGGAGATGCCGAGAATGCTGGTCACCGTTCACCGTTGACTAGAAAAGTGTGTAGATGAACGGAGCCAGAGCAGAACCCTTCGCGAGAACCAGCAATACGCCGACCATGACTAAAGTAATAACGATGGGAGCGAGCCAATACTTCTTGTTCTGCCTCATGAACTCCCAAAGCTCGCTTATAACTCGGGCTTTGGACATTAAGTTACTCCTTAATACATCTTTTCATAATGTCGAGGATCACGCTGCCGTTCAGGATACGGTTTCCAATAAGTATCGCTGGCGCCGGCGCGGCGATTCAGCGGATCCCAACCGAACATTCTCTTTATCAAACCAATTGGCGAAACTATAACAAAGAAGACAAAGGCAAGGATAATGCGCGTGCTCACATATGAAAGCATCTCAGCCAGTGCCATCCAGGCTTTGTTTGGCCAAACCAGAGCCCGTGGGAAAACCAGGCCGAGCAATATCAGCAGTAAGCCCACCGATAAAGTAACTTCCCGGACCGTTCCAAATTTCCCGCGATAAAACCACCAAAAGCTGAGAAGTGTGAACACGCCTCCAACAATCAATCCAAAATCTCGCTCAATTCGAAAACTTCTCTTTTTCATTAGACTGTGCAATTACGGGCGTTCAGACTTCAAACTTTAGTTTGTGATTTTCAAAGCGGCACAATCTAAAGATTGAACTCAAAACGCCCGTTATGAACACTGATTGCTGATTACTGATAGCTGATTACTGATTGCTATGTACTTCTTTACCAATCTTCTTTGGCGATGTACTTGAGGACGCCGTTGATTGAGGTCACGCTGTAGGTTCCGTCGGCTTTAGTAACCGGAATGTGGCGATAGCGACCCAGCGACATTTTGTTTAAGGCTGTAGCGACCGAATCGGTCTCGCGGAGTGATTCGGGGTTTGGGCTCATGAGTTCCTTCACCGGTACATCTTCGGCAACGGTGCCTCCGCCAAACATACGATGCAGCACATCATGTTCGGTAAAGATCCCAACCAGTCGTCCGTCTTCGAGAACCAAAACACAGCCGCACTTTGCTGCCTTCATTTTTTGCGCGGCCTCAAGAGCGGAACTTTGAGGCGAAACCGTCACAGTCTCCTCGAGCTCGAGCAAGTGGAGGTTGGCTTCCATGACCGAGCGTGCCCAGCCTTGCGTAGCATCGGCCTGAGGCACATCAAGCTTGGACAGCGGGGTCAGACACTCCTCGCAGCGGTCCGAGCCCTCGATATTGTCGTAACCACAAGAAGGACAAAGCATAGGAATTTCGAATTGCGGATTGCGAATTGCGAATTTGTTCAGATCTCAAATCGCGTTCTGGATGGTGACCTACTCTTGACACCCAAAATTCGCAATTCGAAATTCGAAATTCGCAATTCTTAGTCTACTACCCAGGTTTCACCGCTGTTGATTAACTTGGCCAAATCGCCTGGTCCCGATTTCGCGATGGCAGCATCGATCTGATCGATCATCAGTTTCTCGTAGGTCGAGCGTTCGACCGCGCGGAATATACCCACCGGCTGCGGAAAATTCGGCTGCTCCATTCGAGCCAGCATGAAAGCTACTGACGGATCGCTAAGATTCACGTCATGAACGAGCAAGTCCGCTTCCGTAATTCCATTCTCACCGATCGTAACTACTTCGGGATGGGCCCCGCTCATGCGAATACCCTTGTTGCGGTCTTTGCCGAAGATCATCGGCTTGCCATCTTCGAGATAAAGCACATTGTCCGAGCGCACGCTGCGTTCAGCAAAATAATCAAAGGCGTGATCGTTGAAGATATTGCAGTTCTGATAGACCTCAATAAACGAAATGCCTTTGTGCCTGGCCGCAGCCTCGACCACGGTTCCGAGATGTTTCACGTCAATGTCGATTGAGCGAGCCACGAAAGTCGCTTCGCTGGCGATTGCCAGTGACAACGGATTGACCGGGTAATCGATAACGCCCATCGGAGTGGACTTGGTCTTCTTTCCAAGCTCCGAAGTGGGACTGTACTGCCCCTTGGTCAAGCCATAGATGCGATTGTTGAAGAGAATGTAATTGATATCCAGATTACGCCGGATTGCATGAATGAAATGATTGCCGCCGATCGACAGAGCATCTCCATCACCGGTGATTACCCAAACACTGAGGTCGGGGTTGGCGCACTTAATACCCGTCGCAATCGCCGGCGCGCGGCCATGGATGCTGTGAAAGCCGTACGTGTTCATGTAGTACGGGAAGCGCGAAGAGCAACCAATGCCTGACACGAAAACAATTTTTTCGCGAGGTATGCCAAGCTCAGGCATCACCTTTTGCACGTTGTTCAAGATAGCGTAATCACCACAACCGGGACACCAGCGCACTTCCTGATCTGAAACGAAGTCAGCCTTCTTCATTTGGCCCGGAGGCGGCGCAATTTTTCCCGAAACCGCCGATCCTCCCTCGCTGTCGGCTGAAAAGGCTTGCTCGACGACCGGTTTGTTGCCATTTCCACTTCCGTTAGAACCGTTGGTACCAGTGCTCATTCTTTACTCCTGCTGATGTTTCTATGATGACTCTAAAAAATGTCCGTGACCGCTAGCTGAAAGCCGGGGATGACGTCGCCGCCATCCAGCCTGCCGTCTTCAGCTACCTCGAATATTTCGATAAGTGATCGATAAACTGTTACGCCGCGACGTTTCGGATTGACCACCCAAACAAGCTTTGCACCGGCGCTGAGCCAATGCTTCGCTTTCTCGTCAGTCTTTCGCATGCTGTCGTCCGGACTCAATACTTCAACTGCGAAGTCTGGCGCGCCAATCCAGTAGCCCTTGACCGACCCAGCCTCGTCAACCCTATTCTGGCTAACGAATGCCACATCAGGCGCCCTCACCGTGTCGGGATCAGATTGAAGCTTGAATCCCGTTTCAGCGGCATAAACTTCCCCTAATTTATTAGCCTTAACATGCATGGCGAGAGGCGCCGTTATTCTTACCGCCACCATTCCGTGCTGCGCTCCTGCAGGCGACATACGGATCAGTTCTCCGTCAATGAGTTCATAGCGATAGCCGTCGTCCGGCATCACTAGCAACTCATTGGCGGTGGTAAGTTTTGATAGCGCTGAGCTCACTTTTGAATCCTATAAATACTCTTCTACTTTCCGGACGATCTCGCGAATCTGGAACGGTCTTCCCTTAACTTTCGAGAACGCCTTCGCATCAATCAAATACTTCGCGCGAATCATGGTGCAAAGCTGGCCCAGATTCATCTCGGGTATCAGCACAGTCTCGAAGCCTGCCAACACTTCGCCAAGGTTTCGGGGGAAGGGGTTGAGGTGACGCAAATGTGCTGACGAAACACTCTTGCCCTCACTTTGGAGACGTTCAACTGCAGTACTTATGGAACCGTAAGTTGAACCCCACCCGAGCACGAGCACTTTGCCGGTCTTCTCGCCAAAGACTTCGACGAGTGGAATATCCTGTTCGGCGCGATCAATCTTGTCCTGACGCAAGCGAACCATCAGATGGTGGTTTTCCGGATCGTAATTCACGTTGCCGGTAATGTTCTGTTTCTCGATGCCGCCGATGCGATGCTCCAGACCCGGTGTTCCCGGAATCGCATAAGGACGAGCGAGAGTCCGCTCATCACGCGAGTAAGGCATGAAGTTTCCTGGATCGTTGGCGAACTTAACTTCAATTCGAGGCAGATCGCTGACTTCAGGAATCCGCCACGGCTCCGCTCCGTTCGCCAGATAACCATCAGACAAGTAGAAGACCGGCGACATGTATTTGAAAGCCAGCCTCACCGCTTCGATCGCCATATGAAAACAGTCAGCCGGAGTGGCCGGCGCCACCACGATGGCTGGGCATTCACCGTTGCGGCCCCAGACGGCTTGAAATAGATCAGCTTGCTCAGTCTTGGTGGGCAGACCAGTCGAGGGCCCGCCGCGCTGCACGTTAATGATGACGAGGGGCAACTCGGTCATGACACCAAGGCCAATTGCTTCCTGCTTCAATGCGACGCCTGGTCCCGACGTGCCGGTTAGACCAATGTGACCGGCAAAGCTTGCTCCGATCGCAGAGCATACGGCGGCGATTTCATCTTCAGCTTGAAATGTTTTGACTCCAAAACTTTTGTAGCGAGCCAGCTCGTGCAGAATGTCTGATGCCGGCGTGATGGGATACGAGCCATAGAAGAGCGGTCTTTCCGCCAGCTGCGAGGCTGCTACAAACCCAAGCGCGGTGGCCTCGTTGCCCGTGATTTTTCTGTACTTGCCGGGCGCGATCTGAGCTTTCTTCACCGTGTAGTGCGTGGTGAAGACTTCCGTCGTATCGGCGAAGTTGTAGCCGGTCTTGACGGCGATCTCATTCGCTTTCGCCAGCTCCGGATTCTTGCCAAACTTCTGATTGATCCACTTCAGAGTTGGCTCAACTGGACGGTCGTACAACCAGTACAGAACTCCAAGCGCAAAGAAGTTCTTACTGCGATCCATTTCCTTGCGCGAAAGCTGGACGGCCGTCTTTAACGCATTCATGTTGAGCGACGAGATGGGCAACTTGTGAACGCGATATCCTGACAGCGAGCCGTCTTCGAGTGGATTCGATTTGTAAGCCGCGTACTTCAAGTTTTCGGGTGTGAAACCATCAGTGTTAACAATGATGGTGCCACCGTCTTCAAGATCAGCGAGATTCACCTTCAGCGCGGCGGGGTTCATAGCAACCAGCACATTGGGTTGGTCGCCCGGCGTCTTGATGTCGCGGCTGGAAAAATTTAGCTGAAAGCCACTGACGCCCGGCAAGCTGCCGGCGGGCGCGCGAATCTCCGCGGGAAAATCCGGCAAGGTCGAAATGTCATTTCCCAAAACCGCCGAGGTGTTTGTGAATTGAGTTCCAGTCAGTTGCATGCCATCGCCGGAGTCTCCGGCGAAACGAATTGTGACGGCCTCGAGTTCTTCGAAGTGCTTTTCGATATGTTCAACGGGATTTTCTATGACAGTACTCATGATTTCCTTTGATTAAGTATTCAGATTCTTTCGCTCAATTACTGTGGCTGAATCGCGACGATTCCGCAATCCGCATTCATCAATCCGCAATCCCCTTCATCCGCCGTCCTCTTCGGTCATGATTTGATCCGGATCGGGGGGCAGATTCATGGTGGTCTTAGGATAACTCTCAGCGAGATATGAAATCACATCAAAGACTGAAATCGATCCAACTAACTTTCCTTCTTTGACAAGGGGAATATTCCGAAAACTTTTCTCATTCATCATGCTGACTGCGTCACCGATCGTCGCATCGCGAGTCAATGTCGATACTACGGGCGACATCCATTGACTCACCGGCGATCGCAGGTCAACATCAGCGCCCACAATCTTGGTCAACAAGTCACGCTCGGTAAAGATTCCGACGACTCGCTCAGCTTCGCAGACAATCGCGCAGCCGCCTTCGTCTTTTTTCATAGCTTCGATGGCGGCCGCTAATGAAGTTGAAGGTTCGATGCAAACAAAGTCGTCCGTCTGCATCCGATTAACTTTGTCGGCGCGAGCATTTCGGGACGTTTCCACTTTGCCCGCACTGGCGCTTGAAGAAATCGCCGATCCTTCAGATGACATGATTGAGAACTCTTTCCTTAGGAGCGTTTCTGCGGAAATTTCAACTGAATTGTAACAATAAAGACGCGGCCTCTCAAAAGAGGAGTAGAAGTTTGATTTCTATAATTAGAGCTTTCCTACTCCACTTGAGTGTTAGGCAAGTCACGCGGGAGCAAGCGTCCCTTCCTGACCTGGAGCTGATCCGGGTTGAGTGTTGGACTTGCGAGCGAGTGCCTCCTGACCTCGCCAAACCGAATCTTCTAAGCCAAAGCTCCCAGGGCCTTCAATTCATTCTCGTACGGCGACATTTCCACGAGTCGATTAATAATGTCGCGCAATACCACCAGCGTCCGGTCAATCTCTTCGTCCGTGTTGTAGCGGCCTACCGAAAAACGGATGGCACCCTGCGCGGCGGCGTACGGAACATTCATGGCGTGCAACGTGGGCGAGGCCTGGTGATTTCCTGAATGGCAAGCCGAGCCCGTCGAAACACAAATGCCCTCTTCATCAAGCAACATCATGATGTTCTCGCCCTCGACATATTGGAACGAGATATTGGATGTGTTGGGAAGGCGTCGCGCACGGTCGGGATTTCCATTCACCAGCGCGTTGGGAATCTTCTCGAGAATTCCATCCTCGAGTTTGTCTCGCAACCGGCGAACCAGTTCATGGCCGTCCGGGCTAGCTGCCAACTCGCAAGCAGCGCCGAGTCCGACAATATTCGCAACGGCAGGAGTGCCCGCCCGGCGTCCATGCTCCTGGGCTCCCCCGATGATGAATGGAGGCAGCGTAATGCCCTTACGCACATAAAGCGCTCCGATTCCTTGCGGCGAGTGCAGCTTGTGACCTGACAACGCAAACAGATCGACGTTCCAATCTTTGAGATTGATGGGAATCTTTCCTACGGCCTGAACACCATCGACGTGAAAAACAGCGCTCGAATGTTCCCGCACAATCTTCCCGATCTCCTCAATTGGAAAGATGACTCCAGTTTCGTTGTTTGCGAGCATCACCGAAACGATGCCCGTTTCAGGCCTCAATGCCTTGCGCAAATCTTCGAGATTCAGGTCGCCGTTGCGGTCGACATCGAGCCAGGTCACTTCACACCCAATTTCAGCCAGATGCTCGCAAAGATTGCGCACGGCTTCGTGCTCGACACGAGTGGTGATGATGTGGCGCTTCGTGGGGTTCTGTTCGAGATACCCTCCGATAGCCCAGTTATCGGATTCAGACCCACAGGAAGTGAAAACGATCTCGCTGGTATCCGCGGCGCCAAGCAACCGGGCAACTTGTTCTCGCGAGGCTTCAACTGCGGCCTTCATGTGGCGGCCTAACGCGTGGGCCGATGACGGATTGCCGTAGTATTCGGTTAAGAAGGGTTGCATCGCTGCTATGACTTCAGGAGCGACGCGCGTGGTGGCATTGTTATCGAGATAAATCATGGGAAGCATTCAGTAATCAGCTGTCAGCTATCAGCTATCAGCTATCAGCTATCAGCTATCAGCTATCAGCTATCAGCTATCAGCTGTACTTAGTTCTTGGTTCTTAGTCCTTGTACTTATGTTCCTGTGTCTTTGTACCGGGGTTCGACGATTCTTTGAGAAGTTTACGTTCCCGAGCCTCGAATGAAAACCTCGAATGAAACTCTTAGGATGAAAGCGTTCGTGGCGCGCACTCAACTACAAAGTACCAAGCACTAAGCACCAAGAACTAAGTACGGCTGATTACTGATTACTCCCGGAGAGCATATCCTCAATCAGCGAGTAACACGACCGGCAACCGCCGCCGGCGTTGCAGGCTTTCGTCACTTCCGCAATTGTTCGCAGCCCGCCAGATCGAATTGCGTCTTCAATGGTCTTTTCCGAAACGCAGAAACATGAACAGATTAATGCCTCATCGCCCTGCCACTCGTCGCGCATCGTATCGCTGTAAGCTGTAATTGCCGACAGCAAAGCCTCGCAAACAAGGGTGAGACAATGCTCTCGCTCAGGCGGCACGTCGCCCAACGCTTCTCTCACAGTCAACGCCGGCTGTTGCAATAAGGCCGCAACTTCTCCGCTCGGCTCACCCTTGATCTGTTCGCAGAGGTACGAAGCTGCGCCCACCAGATAACTACATCCAGCTGCTTTGAAGCTCGAGTCAACGACTCGCTGCGACTCGTCTATGTCTACAGAAACTCTCAAGGCAGCGCCGCAAATCAAAGATCCAGCTCGACCTGTAAAGGCCTCATCTCCCAGACTTCCAATATTAAGAGGCCGCAAAAAATGTTTTTTGATGAGTGCGGAAAGGGGTGCCATTGGTTGTCAATGAAGGCTAGTTTGGCCTGTCTCGGTTTGTCAAAGCTACACGCGATCAGATAGGCTTCAACGTAACACTTTATGACTCAAATAACTGAATCCGACGTACTCAATGCGCTAAAACAAATCAAGGATCCCGATCTCCACAAGGATATCGTGACTCTTGGTTTTATCCGAGATCTTCGCATAGATGGCGGGAACGTTTCGTTTCGAATCGTTCTTACCACTCCCGCTTGTCCGGTCAAGGCCGAGATGGAGAGTGCTGCGAAAGATTTGGTTGGCGCGTTGCCAGGTATCACTTCGGTGCAAGTCACGATGGATGCGGAAGTCCCGAAAGGTCGCGGGATCGGAGACAAGGTCTCAGTGCCGGGCGTCCGCAACATCATCGCGGTTTCGTCAGGCAAGGGTGGTGTCGGCAAATCAACTGTGGCTGTCAACCTCGCCGTTTCGCTGGCTCAAGATGGCGCCCGCGTAGGTTTGATGGACGCCGATGTCTATGGTCCGAATGTTCCGATCATGCTGGGCGTTAGCGATGCCCGACCCGAACTGGAAGCCAACAAGCTGATTCCAGTCGAAGCCCATGGTGTCCGTCTCATGTCGATGGCTGTGCTGCAGCCGGGTGACAAACCGATGATCGTGCGCGGGCCGATTCTTCACGGATTGGTCAAGCAGTTCCTGTCGGATGTGAAATGGGGTGAGCTCGATTATTTGATCGTAGATATGCCTCCCGGAACTGGTGATGTCCAACTTTCTTTAGCTCAGCTTGTCCCAGTCCAGGGTGCCGTACTGGTAACCACGCCGCAGGACGTCTCGGTAGCAGATGTGCGACGCGCGCTCCGCATGTTCGAGGCGGTTGCGATTCCTGTGCTCGGAGTGGTCGAGAACATGAGTTACTTCATAGCGCCCGATACCGGTAATCGCTATGACATCTTCGGGGAAGGCGGCGGCCAAAAGTTGGCTCAGGCTTATGGGGTTCCCTTCCTGGGCGCGGTGCCTTTGGGAATTGACGTTCGGGAGGGCGGCGACCGCGGCATCCCGGTGGTCGTTAGCCAACCAAATTCGCCTCAGGCCCTCGCGTTTCGGCATGTTGCCGAAGAAGTCGCCCGCCAGGTATCCATCGAGGCGATGAAGCCCGAACTTGTTGTTTTGGGTAAAGGTCAGTAAGATTAGCTCGCGGTCTTTGTTCCTGGTTCTTTGAACCTTATCAGCCTGATTATTCGAGGCAAACAGGGTCAAAAAGCGAGGCACAAAGATCAAAATCACATAAACACAAACAGGCATTTAGAGGAGAAGGATTAATTATGTCAACAAACACTACTGCTACCACCGAGACGGCTCCGAACGTTGCTACCCCCGGCGTGACTTTGAACGTAACTGAGCCTGCCGCGGTAGAGATCAAAAAGTTTATGGCGAGTGAAGAAGGATTGCCCGAGACCTCGGGTTTGCGCGTGCGCGTTGTCCCCGGCGGCTGCTCGGGATTTCAATACAGTTTGAATATCGAAGAAGAATCTCGCCAGGGCGACTTTATTTTGGAAGAGAAAGGTGTCCGCTTGTTCGTGGACATGTTCAGTGCGCAGTATCTCAACGGCGTGCAGATTGATTATGTGACCGGAGTGATGGGTTCGGGCTTCACTTTCACCAACCCGAATGCGACCGGCAGCTGTGGCTGCGGCACTTCGTTTACTGCCTAATTTTGAAGTATCGGGCAGGTGCCCAAGCAATCGCGCGGTGTGAGATGCGCGTTCGGGTCAACAGGACTTGAACGGTTTCTCCACCGCGTTTTTCTTGTAGCTAATCTTGTCGCTATCGATGAACGCGGACCCCTCGTCGCGTGAGCGACGCTTGACCATAGCCCGGCCTTTTAAGGCCGGGTGAGCGTTGCAATCTCGGCAACGTCGCGTGAGCGACGATTGAAGGAAGATTCAGTCGTCGCTCACGCGACGGCGCCTATTAAGAGCCGAGCCCGACCTTGAAAGGCCGGGCTAAAGTCACAACGTCGCTCCGCGACGAAGAATTACTCCAACCTGAACAGGCCACCTGTAATGATCCAGATCATTGACGGTTCTTCACCCGAGCGCATCGCCCAGGTAAAACAACTCCTCGAAGAGTACGCGAGCTGGGTCGAAATCAGTCTATGCTTCCAAGGCTTCGACCAGGAGCTGGCAGATTTACCGGGTGATTATGCGCCACCTAAAGGAAGACTGTTCCTCGCACTGGAAGAAGAGCAGCTCGCAGGCTGTATCGCACTGCGGCCGTTGAGCGAAACAGTTTGCGAGATGAAGAGGCTTTACGTGCGGCCGGAATTTCGCGGCCGCGGTTTGGGAAAACAACTCGCGAATATCATTGTCGAAGCAGGACGCGACCTGGGCTACGACTACATGCGGTTAGATACCTTGCCGAATAAGATGGACCAGGCGTTGGCGATGTATCGACGGTTGGGGTTCAAGGAAATCGAGCCTTACTACTCCAACCCAGTCGAAGGCGCGACCTTCATGGAACTCGAGCTTAAGAATGCTTCGTTTGGTTCCCCTCTCCACCGGTGGAGAGGGGTTGGGGAGAAGTAGCTCGGCGTAAACCCCACCCCTCCCCTCCCCACTTCGGAGGGGAAGGGAGCACGGCCGCGATTAGGACATCCCTGAGTTCTTGTACACACGCTCGACGCAAACTAACAGTTTGCGTTACGGGCTCAGTTGTGCCAAATTCATTGGCGTTCTCAAAAACAATTTCATAGGGAGTAATTATTGATGGCTACCATTTCAGCTGAAACTGCCACTGGTCCGCAAACCTTCGAAGCATCTGCCGGGAAAAAGCTCGTGCTCGCGATCGAAGACGCCGGCATTGATATTCTTCATCGTTGTGGTGGAAATGCACGCTGCACAACCTGTCGGGTAGAAGTGCTTTCCGGAGACCCGGGCGAAATGGGTGAGCTTGAGCGGACTCGTCTGTCAGTCGAGACCGATCTCCCTGCAAACATTCGACTCTCATGCCAGGTCCGAGTGAACGATAATCTTCACGTCCATGTAGTCAATCAGGTAAGCACGCGCGGCATGGATGCAGGTCCACGTCCGTTGGATGAGTAAGTCTCATTCACACCGTGGCTTCAGCCCGGTGGTGAGCACTACCCAAAAGACAGTTCGAGACCGTTTCAACGGTTTCCGGATTATCACTCAGAAAGGAAGCCGTTGAAACGGCTAAATTGTCTAAATCGCGAAGCTGATCACCGGGCTGAAGCCACGGTGTGAATGAAAGACAACCTGGAACTAAAGGTCGGCGAGTTTCCTAAACAACTCTGTGGGACACTTCCATCAAAACGTTCTGTTGCAGCAAGAGCCGAAGTGGGTGTAATCTTCGCGGCGTAATCACACCAAACCAGTTCGGACAAGCCACAAGTCTGTGTCACTTAATCTTTCGGAGGACCTATGCTAATAGAGTCAAACGTTCATCTTCCCGTCGTTTTGGCGATGCTGCAGGATTTGATGAAGGTGTTCAAAGCACCATCCGGTACTGAAATGGCTCACATGGTGGTTCGATGGCTGCATTTCGTCGCCGGCATCACCTGGATCGGGCTCTTGTATTTCTTCAACCTGGTAAACGTCCCGCTACAAAAGGGACTCGATGCCGACACGAAGAAGAAGGTCAATCCCGAACTGCTCAGCCGAACGCTTTGGTACTTTCGCTGGGGAGCGGTCGTCACAGTCCTCGCCGGGCTGATGTACTTTGCGATGTGGACGCTGGCAACTGATGTAAACGCCAATCACAATGCCGGTGGCACTGCGAACATCTGGGTCATTCTCCTGGTTTGGTTACTCTGCCCGATCGTCGCCTTCTTCATCGAGTATTTGATAATCAAGAAGGTTCCAGCGCTGACTAAGGACGGCCGCGTCTATGCAGTTGTGGCGATCATAATCTTCATCCTCTTGGCGATTAGCGTGCTTTGCTGGCTAACTTCGGCGCTCGCTATCAACGGTCAGAGCATGGCCAGCAATAAGGTCCTTTCGATTGGAGTTGGAGGCGCCTTTGGCTTCGTGATGATGTTGAATGTTTGGGGCATCATCTGGCCGAACAACAAAAAAGCATTGGCGGCAATGGCCGGTGGCCCGCCTGCTGCGCCGGAACTTCCGCGACAAGCTTTCCTGGCTTCGCGAACTAACGCGTGGGCTTCGCTTCCGCTGTTGTGGCTTATGGGCACAGCTCACGGTGACTGGATTATCTTCGGCGGAGCGTAGAACCGATTGCAGAATGCGGATTTCGGATTGCGGATTTTTCGTGATCTGAGATCCGCAATGGTTGCGTTCAAGGTTCCAAGTTTCAAGGTTCCAAGTTTCAGGTACCAAGTTTCAAGGTTCCAAGTTTCAGGTTCCAGATTTCAGGTTCCAGATTTCAGGTCGCCTGCTAGTCCTGAATAGTCTCTATCGATCTAGTTCGAAAGGCTTCCAATCAGGGTTTCAAGTTACAACTCTAATAAGCTCGGGGTTGGGAAGGGATGCTTGCTCCCGCTCAACTCTCATCAGCTTCAAGGTTAGTGGAATCTATTTACATTGAGTTCCTGGCAAGGTGAGCGGGAGCAAGTATCCCTTCCCGACCCCGAGACTTTCCATCGCTCTGGTTCCCTCCAGGCTGGGTGGCTCCTGACCTGGCTTCTAACGCTTTCAAATTCAGAATTCGCAATCCGCAATTCGAAATTCTTCTCCGTAACACTAAATCGTCATAGTCTCCACGCATTCGCCACAGTTGCGCGAGATATTCAAGCTTCCCCTGCATAATCGGACGAATAGGACTGGCGAAAGTCAGGCAAGACTTTTGGGAGGTAATAAAGCAATGACTATCGGTTCATACAAACCGCGTACTTTCAACTTGAGTAATCTCCATGGCATTTCAGATGAAACTCTCGAGATGCATTTCAAACTGTATGAAGGCTATGTGAAAGAAACTAACAACTTGAGTGAGAAGATTTTGGCGTTTATCCAGGATGGCAAAGTCGATCAAGACGAAATGCCGGCTTACTCAGAATTGACTCGCCGCCTGGGCTTTGAATACAACGGCATGGTTCTCCACGAATACTACTTCGATAATCTCAAGAGCGGCGGAGGTCTCGGCGATCCCAATAAGACGTCGTCATTTGTAAAGGCCGCAGAGGCAGGTTTTGGTAGTTACGACATTTGGAATGCTGACTTCGTTGGTATCGGCAAGATGC
>Ga0157380_10001172_pt1 | contig 16978 bp, 13 predicted proteins | sample S35metaG_FD_119757 | JGI IMG/M metagenome (GOLD analysis project Ga0157380, IMG submission 119757) | Switchgrass rhizosphere microbial communities from Kellogg Biological Station, Michigan, USA - S3-5 metaG | ecosystem: Host-associated > Plants > Roots > Rhizosphere > Soil | place: USA... | reverse complement strand
TATTGTCGGTATCGAAGCAGCCGTTGTTCTTCCGCAGATTAGCTGTAGTGTTGGTAAGTATCGGAGCCGGTGATGCTTCAGCGCACGTTTCCGTGCCGTAACCGACAAAATCGACAATTCCGCCACCGACCGGACAGTTGCCGGTCAACGTAGTTTGATTACCGACCAGAGCGACTTTTCCAGATGTCGAACTCACCAGGCCGCCGCCTATCGCATCAGGCGTCGGCAGATTATCAGTGCCCCCGGCGCCTTGAGACTGCTGTACCAGGTAATACTGTCCTGGTTGCAGAATAAAATTGGTGAGATTCGTCTTTTGCCAATTTGCCTGGCCCGCCGAAGCGATTTGCACGGACCAACCACTCAGATCGATTGGGTCTGCGGTGTGATTGATTAACTCGACAAAGTCGTTCTTCAACGTCGCGCCGACGTTGCCGCCGCCACCGTACACCTGGCTGATGACGACTGATCCAGGAATTGGTGTTGGGCTCGGAGTTGGCGTTGGCGTTGGAGTCGGCGTTGCGGTTGGCGTTGGTGTTGGCGTGGCCGTTGGTGTTGGCGTTGGCGTGGGAGTCGGCGATGGTGGAATACCATTCGCTGTTATTGAAAAGTCGTCGATCGCCAAACCGTCGTCAGCACCGGTAGCGTCTACGTCAGTCCATCTAATCCAAAAAGTAGCACCTGCTGCAATACTCAGCCCCGTAATATTAGAGTTGAGAAGAACACGATTGGTATTGCCGTCAAGAAGGCCAACTGTGCCAGTCGTGACTGGTGGCGTGAAATCAAGCGCATTAACATCCGTCCAAGTGCCGTTGGTCAGGCTGGTCGCGTCGGTACTGTACTGAAAATCCATGCGCTCGCCGATGGTGCGGCCGGTAGCGCCGAGTCGCCATTGCTCGCCGGCGTAGGCGATGCTGAGTGAATTAATCGTTCCACCCGTGTTGTTGATGAAGGTACCGCCAAGGATCGAGATGAGGGTTCCGCTGCGCAATTGCCCAAGGGCCCGATCGGTAGGCGCAGCAGCTGAACCAAAACTGTAAGTATCACCGGCATTGCCTGAACCGGTTCCCGCGGTATACGTAGTGTTTGCATTTGTACTGGATTCTGAAAATCCCCAACCCGCCGGAGTATTCGCGGCCAAGGTGCCCGTGCCTGATGAAACCAGAGAATCGAAGTTTTGCGTGCTCGGTGTTCCAAAACTGGAGATACTTACCGGCGTCGTTGTATCTGCCGACGCTGGCCGCGAAAAATAAAGAGGAAGACCTAGGGCAATTAATATGAACAGGATTGTGATGGTTAAGAACACACGGCGGCGCAGCGTCGTCGGGGGCAAGAAAGAAGGCATACGTAAACTCTCCCAGAAAAAAGTTAATCAAACTCCGCACGGTTAACAGAGGGATACCGGAGGTGAGAGAAGTGCCGGTAGGAAATGTGAAAAGTTTGTACCAGCCTCGCTAAACGAGGTCAAGCAGCGAAGCTGGCGCTAATCACCAAACCGTTTTATTTCATTTATAGATAAAGCTAAATAAAGCTCGACTTCAGAAAAGACGGCGAAGACACTGACCGCTTTAGCGGCTGCTAGTACATCTACTTTCATTCTCCTCAGGCTTTTGCCTTGTGCGAACGAGCTTTGACGTCGCAATCGGTTCAACGGTTTACTGGCGCAATCGGGATCGCGAACTTTTCTTAGAAACCGTTAAAACGGTTTTCGAGATTTCAATTGATGCGCTGACCCCAGGCTGAGGCCTGGGGAGAATGAGACGAGGGCGGATAGTAGTAGCCCGAGTTGGAGCGCCATCCCGAGCGGTCGGGACTGAAGTGGGTGGTGTCCTGGCCTCTACTCACCACGCACGATTTCAAAACCTCCTCGATTACAGGCATAATGCGTGGCTGAAAAGGAGACATGCCCATCCCTTGCTAATCCAGTCGATCGAACTGCGCGAAATACGCCTGCCACTAATTCATTTCTTTGAAACCAGCTTTGGCCGCACAACTGAACGACGCATCATTCTCGCGCGGGTAACGGATTCTGAGGGCGCAGAAGGCTGGGGTGAATGCACGGCGGGTGAGGGTCCATTCTACAGTTATGAGTGGACTGACAATGCATGGTCGACGCTACAAGAGTTCCTTGCGCCGATGGTCGTCGGTGAACAGATTGAGACGGCGTCGCAAACGTTTTCACTGATGCGAGCGGTACGCGGTCATCGCATGGCGAAGGCTACGATCGAGACTGCGTGCTGGGACCTTGAAGCGAAGAAGGCAGATGTTCCGCTCTGGAAACATCTCGGTGGCTCGCGAAAGGAGATTGCCTGCGGAGTTTCGATCGGTATTCAGGACAGTCCGGAGATTCTGATCGAAAAGATTCGAAAGGAAGTTGATGCCGGCTATCAACGCATCAAGATCAAAATCAAGCCCGGCTGGGACGTGAATATTGTTGAGCGCGTGCGTCAGGTGTTTCCTACCATTCGACTAACGGGTGACGCGAATTCTGCGTACGCGCTCGCGGATCTAAAACTATTTCAGGAACTCGATAAGTTTAATCTAATGATGGTGGAGCAACCGCTGCCTCACGACGACATCTTCGATCATGCTCAGCTCCAGCGACAGATTAAGACTCCGATTTGCCTCGATGAATCGATTACCACGCCGGCCGCAGCAAACAACGCCATCGGCCTCAACGCTTGCCGCATCATCAATGTAAAACTTGGTCGCGTTGGTGGACACTCCGAGGCAAAGCGTGTCGAAGCAATTGCCCGCTCAAATCAGATTCCGGTGTGGTGTGGTGGCATGCTGGAGTCGGGAATCGGCCGGGCGCACAACATAGCGATGTCTACTCTCGCCGGGTTCACTTTGCCGGGTGACGTTTCGGCAAGCGCGCGTTACTGGGAAGAAGACATCATTGAGCCGGCTGTGACGGTTAGTTCAAGCGGCACGATCACCCCGCCTGACAAACCAGGGCTAGGATTCGACGTTGATATCGATCGCATCGAAAGATTGACAGTCAAAAAAGAGACGATTCGCAAATAAACAGTTCAGGGCAGCGCATGACGGTTTCATCAGAACTCATACTCAAACTACATAACTACTTCTCCGATCGACAGCCTCAAATAGAAGCATTCATTGCCGAACTCGTGTCGCAAGAATCTCCGTCTGGCGATCACGCAGGCAGTCGAGCCGTTGTCGACATCCTTTCGCGAGCCGCGAACAAGCTCCGGTGCGTGACTCAAGTTGAAAGGGTTGACGTTCCTGATTTTGGCGAGCACCTGGTCATACGTGCCTTTCAGAATAAACCGACAAGCGGTCGAATAATGCTGGTCGGCCATACGGACACGGTTCACGCGCGCGGCTCGTTAGCTCTGCGGCCGGTGAGAGTTGAAGACAATCTCATGTATGGACCAGGCACGTTTGATATGAAAGCCAACTGCGCACTCGCGCTTGAAGTTCTACGCGGCTTCGATCAATTGGGAATTACTCCCGACAACGGAGTCACGCTCGTGCTCACGTGCGACGAAGAGGTTGGCAGTTATTCAGGCTGGCCGTTGATGGAAACGATCGCAAAGATTGAAAATCCCAAAGCCGCGTTCGTGATGGAACCGCCGGGAAGTGGCGGCAGAGTAAAGACAGGTCGGAAGGGCACTGGCATTTTTGCCATTAAAGTTGAAGGCAAAGCGTCGCACGCGGGCCTTGATCCGGAGAAAGGTGCGAGTGCAATTCTCGAGCTCGCCCGGCAAACGGAGCGACTGCACGCGTTGAATCAAGCCGGCTCTGGAATAACCATAAACGTCGGTGTGATTCGTGGTGGTACGAGATCCAATGTGGTCGCAGCGGAAGCGGAAGGTGAAATTGACGTGCGGTTTTCAACCGAGGCGGAGTCACAGGAAATTGAACGGATCCTCACGACGCTGGCACCGATCGACGATCGTACGAAAGTGTTTGTGTCAGGCGGAATCAATCGACCACCTTTGGAACGAACAGCGGCGGTTGTCGAGCTTTACCAAAAAGCGCGGACGATCGCGGGCAGAATTGATTTTGATCTCGGCGAAACACAAGTGGGTGGTGCGTCTGACGGCAACTTCCTGGCGGCGCTCGGAATTCCAGTGCTCGACGGGCTAGGTATCAATGGCGACGGAGCACACGCCGTGCACGAGCACATCGAGCTTGATGATATTCCGCGAAGAGGAGCGCTTCTAGCGGGGTTGATTGCTAGTGTGTGAATCAAAAAACCAATCATTGGAGAGTTGTTATTTGAGATTTGAGAAGACACCACCCGCTTTAGCGGCGTGGAGTCTCAATGTCGACCTACCCAACCGGCTCCTCTTGATCGACGCAGTTTCGATTGCCAGCGCGTGGAAAACCAACTTGAGCGGACCAATTCAAGATCACGTTCCACGCGCTGGCAATCGAAACTGCGAACTGGAGGGTGGTGACCACGTAGATAGGCTGAAATTGAGACTCCACGCCGCTAAAGCGGGTGGTGTCTTCGCGAATCTCAATTAACAATTGATCAATGATTTCCTTTTCTTCCTAAACATGCTGATCGCAACCTGGAACGTCAACTCCATTATTGCTCGCCTTCCCAACGTCATCCGCTGGCTTGAACAGTCGAAACCCGATGTGCTTTGCATGCAGGAAACAAAGTGCACTGACGACAAGTTTCCGAAAGAAGAATTCGAGAGACTTGGTTACCAGTGTTTGATGTTTGGTCAGCAGTCGTACAACGGCGTCGCGATACTCTCGCGCGGCTCTTGCGATGTGGTCCAGCGAGGTTATCCGGAAGACCAGGATCCCGTAATACAGTCACGCTTGCTTGCGGCGACGGTCGGCGGTATTCGCGTCGTGAATGTGTACATACCGAATGGCGAGCGAGTGGGTTCTGAAAAGTATCAGTTCAAGTTGAGTTGGTTGCAGCGCCTGCGGGAATACCTGGATACGCACTATGACAAGAATTCACCAGTGCTTCTTTGTGGCGACTTCAATGTGGCGCCTGAAGAGAGAGACGTTCACGATACGCGGTTATGGCAAGGGCGAATCATGTTTAGCCAGACCGAGCGGGAGGCTATTCACAACATAAAAGAGTGGGGTTTCACGGACGCGTTTCGCATGCATGTTGAAGCCGCCGGGCATTATACGTGGTGGGACTATCGTGCTGGTGCTTTTCGGCGAAACCTCGGCTTGCGGATCGATCACATTTGGATCAGCGATCCGCTGGTATCGCGCAATGCCAAGACGTGGATTGATCCAGAGCCGCGCAAGTGGGAACGACCATCCGATCACGCGCCGGTGCTTGCGGAGTTTGGGATCTAGGAAAAAAGACTATCCACAGATTACACAACAGGAGCAGGAGCAGCAGCCAGGGACAGAACTAACGACTCAACTTTCACTGCCCCTGGCTGCTGCTCCTGCTCCTGTTGTGTAATCTGCGGATAGTCTTTTTTGAAGTCCCCTTACGGTGTGGGCGTGTTCGCTGGCATAAACGCGTACATTGTTCCGAACATCAAGTTGATGATGATGCAGACGACAATCAACAGCGTCCAAATCATCATGATGTTTTTAATGCCGAGCTTACCTGCGTTCATCCAACCCCAGATGAAAGTCCAGATCTGGCAGGTAACGATGCCGATAATACCGTGCACAATTCCCGCGTTCTGAAACTGCTTTATCAGGACCAGGATGAAACAGATCAAACACAAGAGGCTAAGTAACATCGCGACGATCTGCATGGTTTCTCCAATCGGTGTTCAGAGATTCTAAGTCCAACGTGCGTTGTTAGTTTGATGTCAGTTCTGCCGTCTTTTCAGTGATGTCCTTTTGAGCCCATTCGTTATCGCGGCTTGCTTCACCAGCCTTTGATCGTTTCGCCGCTTTCATTCGCTGTACAAGCTCCATGTGCGTCGAGAAGTAGGGAAGACTCTTACCAACTATCTCCTGGACAGAGTTGAAACCCTTATCAACCAAAAACTTCTCAACACCTTCCTGTAACTCATCAACCATTGAAACGCCTTGAAGCATTACGCCGGTGCAGATCTGAACGGTTGAAGATCCCAGGAGAAAGAACTCGAGTGCATCGTGCGAGTTTTCAATTCCACCGATGCCGCTAATGGAAACGTTTTCTGGGACACCTAGCGCGAGCTGACTCACCATGCGCAGCGCGATCGGGCGCACAGCCTGCGCTGAATAACCTCCCGGAACTGCATAACCCTCTACGGTCGGCATCGGTCGCAGCGTTTCAAGATCAACACCAATCACAGAAAGAATCGTATTGATGGCCGAAATACCGCTCGCTCCGCCGCGCACGGCTGCTAGCGCTGGTTCTCGAATGTTCGTGATGTTCGGCGTCATCTTGGCCCACACCGGAATCTTCGCGACTTCCGTTACCCAACTTGTCACTTCCTCAGTCAGATCAGGATGTTCGCCCATCTCCGAGCCCATCTTGCGTTCCGTCATACCGTGCGGACACGAGAAGTTCAATTCAAATGCATCGACTCCAGTGTCCTGGACCATGCGCGTCAATTCTTGCCAGCGACTTTTCTCGTACTCCTCCATGATCGATGCGATCAGAATATTGTTCGGATATTCCTTCTTGACCTGACGAAACTCGTCGAGCCACACGTCAATAGGACGATCCGAGATCAGTTCGATGTTTTCGAAACCGATTACTTCGCCATTCGCGCGCGATCGTAATTTGCCATAGCGCGGAACGACGTTGACAACCTTTGCCGATTCAAGACTGACGGTCTTGGCTACAGCTCCTCCCCAACCGGCATCGAACGATTTCGCGAGCACACGCGCATTCGTTCCTGGCGGTCCCGAACCAAGAAGAAACGGGTTGGGAAACTTGATGCCGTTGACGGTGATGGATAGATCCATTAGTTAGCTCCTTAGAAACGATAGGGTGCTATAGGTTACGTAGGTCCTATGTTTTCTCCCCTAATCAGCTACCAGCGCCCCATAAGAATCCGGTCTGCGGTCGCGGAAGAACTGCCACGTGTTGCGCACTTCGCGAATCTGGTCCAGATCGAGATCGGCGATGATCAGTGCGTCCTCATCGCGCGGAGCCTGGTCAATAATCTGACCTCGCGGATCGCAGAAGTAACTCTGACCGTAGAACTCCCCGATGTCCCACGGTTGTTCGTGGCCCACCCGATTGATCGCACCGACGAAATATCCATTCGCGACCGCATGCGCGGGTTGCTCGAGTTTCCACAGATACTCTGACAATCCCGCGACTGTAGCCGAAGGATTGAAAACGATCTCTGAGCCATTCAATCCGAGTATGCGCGCACCTTCTGGAAAATGCCGGTCATAACAAATGTAGACGCCGATGCGTGCATAGGCTGTATCAAACGCCGGATAGCCAAGATTGCCCGGGCGGAAGTAAAACTTCTCCCAGAATCCTGGATTCACGTGTGGGATGTGGTTTTTGCGATACTTGCCGAGATACTTTCCGTCAGCATCGATCACTGCGGCCGAGTTGTAGTAGATGCCGGTGATCTCCTCTTCGTAAATCGGCACGATGATTACCATGCTGTGTTCCTTCGCGACCTCCTGAAGTAGGCGCACAGTTGGTCCATCGGGAATTCGCTCGACCGCTTCATACCACCGTGTCTGTTGTTCAGCGCAAAAGTACGGCGTGGTAAACACTTCTTGCATGCATAGAATCTGGACGCCTTGCTGACCAGCTTGTTCAATGAAGCCCAGGTGCTTCTCAATATTCAATCGCTTGATGTCTTCAATTGGTAGATCAGTGGGGGCTGCGTTGGAACACTGGATGAGTCCGCATTTGACGATACGTGACATTTCGTAATCCTCTAATTGAGAGTTGGTCTGATTTCAACGGAAAAGTACTGACAATGACGAGCAACTTACCCTTTTATAGCATTGAGCGGCTCGGTTATCTAGCCGAATATTTGGTCGGATGAAGCCGAATCAGTAAAGAACGGGAGCGAAGCGACCGATGTCAACGTGCATTGAGTGTTTTGTGAGTTGACATCGGTCGCTTCGCTCCCGTTCTTTACTTAGTGATTACTTAACGGCATGGGCTTTTGGCGGCAGAAGTTTCATGAGAACAAGGTAAGTAACCCCGGCTGAACCAAATCCTACGAACCACGCGTAGTCGTAAAGCGGTCTCAGGAAGTGCACAACAAGTCCGATCCAAGCGAGCAGACAACCAATCAACGTTGCTAACACTGCGCGCCAGTTCCAACCTGCATTGTAAGTGTATTCACCTTTAGGGCGATAAAGATCGGCCAGTTGCAAGCGTTTCTTTCGCACGAACCAATAGTCGGCAATCAAGACGCCGGCGATTGATCCAAGTCCGCCGGAATAACCTACCAGCCAGGCGAAGATGTAGCCGGATGGATCTGCAAGCAGCCGCCACGGTTGCATCAGGATGCCAATGATGCCGGTGATTAAGCCGCCGGTGCTAAACGCGATCCATTTAGGAAACGCGTTGGCGAAATCGTTTGCGGGCGAAACTACATTTGCTGCTATGTTCACCGCAAGCGTCGCGACGACAACGGTGAACATTGATATCGCAATCACAATGACACTCTGGAATTGACCGACGAGTTTCATGGGATCCCACAACTCGTCCGCTTTCATGTGGGGAAAGATCACTACCGCAGCGGAAGTGATCATGACCCCCATCGCCGCGAAAATTGTCATCGTGCTTGGGAGCGCTACCACCTGGCCCACAACTTGATCGCGCTGACTTTTTCCGAAGCGAGTGAAGTCAGGCATGTTCAATGACAGCGTTGCCCAGAAACCGATCATTCCTGTTAGCGAAGGAATGAACACAGGCCAGAACTCTTTGAAGGAGTGAAACTTTCCTTGCTGGGTTAACAGGTAGCCAAGACCGTTCGCTTTCCAAAGCGCCCATGCGAGCAGTAGGGCCGTCATTATCAACACAAACGGCGCAGCCCAGTTTTCGACTTTCCTGAGCAGATCCATGCCGCGATAGATGATGTAGATATTGAGGCCCCAGAATAAAAGAAACGATAGCCACTCGGTTGGTGCATGACCGCCGATCGGACCACCCAAAAGCGTCTGCCAGCCAGGGATCATCGCCTTGAATAGAGTGTTCAAAGCTTCACCACCAATCCATGCCTGAATACCAAACCAACCGCACGCTACAATCGCTCTCATTAATGCCGGCAGATTAGAACCATAGGTGCCGTAAGCTGCTCGCGCAAAGACAGGGAAGGGAATGCCGTACTTCGTGCCAGGGTGCGAATTCAACAGTATCGGGATTAAAACGATGGTGTTGCCAAGCAGGATAGTTATCAACGCTTGCCACCAATTCATGCCCGCGCTGATTAAGCCCGACGAAAGCATGTACGTTGGAATGCAGTGGGCCATGCTGATCCAAAGCGCGGCATAGTTGTATGTTGTCCAGTTGCGTTTGGTGATCGGAACTGGCGCGAGATCCTCGTTGAAGAGTGGGCTCCGGCTGATCTCTTGCCACGCTTCCGGGCGAAGCTCTACACGTCCATCCGGGTATTCAATCGATTCCTGCGACGACACTAAGTTCTCCTCAAGGTAAGAGTCATATGCTGCTGCCTATTGAGTGCAATCCGATTTTCCTTCTGGTCCACAAACAAAGAGAGACGGTACCAGCCGTTGAGTTAACTCTTTGGTGTTGTTCCAGACCTTCGTTTGACCGTAAGTCGGCTCAATCCAACCGAGTTGTGCCTTGCTACGCCAGGCGACTTCAAGGGCCCTTTCTTCACCTGCTCCAAGGAGATGTTCCGCTTCGTGAAGCAGAATAGCCGCTCGCTCGGTGTCATCGACTGCCTTCTCAAAAAACTCTGGATACAAGGTCACAATCTCAAAAGGAAAATTGGTTGCAGCATACGCATCACGGTGACCAAGATATTTATTCCACCAGCTATCCGTTGCACGATACCGGGTTAGTCGCTTCAGGATGAACGCCTGCTTGTCAAAGCCTTTTGCATCCACCACCGCGACGGCGCGCTCAACAACTTCACGTTGATCGTAACGGAGATCGTCAGAGGTCACGAGCATCGACATATAAGCGATGAATAGCAGGACGATGGTGGTACTGATGATCCAAACTAGCCGTTTAAGTAAGCCGCGGCGTTTTGGAGCATCCTCGTCAGCTACTGCCTGCTCCGTTAATGGTTCGCCGCAGCGTCGACACGTTTCATCCTTCGCGGCATTAACCAATCCGCAGCGCTTACATTTATTTCGATTCATTGCACCGCTTGACTAACCCTGAGGTTCAACGACGTGTCGAGTCTTGCATAAACTTCTCTATGTCAGCGTGAAGTTTACTCAACGACTTCTCGTCGATGTACATCATGTGTCCGGCTTCGTAGTAACTTGTAGAGACGTTCTTCAGAAGCGCCGGATCCAAACTGATGTGCTGAAGGGTGTAATGCGCTGCGAAGTAAGGCGTGGCCATATCGTAGTAGCCCATCGCCACAAACACCTTCAGATATGGATTGCGAGCGAGAGCGGTGCGCAACGCCACGCTGGTGTCCACGTAGTTGTTGTTAGTGCCCCAATTCCATGGTGACGTAATGCCACCACCGAGAATGTAGTACTCGAGATCGCTCTTGTATCCCAGTTCAGAGCGAACGTAGTTATTGAACGTGGCAGTGTAAGGCGGTCGGATCGCGGTTTCGCTCGCGTCGAACTCCGTACTGTCAGTAGCGAGGTTCGCATCGTAACCTTTGAACCTGCTGTCGAGCCGGCCGATGGAACGCTTTTCGTTGCGCAGCAGTTCTTTGCGAAAGAGGTTCAAATTAACGCGCAGGTTGGCGTTATCGACGAATCGCGTTTCGAGACCCGTGTAGCGCGCGAGCTTGTTCACGAGGTCCTGGCGCTCCTGCGAAGTTAACTGATTCCCTTTTTGAAGTCCGGTCAGATACTCGGTTCCTGCCCACTGTTCCACTTCGGCAACCACTTGCTGCACTGACTTGGATTGCAGATCTGGCGGCAGTTTCTTGTGATACCAGGCCGTGGCTGCGTACGACGGCAGATAAAGTGCATAAGGCAAATCATTACCCGGAGCAAAGTTCGTCGTCTCGAAATTCATGATAGACGAGATCAGCATGATGCCGTTGAAAGCGATGCCGCGTTGTATCAGGTATTCTGAAAGCGCAGAGGCCCGCGTGGTCCCGTAACTCTCGCCTGCTAGAAACAGTGGTGAGGTCCAACGTTCGTAACGCGTCAGATACATCCGTATAAACTCGCCGACTGATTCGATGTCGCCGGCCAGTCCAAAAAACCTCGACGCGAGCTCGGGTCTGGCCGCGCGGCTGTAACCAGTTCCTACTGGATCAATAAATACTAAATCGCTTCCGGACAGCCACGTTTGATCGTTGTCGACTAGTTCATAAGGCGGCGCGGGCATCGATCCATCCGCATTCATCTTCACGCGTTTCGGTCCAATCGCGCCGAGATGCAGCCATACCGACGCTGAACCTGGTCCACCATTAAACGAGAACGTTAGCGGCCGTCGATTGCGGTTGCCCGCATCATCCAGCGTGTAAGCCATGAAGAACATGCGCGCTTCGGTTTCGCCTTCGCGGTTCTTGATCGGCATCATTCCCGTCGTTGCCGTGTAACGAAGGACTCGACCACCGGCGCGGATTTCATGTTTGGTTACAACCGGTGTTTCTTCAGGCGAAGGCGACGGTTGCGCTTGCGCTCTACCACCTGGCCCAGGTTGACCACTCGGCGCGGTTGCTGCTGGTGATGGAGAAGGTTGTTGTGCTGGTGGAATCTGACCTTGTCGACCTTGTCCGGGTTGAAAGAACAGACATAGGAAGAGAATAAGGGAAGCAAACATGAGTCGTTATCTCCGAATGAAGTTAAAGGCGAGTCAGGCAGGGCGCATAGTAAGACAAGCGTAACAGGGTGACAAGCGTCTTTTGGAGTGCGGCGACCTGTCGCCGCTTTCTTGTGGAAGTCGATCTGCAAGAGAAGAAAGCGGCGACAGGTCACCGCACTCCAAAAGCTACACATTCACACACGTGCCGCGTTTGAGAAACTGTCCATCGCCAGGCTTGCCTTTGTAGTCACCGTTCTCAATCACAACCTTTCCACGCGACAAGACCGTTTCCACAACGCCTTTGATCTTCTTGCCTTCATACGCGTTGTAGTCGACATTCATATGACTCGTCTTCAGGCTCAGCGTTTGTTCTTTGTCGCCGTCGAAAATCACGATATCGGCATCCGAGCCAACAGCAATGGTTCCTTTTTTCGGAAACAAGCCAAACATTTTTGCGGCGGCAGTTGATGTCAGCTCGACGAACCTGTTCAGGTTGATTCGATTCTCAACGACACCGCCGTTGTAGATCAGCGGCACTCGATTCTCCACTCCGGGCGCTCCATTCGGAATCTTGGTGAAGTCGTCACGTCCCAGTTCCTTCTGCTCTTTCATGCAGAAGGGGCAATGGTCAGTGGAGATGACTTGGAGATCGTCCATCTTCAAACCCTTCCACAACTCCGCCTGGTTCGATTTCTCACGAAGCGGCGGCGTCATCACGTATTTCGCGCCGTCGAAACCTGGTTCGTCGTAATTGTCGATGGAGAGGAATAGATACTGCGGGCACGTCTCTGCAAACGCAGGGATACCACGGTCGCGCGCCTGACGCACCTGGTTGAGCGCATCAGCACACGATAGATGCACGATATATACGGGCGACTCTGCCATCTCAGCGATGGCGATTGCGCGGTGAACACCTTCAGCCTCAGCGACAGTCGGTCTCGTCAGTGCGTGGTACTTCGGAGCGGTGTGACCCTTTTCGAGGGCGCGCTTGATGATCTCGTTAATGACGATTCCGTTTTCTGCATGCATGCAGATCAATCCGCCGCGCGCACCGGCCGCCGACATTGCACGGAAGATCGTGGCATCGTCGACCAGAAATACTCCCGGATAGGCCATGAACATTTTGAAACTCGTCACACCTTCATCCATCGCGGTGTAGAGTTCTTCTATCTGTTTGTCTTCGAGTTCAGTTGTAATCAAATGAAACCCGTAATCAATCGCCGTCTTGCCTTCGGCTTTCTTATGCCAGTTATCGATGCCCTCTATTAACGATTGACCTTTGTACTGCACAGCGAAGTCGATGATGCTCGTGGTGCCGCCGTGTGCCGCGGCTATAGTGCCGGTGCGAAAGTCGTCGGACGCTTCAGTGCCGCCAAATGGAAGTTCCATGTGCGTGTGAGGATCGATGCCGCCGGGTATTACTAGTTTTCCAGACGCGTCGATCGTTCTATCAGCTTCCATATCGAGTTTGGCGCCGATAACAGAGACACGTTCGTTCTCGATAAGGATGTCAGCTTTGTAATCATCGACGGCAGTAATCACCCGACCATTTCGTATCAGCGTCTTCATTTATGGTTCCTTTGTTTCCTGCTTACTTGGTAACGTCCTCAATTTTGAGTGCATCGAGCAGTGAATGGAAATACTGCTCATCTTCTTTTCTAAATTCGAGAAAGTTCAGCTGAACAGTAATCCACACACCATCATTCACATAATACGCATGAAAGACCTTTGAACCAGGTAAGCTATTACCACCAGGTGAGGGGAATTCAGGGTTGATGTCTATTGTGTAGCGCAGAAGGGGAATGTTGTTATAGACCATCTCCTTCACATTCTGAACCGTTCTCTGCTTGTACAGCTTCTTCTTCGACAACTCGCTCAAAGCTTGGGCATCACCTGGCGCTTTTGCCGGCTCCATTCGAATGTTGATAAGAACCGGGCTGAGCTTGAGCTTCTTGTTTCCGTCGCGTGAACCTCCAAACGTTGTCGCGTCACCGTCCGTGCGCTGCGAACCTTCTGTAAAGCCCCACTTCGGGATGCTCAGCGACCAGTTCTTACCTGGAATTGCCATACGATAGACCTTTGACGTGTCTTGTTTGGCTAAGCTAGTAACGGCAAAGACTGCTACCAGCATCAAGCAGATCAACACGACCGCTGTGAATGTCTTGAGGTTTATAGGAAGCATGAAAGTTCGTATAGTCGTTGACATAACTCATAATCACTCAACAACGGAACGGGAGCGAAGCGACCGATGACAACGTCCATTGACTATTTTCTGGATTGACATCGGTCGCTTCGCTCCCGTTCTGTGGTTGAGTCACTCAATGCAGTCGTACGGCATTTACTTAACTTTAAGACAGCTCTTGCTCGCGGCAGAGTCGGCTGCGCGACGAGCGTCGGCATTTGCATTCGGTCCGGGAAGGATCTTGTCAGTAACGCACGTCTCGGAGGCTGTGATCTTCGCGACTGCCAGATACGAGGTCGTCTTGTCAGGGTAATCAACATTCTCGCTCGCGTTATAGCGAATGATCAGTGCAACCGGAGTAGACTTAGCTCCGCTTTTCGTCATACGCCATTCGACTCTTGGTCCAAGACTTGAAAACGCAGAACTCACGACAGTCCACAGGTCGAGCGAGCGCGCAGTGCCTCCGGGTGCTACAACTTTGATGTTTGTACGGAGGTCACCTTCTTCGACTATCAAGTTATAACCAGCTACGCCACGACAGCGTCCTTCATAGGATCCACCTTCGTCTGACGTGGATTTGATCGTGCGACATTGCTTTGGCTCGACGCTGCTGTAGAGGCTTTGATTAGTCTGTGCACCGACGATGCCGTTTGCACAGAGTAGAAAAAGAGTCGCAAGCAATGAAGAAGGTTTCAAATGTCCTCCACGTTACAACGTCGTCAGCCTCTCATTCACCCCAGGCTTCAGCCTGGGGATAAAGGCGTCTTTTTTTAATCGATAACCGTTTTAACGGTTTACTTTGATGAGCCGAGCCTGTTTGGCGCGGTTCTGGAAACCGTTGAAACGGTTTCTGATTCTAAAGGCGCGACTGACCCCAAGCTAAAGCTTGGGGAGAATGAGAAGAAGGGGCACTTTAGCAGTCCTTGGCTCGTGTTCTTTAATAAAGATTTCCTTCACGCTTGCGACCGGTGTAATCGACGTAAACGACTTTGAGGTCTGTATAGAAGTCGAGCGCAGTTGACCCTTGCTCGCGATCACCGATGCCTGTGCCCTTGATGCCACCAAACGGTATGTGTGCTTCGCCGCCGGTGGTTGGCGAATTGATGTGCGTCATGCCTGTTTCGATATCATCGACGAAGCGAAAGATGCGTGAAGCGTCGTTCGAAAAGATAGACGACGACAAACCGTATTCGGAGTCATTCGCAACTTGCATTGCCTCATCGAAATCCTTTACTCGCAATACAGACAACACGGGACCAAAGATCTCTTCGCGAGCAATGCGCATATCCGGCGTTACATGATCGAACAACGTTGGCCTGACGAAGTAGCCTTTATCAAAACCGTCACCCGTAACGCGTTCGCCGCCGCAAACCATCGTTGCCCCATCTTCGCGACCGACGTCGATGTATTGCAGCACGGTCTTGAACTGGTTCTCATCAACACTCGGTCCCATCTCAGTTTGCGGATCAACGCCGGCACCGATACGCATCGACTGCGCACGTTTTGCAATGCGCTGGACAAACTCGTCGGCGATTTGATTGACGACTACAGCGCGGCTCGTTGCCGTGCACCGCTGTCCAGTCGAACCAAATGCGCCTTGCACTGTCGATTCAACGGCGAGATCAATATCACAGTCTTCAAGAACAATAACCGGGTTCTTACCGCCCATTTCACACTGAACCTTAGCGCCCCGTCTCGATGCTTGTTCGTAAAGCCGGATGCCGACACCGTTTGACCCGGTGAATGACACAGCTTTAACTGCCGGATGATTGATGATCTCTTCGCCCGCTTCAGATCCCGAGCCCAGAATCAAATTCAACACTCCCGGTGGAATGCCGGCTTCTTCAAAGAGTTCGACAATGCGAGTTGCGGTTCCAGGCGTGAGTGTCGCGGGTTTGAAGACGACTGTATTTCCCGCGACTAAAGCAGGCGCAATCTTCCAAACTGGAATAGCAACTGGAAAATTCCAGGGCGTGACACAAGCGACGACACCCAACGGTTGTTTGATTGTGTACGCAAAGTTTAAAGGCAGTTCGGAAGGAATCGTTTCGCCGGTCAACCGGCGCGATTCGCCTGCACAAAACTCTGCGACATTGATCGATCGTTGAAGTTCACCACGCGATTCCGCGATCGTCTTGCCTTCTTCGCGCGTTAGGGTTTGTGCGAGCTCCTCTTTGTTTGTCTCCAGCAGTCGGGCTGCTTGCGCGACGATCCGCCCGCGTGTTGGAGCAGGAGTCGAGCGCCATTTGGCAAACGCCTCCGCTGCGGCTTCAACTGCGCGGCGAGCTTCTTCGCGAGTTGCGAGGGGAATATCGCCGATAACGTCGTCGGTGTTTGCGGGATTTACATTGGGCGCCGACTTGGAAGCACAGGATTTGATCCATTCGCCGCCGATGAAATTCTGGTATGTCGTCATAAAGAAATACTGCTTTGAGAAGTAGTTAAGTGATTAGTTTATACGCGCGGCAAATATAACATGAGCGGGGCAGTAGCCCGACCGTCAGGGAGGGCTGTCCAATACGAGCGAACCCTCCCTAACGGTCGGGCTACTGCCCCGGCTGCCGCCTAGTCTCAGTCATCGCGCAACTCATGGTAGGCTAGTCAACTTTTAATGAGTTAACGCGAGCTTTATCGATGACCCAACAATTAAACAATCTGAGATCTCTGCTTGAGGATCGAGTCGCCGCCACACCGAACAAGGATTTCCTGTTCTCCGAAGCCGATGGTCGGCGCTTCACTTACAGCGAATTCAATATCATCGTTAACAGAGTCTCCGCGATGTTGCGTCAGCGCGGAATAAAAAAGGGCGACGTTGTTAGTCTGTTGATGCCTAACAGCGCGGAATACATCATTGCTTACCTGGCATGCTGGAAGATCGGCGCGATAGCTGGTCCAGTCAACTCGCTATTGAAGCCGCACGAAATGGTTTTCATTCTCGGTAACTCGGAAGCCAAGGCTTTGCTCGTGAACTCTGAATTTGTTGAGTCGATAAACGAAATTCG
>Ga0157380_10001168_pt1 | contig 17017 bp, 13 predicted proteins | sample S35metaG_FD_119757 | JGI IMG/M metagenome (GOLD analysis project Ga0157380, IMG submission 119757) | Switchgrass rhizosphere microbial communities from Kellogg Biological Station, Michigan, USA - S3-5 metaG | ecosystem: Host-associated > Plants > Roots > Rhizosphere > Soil | place: USA... | reverse complement strand
GGCGGGCTACAAGTCTGGCGCCGTCGCCGCTGACGTCTTGATCGCCGCCGTGCCGCAGATGAAGAGCTTTGCGGACGTCACCGGAGTGCAGGTGGCATCGATCGCCAGACAGGACATGAACGACGAGGTTTGGTTGAAGCTGGCGGCCGAGGTGAACCGGCTGGCGGCGCAGCCGGACGTGGACGGCATCGCGATCACGCACGGCACCGACACGATGGAAGAGACCGCGTACTTCCTCAACCTGGTCGTGAAGACCGACAAGCCGGTCGTGCTCACCGGATCGATGCGGCCGTCGACCTCTCTGAGCGCCGACGGTCCGCTCAATATCTATAACGCCGTCGGCGTCGCCTCGGATCCGCGGGCAAAAGGCCGTGGCGTCCTGGTCGTCGCCAACGACGACATCCACGGCGCCCGCGCCATCACCAAGCGGCACACCACCGACGTGCAGACGTTCGTCTCTCCCGAAGCGGGACTGATTGGCGTGTGCCTGTTCGACAGCCGCGACTTCGTACGCATGCCGGCGCGCGCGCATACGACGGCGACGCCGTTCAAGGTCGCTGTCGGACAAAGCCTGCCTCGTGTCGACATCATCTACGCACACGCGGGTATGTCGCCGGACCTGATTGACGCCGCGGTCGCCAACGGCGCAAAAGGGCTCGTGATCGCCGGCGTCGGCGATGGCAACATGACGACGCAGGCGCTCGCGGCGGTCAGCCGCGCGATCGCGAAAGGTGTCGTGGTCGTCCGCTCGACGCGCGTCGGCGAAGGCGTGGTGCGCCGCAACATCGAGGTGTCCGACGACAAGATTGGCACGGTCGCGTCGATGGACCTGGTGCCTGGAAAAGCGCGCGTGCTGTTGAAGCTCTCGCTGGCGCTGACCTCGGACCCGAAGAAGATCCAGGAGTACTTCAATACCTACTGACCGCCATGCAAGCCGGGCGGGCGCCGTTCAAATTGCGATCGCGCTGACCATCCTTCTCGCCGCAACCGAATCTCCGGTGCTGGCGCAGGGGAAAACCGACGTCGTGACGCTGGGCAATGGCGATCGCATTACCGGCGAGGTGGAGCGGCTCGATCGCGGCCGGCTGGAATTCAGCACCGACGATGCCGGGACGCTGTTTCTCGAGTGGGAGAACCTGATCAGGCTCGTCGCGGCCTCGCGCGTGTTCGAGGTCGTCACCGGAGACGGCCTCCGTTTCGTCGGCACGCTGACGGCGGCACCTGATCGCTCGATCGCCGTGAGCGGCACGGGCCGCGTCGACGCGGTCGCGATGAAAGACGTGGTGCTGATTACCCCCATCGGCCGCAGTTTCTGGAGCAAGCTGGACGGCACGATCGACGCCGGCTTCAGCTATACGAAATCGAGCGGCATCGCGCAGCTCAATTTCAACTCTGAAACCGTATACCGCCGGCCAGCCTTCGCCGGACGAATTGCCGCATCGGTAACGCAGACAGGGCAGAGTGATGAGTCGGACGATGACGATGACGATCGCGCGTCGATCGAGGCGTCCTATCTCCGTTACCCCTGGCAGCGGTACTTCGTGTTCGTCGCCACCAAGTTTGAAAACAACAAAAGCCTCGGGCTCGAGTTGCGGTCGGAACTGTCGGCGACGCTGGGACCGCGACTGATTAACTCGATTCGGGCGCAGATGACTGTCGGCGCCGGCCTCAGCGTGAACGACGAGCGCGGCGTCGATGTCGAATCGACGCGCAACATCGAAGGCGTGCTGACGTTCCGCACCGCGTACTACACTTACGACCGCCCGAAGACGACGCTGGATGTGTCGATGTCTTACTACCCCAGTCTCACCAACCTTGGACGCCACCGTGTGCAGCTCGACGCCAGCGCCAAGCGCGAACTGTGGAAGGACCTGTTCGTCTCGGTGTCGTTCTACAACACCTACGACAACCGGCCGCCGAATCCCTCGGCGAACACCAACGACGTCGGCATCGTCACATCGATCGGCTGGACCTATTAGCGAGATTCAAGGAGTGTCGCGATGGCAACGGTGACGGTCCTGAGATTCATCACGGCAACTGGCGCGGAGGACGCGCTTGGTCAAGTGCAGGCGCTGCAGAAGCAGCACCTGATCACGCTGCACGATGCGGCGATTGTCTCCTGGCCGGCCGGGCAGCAGGCACCCAGGACACGACAACTAGTGGATCTCGTCACGAGCGGCGGCCTCAGCGGCATGTTCTGGGGCATCCTCTTCGGATTGATCTTCGTCACGCCGCTCTTCGGCCTCGCGCTCGGCGGCGCCGTCGGCGCCATCGGCGGCGCGCTTCGCGATTACGGCATCGATGATGAGTTCATCAAGAGCATCCGGGGTGCGGTGACGCCTGGGACGTCGGCGTTATTCCTGATGACGAGCAGCGCGGTGCTCGATCGCGTGGCCGAGGCGCTGAAAGATCGCGACTTCGAAATCATCGCGACCAACCTGTCGAGCGAGCAGGAACGCAAGCTGCGCGAGATGTTCGCTCAGTGAATCTGATGGCCGCCCGGCGAGAGCGGTAGCAGGATTGTGACCGCGGTGCCGTTATCGGGCTGACTGTCGATCGACAGCGTGCCACCCAGCCGCGTCAGAATCAGCAGGATGCAGGCCAGGCCCAGGCCCGTTCCATCCTGGCGTGGCTTCGCCATCGGGTTCATCGCCTTCGCCAGTTCGAGCTCGTTCATGCCGCGGCCGGAATCGCGAATGGTCAGCTTCAGGTTGCCGAACGGCTGGGTCGCCCCGCTCCACTTCTCGCTGAGCGGCGACTGGGTCACGTCGGTCTCGATCGACAAGGCGCCGCCGCTCGGCATCGCGGCAACCGCATTGAAAACGAGGTTCAGCAGGATACGCTCGATGTCGACCCGTTGACCGTAGATGCGGCTTTCGGGGGCGACGAGCGTGGTCTGCAGCTTGACACCCGGGCCGGCAACCGTGCTGAGCGCCGGGTCGAGGTCTTCCAGGAGCGTATTGACATCCACGAACGGAGAGGTCGGACGGAGCGTGGTGCTCACCAGGAGCTCGTCAACCATGGCGTAACCGCTGTCGACGAGGCGGCTGATGTTGTCGACTTCGTTGGGCATCGGCTGCCCCTCGTAATGCTTGCGCAACATTTCAAGACAGGAGGAGATAGCTGCGAGAACTAACCGGAGATCATGAATAAGGTGCATTTGCGGTAACTCGACCTGTCGATCGTAGGTCACCGGATTCAGCACCTGTGTTGATCCTGATCAACCTCCCCGCCGGAGCGTAGCCAGCTCGTCAGTTGCGCGCAACCAGCTTCTCGAAACGCACCCGATCGCGAATATGTGCAGTTCCTTTCTCGAACTCGATGATGCCCATGTTGGTCAGGCGACGGCAGGCACGGCTCACGCTCTCGTGCGCCAGATTGAGGTAGTCACCGATGTCGGCGCGCGTCATCGGCATTTCGATCATGTCCAGCTGACGTTCGCCCTCCTCGCTCGTGCGCCGCAGCATGTCCACGAACATCGCGATGCGGCCGGGCGCGTCACGCCGCGCCACGATGATCGCCTTGCGCTGCGAGTGGCGCAGCTCGTGAACGAGCTTGCAGACGAACTGAAACTCGAGATCGGCGTCCTGTCGGAGGAGCGCCGTCAGGGTCTCGAGCGAGATCTTGTAGATGGTGGCAGCGGTTACCGTGCGCGCCGTGTTGACGTATTTGCCGCGATCAGCCAGGCCGAAGAGATCGGCGTAAAAACGGAACCCGGCGACGCGACGCTTGCCGCTCGGCATGTCCTTGAACGAGATCACCACGCCGCCGCCATTGATGAAGACGGAATCGGCGGGCTCGCCGACGCGGTAAACGATGGCGCGGGCCGGCAGCTTGAGAAGGGTTGCGGCCTCTGCCAGGCGGCGACGCTGCTGATCGGAGAGCAGTGGGCGTTTACCACTCACGCCGGACAAGGACATCGCGCGAATCGTCGGCAGCGGGAGCTCGAGGTTCATGCGGGCCTCCCTTGCCCCGTCATCGCCGCCGGGTCGAGCACCTTCGCGAGCTCGGCGTCGGTCAGGATCTTCTTCTCGCGAATCAACTCGAGAATGCCGCGGCCGCTCTTCATCGCCTCCGTGGCCAGCTCGGTGGAACGTTCGTAGCCAATCACCGGATTGAGCGCCGTCACGGTTCCGATGCTGTAGTCGACGTAGTGGCGGCAGATGTCGGGGTTGGCGGTAATGCCCTCGACGCAGTGCACGCGCAACGTGCGCGCGGCGTTGATGAACATCGTTTGCGCTTCGAAGATGCAAGCGGCAATCACCGGCTCGAACACATTGAGCTGCAGCTGCCCGCCCTCGGCGGCCATCGACACGGTGAGGTCGCTGCCGATGACCCGGAAGCACACCTGGTTGACGACTTCTGGAATCACCGGGTTCACCTTGCCCGGCATGATCGACGAGCCCGGCTGTTTCGCCGGCAAGTTGATTTCGCGAAAGCCGCAGCGCGGCCCCGACGACAGCAGCCGCAGATCGTTGCAGACTTTCGAGAGCTTGATCGCCAGGCTCTTCATGCACGACGAATACATGACGAACGCCTGAGTGTCCTGGGTCGCCTCGATCAGATCGGGCGCGAGATGAATCGGCATCCCGGCAATGGCGGCGAGATGCTCGGTGCACTTGGCGGCATAGCCGGCCGGCGCGTTCAAGCCGGTGCCAATGGCCGTGGCGCCCATGTTCGTCTCGCAGAGAGTGGCTTCCATCGCCTGAAGCGTGCGAACCTCACCCTTCAAGGTCTCGCCGAACGCCTTGAACTCCTGGCCGAGCGTCATGGGTACCGCATCCTGAAGCTGGGTGCGGCCCATCTTCAGGATCTCCGAGAACTCGCGTCCCTTCGCGTTGAACGCCTCGACGAGCTCGAGCATCGCCGTTGCCAGGCGGCGGTTGCCAAGCGCCATCCCGACATGCAGCGCCGTCGGATAGGCGTCGTTGGTCGACTGCGAACAGTTCACATGATCGTGCGGGTCGCAGTAGCGATACTCGGCCTTCTGGTGTCCCATCAACTCCAGCGCGCGATTGGCGAACACCTCGTTGGCGTTCATGTTGGTTGACGTGCCGGCGCCGCCCTGGAACACGTCGAGCTGAAACTGGTCGTGAAGTGCGCCGCCGATGATCTCGGTGCAGGCGGCGTCAATACCCTGAAGGATCTCCCGGCTGAACTGACCGCAGGCGAAGTTGGCCCGCGCCGCCGCTTGCTTGACCATCGCAAGCGCGATGATCAGGTCGGGATACAGCCGCAGCTCGACTCCAGAGATCTCGAAGTTGTCGAGGGCGCGCGCGGTCTGCACACCGTAATAGGCGTCCTTTGGCACGTCCTTGACGCCTAGAAGGTCGTGTTCCTGCCTCGTTCCCGTATCGGACATGATTCTGCTCCCGTCGGTAAGGATGTGGTGGGAGCACCAAGCATTCCAACCCCGATCCGGGTCGCCAGCGCCGGCAAACGCCCGGTAAGTCGTTGCAGCAGAAGGCGCGCATACGAATCAGCAACTTCACACCGTGGTTCGGCATCCCCATGGCGGCTCCTGCCTGCCGGAGTCGTAACGGAATTCCGGAGGATTCCGTGCACGCGCCAGCCGGTCTGCACGGGTACGCCCTATGCAAACCAACCGCGTCTACGAATGATCAGGCGAGCGGCACCGGGCATCGCGACGGCCCTACTGGCTATCGGTATCTGGCTCGCGCCGCCGCCTGATGGCTTGCCGATCGAGGCGTGGCGCCTCTTCGCCATTTTTGCCGCGGCGATCTTTTCGGTGGTGGCGGACGCGCTGCCGATCCTTACGGCGTCGCTCGTCGCGGTCGCCGCCGCCGTCCTGACCGGCGTCGTCTCCCCAGAGAAGGCCTATGCGGGCTTTTCGAACGGGACGATCTTGCTGATCGTGCTGGCATTCTTGATCGCCCGCGCGGTGGTGAAGTGCGGCCTCGGCGCCAGAGTCGGCCATGGGCTCGTCGCCGTCTTCGGGCGATCGACGCTCGGGCTGTCCTACAGTATTTTTCTCGTCGACGCGGTGATCGCGCCGGCGTTTCCAAGCAACACCGCGCGCTCTGGCGTGCTCTACCCTCTCGCGGTTTCGCTCGCCGAGGCGGCAGGCGCGAAACCTGGCGATCCGTCACGGCGCCGGCTCGGAAGTTTCCTGATGTTCTCGGGCATTGCCAGCCTTGGGCTCTCTTCGGCGTTGTGGCTCACCGCCATGGCAGGCAATCCGCTCGGCAGCGCCATTGCGAGAAACGCCGGTGTCGAGATTGGCTTTGGCTCGTGGCTCGTCGCATCGTTACTGCCGACGCTCGTCGCCATGGCGGTGACGCCGCTTGCGCTCTATCTGCTGATCAAACCCGAAGTGACGGCGACGCCACAGGCTCCTGCCGCCGCCAGGCTGGCATTGCGCGCGCTCGGCCCGCTCACCCGCGACGAACGGATCGTTGCCGTCACGTGCGTGGTCATGGTTGCGCTGTGGGCGCTCGCGTCGACGTTCAATCTCGATTCAACGGCGGTCGCCTTCCTCGGACTCGGCGTGCTGCTGGCGAGCGGCGCGCTCACGCCCGGCGACATCGCGAAGGAAGGTGAAGTGCTCGGCATCTTCATCTGGTTTGCCGTGCTCTTCGCGTTGAGCAGTCAGCTCAACGAGCTCGGCTTCATGGAGTTCGTCGGCCACCGGCTGGCCGATCGTCTCGGCGGGTTGAGCGGATTTGCGGCGGGAGTCGCGCTCGTCCTCGCCTACATCGCGCTGCACTATCTCTTCGTGAGCCAGACCGCGCACGTGCTGGCGCTCTTCGGCGTTTTCCTCGACGTCGGCGTGCGCCTCGGCGTGCCGGCGGCGCCGCTGGCATTTCAGCTGCTGTTCGCGAGCAACTATTTCTCGACGCTCGCGCCACAGGCGTCGAGCGCCAACCTGCTGTTCGCGGGAAGCGGCTACCTGTCGCAAGGCGAGTTGTATCGCCTGGGCGCGATCACCGCGGTCATGCTGGCAGCGCTTTACCTGCTGATCGGCACGCCGTGGCTGATGCTCGTGCTGTGAGGCCGTCGACTACGGCCGCGGCCTCGACAGCCCGAGCTTGATCATCCGCGTCTCCAGCGTCGTCGGCTGCAAGCCAAGCAGCTCCGCCGCGCCGCCGATGCCGCGGATGCGCCAGCCGGTCGTCTCGAGGACGCTTCGCACGTGGTCCTTCTCGACGTCGGCCATCTTCAGGCTGCGGTTCGCAACCGGGCCGGTGCCTTCGTTTCGGCTCGGCAGCGGAATACTGAGGCGCTTGCCGGAGGCGATGATCATGGCGCGCTCGACAACGTTCCTGAGCTCGCGGATGTTGCCCGGCCACGAGTACTGCTGCAGGGCTTCCATGTCCTTGCGCGGAATCGATTCGATGGTCTTGCCGAACGTGCGCGAGAACTCGTCGACGAACAACCAGACGAGCGACGGAATGTCTTCGGAGCGATCGCGCAGCGCCGGCACCCGAACCGGAAAGACATTCAGGCGGTAAAACAGATCCTCGCGGAACGTGCCGTCGATGATCCGCTCCTCGAGCTTGCGATGCGTCGCGGCAACGATGCGCACGTCGACCTTGATGCCCTGCGGGCTGCCGAGCCGCTCGATCTGCCGTTCTTCGAGAACGCGCAACAGCTTCACCTGCACGTCCGACGGCAGGTCGCCGATCTCATCGAGGAAGATCGTCGAGTGATTGGCGAGCTCGAACCGCCCGATCTGGCGCGCGAGTGACCCGGTGAACGCACCCTTCTCGCGGCCGAACAGCTCGCTTTCGATCAGCGTCGAGGGGATCGCCGAGCAGTTGACGCGCACCATCTGGCGCGCGCGCCGCACGCTCATCTCGTGCAGATGCGTCGCGAGGACCTCCTTGCCGACGCCGGTCTCGCCCAGGAGCAGCACGGTCGAATCCGTGGCCGCGACCAGGTTGAGCTGCTCGATCACGTGGCGCAACGCCCGGCTCTTGCCAATGAGCGTGTCCTTGGTGCGCTCGGGCTGATCGCGGCGATACAGGTCGTCGGTCGACGGCTCGGGGCGACGCGTCAGCAGGGCGCTCGCCGTGAAGTCCGGCGGCACGATGCCGAAGGCCGGTGGTGCTTGCTCGACCGAACGGTCGGCCAGTTTGTTATAGCCAGATAGCATCGGAGTGCTCCTTCTTTGGGTTGTGGGAGGAGCGTCCGCGAACAAAACCCGCAGCGTGCAGGGTCTCGGAGGGAGCTTCGCCGAACGTCTTCTTGTAGATCGCTGCAAACCGGCCGAGTTGATAGAAGCCAAAATCGGTCGCGACTTCGGTTACCGTCGTAGCGTTGCGCGAGCCGCGTAAAGCGAGTTGCGTGTGGATCAGGCGCTCGGTCAGCATCCATCGCTTGGGGCCCATGCCGTGGACCCCGTAAAAGGCGTTCCTCAGCCCGCGTTCGCTGACTCCGGTGACGTGGCACAGCCGCGAAATCGGGACGGGCCCGTCGAAATGGGCCCGAATGTAGGCTTCGGCGCGCTCAACGACCGCCCGGCGCGCGGCCGTGCCCCCGGAATTTCGGAGCCGATCATAGGAATTGGCTGCCATGCCTGCACACGGTACAGCGGAGGTACCTCCGAAGGAACTGGGTGAGCTGGCAGATTCTGCGGTCAATTTTGACAGGGGTAGGGGTGAAACCTTTACTGAGACCTTAGTCTCTGCCATGATGCAGGCCTACTTGGCTATTCTTTGTAACTGCTTGTGAACAAAGGCGCAAACATCTGGTCGTTCCTCGTCTCAGCACTGGCAGCCTGTGTGACGGCGTTCGCCCAGGCGCCGCCCGCCGGCGACCTGGATCCGGTCGGGATTCAGAAGCAGAAACAAGTACTGGTCGTGTACTCGACGCGCCGTGACGCTCAGATCGTTGCCATCGGTGATCGCGAGCTGCCTCGCATCCTCGAGAAGGGCTTGACCGAAGGCGTCGACTATTACTCCGAGTTCATAGACGAGGGGCGGTTTTCGCAGCCCGAATATCAGATCGCGTTTCGCGACTTCCTGGACTTGAAGTACAGCGGACGCCATTTCGATCTGCTGATCGCGATGGGCGAGAAGCCGCTCGAGTTCGTCGCCACACACCGCGACGAGCTGTTTGCAGGCACGCCGCTGGTGTATTTCTCGGATCTCGGCGATCGCGTGCCGAACTACCCGAACTCCACAGGTGTCATCGCCCATTCGAATCTCGCAGGCTCCGTCACCCTGGCCACCGCGCTGCAACCCGACACCAAAAGCATCTTCGTGGTCGTCGGCGTCGGCGCCGACGCCTTACTCGAGTCGACCCGGCGGCAGCTTCGTGTATTCGAGCCCCGGATCGCGATCACCTACCTGGCCGGCCTGCCAACCGCCGACCTCGATGCGCGACTGGCAAAACTGCCCGCGCATTCCATCGTCTATTACCTGGTCGTCGATCGCGACGGCGCCGGCGAGAGCTTTCATCCGCTCGAGTACCTGAGCCGCGTCACGGCCGTCGCGAATGCGCCGGTGTATTCGTGGGTCGACTCCGCGATGGATCGCGGCATCGTCGGCGGCAGCCTCAAGGATCAGGTCGCGCAAACAGAAGCCGTCGGCCAACTCGCGGTACGGGTATTGCGCGCCCAGACGGCCGACAACATTCCGCCGGTGACGAGCGATCTCAACGTCATGCAGGTGGACTCGCGCCAGCTTCGACGGTGGGGGATCAGTGAGTCGCGCGTGCCTCCCGGAACCGTGATCAGGTTCAGGGAGCCGACGATGTGGGATCGCTATGCGTCCTTTATCATCGTCGCGGCGATCGTCGTGTTTGCGCAGTCGGCACTGATCGGCGGGTTGCTCATTCAACACACCCGGCGGCGCCAGGCGGAGGCGCAAGTCCTCAAGAATCAGGTCGACTTGCAGCGGAGTTACGATCGCATCCGCGACCTCGGCGCGCGCCTGCTGAACGCGCAGGAATCGGAACGCTCGCGGGTCGCGCGCGATCTTCACGACGACATCAGCCAGCAGATGGCGCTGCTCGAGATCGACCTCGAGCAGCTCGCCGGTGTCGTTGAAGGGGACGCTCAAGATCTCACCGCCGAAACGCTGCACCGTGCGCAAGAAATCGGACGCAGCGTGCACGATTTGTCTCACCGGCTGCACCCGGCAAAGCTCCGGCTGATTGGACTGGTGGCCGCCCTGCAGGGCTTGCGGCGCGAGTTGTCCCAGCCGGCGTTCGAGATCACGTTTACGCACAAGAATGTTCCGGCAGCACTTCCTGAGGAGCTGGCGCTCTGCCTCTTCCGGATCGTCCAGGAAGCCCTGCACAACGCGATCAAATACAGTCGCGGCCGCAAAGTGTCGGTTGACTTGGAAGGTGGACCTGCGGGGCTGACGCTGACCATCGTTGATGACGGCGTGGGATTCGATGTCAACGCGACATGGCGCAAAGGCCTCGGGCTCATCAGCATGCGCGAGCGGCTCGAAGCCGTGGGCGGATCGCTCGAGATTCATTCGAAGCCGGGCGCCGGCACTCGACTGACGGCGGCCGTCCCGGTTCCGCTGGATCCTGACATTGCGGCTACCGGTTACCGGCGTGCCGAATCCGCATAGCGGTCCGAAGCGCCCGTTTGTACCGTAGACTGGTCGGGATACCCCCTTAGATAGAGGGGCCGATTTGCGGCGGACGGGAAAAAGGAAGCTTTATGAGGCCTCGGGTACTGCTGGCGGACGATCACGCATTGTTGGTCGGCGCCTTCGAGAAGTTACTGGCCGGTGAATGTGACATTGTCGGCCAGGTCAATGACGGCCGCGCATTGGTCGCTGCGGCTGCCAAGCTGCAGCCCGACGTGATCGTGCTCGACATCTCCATGCCGCTCTTGAACGGCCTCGAGGCGGGCCGGCAGATCAAGCAGCAGTTCCGGAATATCAAGTTGATCTTCGTGACGATGAATGAAGATCCGGACCTGGCCGCGGAAGCATTCCGGGCGGGCGCATCGGGTTATGTGCTCAAGCGATCGGCGGCGGCGGAGCTGACAACCGCGATCCGTGAAGTGACGCTCGGCCGCTCGTACATCACGCCACTCGTGGCGACCGGGCTGGTGGGATCGTTGATGCATAGCGACGATCCGAAAAGCACCGACGTCCTTACGAGCCGCCAGCGCGAAGTGCTGCAGCTGCTCGCCGAGGGTAATTCAATGAAGCAAGTCGCCGGCGTTCTAAATCTCACGCCGCGAACCGTGGCCTTTCACAAGTACCGCATGATGGAGCAGCTCAAGGTCAAGTCGACCGCCGAGCTCATTCAGTATGCCGTCAAGCATCACATCGTCTGAACCTGTGCGCGTCCTACTCGTCGACGATAACCAGGCCATCCTCGCGCGCGTCGAAACCGTGCTCTCACCCTCGTGCGTCGTCGTGGGCTCGGCAACCGATGGCAAGACCGCGGTGTCGGCCGCCCTGGAGCTCGAACCCGACGTCATCGTGCTCGACATCTCGATGCCGGGCATGAGCGGATTCGAAGTCGCGGCACGCCTCCGCACGGAAGGATCGGGCGCGGCGGTGGTGTTCCTGACCGTGCACGACGAGGAGGAGCTCGTCTCCGCCGCCAGGCAATCGGGCGGGATGGGCTATGTCGTCAAGCCGCGGATCGGCTCCGATCTGTTGACCGCCGTCAAGGAAGCGCACGCCGGGCGTTCGTTTATCTCGCCGCTCGGCTGAGCACGGCTCTGCTTCTCTACCTCAAATTCTGAAGGCTGACGCCGCGGCGCTGGACGCCCGGCAAACTTTCGCGGCTCCCCGGCAAAGCATTCCGACCTCGCTGGACTGGCGGTCAAGAACTTCAGCCGCGCGGGCATAGCCAGCGTGTGATCGCTCCCGCAGAATCGCTCCTGTGATGAGCGCAGGAGAAACCGGAGGGGCCTTCAGGCACGACGCACGCGTCGTCCCAATCCTCCTTGCCACGCTGCTGCTGGCCCTGCCGGCGTCTGCGCAATCACCGCTCTCGCTTTCGGAGGCCATTGCGCGCGCCCAGGCGCGCAACCCCGATGCCGGAGCGGCGGCGTCAGTCGAGCGGGAAGCAGCCGACCGCCTCATACAGGCTCGAAGCGGGTACTTCCCAAAGGTGGACCTCGCGGAATCCTGGCAACGCGGCAATCACCCGGTGTTCGTCTTCAGTTCGCTGCTGGCGCAGCGGCGGTTCACCGCGGCCGACTTCGCCGTTGATGCAATCAATCACCCCGAAGCCACGGACAACTTCCGCACGGCGTTCTTCGTGGAGCAGCCGCTGTTCGATCGCATCACCGCAGCGAATGTCCGGGCCGCGTCGATCCGGCGCGACATGGCGGTCAATGGCAGGCGACTTGTCAATGATGACCTGATGGCGGCGGTGACCGAGGCGTTTGGCAAGGTCCTGATTGCTGCCGCAACTGTTCGTTCAGCAGCGGCCTCGGTCGAGACGGCGCGGGCAGACCGCGAGCTTGCAGGCAACCGCCGCGACGCTGGCCGTGTAACCGATGCGGATGTCCTGCAACTGGATGTCTACCTGGCACACACGCTCGAACAGCAGGTGCAGGCGATGTCGGACGAACGCATCGCGCGCGCCCGCCTGAATCAGCTGATGGGCGAGCCTTTGGGCGCGGTGTTCTCGCTCGATCTCACGCCACCGGCGATCGCCATCGACATCACCAATCCCGCCGGCCTCGAAGAGGACGCATTGAAAAACCGACCCGAAGTCGCACTGGCCTTGCAGCAGGAACAGCTGGCGGCAGCCGCAGTGGACGCTGCGCAGTCGTCGTTCCTCCCGCAGGTGGCCGTGCAGGCCGCGTGGGAATTGAACGGCGGCGCGTGGAACTCCCGGTCGTCGAGCTGGGTGGCCGGCGCGGCCGCCCGGATCAACTTGTTCCATGGTTTTGCCGACAAGGCCCGGCTCGCTGAGGCGCGCGAGCTGGCGAAACGTCGAGCGATCGAGAAGGACAAAGCCGGGACCATGGCGCGGCTCGATGTGCAGATTGCGATCGCGCGGCTCGAGGCCGCGCGGGCGAGCGACGTGGTGGGGCGAGCCGCCGCCGATCAAGCACGAGAGAGCCGCCGCATCATCCGGGACCGGTATGAAAGCGGCCTGACCGACGCAGCGATGCTGCTGCGCTCCGCCGACGCCGTGCAACAGGCAGACGCGCAGCAGATCGCTGCGCGAGTCAGCGTGCTCACGGCAACTGCGACCCTGCAACGCGCGATAGGAAAGCCATGAAACAGATCACCTCAATTCATCCCATCGTCGTGGGAGTTACAGCGACGCTCTTGATTAACGCGCTGGCTGGATGCTCGGCTCGACAGGCCGCCGCAACTCCGGCCGGCGCGGCAGAACCGATCGCCGTCACCGTCGCCGAGGTGGCGATGACCGACGTGGCTCGACCGATCGATTCGGGCGGTGTCGTTCAGGCCCGCACCACCGCCACGATCATGGCGCGCATCCTTGCGCCTGTGCGCGAGGTGCGCGTGTCGCCCGGTGATCAGGTACGCAAAGGTCAGACGCTCATCGTGCTCGAGGGAGAGGATCTCGCCGCCGCGGCCCGGGCCGCGAACGCAGCGGCGCTTGCCGCTGAACAACGGGCGAAGTCCGCCGCAGCAGAACTCCAGGCTGCGGAAGCCGGCTTGACCCTTGCACGCGCGTCGCACGGGCGCATCGCCGGCCTGCAGGCCAAACGATCCGCCACCGCACAGGAACTCGACGACGCCACGGCGATGCTAAGAGGCGCTGAAGCGCATGTCGCCGGCGCGGCCGCGCAGGTATTAATGGCCTCGTCGGCAGTGGACAGCGCCCGGGCTACCGGTGACCAGGCGAGCGCCACACGCTCCTTCGCCACGATTGCAGCACCCTTCGACGGAGTGATCACAGGGAAGATGGTCGAGCCCGGAAACATGGCTTCACCGGGCATGCCACTTCTCCGTCTGGAAGACAGCCGCGAATTCCGGCTCGAAGTCCGCCTGGATGAATCCCGCATCGGGCACATTCGAAACGGCGACAGCGTCCCGGTCTTCGTCGGGACGGCAATCACATCGACCCAAGGCACCGTCGTTGAAGTCAGCCGGGCGGTGGACGCAGATGCGCGTGCGTTCCTCGTGAAAATCGCGTTGCCCGATGCGCCCGGCCTTCGGTCGGGCGAGTTCGGCAAGGCGCGATTTGAGGGAACGCCGCGCCGCGCGTTGACGGTTCCAGCGCCAGCGATCGTGCGACGCGGACAGCTCACCTCGGTATTCGTCGTCGACCAGGGCCTGGCGCGCGTGCGTCTCGTCAACCTCAGCGAGCACGAAGTACTGGCAGGCCTGACCGAATCGGAATTGGTGATCCTTACGCCGCCGCCCGGTGTTACTGACGGCCGCCGCGTCAGCGTGGGAGGCCGATGATGGCCCGGACCTATGGCGCCGCCGGCCGGATTGCCGCCGCGTTCATTCACTCCAGGCTGACACCGCTCTTCATCCTGACCGCGATGGCGCTTGGCACCGTCGCAGTGATGTGGCTGCCGCGCGAGGAGGAACCACAGATCATCGTGCCTATGGTTGACGTCTTCGTCCAGATGCCGGGAGCCACACCGGAGGAGGTCGAACAGCGGGTGACGCGCCCGCTGGAGCAGTTGCTCTGGGAAGTGCCCGGGGTGGAATACGTCTACTCGACGTCGAGTCCCGGGCAGTCGATGGTGGTGGTTCGCTTCAAGGTCAACGAGCCGCAAGAAGCCGCGCTCGTTCGCCTCAATCAGAAACTGGCCGCGAATGCCGATCGCATCCCGCCAGGCGTCGGCGGGCCGCTCATCAAGCCGCGCTCGATCGATGATGTACCGATCCTTGCCGTCACGCTGTGGTCGGAGCGTGACGGGGACGATCAGCTGCGATCGCTCGCCGTTCAACTGCGCGAGGCCATCGCCGAAGTCAACGACGTGTCGGAGGTGACCATCATCGGCGGCCGCCCGCGGCAGGTTCGCGTGGACATCGACCCTGCGAGACTGTCTGCCTACGATCTCGATCCGCTCTCGGTTCAGCAGGCGATCGCACGCACCAACGTGCGTGGCACCGCGTCGGGACCCGTCGCTGGAGGCGTGGTCACCGGCCTCGAGCCGGGGAGCCGGCTGCGCACAGCCGATGAATTGCGCAATACCGTCGTGACCGCCGGAACCGGTCGGCCCGTATTGGTACGCGACCTGGCGGAAGTGGTGGATGGCGACGCCGAGCCGGCGTCATATGTCACCTTCCAGTCAAAGGCGTCCGGCGCCCAACCGGCCGTCACCATCGCCGTCGCCAAGCGGAAGGGCACCAACGCCACCGACGTCGCTCGCCGCGTCGTCGCGAAGCTCGAGACGCTCGAAGGGACGCTCTTGCCGTCGGACGTCCATCTCACCATCACCCGCGACTATGGCGAGACGGCTGCCGAGAAGAGCAACGAGCTGCTATGGCACATGCTGCTCTCCGTCCTCTCGGTCTCGGCGCTCGTCTGGCTCGTCCTCGGCCGGCGCGAGGCTGCGGTGGTGCTGATTGCTATTCCGGTCACGCTCGCGCTCACGCTCTTCATGTTTTATCTGTATGGCTACACCCTGAACCGCATCACGCTGTTCGCGCTGATCTTCTCGATCGGCATCCTGGTGGACGATGCGATCGTCGTGGTGGAGAACATCGTCCGCCAGACGCGCATGAGCGACGAGGGGCGGGGCGGGTTGGCCGGGATCGCGATTCGCGCTGTCGACGAAGTGGGCAATCCCACGATCCTCGCGACCCTCGCGGTCGTGGCGGCGATCCTGCCGATGGCGTTCATCCGGGGAATGTCGGGGCCCTACATGCGGCCGATTCCAGTGGGCGCCGCGGCGGCGATGATCTTCTCGCTTGTCGTCGCCTTCGTCGTGACGCCGTGGGCCGCGGTCCGCCTGATCAAGTCCCCCCAACATCGCGATCACGTCGAAGAAGATCTCCTGACGCGGCTCTATCGCCGCGTGATGGGTCCGCTCATCGCCAGTGGCAGAAGGCGCGCGATCTTCCTCGCCGGCGTGGCGGCATTGCTGCTGGCGGCCGTCGCGCTCGTCCCTCTCGGACTGGTGAGGCTGAAGATGATGCCGTTCGACAACAAGAGCGAGTTCCAAGTCATCATCGACATGCCCGAAGGCACGGCGCTCGAAACGACGGCGCGGATCGCGTCGGCGCTGGCGTCGGCGACTCTCGAGGATGAAGCCGTCGTCAATGTCCAGCAATACGTCGGTGTCTCGGCGCCCTACAACTTCAACGGACTCGTGCGGCACTACTTCTTGAGGCGCGCTCCCCACCTCGCCGATCTGCAGGTCAACCTCGTGCCGAAGGGCAAGCGCCCGGCGCAGAGCCACGAGGTGGCCGGACGCGTGCGCGAGCGGCTGATGCCGATCGCGAAACAATTCGGCGCGACGATCCAGGTGGCGGAAGCGCCACCGGGCCCGCCCGTGCTGCAAACCCTCGTCGCGGAAGTCTACGGACCTGATTCGGCGCGGCGGATGGAAGTGGCCGCCGAGATCAAGTCGATCTTCGAGCAGACGCCAGGCGTGGTGGACACCGACTGGTACGTCGAGGCCCCGCACGAGAAAATCACACTTGCCGTCGATGGCGAAAAAGCCGCGGCGGCAGGCCTCTCTCCGGCGGCGGTGGCAGCGATCGTACGGATGGCCGGCTCTGGAGAATCCGCGGGTCTGCTGCACGACGAGCGGGCGCGCGAGGACGTGCCGATCATTATCCGCCTGCCCCGCGACGACCGCAGCCTCGAGGCCGTGCAGTCGATTCGGCTTCGCGGTACGAGGCCCGTGGCCGTCGGCGAGCTCACCAGTGCCGCAGTAGCGCCGGAAGCCGCAAGCCTGTACCACAAGAATCTGCAAGCGGTGACCTACGTCACAGGCGACCTGGCCGGAAAGAACGGGAGCCCGTTCTACGTCATCCTCCAGATGAACAAGCGGATCGCGGAGCTGTTGCTGCCCGAGGGGTACGGGTTGGAGGTCTTCAACGCGGTCCAGCCGTTCGACACCTCGCGCTACGCGATGAAGTGGGACGGCGAGTGGCACCTCACGATCGAGGTGTTTCGC
>Ga0157380_10001165_pt1 | contig 17029 bp, 14 predicted proteins | sample S35metaG_FD_119757 | JGI IMG/M metagenome (GOLD analysis project Ga0157380, IMG submission 119757) | Switchgrass rhizosphere microbial communities from Kellogg Biological Station, Michigan, USA - S3-5 metaG | ecosystem: Host-associated > Plants > Roots > Rhizosphere > Soil | place: USA... | reverse complement strand
TGACGCCGGATTCTCCGTCGCAACGTGTCGGAGCGCCGCCGCTCCAGGAATTGGTCAAGGTCCCTCACGAACAGCCGATGCTCAGTCTGGACTCGATTGTAGATGCGGGCGAGGTTCTGGCATTTGACCAACGAATGAAACGCGAACTGGAAGCCCTGTCCATTGAGTATAGTGCCGAACCAAAATTCGATGGGTTATCGGTCGAACTGATGTACGACCAGGGAAGCTTTACCCGTGGAGCGACCAGAGGCGACGGTGCGACCGGAGAGGATGTGACCGTTAATCTTCGCACGATCCGTTCCCTGCCGCTGCAACTACAGGCGCAATCCGGCCTCCCCGATCATCTTGTCGTACGGGGCGAAGTGTATATGCGCCTTGATGATTTCCAAGCTTTGAATCGGCGTATGACGGAACGCGGCGGCGATGCCTTTGCCAATCCTCGGAATGCGGCTTCTGGCTCGCTCCGACAACTCGATTCCACGATTACCGCGACCCGGCCGTTGGTCGTGACCTGTTACGAAATCATGGCCATGTCCACGACCATTCCAGCGACACATTGGGATGAACTGGAGACGTTGGCCCAGTGGGGTCTCCCGATACCTGAAAGTGAGCGACGACGGCTCTGCGCTTCAATCGATGACGTGATGGCGTTTCATCACGAAACAGAATCGATGCGGGACCAGCTGTCCTATGAAATCGATGGTGTGGTGGTGAAGGTGAATCGCCGGGACTGGCAAGGCCGCCTCGGCATGAAGTCTCGCAGTCCTCGCTGGGCCATTGCCTATAAGTTCCCGCCGCGCAAAGAGTTCACAGTCGTACAGGATATCGTTGTCTCTGTCGGGAGAACCGGGACTCTCACGCCCGTCGCGTTATTGAAACCCGTGGAGGTTGGTGGCGTCACCATTAGCCGGGCCACGTTGCACAATGCCGATGAAGTGGCGCGGAAAGACATCCGGGTCGGTGATACCGTCAAAGTAGAACGAGCCGGCGATGTGATTCCCGCAATTGCCGAACGTGTTCCCATTCCAGGAGAGCAACGCACCGATCCCTTTCATATGCCGGAACATTGTCCCGTTTGTGGATCAAGGGTCGCTCGCGAAGGCGCCTATTTCTACTGTACCGGCCAATTAGTCTGCGGCGCTCAATTAAAGGGAGCGATCGAACATTTCGCGTCCAAGCATGCCCTGAATATTGAAGGCTTAGGAAAGAAGACTGTGGCCCAGCTGGTTGATCAAGGACTGGTACGATCACTCGACGACCTCTATCGCCTGACCAAGGATGACCTGGTCAAACTTGATGGGTTTGCCGATCGATCCGCCACACTCCTCTTAGAATCGATTGCGGAGAGTAAGACCGTTCCCCTGGATAGATTCCTGATGGGACTCGGGATCCGGCAAATCGGACAGCATATCGCCAAAGTCCTGGCCCGTGAATTTGGATCGCTCAATGAGATCCTATCGGCGGATCGGGAGCGACTTCAGCAAATTCGAGAGATAGGCCCTGAGATTTCCGACAGCTTAGCGGCGTATTGCGCCGAGCCGCAAAACCGGAAAGTCATCTTACAGCTCGAGCAATCCGGCGTTCAGGTTGCGCCAGGCATGGCTACGGGCGACCGAAAGAAATCTCCGCTCTCGGGGAAGACATTCGTATTTACCGGCGGACTGGATCACTTCACACGAGCCGATGCGCAACAGGCCGTAGAAGCGGCAGGAGCGCGCGTCGCCTCAAGCGTGAGTAAAAAGACCTCTTACGCGGTAGTAGGACGAGACCCGGGTTCCAAACTGGACCAGGCCCGTGCGCTGGGGGTGACGATTCTGACAGAACAGGAGTTCGCTTCCCTGGTTGGAAAGCAGGAAAAAGACGTTAGCTGACAAGGTCGAGATTCGGAGCTTCGACGTGAGCCGGCGATTTCTCTTCGCGAAAGATTTGGACACTGCGGATGGATCGTGGCTCAGCTTCATGGATGAGAATTCGGCAGTTGGCGATCCGGACTTCTTCTCCAACCTTGGGAATTCGACCAAGCTCCTGTTGAATAAGGCCACCGATCGTCACCGCTTCATCGCCAAGATCGACTTTCAGGAAGTCGTTGACCTTGCGCACTTCGGTTCGACTGTGAACAAGGATATGGTTCTTCCCTAACCGTTTGATCAATTCTTCCGTAATATCGGTTTCGTCCATGATCTCCCCGACCACTTCTTCGAGAAGATCTTCAAGCGTGACAATCCCCATCACGCCGCCGAATTCGTTCACCACGACGGCCATATGCCGTTTTTCCTGCTGAAACTGCTTCATAAGATCGTCTGCCGTCTTGCCTGAGGGAACGAACAGCGGAGGATAGGCAATGTCCTTGAGTTTCGACTCATTCTGCCCCTTGGCGAGTTCGGTCAAGGCCCTTGTCTTGTAGAGAATGCCCGTAATATTGTCGAGCGTCCCGTCATACACGGGAATCCGCGAGTATTTCGAGTTATACAGGAGTTCCTGAGCCTCTTTGAGGCACAGGTTCCCGTCCAATGAAAACACATAGAGACGAGGAGTCATCGCGTCTTCCGCTGTAATATCTTTCAGCTGAAAGACGTTCTTGATCATTTTCACCTTTTCGAACTCAATTGTCCCGGTCTTCCCCCCCTCATCCAGCATGATCTTCAGCTCTTCTTCAGTCACGAGAGGAAGCGTCAAACCTTTCCCTCCTGTTAATTTGTAGATCATCGGCACGATCACAAACAAGAGTGGCTTAAGAAGTAGCTGAACCCCGTAAACGGGGTAGGCCATATTCAGAGTCACCGGAACCGAAAACTTGGCTGCGAGCGTCTTTGGGATCACATCAACGGCCACCAAACTGACAAACGTGAGCAAACCGACCATGACGGCAATTGCCTCGTCAAGAATTGTTTGGCCTCCGTAGATACTCAGGGTGAGAAAGGTGGCGTACATTGGCGTCGCCACGCCAATCAAACGGTCGCCGACCAAAATGGTCGAGAGGAGCTTTTGAGGGTCACTGCGAAGATGAAGGGCTAGCTTCGCACGTTTATTCCCAGTTTGGGCGAGCGCCTTCAGTTTCGTTGAGTTGACCGCAAAGAAACCTATTTCTGCCGTGGAAATCACAGCTGAAAGAACAATAAGACCTAAGAGGATTAGGACGTCCATGAATTGCACTATATTAGAGGCAACCGACTGTGCTGGTCGGTCTGGAATACCGGAGAGGCCAGGGGTTGTCCCCTATTGCCTTGAACCGGCAATGCACGATTTGGTGGAACCGAATTACTTGGTAGAGACCTATTGGACCTGTAACCATTGGACTGTAGATGTATCATACGACGGGATAGCGAGCAAGCATATGCTGAAAACACGCCACGATTTCAAGCAGTTGCGTTTTATGTCCGCAGAAAACATGAAGAATTCAAAGAGGTAAACTGGTTGAAACTTGCATATTATGAGTCGTCTCGAAATACGAAGGCCTGGAGATTAAGAGAGGACTCAAGGTTGGAGGCGGCCGCTTCAGCCTGAGCCTCCCTGGAAAATTGGCCAATCTGTACTCGATATCGCTTTCCTTCCGGCAGATCGACAACCTGGATTCTACCGCCTGAGTAGAGCTGTTTCGCGCGCTCCAAGAGGTTGCGCGCATTCTGTTGATCAGAAAAAGACCCGACTTGCACCCGCAAGACCCCCATCTCCGCAGTCCGACCTTGATACCCAATCACCCGTAATTCAACCTCGCCGGTTCCTGCCCCAGTTATCATCAGCGCCTGCGCCCCAGCGAGAGAGAGATCGAGCACCCGCCCCCTGGCGAAAGGACCCCGATCGTTAATGCGGACGGTCACCTGTCGGCCAGTACTCATTGAACGAACGACGGCAATAGAACCGAGTGGCAACGTCCGATGAGCCGCCGTCAGCTGATGCATGTCATACCGTTCGCCATTTGCTGTTTTATTTCCGTGAAATCCTGGGCCATACCATGAAGCAACCCCACGCTCTACGAAGCCAATAGGGTAGCCCGGAAAATAGGTAGGTTTAGAGGCACCGCTGCAAGCGGCCAAGGCACTGACCATGAGAGGTATGAGAAGAAGGGTCGAGCAGCGAGACCAGGAGGCGTGAGCTCTGCGTGGCATGTCTAGTAGGGTGTGGACTTTTTCAGCATTCTACTAGAACTCATCAAGCGATTGATCCTGCAAGATGGTAAGTGCTTTCGCTGTGTTTGAGACCGTCAGAACCACGATCGCGCGCTTCCCCTCGCGGGACGGGGTGCAGTACCCACATTTAATATTGATGCGCGCCTTATTCAGCAGATCTGCGACTTCTTTCAATGCCCCCGGTTTGTTTTCGAGGCTTAACAGCAAGGCGGTTTCCTCGGTAAACTTGATCGTGGCCGCCTTCAGCGCCGTACGAGCTTCTTCAAGATCCGCAACCAACAATCTCAACTTTCCCGTTCCAGCAACTTCTGGAGCAGAAAAGGCTTTGATGTTGACCTTCGCCTCTCCCAGAACCTGAGCGACTTGAGCCAAAACACCCGGCTTGCTTAGTCCGCTAATCACCAATTGTGTTGTTGTAGGCATGGGCGTACTCCGTGGCGTGGGGCATGTGATTCGGTTCTATCGAAACCAAGGCCTGCACCGATGAGGATGAGTCACCTGTGTTAAACAGGTGCCGGTTAGCGCACCTGACATAAACCATTCACAAATGTGTACTCGTAAATACCGCTAATGGGGACCGAAGCGTCCCCTGCCAGCTTCTGTACCGACTCCTTGAGGCCGCGAGGCACGAGCAAATAGAATGGGATGCCCTGCACAACCGTCTCTTTCCATTCTAAAACGGTTGCGACATCTCTGATCGAATCATCCGTTTCCACCTCAGCCATCCATTCCATCCTGTTGCCGGCTGGACTCACCTGCCACCCGACGATGTCGCACTGTTGCTGAGGATCGGCCCAGGGATTCTCCTCAAGACTGGTGTGAATCGTGACTTTACAATGAAATGCCTTCGCCCATCGCTGCGCCACCCAACTCACGACCTGATCGTGAACTGTGACAATCCCTTGTTCGCGAAGCACCGTACTCATTGAGCCTTCCCTCTTACGAGCAACCGCTCGTGGTGCCACAGGTTTCACACTTGAGACAGGTCCCGTTCCGTACCATGGTGAACTGCTTGCACTCTGAGCAGGGATCTCCCTCATAGCCTTTTTGGCGAGCCACTTGGATAGCGGTCAAGGTCAACGTTTCACGCTTCAATTCGACGGTATGGGCTACGTTCCCGTTTCCATTTCCATGGCTATGGCCATTGCCCTTATGGCTCGGTACCGCCCCGCGTCGTGAAGGAAATAGATCCGTGCTGATCGATGACGAAGCCAACGTTTCTGGAGTGGCTTCCTCCTCGACACATTCAGGATCTTGCTCGTCCATTTTGACGGAATCCATTCGAAGATCCTCTTCCTGGACCTGCGCCAAGTCATAGCGGTCAAGATAGGTCACGGCAAGCTCTCGGAATATATAATCGATGATCGAAGTGGACATCTTGATACGGTCGTTTAATTTGACCGGCCCGTTCGGCTCGAAGCGGGTAAACACGAAGGCTTCGACAAACTCCTCCAGCGGAACGCCATGTTGGAGACCCAGTGAAATAGCAATGGCGAAACAGTTCATGAGGCTGCGGAACGCGGCACCTTCCTTGTGCATATCGAGAAAGATTTCGCCGCACGTGCCATCCTCATACTCACCTGTGCGCAGATAGAGCTTGTGCCCTCCGACGACGGCTTTCTGTGTGTACCCATTGCGTCTGGCCGGAAGTGGTCGGCGCTTTGCGAGGTACCGTACCAACACTCGTTCGGTAATTTTTTCCGCAATCGACAATATTTCGGACGACGCTTCGACGGTCTTGCCGCTGTCTGTTGAAGCCGACAACGGCTGGCTCAACTTCGAGCCGTCGCGATACAAAGCCACAGCCTTGACCATGCTCTTCCAGGCAAACAAATAGGCCGATTTCACTTCTTCCAGCGTCGCATCAGCCGGCATGTTGATCGTTTTGCTGATGGCGCCGCTGATGAATGGTTGCGCCGCCGCCATCATGCGGATATGCGCATCGACGGCGATATATCGCTGACCGATCCGGCCGCAGCGATTGGCACAATCGAAGTTCGGTAGGTGCTCGCTTTTGAGATGTGGCGCCCCTTCCACCGTCATGGTGCCGCAGCAATAATCATTGGCAGCGGCAATCTCTTCTTGTGTAAATCCCAGCGCTTTCAGCATGTTGAAGTTGGATTCATTCAATTGCGCGTCGGTCAGCCCCAACTTCTCTCGGCAGAAATCCTCACCCAACGCATACTTATTAAATGTAAATTGAATCTCAAAAGCCTGAGACAAACCGCCTTCCATTCGCGCGAGTGCGGCGTCGTCGAACCCCTTCTGCCTCAGGGTCTCATGGTTGATGAATGGCGCGGTCTGCAGGGTTTGCCGGCCAACGCAATAGTTCACGATGTCCTGAATTTGAGGCTCGGTATACTCCAAAGTTTTAAGTGCAGCGGGTATGCTTTGATTGATGATCTTGAAATAGCCTCCGCCGGCCAGTTTTTTAAATTTGACAAGCGCGAAATCCGGCTCAATGCCCGTCGTATCACAATCCATCACGAGCCCGATCGTACCCGTAGGAGCAATGACCGTGACCTGCGCATTGCGATACCCATAAGCCGTCCCCAATTCGAGGGCACGGTCCCAGGCACGGCGCGCCGCCATAAGCAACTCGGGAGGACAATACTCCGGCTGAATCCCTATTGGGGCAATCGTCAAACCTTCATATTCTTCCAGAGCGGCATTATACGAAGCTCGCCGGTGATTACGGATGACACGCAACATGGCTTCGCGGTTTTTGGCATAGCCTGGGAAGGGCCACAGCTCTGCGGCCATTTCTGCAGATGTGGCATAGGACTCGCCGGTCATGATGGAGGTTAACGCACCACAGATGGCCAGCGCTTTGGGAGAATCGTACGGAATGCCCTGCCGCATCAGCACCGTACCTAAATTGGCATAGCCAAGCCCCAGTGTTCGGAACTCAAAACTCTTCTCGGCAATCGCACGACTGGGAAACGAAGCCATGAGCACGCTAATTTCCAGTACGATCGTCCAGAGGCGCACGGCGTGCCGGAAATTCTCCAACTCAAATTGGGCGTGGGTCGAGAAGAATTGGCCGAGGTTGAGCGAAGCCAAATTGCATGCCGTATCGTCGAGGAACATGTATTCAGAGCAAGGATTGGAGGCATTGATACGGCCGTCCTCCGGACAGGTATGCCATTCGTTGATGGTGGTATCGTACTGCGTACCGGGATCCGCGCAAATCCAGGCGGCCCAAGCAATCTGATCCCAGAGATCCCGCGCTTTGATGGTCTTGGTGACTTTGCCGTCGATCCGTCGCGTGAGTTGCCAATCGCTGTCCGCCTCCAACGCCGCAAAAAAATGATTGGGAATGCGCACGCTGTTGTTTGAGTTCTGGCCGGATACCGTTTGGTAGGCCTTACCGTCCCAATTCGTGTCGTACTCGTGAAACACAAAATGTGTGAACCCTTGCTGCGCATAGGAATACATTCGCTGGACGTAGGCCTCCGGAACTGCATCCCGTCGAGCAGCGGCCAAGGCTTCCTTGAGGATCGGGTTCTGCTTGGGATCGATCTCGATTTTCATCTGACCGGCGACATCGACGACGTGGCAGGCTTTGAGGACAGCATTGAGGCGCTGTGCGCAGATTTTCGAACCGGTCACCATGGCGGCAACTTTTTGCTCTTCCACCACTTTCCAATTGATAAATTCTTCAATGTCCGGGTGATCCAAATCGAGACAAACCATTTTGGCAGCCCGTCTGGTCGTCCCACCGGACTTAATGGCGCCTGCTGCTCGATCGCCGATGCGAAGGAAAGACATCAGTCCGGACGAGCGACCGCCGCCGGACAATGGCTCGGCATCGCCGCGAAGCTTTGAAAAGTTGGTACCGGTCCCCGATCCGTATTTAAACAGGCGCGCTTCCCTCACCCAGAGGTCCATGATGCCGCCGTCGCCAACCAAGTCGTCATCTACGGACTGGATGAAGCAGGCATGCGGTTGCGGGTGCTCAAACGCATTGGTGGCTTTGACGACTTCACGAGTCTTGGGATCGACATAAAAATGCCCTTGTGCGGGCCCTGAAAGTCCATAGGCATAGTGAAGCCCCGTATTAAACCACTGAGGAGAATTGGGCGCGGCCATCTGATGCGCGAGCATGTAACAAAGCTCATCATGGAAGGCATCGGAATCTTCCGGGGTCTTAAAATAACCGAAATTCTTCCCCCAGGATGTCCAACAACCGGCGAGCCGTTCAAACACTTGCCGGGAGTCACGCTCCCCTCCCAATTGCGGCTTGCCATCCGGCCCGACGATCGGATTCCCCTGCTCATCTCGCTGCGGCACTCCGGCTTTCCGGAAGTATTTCTGGGCGAGAATATCGATCGCGAGCTGGGACCAGGGCTCGGGAATGTCGATGTTTTCCAACTTAAACACGGTCGATCCGTCGGGATTACGAATTTCCGACGAACGTTTCACAAATGGCAGGTTTTCATAGGGGCTCTGCCCGCGACGTGTAAATCGGCGTTCTATTCTCACGATTTTCCCTCCCCCAGTCTGAGTAATTGGTACGGGACTGCTTTCGGCCCCAAACAGGAACAGTCTGTCTTCAATATCAATATGGAATGTGCTTTGAGCGCCCTGGTTTTTGCTGCTTGGCTGATCAATCCACCAAGGGCTATCTACATATAGCGATCTGGATGAATTGTCAATACCAAATGTAGTGGTTCGGCTGGGGAAACTGAGGAAATGCTGTGGATAACCGCGAACGATTGGAAACCGCCAACTTTCTGGAACTTAGAGCGACTTATCCACAGCGCTTTGGTCAAAAAGACTTACTTTAAACGCTCAAGAGATGCTTATGGACAAGAATTAAAATACACGGCGGCCGAGAGTCAGTATGGCTTCATCTACTCCCTCGATGGGAATGAATTGGTTACCGATGCCGATAACCACAACCTTCGTACCCAGCACCGTTGTTTCAAACCGGCTGAGGATTCCCCAATTTTGACGCATGGTATGAGGACGCACCATACTATTGAGCAACTCTTGACTATGCCTCCGAAAGATACTTTTGACCACTGCTCCTTCTCGTTCGGGAGCGGATTGATCCATTCGATCTATCGCTTTGGTGAGTTCGCCTTGCACGAATCCCAGATATTGGTCGGTAGTGGGATTCGTCAGTGCCAGCACCACACTCACAGCCAATACCGCGACAACCAGACTTAAGCGCAGGAGGCTCATATCAGGCCCCTTAGAATGATTGCTGTTGAACCCCGTCGCAACAGGCCCCAGGGAAATCGAGGCACGCAAGCCCCTTTGACAAACAACTGCCGGATGATTAGCCTACGCTCGGCAAGTCTGTTGCGGCAACCACGCTGCTCACATCGTTTGTATGAGGAGGTTTACATGTTTGTCTGGAGCAAACGCCTTGTCGCAACCTTATTGGGACTCTTTGTGCTCATGCTGGGAATCTTTCTTTTCGACGCATCTCCGGACAGCACGAGCGTCCTCAAGCTTCATACCACACGCTGGATGGCCCTCAACTATCTTGGTTTGATTGTGTGGGTCTTTGTCTGGATGATCGATCAAGCTCGCATGCGAGGGAAAAATCTCTGGGTTTGGCTTATTCCCTTTGTCCTCGCGCCCCTTCCGACATTAATGCTGTTCGTCTTGTTCCTCCAGCGCCGCATACAACCGTTATAAATCGGCTGAGCCTGCTCCGGCAGCCGCATCTCGACCGGCTTCATGATGCAACTTCGCGCGGAGAGCCCACACCAGCCAGATACCGGGTAGCGCAACCAGAAACGACCAGAAGAAAAATTGTGCCCAGCCGACCATTTCGACCAACTCGGCCGACGGACGACCGGAGAAGACTCGGCCGAGCGCTTCCAGAGAAGACAGCAGTGCAAACTGGGTTGCGGTATAGCGATGGTCGCACAGCGACATGATCAGGGCGACAAACGCTACGGTGCCCATGCCACCAGTCACATTCTCGACAAGAATCGACGTCGTGAGCGCCGCGTAACTCTTGCCCATCCAGGCGAGCCACATAAATCCCAAGTTTGAGACCGCTTGCAAGATACCAAAAAACAGTAACGACCTGACCATCCCGAGCTTGGCCATTGCGATACCCCCGACCAATGCGCCAATGAGTGTGGCTCCGATCCCTAAACCCTTCACATACCCGACCTCGCTGACGGAGAAACCCATTCCTCCGATAAGAAACGCCGTTTGAAGCGACGCCGCAACGGCGTCTCCAACTTTATAGAGGACAATGAGGGCGAGGAGTCCGACCATCCCTGGACGCGCAAAGAATTCTTTCAGCGGTCCACCAATCGCTTCGGCCAGACTTGCCGGCACGGCGCTTGGCTCTGACGGTTCAGGACTGACAAAAATCGTGATAATTCCTGCCGCCATCAATGCGGCAAGCAGCAAGTAGGTGTTGTGCCATCCAATATGATCGGCCAACACGAGGGCGCCGGCGCTCGCAAGCAACAGCGCACATCGATAGCCATTTACCCACAAAGCGGCCCCGAATCCCCGTTCAGGACGTAAGAGTACATCGGTCCGATAGGCGTCGAGGACAATGTCGAGCGACGCAGAGAGGAAGGCCACCACGAGGGCCAGGATCCCGAGTATTTCCGGACGCTGACCAGGGCCAGTCAACGCCATGGCTGCCAAGCCGATCGCGACACAGAGCTGCATCACCAGCATCCATCCGCGCCGACGTCCCAGCCACGGAGGGACCACACGATCCATCAATGGGGCCCACAGGAATTTCAGGGTGTACGGGAGACCAACGAGTGTAAAAATGCCGATGGTCTTCAAGTCGAGCCCGACAACTGTCAGCCAAGCCTGGAGCGTCCCAGCTGTGAGAGCTAATGGCAACCCTGAGGCAAAACCCAAGGGCAACATGATGCCGATGCGCCGGTTCGCAAGAATTTGGAAGAACGATACTGTTTTCATCGAGCCGTTTCGGCAGACATGAGGAAGTAGCATATCATCGGAATGGAGTGGTAGCTCAGGACATTCTCGAAATCTAATCTATCGAGAGGTAAGAGCGGCAGGTCAGAGAGACAGCGGAGAAGACCTCCATGTAGCGACGCATCGAATCTCAGCAGGGTTGTCCATTAAAGGTGCAGGGCTTGTAGCGCGAAATATCAAACTCCACGTTTTCTTGGTACACCCGTTCGTTGCCGTTCACGCCATCCTGCTCCGGATCGTTATACATGGTGTGGTTCCACCAGTAGAACAAGGGGTGGGCCTCCGTCTGGTACACCGGATTCCCGTAACTGCTCCGGGCATATTCCAGGACCAACCGGCCGGTGACGTAATCGACTTTCCCAGTACCATTGAGCGAATACAACATCAAGAAGAGCCGAGCCTCGTGATCGTAGTGTTCATCAATCCTTGTCACGAGGTCAGGTTCTCGAGGAAGGACCTCCTTCGTCCACCCACCTGACACAGGAAGAAAGAGGAGAAGCGATACTATGAAGATGGACGCCCCCAACTGAGAAGGTGTCACAAGAGACTCACAATCAATAAATGGGCAGGTGGGCCGGCGAACTCTACCACGGCTTTCTACGGCCTTCAACCGAGGACAGCCAGCGGCGTGAAGATCTCGCGGGAGATCCTTGCTCCTATCGCAAGGATCTCCCTATAATGGCCAACAATCATGAAGCGTGCCTCTCTCCATACACTCGGCTGCCGACTGAACCAGGCGGAAACAGCGGTGCTCGCGGCTCGCTTGCAGCGCGATGGCTACCGCGTCGTCGAGTTCGGCGAACCGACAGACTTGCTCGTCGTCAATACCTGCTCCGTGACAGAAGATGCAGAACGGACCTGCCGATACGTCATTCGCAAGACATTGAGGCATTCCCCCGATGCCTTTGTGGCAGTCACCGGCTGTTACGCCCAGACCGGCGTTCATGAACTGCGCACCATACCCGGAATTGATCTCATCGTCGGCAATCAATTCAAATGGGACTTGCCGTCATTTCTTCCAACTCCCCAGGCTCTGAAGAAACAGCCGGACCCGGAAGTGCTCCATACTCGCACTATCGGCAAAGAGGATTTCAACCTACCGGAGTATGGAGAACCAGACTCCACCAGAGCATTGATCAAAGTCCAGGACGGTTGCAACGTGATGTGCAGCTTCTGTCTCATTCCTTTCGCCCGCGGGCATGAGCGAAGCCGCTTCCGGGATGACGTGATCCGAGAAGCCGAGATACTTGTGGCAGGAGGTTATCGGGAGATTGTGCTGACCGGCGTCAACATCGGGCAGTATCGCCAGGGCGAGACCGATCTGGTTGGGTTGATCGCACAACTGGAGGGGATTGAAGGACTCGAACGGATAAGGATTTCGTCGATTGAGCCGACGACGATCACGAATGCCCTCTTAGACCGAATGGCTTCCTCATCGAAGCTGTGTCCCTATCTCCACATCCCCCTGCAGAGCGGAGACGACACCACATTATCAGCCATGAATCGCCCGTACAATGTCGAGGAATTTACTCGTCTGATTCGCAAGGCCGTGACGGCAATTCCTCACCTCGGGCTAGGAACCGATCTGATGGTCGGGTTTCCCGGGGAAACTGAGGAAGCGTTCGAGCACACACTGGACATCGTGCGAGAACTTCCCTTCTCTTATTTCCATATCTTTACCTATTCACCACGGCCTGGCACCGCGGCCGTGAAGTTGTCCGACCAAGTGCCGATCGCAGTCGCTCGGCAACGCGCAAAGATACTCGCCGAGCTGTCTCGCCTTAAACGCCTCGCCTTTGCGGAACGGTATATCGGATCCACCGTGTCCGTCCTCTTCGAGTCAGGTGCAATAGATGGCTTTAGGTTGGGGGTCACAGCAAACTTTTTGAAAGTGGGCGTCTCCTCAAACATCGACCTCACCAATCACCTGAAAGATGTGCGCATTATAGGAGCATCGGACCGTTGGGCGCTGGGTCAGCTGACAGCCGAGCATCGGCCCATGCGAGGAGTGCCAGTTCTATGACGACCAAATCTACAACGACTCATGTGCATCTTGAAACCTTTGGCTGTCAGATGAATGAGTATGACTCAGAGCTTGTTCGCTCGCTGATGAAACAGGATGGATTTGTGTTTACCGACGAGCGAGAGCATGCCGACGTGATTCTGATGAACACCTGCGCAATTCGCGAGAATGCCCACAATAAGGTCTACAAACACTTATCTGAACTCAAGAAGCTCAAGCGGCAACGTCCCTTGATCGTGGGCGTCTTGGGATGCATGGCGCAAAACCTGAAAGAGGAATTGACGGACATTCAGCCGCTGGTCGACGTGCTTGCCGGTCCTGATACCTATCGCCAGCTGCCGATGTTGATCCGCAACGCGATGCGCTCACAAGAAGAGGGGTTGGATCAGAAGGGACTCGCGGTCGACCTTTCGGAGTATGAAACCTATCACGATGTCATACCCGACCGAAACGACGGGGTGAACGCCTGGATTGCCGTCATGCGAGGCTGCGATAACTTCTGCAGCTTCTGTGTAGTCCCCTATACTCGGGGGCGTGAGCGCTCCCGCGATCCAGAGGGAATCGTTCAGGAAGCTCGCCGCATTGCCGAGCAAGGATTCAAGCAAATCACCCTCCTTGGACAAAACGTCAACTCGTACCGATTCGGCGACTGGGATTTTGCGCGATTGATCACAGCCGTCGCGGGTGTGCCGGGTATCGACCGGGTGAGGTTCACATCCCCGCATCCCAAAGACTTTCCGCTTTCGTTGCTGGAAGCCGTCGTGTCCCACCCCAACATCTGCAAGCAAATTCATTTACCGCTGCAATCCGGCAGTGACCGCATGCTGAGCCTGATGAATCGAACCTATACCAGTAAAGAATATCGTGACTTGGTCGACCGTATCCGCACCCTGCGGTCTGACATCGTCCTCAGCACCGATATCATTTGTGGTTTCTGTGGCGAGAGCGATGCGGAATTTGCCGAAACCTACCGGCTTGTCGAGGAAATACGGTTTCACTCGGCGTTTATCTTCAAATACTCTGAGCGAAAGAACACCGTCGCCGCGCGCAAGTTTTCAGACGATGTTTCCGAGCCGGTAAAGACCGAACGGGTCACGCGACTCTTCGACCTCCAGCGGAGTATTTCCTACGAGCGCAACCGGGAATATCTCAAGACGATCGTTCCCGTCCTGGTCGAAGGGGATGCCAAACGATCCTCCGCGCAAGGCATGGGAAAATCGGATGGCAATATCACCGTCATCTGGGACAAGCGCGCGATATCCTCTCAACCGGGAGACATGCTTTCCCTTGCCATCTACGATGCGTCGTCCACGACGTTGTATGCGGAAGCTCCACCGGAGAATTGAATCGTTGGTACCCACCCTCCTTCCCCAGGAATCATTTCTGTCGGAAATACTTCAAAAACGAACAGTTCCGAACAAGATCCGTGTATGAATCTCTCGGTGCATCACGACCCTCAAGAAGTGGTGTACCGGTGCCATCCGCATGATGATCCGCGACAGAACGGAAAATTTTTCTCAACATCCATGAAGCAACTCAGCATAGTATCGAACCTTAGCTCCATATTATCATGCACTTACACTCATTACCCTTTCTGCTTATCCTTATCAAAGTTTAAATAGCCCGCTCGGTAATTGAGTCCTCCTTCTCCTGTTATTGCCCTAATACATTACGAGGCTCTTCATCCTACAAGAGGCATAATCTTTGCTTTACGATAAATCGCCTACTATGGAACCGACAATCTCACTCACTTGGAGACTGGCATGATCAAGAATCAGCAGGATAACGTGAAGGAAAAGGCGGATACCTCCATAAGCCTGGAAACCATCATTGCGATGGGACTCTTCGGATGGATTGCACTGAGTATGGCGCTGATGGGCCTGGGAATCTGGTAATCCTCCTGGCGCACCAACGGTGCGTCTCGCCCAGGATAAACACACGCACCTGTTCCGAAAGAAGGAGTGCCGCGATGAAGAGCTACCTCCCACTAACAAATATGCAGCGCCCGTTCATGCAGGGCCTTGTTGGGATCGCCGCTTGCGCCCTCGTCATCACCGGTTGCGCAGGTGGGACAAAACTCGCCCAGAATTCAATGGGCAGTGTCTACTTGGAAGATGTGAGCGATTGGTCGTATGAAGCCAGCCATCCCGCCGTGATCGATCAACTGACCATCGCAAAGATCGTGAAAGGGTTATATCGCAATGACGACATGAGCGGATCGTCGAGAATGTCCGCTGGTGGCAGCACGCCGATGAGAATTTTCAGCGATGAGGATGCAGAATTTCTCTCCCCCCTGCTCGCCCAAGGTCTATCCAAGGCGAAACCCGAACAGCTTGTTGGGTTCCGCGTATCCTCATCGGCAGGGTCAGGCGCTGAACCCACCACGGGCAGTATGTACGTGCAGAACGGATCGATTTACGTGACCATTCAAAAGGGCACCGAGCCGACGGGTTTTATGCCTGAGTCGGCTGCACGCATCGAACCGGCTCAGACCTATGTTGCCGGCGGTGCACGCGGTGTCATAACGATGATCATCGACTATCATGCACTGGCCAATGCACCAATGCCCGCCACCATGCCGATCGCAAAAGCCACGCCGATCACTCCAATTGCGCCCATACTGGTGGCGCCTGCTCCGGCGAAGATGGCGGCCGCCCCGGCAAAAGCTCCGGTAGTCTCCAGAAGCGCGGGAGAGGATGATTTTTTGAATCAAAAGCTCAGTGACGTGAAGGTAGCACAGGAGGTTCTCGCGAAGAAGGATTCCGAGATCAAAATGCTTCGCAAGGAGTCGGAATGGATGAAGCGCGAACTGCGGGACCGCAACGAGGAAATCAAAGCGCTCAGGCTGACCAAGGTATCCGCTAAACCGACACTGAAGAAAAAATCGGCACAGGCATCTCGGACACGCTAGCCTGCCTCAACCGACATTCAGCAACTCCGGCTGGAGCAAGACCACGTCACTGGACAAAGGCTGCCGGAAATTCATCCGGCAATAACAGGCATACGTCACATAGGTATCTTGTAGGCAGTACCGAGCCAACTCAATCCCTTGTCCCTTCTCCCACATCTCAGCCACCTGAGCACCACTACCCGACTTGGTTTCGACGTTCAGCGCTCGCGCCAGCACGTCAAGTTTCACCCATCCACGCGTATCCCAATTACTCCAGATCGCCATGGTGTCGTACACCGGTTCCATGCGGAACTTGGCGAGGTTGACGTCCAGGCTCGGCTTGACTTGATGGATGATCGATCGCTTCTTAATGAACGGCAGGTCGAAGCCCAGACCGTTATGAGTAATGAAGAGCGACGGGCGGTTCTGGGCCAAACGGCTCCAGAATTGTCGCAACAACTCTCGCTCATCCCCGCCATACCAAGCCACCGACCCACGCGGCTCGAGCTGGTCGGAGAATTCCAACAGACCGATACAGACAATCTGGCTATACGTAGCGTCGAAGGCAGACTTTGCATACTGTTCGTCCTCGACGTGTCGTTGAGCTTCGGCAGCCCCGGCCGTAAACAAATCGTACCCCTCGCCTGCCAGCTCAGATCCGCTGCTTGATGGAAGCTTTCCCACCAGCCGCGCCCATTCTTCCCGAGGCGCTTGAATAGTCTCTATATCTAGGACGACCTTCATAGAGTCTGCTCTATGCTCTGTTGCCGTAGGGCCTCGATGATCGGACGGTCCGCTGGAGGAAATTCAAAGTCGCCCAACTCATGTGGCCAGACCCAACGAATTTCCGCGCAGTCGATTGCTGTCGCGTGGCCGGCTTCGATTCGGCAACGGAAGAAATGCAGCTCCACAGTTTTCTCTGCATACTCGTGCCGAATGATCTGAAAGAGTATCGGCACGCCGATACGAATACCCAGCTCCTCGAACAACTCTCGCCGTAAACATGCTTCCAATGTCTCACCCGACTCGCACTTTCCACCTGGAAACTCCCAGAAG
>Ga0157380_10001164_pt1 | contig 17037 bp, 13 predicted proteins | sample S35metaG_FD_119757 | JGI IMG/M metagenome (GOLD analysis project Ga0157380, IMG submission 119757) | Switchgrass rhizosphere microbial communities from Kellogg Biological Station, Michigan, USA - S3-5 metaG | ecosystem: Host-associated > Plants > Roots > Rhizosphere > Soil | place: USA... | reverse complement strand
CGTCCCGGGGAAACAGCATCCTTGATCACTGCATTCATCGTCTGAGCCGGAGGCGTTTGGTCGAGCCGGGCTCGATGAAAGACGGCTGCGCGGGCGCCGACGATCGCGTTCTGTTTGGTCATGAGCGAGTATCCAAGACCGAGCAACAGAAGCATTGCCAGCGCCAGTAAGGGCACGATCATAATGAACTCAACAGTTATGCTGCCCCGTTGATCACTTAATCTTTTTTGAATCATTGGGCCTCAATGCGTGTTCACGAACGACCAGTCCAAGCCACCTTGCAGAAAGGGCAGGACGCTCAACAGTTCATTAATTTTTTGATCGAACAGTTTGGCTCGCATCAATTGAGCGCGCCAATCCTGCGTCCACATGTCCCAACGAGTCGGGTTGTACACATCCGCCTGCGCGTAAGTGAACTGCACCTGACCCACCGCGTTGGGCTTATTGAGAAATAGATCGCCACCGATTGGACTGCCGGTGGGAACGCGCCGCAACGCGATCCCCAGGTGCTGCAGATAAGGCCTGAGATTGGCCTTGGCGTCGTCGTCGACTTCCCGCTCGTCGGTAGTGCTGTTCTCAGGATGATCAGTCAACAGCATCGGCTTCGGCGGGTTGCCGGGCCAATCGAGCATTTGTATTCCCAGGAACTGGCCCAGGGTGTCTGCGATTCTGCCGATGAAACCAACCAGGGCGCCGGGAAGCTGCCCGAGGATTTCGTCAAAAATTTCGCCGATGAACCCCCAATCTCCTTTTAAGTGATTGATGTTCGCCCAGCGCAGCACTTGATAGAGACCAACGCTTTCGGCGGCGCGTTTCGGATCTATGGCGGCTATATAAAGCGACACCAAGCCGTTCAGCTTCCCAAAGAATTTGTATTGGCATTCTTCCAGCCGAAAGGCGGTTGCTTGCTCAGGTCCGCGCGCCACTGGAAAAGTTGGAATCGGTAAGGGGACCGAGATGCCGCCAAAGTTTGCCCCAGACTTTCCGCCCAGCACAAAACCATAAAGTGGATCGTAATTAGCACCATTCTTTTGGGCATACGTCCGCGCTTGCAAGCCGGCCCAAATGGCAAAGGCGATCTTACTAACGCTATTAAGCCCATCGAGCAATCTGAGCACTCGCCAGCCAAGACCGCCGGAGTCGTTATTAAGGTATTCGTCAATAGTGGACCATCTGGACGCCTCGTGGGCCCACCGGATCGCAGCGGCGGTTAGTTCCGCGCATTCTTCTATCAGCGGGGCGCAAAAGATACTGCATGCTGCTGCTGCGGTGCAGGTAATGAGAGCGCGAATGCCCAGATAGATCTCCATGATCCGCGCCGTATTCTTGATACAACGGACCGCGATCATCAGGGACAAGACTTCCGCCATGGCGTTGTTGTTCAGCACCATGAAGTTCATCCCGCGTGCTGAAGTAACAGCGCTTGCCACCGCGGCGGAATCAGCCGCGCCCTGCAGTTCGATCTTGCTGCTCGTTTGCTTGGCAGAGTTAAAAATGAAGGCGAGCAGCAGTACGAACGGTATGATGCTGAGAACTACCAGGACTGAGACTTGACCGGTTTCATCTCGAGCTAACGAAACCGGGGCGACCGATTCCGTCTGCACAGAATTCTCAGCGATGGGGGAATTCACTTCCTGCATGCAAGGTGGTTCGTCTTCGAAATCAAATTTCAAGTAAGGTCGCTCGCCCGCCGACTTTCGTGTCACAGTCCACTCGGCTCGCCATCCATTGGCAGTGTGTACTGCTCCACAATCGAATAGTAGTAATCAGTACCAAAGATGATCGTAAAGAACGGGTTCCCCGAATAGGCCGAGCCAAAAAGTTTTTTCGCGAATGGCACCGCCAGGTAGTAGCGATAATTAACTTTGACGGTCACCCAGTCGTGTTCACCGAATGTGCCTGACTCGGCGCCTTGCTGCGTCAGCACCTTGATGGCGGTGTTGTCCGGATGGTACGCGTACGGAGCGCGCAGCATTACCTGTCCCATCATCGATCGCGGCGCCACATCGAAAGGCGCGAGCTTAAATAACTCAGCCACGATGTTCGGGTCAGTCAGGATTGGGACGCCGCGCGTCAAGTTAGACCCGGGCAGAGGTGAAATGGCAGTTAACGGTAGCGCTGCCCCCCGCTGAATAACCTGAAACTTCTCTGACGAGTTCGGGTTGTTCAGTCGGTTGCGTGCTTCGCCGGGAAAGTCGTCCGGAATAATCACGATCGCTGAACGGGCGGCGCAGAAGGCTGCGTAGTTCACCACAAACTTGGCCTGAACAATCAGGGCTATCTGCAAAATCATCAGCAGCAGAACTGCCAGGGCGGGCAGGATCATCACGAACTCCACTGCAGCCGAGCCACTCTGCTGGTCAGTCGCAGCTACGCTGCTGCCTTTCGCTTTTGCGAGTGTTCGTGAAAGCCGCCACGCCGCTAATGCGAGAATTGTAGCCATAAGCACCAGCGGCCAGAGGGAATGCAAAAAAGATGGAGTCAGCGCCGAATAGTGTGGAAGCTTTGAGCCACTTAATTCGGGAAACTGGGTCCCTGCCGAGTCCACCGCGAACCAGTTGATCTCTCCGGTGAACGCCTTGTAGATAATGGCCAGCAGCAACGCCAACGCCGCTGCGAGTCCGGCCCATCTACTCCGCAACGCCAATCCAACTTTTCCAAATCTAGAAAGTGAAAGGTCCATTGACCATCTCGAGATACACGCTGAAGGCTGATCCAATGAAGATAGCGGGAGCGAAAGGCATCGGTGTCATTTCATGGTTCAAACGATTCCTTGAAGCTCTCGGGTTAACCGTCGATGCCAGAGTTTGCGCCACCCACTTTAGAACCGGGACCAGCCGCCCCTGCCAGGCGATCAGGACCAGGCCGGTAATTGTTGCCGCGCACAGAATGTAAAACGTCCCATAGACGAGAAACGGCAAGCCCTTGAGCGCACCCAACGCTGCCATGAGCTTCACATCGCCCGCACCCATCCCGCTAATCTTGCGAACGAACGCGAAGAACAAAAGTCCGGCGAGTAGACCCAGCACGCTCATGGCCGGAGTCGGCGGTGGAGAATAAACGCTCAGGCCAATGCCGAGTAGCACACAGGGGTAGGTCACTGCATTGTAGACCTTTCCCCAACGCGCATCCGTATAGGCGCACACCGCCGTAGCCAGAAGGAGAATCGCAGATTGCAAATGCATGCTGGTTTGACGAGTCGATCTGAAATTCTAATTACCGTATTGCGAGCGAAGCCTCTTGCCGATCTTCAAAGCACCGCGTTTAGCTAAGTCTTTGGTCGAATACTTAGCCGACATGCGAAGCCGCGCCGGTACCTGGGCCGGAATTGGAGCAGGCACTGCAACTCGAACGACAGAAAGATCTCTTTGAGCAAGGCAAGGCGGCGCGCCGCCCCGGCGCACCCGCGCAACTCATCTCAAGCCAGAGCGGGCAATCGCCAAACCGCTGAACGATTGCCCGAGCAAGCTCGCTCGAGGTCTAACCCGTCTGCCCAAACAGCTCGTTGAGCTTCTCCATGACCTTGTCCCTGATTAGGGGCCAGATCAAAACGAAGAAAACCAGCAGCACAATCGCAGCCACAAACAAGAGGATGATGGCTTCGACTGTATTCATGCCCTCGTTATCCTCGTGGAATTCTTTCAGGGCTTGTTTAGTTTTGCGAGCCAGCCGACTGAAGAGTGAAGTCTGGGTTAGCTTCAGTTCTCTGGCAGGGGCAAGTGTCAACATGTTGTTCTCCTAGGGTGATTAACTAGACAACTATTAATGACAAAATAACGCCCTTTCGAGGGCACTTACTGGGAATCTGGTTCCGCCTGATCTTAGGGAAACGGAAGCATACTTACCCAGCTGGTTAGTTGATAGAATTGGGCTATGTATTGCGCAATGATCAATATGAAGTAAGCCACGGGGATGATTACCGCGCCGAGGAGCAGTGCCCACTCCGCAGTCTCCAGTCCGCGTTCATCTTTCCACCAGTCCCGGATTTTGGTTATCGCAACGATCACTGATTCACTACAGATCGAATCGAGTCAACCCCTGGACGTCTTACCTAATTCACCACGATCGGCAGCGCATTGGAACGTCCGCCATCCATAGTAAATGCCGAAATGTAATAAGTTCCCCGATAAGGAAACTTGATTCTCGTCTCCAACTGCGTATCCGAGCGGCCTTTTACCTGCGACAGTGGAATGTAGATGTATACCCCGCCACCCGTGGGATATTGCACATAACAGTAAAGAATCTGGCTAAGACCGGTGCCGTTGAGGTAAACCAACTGCGGCGTAACTCCAGCGGCAATAAACGCCGGGGTCTTTCCGGTGAGCTTAGGCGGCGGATTCTGGACAATGATGCCGAGCGTATTGGCGGCGCCTTTTTCCGGTTCAACCGGTATCACCCAACTGCCATCGGTCTTACGATAAGCGACGGAGAGCGTATAACGGCCCGGAATCGACGGTGTGAAAGTGCCCGAATAGACGTAACTGGCGCCGGGATCGAGCGTGATATTGTTTCTGGAAGTCGAGTCGGGACAAACGCCCCCAGGGCAGGTGAGCCCTACTCGGCCACTGGTCAATACTTGACTCATGACGATTCGGGCATTACCCCGATTGGTGAGAGTGAAACTGCTACTGATGGGCTGACCGACATGATAGGGTCCAGTTTTAGGAGATAGTTGCAGACCTGTTGAAACAACCACCTTTGGACACTGGTCCGTGGTTGGTACACTCAACACCACGTCTTTGGCGCCTGTCATTGAAAAAACGGCGTTTGGCGGAATCGGGTCAGTTTTTGGCGAGATAGCGTCGAAGGCTCGTCCGGTGGATCTGCTGGTAGAGGATAGTTTCGGATCCGTAAGCGTGTTGAACAAATTCCGGCTCGTCGATGATGCAATTAAAGTGTGAACCGTCTCCAACCATCCATAGCACGTTACCGCGCCGTTGTTCAGAAATGCGTTCGCCAGCGAAAGATTAGTGCTGCCCGCTCCGAACGTGTCACACGCACTCAAGTAAACTACTGCTTTTTTGAAACGGCCGCTCGCATAGTAGTCCACGAAACTGGGATTGATAGCCCAATAGAAAGTCGTTCCATCGGCCGAAACCGGAGTTATGCGTCCTTTCCACCAGTCAGCAAAATTCCATACCTTACTTACAATCGTTGCTTCCTCTCTCGTTGCTATTTCCACCTTACCGTTACTGTCTACGCCTCCATGCGTATTGATGTACACAACATTGAATTGGTAAAGATTCTTCATTGTGCCGAGATTGACCGCACTATTCTTAACCGGTCGCACTTTCCCGGAATAACTTGGATCAAGACAAGTTCGCTCAAGCGTGCTGGCAACATCGTCTGAAGCATCGTAAGGCGAGAATTGATCGAAGAATGGAGCCAGTACGACTGGCTTAACTTTAGGATCAGTCTGTTGAGCGCAGGAGCATGACACCGCCTTTTGAGAGGCGACGATTTCGGGTAGGCTCAGGTCAGCAGCAGGAGACAGGAAGGCGCTATTGGCTCCTCCCATCGTCCCTGGTGGGCCCGCCAAAATATCGGCTTCGAGCCCGTTCGTATATCGAATCCAGATCGTGTGGCCGTCCGAAGAGACACCACTTGCAGCCACGTTGGGTCGTGATCGCAACTCGGAAGTTACTGCTACGCGAGCAGCGTCGTCCCCCACCTTTTGGCGCATCGTCGCGAACCGGCGGCCAGCTGTTTGTTCAGTCTCCATCGTCTGACGCAACTCTTCCGACGAGGGACGGCGCGTGACCGTAAGCGTCATAGCCGAAGAGGTCAAGCGTCTTAAGCCCCCGCGGTACGCAGCCGAGACTATCAAGCGAATGTCTCCCAATTTTCTTTCAGAGAAAGAAACTCTCGCCGCAAAGACACCGTCGCTCGCGTGTTCATCGCCGTGCGTACCGTCGTCGTATAACTTTCCCACCACAAAGCGGCGGCCGTTATCCTCAAGACGAACCAGCACGACGCTGTTTTCGATGAGCGGTAGGTCACTGCTAATGGCTGCCGTTACCAGAACCTGAGCAGGGGCGTTCAAGAAGATAACGTCCGGCACGATCTGTAGCGGGACAATCGAGTTGTCGGCCTTGGCAGTGGCAAAGGTTGTGAGAATTAGAAGGACGAAAGAAACCGTCCCCAGCGAAAGTCTTTGCGTGGTTACGCATTTGATCATGTCGGGTACCAGGGCGCAGTTGTCTAGTCGCGAAGTAATCCTGCGCCACGCAGATCCTTCGTCAGTGAGTCGAGGATGGGTCCGGAATTCGTGTATGGTCCGGCGCCATAAGCACCGAGCCCGTAAAAGACAGTCGCAAACGCCGCCTCGCCCCTTGTGCGGCCATATTTCCCGGAAAGCGTAATCAGAATTCGATCGAGAGTAATGGTGCGGACATGCGCACCGCGCTTTCCGAGTGACACAGTCCTGGGAGCATCGTAAAGAAGCTCGACACTTATGGTGTTCCGCTTGATGTTGTCAATATCTTCAGGCTTTACAATCAGACTTAGTTGCTGCCCCAGATCCGCCGAGGTGAGAACGTCTTCGGCCCCAGTTTGAAGCGCTTGGAATTCAGCCGAGCTCTCTTTTATCTCCGTGGTTTGTCCGTTCGTGCGAAACAGAATCCGGACACCTATTGCTGGCATACTCATTGTGAGATCGTCCAAAGCAAAAGAGCTTCCTCCTGGCGCACCAGTGATGAGGACACTCGCGATGCCCTTCTCATGAGTAATCGCGACTAATTCATTGTGAGTAGCGCCTGCTTCGCTGGAGGCGCCGAAATTGTTGTTGAACTTTGAGCTGGCGGCCGCGACCTGAAGATTATTCTGGTCGAACCCAACCATCGTCACCTTGTTCGAATAGGTGAAGAAACCGGAAACTGAACCAACTGGCATAGCGAAAGTAATCAACATTGGACCGCCGTCGTCGAAAATGACGTTGTCGCCTGAATGCGGAGGTGACTCAATTTCATTTAGCGATAATCGAGCGCTGATTGCAGTGGCTCTCGCAAACACCAAATTAGGGTATTGCGTAGTTACCGAGATTGAATCGTTAAGATCCTCAAAATCGATTACGGGACCCGATGTGCCCACATTCCCAGGCGTGTTCTTTTCAAGGCTAAATGGCTTGGCAGCTTTAGCTCCAGCCTTCTCGACTGTTTGCTGCCCACCAGCCGGTGATTTGATAAGTTGGTGAGACACCAGGCGTGCGCTCCACACTACACCCGGCAAAAGCAGCAGCGTGCCCGATAAAAAGAAATACTTGCTCTTGAAAGCACGCATCATGCGCATGAAACAATTCTCCTGCCTGAGGAAAACAGAAAGCAGAAAGATGAATCGATTAACCCAGACGACTCAGCCGCAGGTGACTTCGAGGACGCCCAACCAGCCGGAACAGGCTCCGCTTAATGGGCGGATAGCAAAAAGCTTACGCGGCGAGGGCGGAATTTGTATCAACAGTCTTAACATTTGTCAATATTGTGTTTAGACGGGGACCAGGGTTGTAAGACCCAGACAAATTGCCGGCGACCACTCGACATGAGAAATCCACCCCTATATGCAAGAAACCGCCGGGGTATTTCTTGGGATGGCCCACAAAATTAGTTCGGTGGTTAACCGGGTCGCCAATAAGTCTACTGACGGGTGTTAGCGCACTTGAATAGTTAACTCGTTTGAGTACGTCAGCAGAGTATGGGCTCTAATGTAATATGTCCCACGCATGCGGAATTCAGTATTCAGTTCGATGCGGTTTGAGGAACTGTTGAGAACTTGCTGCAACGGAACGTAGATGTTGGTTACCTGCCCGTTTGGCAACACGACTCGACAGTAGAGAGTGCGGCCGAGTCCTGTCCCTGAGAGTATGACAGTCTGCCTCTTGGAACTTGCGGATAACTGCGCGGGATTCGCAGAGTTCAACGTTGGTCCCGGCTCGACGATGATTATGATGTGATTTTTGGTGCCGTTTTCTGAATTGACCGGCCACTGCCATTTGCCATCCTGGTTTTCATAAACAACGTCGAAATTATAGGTACCGGGACGTTGCGGAGTGAAGCTTCCGGCATAGCTGAATGTTTGATTAGGCTCCAGAGTAATGTTGCGGGGCATCGGTTGAAAGTCAGGACACTGGTTGTTTGGACACGTGTCGCCCAAGCGCCCGGCAAGGAGAAGTTGTTTCATCGAGATCTTGCTGTTGCCACGATTCGTCACTGTAAATGTCCCATCAATCTTCCCCATACCAAAGGCGCCGCTCGGAGCGACGGCATTTCCCTGCGAGATACGAAGACTGGTCGAGACCACGACTCGGGGCTGAGGACTGGAATTCTGGAGATACGGCATCGGATCGACCCATGACTGAGGAAAACACCGGTCGTTATATTTTCCATCAAAGCAACTCGTCGCTCCCTGAGCGCAAGCTGGCAATGCACCCCGGTGATTTTCGGATACCTTAGGATCATAAGGACCCATCCACAGGCCGAAATGAAGATGGGCGTCCGAAATGGCGGCAACCGTTGCAATCGGTTTTCCTCGGTCAACATGAGCACCAGGCTTAAGTGTGGTATCCACATGCATGTACAGAGTGAGGTACTTGGAGTTCCCATTTGAGTGCTCGACGAGGATCGCGGATGCCCAACCGTCGCCAGCCGAATAGACATCCTTGACAGTGCCCGTTTCTGCGGCGACAACTTCCGTTTTCGGATCCGCCCGGAGATCAGCGCCGGTATGTTTTTTCCACGGGCCATTGACCGGACATCTTCTGCATTTCGAACAATTCCAATCCACATCAAACGGAAAGCCCCCCACTTTGCATATGCCAATAGGACACTGAAGGGTCGGAATCGCCGCAGCTGTCCAACTTCCATGTGCCGAGTGATTCGCAGACTGGAAGACGGCAGAGGCATAGAATGGCTCTACTTTTGATTCGGTACTCAGCGGTATAAGGAAGCTGCAAGAGATCGCAAGAATTGCGGCGATTAGTGACGATGAGGATCTACTAATTCTAAATAGTGTTCGCATCACAAGACTCTCCACCGGACGGGTAAGGTAAAACAGTAGAAAGAAGAAGCGAGAAAGAGACGCCTGTCGCGGTGAAATCGAGGACGCCCAATTGCGGAAACGCTTCGCCTAATGGACGGTTGGTAAAAACCCTACGCGACAAGGGCGGTATTAGTATCAACAGTCAAAAGTCTTGTCAATGTAAAAGCCATAAGAAAAAGCGCGCTCTCGAGAAGATCCACTCACGAAGGATCTTTGAAGTTGCTGCTGCAGATTCATAACAGATTGCTGGCCCACATGACATTCGTCCAATCACTACGGACCCAGACAGTTTTGCGATGAATCTGTGGCAGTAAACTAACGGCAGACTATTACCCGATCGACTCTTTGAAGTCATTGCGCTTCTACGCGACGTTTGCTTAAATACCGCCTCGCGCACGCTGAGAGATCAAGTGCTCCTCGCGAACGGTTAACACCGCGTACCGACCTTTACAAATTTCCAACTGCGTTCAAGTCTTCCGTTTCTTCGCCGGCGAGACGCAGAGCGCTCAGGAGGCTTCCAGTGGATAGAGATGCTGTCTTCGGGGTTACGTTGAGAAAATTTCTTTTGCCGGTGGCGCCGTTTCTCGATGATCCTTCCATCTCGGAAATCATGATCAATGGACCAAAAGAGGTCTACATTGAACAAGGAGGAAAGATTGCGAAGACCGACATCACCTTCGATGACGAAGAGCTCTTGCACGCGGCAGCTCGCAACATAGCGCAGTACACCAACAAGCGTGTTGACGAGTTGACCGCGCGCTTCGACTCACGTCTGCCGGACGGCTCGCGCGTGCACGTAGTGATGCCTCGCTGCTCACGCAAAGGCCTGTGCATAGCAATAAGAAAATTCTCCAAAACCAGCTTCACTCTTGAAGGCCTGGTCGAACGCGGCAGTCTCACGCCCCAGGCCGAGGAATACATCACTCTTGTGGTTGATCTGGAAAAGAATTTGATCGTGTCGGGAGGCACCGGCACCGGCAAGACTTCTTTCCTCAACGCTGTCTCCGGCAAGATTCCCAGCACTGAAAGAATCCTCGTCATCGAAGATTCTTCCGAGCTCCAGTTGCAGCAACCTCATGTGCTTCCTTTCGAGACGGCAGCTTCCGATCGCCATGGACACGGCGCAGTCACTATTCGAGACTTATTTCATTCCGCTCTGCGCATGCGTCCCGATCGCATAATCATCGGTGAATGCCGCGGCGGGGAAGCGCTCGATTTGATTCAGGCCATGACTTCCGGTCACGGCGGATCGATGTCCACTTTGCATGCGAATACGGCGACCGATGCGCTGCACCGGCTGGAAACAATGGCGTTAATGTCGGGAGTGGAAATGCCGTTGACGGCCTTAAGAGCGCAAGTAGCATCGGCCGTGGATTTGATTGTGCAGCTCAATCGCATGAGCGATGGCCGTCGCATGGTCACTGAGATTAGTGAGGTCGGAACGCTGACGACAGATTGGCACTACCAGGTGACCCCGATGTTCGAGCTCGATGATCGACGCAATCTGAAAAAGCCCAAGCTCGAGTTGGTGTGGACTGGAAATAAATCGTCGTTTGCAAAATCTCTAAGAGAGAAGGGATTGAGAGATCGAGCCAAACTCACAGCACCACTCTTTGCGGGCGCGAAATGACAAAGGTGACGATGCTTCCGCTCGCCCAAAGATTAGATTCCTATTCAGCCTGGCGCGAGAAATAAACGCCAATTCCTATCAGAATGATTACGAGTGCGACGCCCAGCGCCAAGAGCCACGGTGGAATTGATCGAGGCACTGGAACCACATCGCCATCGTAGCCGTCCTCAACGGAATCCAGTTTCCCATAGTCATCTGTCGGTTCCGGCGCTACCTCCTCAGGAATGAAGGAGCTAACCGAAGTGTCTTCGACTGGCTCGATATGAGGTTGGGCAGGCGGCGTGGGTCGAGGCGCTTTTTGCAAGAGAGAGTCAACAGACTCTTTCTTGAGCACTATCGTCTGTTCCAACTCACTGCTGGCGCGCTTTGCGGGCAGCACGATCGTTTGCTCGAGATCTCTGGTTACCTTTTCCGGAGGCGTCTGCTTTGCGACTCGGGGATGGACCAACGTAGCGAATCCATCGAACGTTGACGACTCGACGTCTGCAGCTGGTTCCGGAACACTCTCTTTCGGTGTAGTAACTGCGGGCTTGCGAGCGCGAGTTGAACGAGTAGTGCTCGAGGCGGCGGTTGTTTTTGGTCGGGTGGAAGTTGTTCGACGTTTGCTTACTACTGGTGCGGCTGTCTCAACAGCTGCCTTAATAGCCGACGCGAACTCAAGCATCGTGGCCGGGCGCTGCTCGGGCTCTTTGCTTAACGCGCGCAGCACCACTCCTTCAAGCTCCTTAGAAATTGGACCAGCAGGCCCAACCAGAGGCGGGGGCGTATTCATTAGGTGCTGCTTCATGATCGCGGAGTTTGAGCCTTTGAAGGGCAATGCTCCGGTCAACATCTGGTAGAGGATGACGGCGAGACTATAGATATCCGACGCCGGCTGTGGCTCTTCATCGTCAGACCACTCCTCCGGCGCCAGATAGTGAGCTGAGCGCAACATGCCGCCGCGCTTGCTTACACCCGCACTCTTGAGCCTGCCTGCCTTGATCCCCGCCATACCGAAATCAAGAATCCTGACGCCTTCAGCAACGGGTAGATCGGTTTTCACCAGAATGTTACGCGGTTTCAGATCGCCGTGAACAACGCCTGATTCATGAGCAGAGCCCAAACCGGCGGCGATTGCGGAAACATATTCGCCGGCCTCTGCGGGGGACAGGGCGCCTTGCTTCGCAAGTATTTCCTTCAATGAGGAACCGGAAACAAATTCCATCACGATGAAGGGGATTACTTCATTCACCACTCCCACTTCCATGATGGCAACGATATTGGGATGGCGTAACGCGGCAGCCGCTCTGGCTTCGGTGAGGAAACTATTACGGACGAGGCTATCGTTTCCTATCAGGTCGGGCAGAATGATCTTTACCGCAACTGTGTTGTTGTTCTGCTGGTCGTGGGCGCTGTAAACGACGCTGACGCTTCCCTCTCCTATGCGGTGTTGCAATAGATAGCGGCCGGCGAGGAGGTTTTCAATCGGCAAGCTCTGTTTGGTGGGCTGATTGTCGTTCGGACACTGCTCAACTTCGTCTGGAAAGCATTGGCGACACGCGGGGCATTCTCTCATGGCTTAATGAGACGTTTTGGATCGACCTTTAGAGATCGCCTGGTAATCTCTGGTGATGTAGAAGAAGTCCGAGAAGTCGTTGCGAGCGTCACTCTGGTTAGAGCCCGGATGACTTTCTTGATGGCAGTAGTTTTAACTGACTGACCGAGTATTTATACAGCGGACTATTTTTGTCGTCGTCAATGAAGAGTAACCCACGCAGTTCGGTCTCCAGAGCATTGCGATCACCTACGGCTTTGGCCCAGGTAACAGCTTGCAGCCTTTCTTGCACTTCTTTCTTACGCTCACTGACTTCGAGCTGGTTCTTCTTTCTGCCTTCGAGGTACTGGGTATATTGTTTCACGAGGCGTTCGTTCGCGGCTCCTTCGGCGTTGCTCGGAGATGACGGTCTGAACAGAAGCGCTACAATCAACAACAACACGGCGCCGCCAGCCACAAACAGAATCCAGGGCTGCACGGTACGCTGGCTTCCAGCATTGGCAGGCTCGGCCTTAACCTCATGACCGCCAAGATTGAAGCCACGATGTACTAATGGATTCGCTTCCGCCGAATCTTGTTGGGATGGTGCATCGGTGGGTCCAACCAGATTTCCAAACTTGAGCCGGCGACCTCTGCTGCCGCCTGACTCCGCATCGGATCGCGGTGCTCCCAGCCGCCGCGACGCTTCGCGTTCGCGAGGCCGCATGGTCTGTTGCGGATCCTCACTGGAATCTTTGTAACTTGCCATTGCAGTGGAATTTTCAACCAAGAGTAGGAACGAACGCGCGTAAGCATAGCTTGTTTCTTGTCAATTGGCGAGATGAAATAATGCGGCAAAGATTCTGTCTGCGAAAAGAGTAACGTTGCGCTCTTGACCTGACCTATACAGGCTAGGGGCGAACATTCCGCCGCCCCCAGGGTGAACCTCGATTAATTGACAACCTCTCACAAGCGGCGTAAGTTATGCGCAGGAGTTAACCTCATAATGTTTTGTTCCTTGCGACTCACCATTGTCGAGCGCCTCGCGTCGATGATTCTCGAATCGCTGACGTGATTGGTTTGGATGATGAGGGAAGTGTCGAAGCTTCCGTTGTTAGATGAACCCATCCACAAAGGGATCTCTTAATGGACTAAGCCAAACCTCATCTGGCGCTTGGGAAGATCTCGTCCCCCGTAACCCCGCCAGATAGACTGCTGTCTCACGAACGCAAACCATCCATTGGCTGGACCCGAAGAGATTAAGAAAGAGAATTAGTCATGATTCCGCAGCGTGCGCTACTGCTTGATGTTGGTGCGGAAACGGGATTGTGCACCGCGTTACACACCATTCTTAATCCTCATTTTCAAGTGGATATTGTAAAGGAGCGTACGCTTGACCTCGAGTTCGAATCGCTGATCGACGGCCGCAGTTGTGGCGATCTGATCCGGCAATTCGATCCGTTCGTGATTTTCCTGATCCTCTCGTCCGAATTAAGAGACAACAGCCGGATCCTGGAATCAATCAGTAAAGAGGCATTGCCGGTCCCTATCATTGCAGTCATTGATCGGTGCGAGCCGCAACGGGTCCTCGAACTGCTCAGAGCGGGAGCCGCAGACTTTATTACGCCTCCGCTCAACGCTTCGAATGTTCTGCCACGAAGCTGGAAATTTATGCGGCCGCCTGCTGACAATCTTAAGCAGGTAGAAGTATTACGACGCGCTCCCGGATTACAACAGTTAGTTGGCGAAAGTCCCGACTTTCTCGAGAAGCTCGCGAAGATTCCCCTCATCGCAAACTGTGACGCGAATGTCTTGATTGAAGGAGAGACCGGCACCGGAAAAGAGGTTTACGCCCGCGCTATTCATTACTTTAGCCGTCGGGCCGGCAAGCCGTTCACCCCGGTCAACTGTGGCGCTATTCCGGTCGAGCTGGTGGAAAACGAGTTGTTCGGTCACGAGCGTGGCGCCTTCACCAGCGCACAGTCACTGCAAACCGGATTAATAGAGGAAGCAAATGGCGGGACGCTGCTTTTGGACGAAATTGATTGCCTGCCCATGTTGGCCCAGGTAAAGCTGCTGCGGTTCCTGCAGGAAAAGGAGTATCGGCCGTTGGGTTCCACGAAGTCCAGGCGCGCTGATGTGCGCATCATCGCTGCCAGTAATCTGAATCTTGCGCAAGCTGCAGACGAGGGGAAGATTCGTAAAGACCTGTTTTATCGATTGAATATCATCTCTATTACGCTGCCTCCACTGCGCGAGCGTCGCGAGGACATTCCGCTGCTGTCTCGATACTTCCTGGCAAAGTATGCGATGGAATTCAATAAAGAGGTCACCTCACTCTCGCAGGACGCGATGCACTTATTGATGAACTACAATTGGCCAGGCAATGTGCGTGAGTTGGAGCATACTATCGAGCGCGCCACGGTCATGTCCGAGCGATCGGGGCTCCAGGCCGAAGATCTTTTGTTACCGGCTTCACCAGGTGCAGATCAGTGCGGTTCTCTCCGGGAAGCAAAAGCGAAAGAGATCGCGAGGTTCGAAAAGAACTACATCCAAAAGTTGCTCTGCATTTGCGAGGGAAATATCACGCGCGCGGCGCAGGTAGCGCGGAAGAACAGACGTGCTTTCTGGCAACTAATACAAAAGCACCACATCGATGTGGTCAAATTCAAATCAACTTTGTCTTAATCAACCTGACAAATCGCTCGATCCCACCCGGACAAATTTGTCCTGCCATGATCTCCCGGAAATAAAGGCTCAAGTGGTCCTCCCGCCGTTGAAGCTGGACAATTAAGTCCGGCTTTGACTCCTTGTAACCAGTCTTCTCGGGGTTTTTTGTTGGCGCGACAATTGCTCACGAACCCCTTGCAAGCATGTATGAATGGCGACGATCGCGGATTGCGCGGGCGGTCCTTAACTATCTGCGCAGGAATCCCGAAGCTCAGGACACCATCGAAGGAATTGCCGAATGGTGGTTGGCAGACCAATTCCTTCGAATGCATCCGTCAACACTCAAGGGTGCTCTCAATGAACTGGTAGCAAGAGGATTCATCCTCCAACACAAAGGGAAGGACTCACAAATCCACTACCGTGTAAACCGTCCCAAGTTTCGCTAACGCCTGAATGCTCGAATCGAAACAATTGCCGCCTGGGACTTTGGCCGTCAACTCGAAAGGCAGCCGTCGATAAAACCTAATGTGCGCCTTCTTAGCCAGTGCACTTTTGCCGCTTCGCCGGACTCTTTTGGGCGAACGTGTTGGACCACCGGCAGCTCTACCACCAAAGCGCGTTTTCCCGCTGGCCCTGGTAGCGGCGGCTTCGATTCCGGAACCGATGATGAGTAGCGAACCCTCTCCGCTGAGCAAAACTCTCGAGGCGATGCTGAAGGTACTGAAGCGCTATGTGTTGCCACCCTTTTTGCAGCCACCCTTGCCTCCTCCTCTGCCGCCGCCGAGTGTCTTACTTAACAGCGTAGTCGAGCGCACGGTTGGTTTGGGCAGTCGTGTCGGCACCGACTTGCGTGGGCCATTCAGTGTGGCTGCGCTCAAGGGTCTTCGCGCTGAAGCGGTCGTCCGCTATGAAGTTTGGGATCACACGCCGGCCGAGGTTACAAAAGACGTCGAAGCCTTGATCAGCAATCTGTTGGGTGACCGCGATCGGTTAAGGGCAGAGGGTTTTCTACTCATAGCCCTGAAAAGCACTGCTCCCAGCGAAAACATATTCGCTGAAGAGGCTTGGCGACAGACCGTCGAATTCTCTGTGTTGTTCGAATTCCCATACGTCGATAGTGATGGGGCTGACAGTCTAATTGCTCGAATCCCAATCGACCTCGTAGGCGAAGTCAATGAGTCGACTCTCGTTGTTGATGAGATGGCTCGTTGGGATAACGAATTAGCGCCAGATTTGCTGTTGCGCGGCCGGCTGACCATCGATGCGTTGTCGGCGCTGGCTTTCGTTCCCGGAGCCTCGCCGGGCGGAAAGGTCACTATAACCCGAACCTTCGATGGCGCTGCTGGGCCACCCACTGGCCATGCAACGCTGGCTTCGTTTGTAGCCAATGTTGGAGGCAATACGCCCGCGGAGCGTCACGCTCAGGTCGCCTTTCCTTCGTTAGCCAAATTCCTGGCCGCGATTGCGAGTTTCAAGATAACCGATGAGGCCTTAGTCGGGATGAAAGCCGATGGAGTGCCTCCCAATATTTTGACGGCCTTAGCTTTGGATGGAACCAAGGACAAGGAAGTGGGCGGCGAAGATGAGTTTGTAGCGTTTCTCGAAACCAGGATTGGGGCACCGGATACGGCGGCTTTCAAGACACTAATCCTGAAAAACGCCGGCACCTCAAAGCCCGTGACCATGGGCGATTGGGATAAAGACGACATTCCGGATGTCTACCGGTCGTTGCAGTTTCGCGTTATCCCGGCAATCCAATTAACGGATGTCAGCGAACGCCTGGAAGTGACTTATCAGGATCCCAAGTTCAACGAAGTCGCGATCCTCTATCTGCGTGCAGCACGAGGACTAACAACTTAGCACTGATTGGAAGATGTGCTGCCGACTCAATGTGCCAGCGGCGGCTGAATCCCTGGCAGGCACAACAAAGGAGATGAGACATGGCTGAATTGATTTTACCGGGCGTATACATCGATGTACGCGCCGAGGCGCTGATCGTGGGTGGTCCGATCAGCGTGGGCAACATCGGAATCGTCGGTACCGCGGCCGACGGCACTGTAGACAAAGTGGAAGTTCTCGGCAGTTATGCGGATGCCGTGGATAAGTTTGGGCCCTACGATGCTTTCGGAGGTACCAATCCCTTAACCCTCGTGCGAGCGCTGCAAATCGCGTACGACAATGGCGCGTCGACAGT
>Ga0157380_10001162_pt1 | contig 17050 bp, 14 predicted proteins | sample S35metaG_FD_119757 | JGI IMG/M metagenome (GOLD analysis project Ga0157380, IMG submission 119757) | Switchgrass rhizosphere microbial communities from Kellogg Biological Station, Michigan, USA - S3-5 metaG | ecosystem: Host-associated > Plants > Roots > Rhizosphere > Soil | place: USA... | reverse complement strand
GCTGGAGATTGGCGTGGTTTACGATCCCATGCGCGATGAGATGTTTGCTGCCGAACGCGGACAAGGAGCAACACTCAACGAGCGAAGGATCCGCGTCTCCAGCGTGGAGCAACTCAATAGCGCGATGATGTGTACCGGGTTTCCCTACAACGTACGAACGCGTCCGGACTTCGCGCGCGACTTCACGAACTTCACACTCCACGCCCAGGCTGTTCGACGCGATGGCTCGGCGGCATTGGATCTTGCTTATATTGCTTGCGGAAGATTCGACGGCTTTTGGGAAGATGGACTAAACCCGTGGGATGTTGCAGCGGGTGCGATTCTGATTAGTGAAGCGGGCGGAAGAATCACTAATTACGAGAACGAACCACTGGATATCTATACAAAGAAAGTCGTCGCAAGTAACGGCCTTGTTCATGAGGCGATGCTTCGTTTACTACGGCGCTAGGAACGAAAAGAAGAAAAGGGGGAAAAGGGAAAGAGGGGAAAAGGGGAAGAGGAAAATGATTTACCCTCTTCGCCTTTTCCCCTCTTTCCCTTTTTTCCTTTCAAAGCGCCGACTCGATCACCTTCGCGAGCTTCTCACTCTCACGCCTTGCGTAAGCGCGAGTCTCATCGTCAGGACCAGGCTCAGCGCGATACAGTGGATGATAAGTAACTACAACTTTCCCAGTGTGAGGAAACTTCCATCCTCTGGGCCAAACTCGATTCCCACCTTTGATAGTCACCGGCAGAATAGGCACCTTGGCCTCCAATGCCAGACGCACTGCTCCAGCTTTGAATCTCTCGAGTGAACCCGCCGATGTGCTCCGTCCACCTTCCGGAAAGATCACAACCGCCCCGCCCTCTCGTAACCACTGCAACGATCGCCGAATCGCGGCGGGATCACTGCCCTCCAATGCGAGTGGCCAGGCGCCAAACAACCTAAGGCCCCTTCCCACTACAGGCCATTTGAAAGCGGCGCTCCAAGCGAGATACCGAATCGGACGTTTGATTGGAAGGGAAAGCCAGAAAGGATCGAGGTAGGTTTGGTGATTCGACGCAATGATCAAGCCGCCGTTCTTCGGAACGTTCTCCAAACCGGAGAACTCAATTTTCCAAAAAACACGGCTGACACCGCCAACGATGGGCCGTATAACTTCCAGGACCCACTGCGGGAACATCGTCCGGCCGCTATTAGGCTGCGACAAGTTGCTTCTGGCGGGAGATGTACCGTTGTTACTCAAGGCCTTTTTCGTCGAGACGTTTTAGTTGACGCTGGAGAGGATCTGAATTTCATCCCACCAATCAGGAACGTCACGTTCCGTTAAAGCGTCGTCGTTCCAACGTTCGCAGAAGCCGCACTTAAATCCGCGATACTCGAAAGCTTCGGCCTTCGTTAGACCAAGAGAAACGCGCTGGTTGCAATCGGCAAAGTTACAGCGGCGAGCTATCTCAAACAGCAGAACTTCTCTTTCAATCTGGATCGATCGACTTTGTGGCATGGCGGTATTTTACAACGGCCACTCTTTGTCGATGAATTCGACGTGGATACGACGGATTCCATCGGCGCCAGTGCTTCGCGCCCGCACTGCTGCATGGACTGAAAGGTTGTACTGTTGACTTGTGAGGCGAACGAAGCGTCCGACGGGAATCTGCAGCGTAGTAAACAGCGTTGCCCCTCCGCGACTAATGTTTTCCGTTACGCTCTGTTCGCTTTCGGTAAGCTCTCCTTTTTCGTTCACAGCTTCAAGGAGCATATCAACGGCAATGTTGTGACGCGTATGGATACGTTGATCCGACGAGGGAGCCGGTTGAACAATGTCTTCAACTCCCGGCATTGATCGGTTATCAGGTGTCGCGAGTTCGTAACGCTTCCACGGTTCGAGTTCATAACTCTTCGGGGGATGTTTTCCGATGAATGCCGCGCCGACTTCAAACACCGTCTGGTTGTCTCCCGCGCTGATTACGCCCACGTGTCTTACTATCGCCCAAACTCTGTATTGATCTTCCGCGTGATCGAAGGCGCGCAACTGACGCGGCATCGGTATTGTCATGTGCACAAGACGTCCTTTTTCCGTCGGGCGCTTCAGCGTAAAGCCTGCACCAAAAGGCGTCACATCCGTCAGTCGTGTTACTTCCATCCACTCAAAGTCCGGCGTTTCTTTGCAACGAACGCGCACTGGGAGTTTTAATTCAAGACGCTCGCGAATCCGCTTCCAATCTCGTGTTTGACTCATGGGAGTTGAGTCTCCGAAAGCTAGTTTTGGCTCGCCGGCCGCATCGCCGAGGTGCTTCTGAGATTAACTTTAGAAATGCCCCTGAAGCTATTGATTTTAATAGAGTTTCCACTTCGCGAAGGGTTGCAAAAAAAGCCCGAAAAGGGCTAAAATCTTCGCGTACTTGAATGCTAAATGCGCATCCGTCTTCCCCACCTAAGGAACGATCAATCAATTCAAGTCGAACCGCCTCTAGAAGCAGTTTCTTCTGGGCGAAGTTTGTGAAGCTGGATGCGACTGAGGTCAACGACATGCCGCTTAAAACGGGCGGATTGTACTTGAAAGGCTGCTAGATGGAAACCACTTCGGAGCGCAACCATATAAACATAGAAGACGAGATGCGCCGGTCGTATCTCGACTACGCAATGTCAGTGATCATCGGGCGCGCATTACCTGACATTCGCGACGGTCTGAAGCCTGTGCACCGTCGTGTGCTGTGGGCAATGCATGAACTGGGAAACACTTACAACAAGCCGTACAAGAAAAGCGCTCGCATCGTCGGCGACGTCATCGGTAAGTATCACCCGCACGGCGACATCCCGGTCTACGACACGATAGTTCGACTCGCGCAGGATTTCTCCATGCGGTATCCACTGATCGACGGTCAGGGAAACTTCGGATCGGTCGATGGCGACGCGGCTGCGGCCATGCGGTACACGGAAATTCGTATGGCGCGTTTGGCGACCGAAGTGCTCGCCGACATCGAGAAAGAGACGGTCGATTTTCAACCAAACTATGACGAATCGTTGAGCGAACCGACTGTACTTCCGGCACGTGTGCCGAATCTTTTGATCAATGGTTCAGACGGAATCGCCGTGGGAATGGCGACAAAGATTCCGCCGCATAATCTGAACGAGATCATCGATGCGACGATCGCATTAATTCGGGAGCCCGATCTAACAGCTGAAGCCCTCACGAACATTGTCACTGGACCCGACTTTCCTACCGGTGGGTTCATTTATGGACGCGACGAAATCCGCAAGTCGTACACCGAGGGTCGCGGCGTGTTGCAATTGCGTGCTCGCGCAGGTATTGACCGCATCGGTCGCGGTGCCCAGGAGCGCGACGCCATCGTCATCACCGAAATACCATTTCAAGTCAACAAAGCCCGTCTCATCGAGCGCATCGCAGAACTGATTAATGAAAAGAAGATCGAGGGCATTTCAGATCTTCGTGATGAATCAGATCGGACAGGAATGCGCATTGTCGTAGAACTGAAACGTGACGCAGTTCCCCAGGTGGTGCTGAACAAGTTGTACAAGTTGACGCCGATGCAGTCGTCGTTTGGTGTTATCAATCTCGCGATTGTTAACGGCCAACCGCGCGTTCTAACACTGAAGGCGATGTTGGAGTGCTTTATAGAGTTTCGCCGCGAAGTGGTTAAGCGACGCACTGAATATGAGCTCCGCAAAGCCAAAGCTCGAGCCCACATTCTCGAAGGTCTCACAAAAGCAATTGATGCTCTCGACTTTATCGTCACTTTGATTCGCAATTCACGTTCGGTTGATGAAGCGCGGCATTGGCTCACTGGTCAGCAAATGAGCTCCATGAGTGAGGTCAAGACCTGGAAGGGCGTGCCTTCTGACATCCAACTGAAGACCTACATCGGCAAACTACAAAAAGCGATGGAACGGCTTGCGTTTTCAGAGATTCAGGCACAGGCGATTCTCGATTTGCAGTTACGCCGTCTGTCGGCCCTGGAACGACAGAAGATCACTGACGAGTACGAGGGCATTATCAAACTCATCGCCGAACTGGAAGAGATTCTTGCGAATGAGAGATCTTTGCGCCGGGTGATCACCAAAGAGCTCGAAGAGGTTAAGAAAGAGTTTGGTGACGCGCGCAGAACGGAGATCGTCGATGAAGGCGTGGAACTTTCAATCGAAGACCTGATCGCTGATGAGGACGTGGCCATCACTGTTACTAACAGTGGTTACATCAAACGAACGCCCGTCACCACTTATTCGCGGCAGGGACGCGGCGGAAAGGGTCGGTTTGGTGCAGCTGCAAAGAATGGCGACTTTGTCGAGCATCTCTTTATCGCGTCGACGCACGCCTACCTGATGATTTTTACTGACGACGGAATGGTCTACAAACTGAAGGTGCACGAAGTGCCGGATGCGGCAGCTTCCGCTCGCGGCAAGGCGGTTGTAAACCTGATCAGCATTCCGTCCGATCGGAAGCTCGCGGGGGTTGTGCCGGTAAGAGATTTTGCTGAAGGTAGGTACGTCGTGATGGTCACGCGCAAAGGTGTGATCAAGAAGACTTCGCTCGCCGACTTTCAGAACATCCGAACGAATGGAATCATCGCCATCAACATCGATGAAGGTGATCAGCTTCTTGACGTAATTTTAACTGATGGGACGAAGCGAATATTTATCGCGACTCACAATGGACTAGCGATTCGGTTCGACGAAAAGAATGTGCGGCCGATGGGTCGTGCAACACGCGGCGTTAGGGGAATCGATCTTCGCCCGGATGATTACGTGGTTTCGGTGTGCGCTGTTTCTGCAGAAGACACTGAGCGAATGCTCTCCGTCTCCGAACAGGGCTACGGAAAGCAGACGCCGATCACAACCTACCGGCTGCAATCCCGCGGTGGTAAAGGCGTAATCAACATGAAGACAACTGACAAGACTGGCAAAGTTGTCGCCGTGTTTCCGGTTGAAGATGAAGCGGAGATCATGATCATCACTCAACAGGGTAAGTTGATACGACTCGAGGCTGCTGATATTCGTAAGACCGGCCGCAGCGCCCAGGGTGTCAGACTTATAAAGACTGATGCGACTGACAAGGTGACAAGTGCGTCACTAGTCGACGCTGCCGCAGAAGAAGAGCTGGAAGAGACTACTTAATCGCAGTGGTTCAGGTTTCGGCCCATTGCAAGTTCGGGGGTGACTTGGTCTCCGATTCATTGATCACTCAAGTGGACGGTATATCCCGCAACGTACATAACATCAACGGCCAACTCTGATTGCTAACTCAATGTCGATAAACGCAGTCGGGAAGGGCGGCTTGCCCCCGCTCAAGACTCACACCACGCACGTTGCCGGTTATTGATATTGAGCGGGGGCAAGCCACCCTTCCCGACTGCGTTTATCGGAGCTTGATTCGTACCATGGCTGCTTGAGTTGTTAGAGTTATGTACGTTGGATCTTTCGTTTATTGGATCCTTCCTTCTTTTATTTTATCGAGCCTTGTATCCGCAATTGGATGGCTTTGGACCACACTGAAGTCCTCGACATCTTTCAACAAAAAAGTCGGCACATCCGATCGTCTTTGAGCGCGGACGCGGAAAAATTCAGCACCGTTCACGTTGTGTAACCAGAACGCTGGCCGCAAATCATCCTTCAAATAACTAACCTCAACGTTATCCATCTTCAACCCATTTACGTGACGGATAAAGAAGCCATACGCGGGAATCTCGCCGAACATCACCGGTTCAGGGTAGGTGTCCTCTTTCTCCGGTGGTTGGAGCGCAGCCTGATCTTTTGTACCGCCCCCCTGCGAATAAATGCGAATGTTGCTCAATCGCAAATCTTCGATCGAATGACCCGGGATGCCGCTGATGATTGAGCCATACTTTGGATCGGCGTTGTAGACCACCACGTTGCTAATGATCACCCGGCGCAACTTTCCGACTGTCGTGGTTTCCTTTGGACCGCGGGCCCTGTTACCGAGACGAATGAATATCGGCGCATTAGTGATGTCGCGCATAGTGATGTTGTTGATTGTCACGTCTTCCAACAACGCACCATCAACCGCTTCCAGCGCCAGGCCTCTTGAGTAATCAAACACGCAATTTGAAATCGTGATGTTCTTGAAACCACCGTTCGACTCCGTCCCAAACTTGATTCGCCCGGTAGTACTGTTGTGACTGTAGCGGTTGTATTCACGTTTGAAAGTTCCGTCCAACAACGTGCCTTCGTCGTATCCGCTCACCTGACAATTAGTGATCGTTACGTTCTCCGTGGCTCGCGCAAAGCCGAGTCCGTAAGAACTTTTCAAACAGATCCCGTCATCGAATGGCGAATTGATCGTGCAATTGGAGATGCGGACGTTGCGACATGCATCAACGTCAATGCCATCGCGATTCGTGTCGATCTTGAGATTGTCGATCGTCAGGTTGTCGACGCCGGTTGCAAGGATTGCGAAGTGGCCGCCATGAAAGATAGTGAAGTCTTTCAGAATCACATTCCGGCAAAGCTTTAGTGCGATGGCTTTGTTTCCCCAGCCCGGTTCGACTGCGTCGCGCGGGTTTGGATAGCCAAAAGGTCCAGCCGCGGGCACTTCGCGAATTGCCTGGTTCTGTGCGTCGGTGCGTGAAGCACCACCACTTCTCACCAGGCCCTTACCCCAGATCTTTCCTGGACCAAGAATGGCGATGTTCTCGAGGTTCTCACCCCAGATTAAAGAGTTGCGCCAGTGACTGTGTCCAAAGTCTTGATACGGGTCCCAGGGATTCGGTTCAGGTGCATCGTATTGCATGCCGGGTCCGGGAGTAGCAGCGACGATTGTGGCGCCCTGGTCCAGATACAAAGCAACGTTGCTTTTCAAACGAATCGTGACGGATAGATAAGAACCAGCGGGAAAGAAGACAGTGCCACCGCCACCAGCCGCAGCGGCATCGATCGTTTTGTTGATGGCGGGCGTGTCGAGTGTCTTGCCGTCGCCGGTGGCTCCGAAGGCGCGAACATTGAAGCCGAAGGTAGCTGGTGTTTTAGCAGACGCCGCACGTTGCTGCTGTTGGTTGGTTCGTTGGGCAGTGGCTGGGCCAACGAAAACATTACCAGCTACGGCAAGCGAAAGCACTAGATACGCAAGTAGAAGTGATCTTCTAACAGTCATCAGTTAGTCTCCAACCTTGAATACCCCCGACGGCAGTCGGGGGATCGTTCAGATCCAGCCTGGAACTCCGATGGTTAAAAAAGCGGCGCGCCGCGAATTCGGTAGCGTTTTCCTATTCAAGTTCGTTCGCGGCGCGTCAGAGTGATAAAGGTCGCGCTTCTGTAGGTCGGACTTGAACAATCCACCGACTGCCGTGGGTGGTATTCAAGTGCCCTTCGCTACTCGCAAAAACGCCTTGGCTGCATGTGACAGCGTTGCTCCTTTTCGATAGATCAGTTGCAGTCGTCGCTCGAATCGCATTTCCTTCACAGTCAACGCAACCAACTGTTTCCGTTCAATCTCTGCTTGCGCGCTGAGTCGCGGCACGAGAGCAACACCCATCTGTTGCTCAACTAATCGCTTGATGGCTTCGAGCGTTGGCATCTCCATCGAGATGTTCAGCGGCGTTTTATATTTCTCAAATGTCTTGACCACGCGCTCTCGATACGGCGAAGGAACGTTATGCGCAATGAACGACTCCGCTCCGAGTTCTCTCACTGATACGACCTGCTTTGCCGCGAGTGGATGTTCAGGCGCGACGATTAACGTGAGTTCGTCGCTGACCACTGGAATGGATGCAACGGCCGCGTCGGTTGGCTTGAACGTAACGACTCCTATTTCGACGCCACGGCCCAGCACCTCTGACGCAATTCGGCTGGCCAAGCTACGTTTCACTTCAATTTTTAGGTGGGGATGTCGAGCGCGAAACACTGCCAGTACGGGCAACAGATACATCACCGTGTATTCGTTAGCGCTTAGGGCCAACTTGCCGTGCTGCAGATCCTTGAGTTCTCTGATCGCTCGATGTGCACCCTGCCTGAGGTTCAACATCTGCTCGGCAAAGTCGAACAACACACGACCGGCAGCCGTCAGGGTCCCATCCTTCGACGAACGATCAAACAACGGTTCGCCCAGCTCTACTTCCAGGCGACGAATCGCCTGACTCACAGCGGGCTGCGTGCGATGAAGACTTTGCGCGGCCCGGGAGAAGCTTTGCTCCTTGGCCACCGCGATTAAAACTTCCAGTTGATTGACGTCCACGCGGGAATTTCCCTCAAACTTATCCAACCTGCCGGGCCAGCTTATCCTATCACAACTTATTATCTTTATATAAAAATTATAACTTTGACTTGCACGCCCCCTAAAGCCTAGGATCTGGGCCTTGCCCACAGGAGGAGTCTTATCTCTATGCCAACAGAGACAGTAAAGATCTTCGATACAACGTTGCGTGACGGCGAACAGTCGCCCGGTTGTTCTATGAACCTCAATGAGAAGGTCCGCATGGCAACGAAGCTCCAAACGCTCGGAGTCGACGTTATCGAGGCGGGGTTTCCAATTGCCTCGGAAGGTGACTTTGCGGCGGTGAAAGCAGTAGCCGCGAAGTGTCGAAAGGTAACGGTCGCCGCGCTATGCCGCACCGCTGAACAGGATGTCGCTCGTGCTGCGGATGCGCTCTCCAGTGCGGCGCGTCCACGAATTCATACGTTCGTCGCCACCTCCGACATTCATCTCGAACACAAACTAAAGAAGTCGCGCCGCGAAGTGTTGACGATGACGCGGGAGGCTGTCCAACAGGCGTGTTCGTATGCTGAAGAGGTCGAGTTTTCGGCGGAAGACGCAACGCGCAGTGATCCAGAGTATCTCTTTGAGGTGCTTGATACGGCAGTTGAAGCTGGTGCTAAGGTTCTGAATGTTCCCGACACAGTTGGTTACACGACGCCGGTAGAATTCGGCGGCCTCATTGAACAAGTTAAGAAACGCGTCGTGCGCGATCGCGACGTTGTTATCAGCGTTCACTGCCACGACGATCTTGGTTTGGCAGTCGCAAATAGTTTGGCAGCAATCGAAGCGGGGGCGCGACAGGTTGAGTGCACAATTAACGGCATCGGTGAGCGAGCCGGCAACGCATCATTGGAAGAGATCGTGATGGCGCTGCGCGTGCGTGCTGATCGATTGCCGTTTGCGACAGCGATTGATACCGAGCAGCTTTATCAAACAAGCCAGCTGCTCTCGCAGATTGTTGGTTTCGACGTTCAACCCAATAAGGCGATAGTTGGGCGAAATGCTTTTGCGCATGAGGCGGGGATTCATCAGCACGGCGTCATCAACAATCCGCTGTGCTACGAGATCATGACGCCGGAGTCTGTTGGCGTTCCTGCCAATTCGCTGGTGCTGGGGAAGCATTCGGGCCGGCATGCGTTATCGCTTCGCTACACGGAATTGGGTTTTGAACTTACACAAAGGGAGCTCGACGTTGCCTATACGCGGTTTACCGGTCTGGCTGATCGCAAAAAACGCATTTACGATCAGGATTTGATTTCTCTGTTGTCAGACAAAGAGGCAATGGCAGCAGCATAAAAGATAGGTCGAATAAGTCCTATTCGTCCCATAGCACTTAAGATCAAGGATCAATCATGTCATTCCGTATAACAATTCTTCCAGGCGACGGTATTGGGCCCGAGGTAACTGCCGAAGCCGTCCGCGTATTGAAAACTATCGCTGCCATCGGTGGCCACTCATTTGAATTTGACGAACAGCCAATAGGTGGAATCGCAATCCGCACCACCGGTTCGCCGCTCCCGCGCACAACTCTTGACTCTTGTTTGGTGAGCGACGCTGTGCTGCTTGGCGCAGTAGGTTCTCCCGAATACGATCATCTTCCCTCCCAGCAACGACCTGAAGCTGGCCTTCTATTACTGCGACGAGCTCTGGGTGGCTTCGCGAATCTGCGTCCGGCGATTTCCTATGACGCGATTGCTTCGTGTTCAGCACTGCGCAAAGAGGTCAGGAGCGGTGCTGACATTCTCATCGTCCGTGAATTGCTCGGCGGATTGTATTTTGGTGAGCCACGCGGTTTCTCAGGAACGAACGGAACGAGTGTGGCGATTAATACAATGCGTTATTCAGTCGAGGAGATTGAGCGAGTCGCACATGTTGCATTTGAAGCCGCTCGCAAACGCCGGCGGAAAGTAACCTCTGTCGATAAAGCAAATGTGCTCGAAGCATCACAGCTGTGGCGTCAGACTGTGTCGCGAGTTGCAGAAGGTTACAAAGATATCGAGGTCGAGCATCTTTACGTCGATGCGTGTGCGATGCATTTGATCACTAATCCGCGGCGCTTCGATGTGTTGCTTACAGAGAATCTGTTTGGTGATATTTTGTCTGACGAAGCAGCGGTGCTTACCGGATCGCTCGGGATGCTGCCTTCGGCGAGCATCGGAGGAGAGGTAGGTTTGTACGAGCCGGTTCACGGCTCCGCCCCTGACATTGCGGGCAAAGGTATCGCGAACCCGTTTGGCGCGATCGCTTCAGTGGCGATGATGTTGCGTTACTCGGCAAATCTCGAGCAGGAAGCTGCCGACATTGAAGCGGCGATCGAATACGTTTTGGCGGCAGGATTCCGCACACCCGACATCGCTGGCGATGGAAGTGGTTTCCTGGCGAGCACATCTGACATAGGAGAGATGGTTTGTCAGTCCGTGGCGGAGCTTGCTGATCTGCGGCATGCTTATCATGCTGTGTAGGAGATAGATCAGAAGCGGTCGAATAGGTCCTATAAGTCTTATAAAATCTTTTGCAATGCCAACCCTGTTCGACAAGCTCTGGAACAATCACATCGTTCGCCAATCGCCGGGTGAGCCGGCGCTTATCTATATCGATCTCCATCTAGTCCACGAAGTAACGTCTCCCCAGGCGTTTGCCGGACTGCGTCAGGCCGGACGAAAAGTGCGGCGTCCGGACCTGACCGTCGCTACCGTCGATCACAACGTTCCAACCACAGACCGCAGTCTACCGATTGCCGACGTAACTGCGGCAACACAGGTCAACACTCTCAGAAGCAACTGTTCAGAGTTTGGCATTCAATTCTTCGACATCAATTCTCGCGAGCAAGGAATCGTTCATGTTATTGGCCCGGAACTGGGCCTGACGCAACCGGGAATGACGATCGTGTGTGGCGACAGTCACACAAGTACCCACGGGGCGTTTGGGTCACTGGCCTTTGGCATCGGCACAAGTGAAGTCGAACACGTGTTGGCGACGCAGTGCTTACCACAAACAAAACCGCGTGCGATGCGAATCGAGTGTTCAGGGAATCTTCCGGAAGGAGTAACGGCAAAAGATCTCGCGCTCGCAATCATTGGCAGGATCGGCACTGATGGCGCGACCGGCCACGTAATCGAATACACAGGCGAGGCTGTTCGCGGACTTTCAATGAGCGGTCGGATGACTCTGTGCAACATGAGTATCGAAGCGGGTGCGAAAGCCGGAATGATTGCACCGGATGAAACCACCTTTGAATACCTGCGCGGAAAGAGATTTGCTCCGGCCGGCGGTGCCTGGCAGGAGGCATTGGCGGAATGGCGCGGTCTCAAATCAGACGACGATGCGGTCTTCGATCGAACCCTAGAGATCGATGCGTCGAAACTCGAACCATTTGTAACCTGGGGCACGAGTCCGGGCATGGTGGTTCCGATCACGAGCCAAGTCCCCGATCCTACCGACGCGAAAACAGAGATTGATCGGCAAGCGGCTTTACGCGCATTGGAATACATGGCGCTCGAGCCGCGCATGAACATTCAGGACATCGAAATCGACCGCGCGTTTATTGGTTCATGCACGAATGCGCGTCTGGAAGATTTGCGTGCGGCGGCCCGCGTCGTCAGAGGGTATCGAATAAATCCGGGCGTGAACGCGCTAGTCGTGCCGGGGTCGCAAGAAGTTAAGCGAGCGGCGGAGCAGGAAGGTTTGGATCGGATATTTAGTGAAGCAGGGTTTGAATGGAGAGATGCTGGCTGTTCGATGTGTCTCGGAATGAATGCCGACATTCTTCAACCAGGACAGCGTTGTGCATCAACCAGCAACCGTAACTTTGAAGGTCGGCAAGGGCGTGGTGGTCGCACGCACCTGGTGAGTCCGATGATGGCCGCAGCAGCCGCGATTGCCGGACACTTTGTTGATGTGAGGCAGTGGGAGTTTAGATAGAGGATCTTGGCCTGCTGATCGAGTGATCGATAAGAAGAGATGCAAGCATTTCGTAAACACACCGGCCTTGTTGCTCCGCTCGATCGTGCGAACGTCGACACGGATCAGATCATTCCCAAGCAGTTTCTCAAAAGCATCGAACGCACTGGCTTTGGCGAGTTTCTGTTTTTCGACTGGCGCTATCGTCCTGAAGGTGGACCAGAACCTTCATTTATTTTGAATCAGCCGCGTTACCAGGGAGCTTCGATTCTTGTTACAGGGAAGAACTTTGGCTGTGGTTCGTCCAGAGAGCATGCGCCGTGGGCACTGCGTGAGTTTGGATTTCGAGTAATCATCGCCCCCTCATTCGCTGACATCTTTGCAAACAACTGCTTCAAGAATGGCATGTTGCCTATTGTGGTTTCAGATGACCAGGTGGCGCGGATAACCGGCCGCGCGCAGTACGCAGAGGGTTACACGTTAACGGTTGACTTGGAGACTAAGACGATTACCGACGATGCAGGCCTCTCTATAGAGTTCTCCGTTAGTGATTTCCAACGCTACTGTTTGCTGGAAGGACTGGATGAGATTGGTCTTACACTGAGGCACGAAGCTGATATCTCGGCGTACGAAGCTCGAAAGTAGACCACCAATTAGACATTGCCGATTGAAGAAGCAAAGAACTAATCGGCAATCAAAAATCGGCAATCGGCAATGTTTTTAATCGGTGGATCTGCTTACTTCTTCTCGATCACATCAATCTCGCTGTAGAAAGTATTTCCCCAATCGTCATTTGTCTCGGTGACGAAGCAGTCAAACATCAGGTGACGATATCGTCCCAACGTTCCCATCGACGAACTGATTCCCACCGCATACTGACCACCGTCGGCTCCGTGAGTCGTCGATGTGTTTACTGACGCAATCAGCATCCACCCTGCTGTTGTTGGATCAATACGCCGGTTTGGATCTGCATTGAAGTTCGGATCCGTTCCTTCGCTTCCGTAAAGCTTGTATACCTGTGGACCACGCGTGTTTGGATGCCATGAATAAGTATTCACCCGTGCAACATCGATCACGCGGCCGAAGTCGAGGCGAAATCTTCCACCTGCAGTTCCGGCATTAAAGAAAAAGTTTGCCGCAGGCTCGTCCTGGTCAGTCGGCAAAAGGCCATCAGTGACGGCCACCAGATCAGCGCCGTTGCCGTCCATCTCTCCATCGATCAGAACCAGCTTGGCTTTGGCCGCCGCATCGTCCTTAACCGGTGAAGGCACTCTCTTAAACTTGAACTCATGGTTAGCGACGTCATTCGCGTTGTGATCGACGAGGATCGCGGTTTTGTTGAACGGGATCGCTACCAGCGTCATGGAAGCGAGCGATAGCGTTAGCAATAGTTTGATCATATGGTGTGTGTCCAACTTCAGGTTGCATGCTTACGCCACTCCGAACCTAAACACGGTTGTCTCGCTGAATACATCACCAGGCTCGAGCACCGTTGTTGGAAAGTGCGGATGGTTTGGTGAGTCGGGAAAGTGTTGTGTCTCCAGGCAAAACCCCGATCGTTTCTCATAAACGACGCCGCGCTTACCTTTGATTGTGCCGTCAAAGAAATTACCCGAGTAGAACTGCACTCCAGGCTGCGTCGTGAAGACTTCAAGCGTGCGACCACTATCTGGTTCGAACACTGCTGCCGCTTGACGCAATCGACCAGTAAAATCATTCAACACAAAGTTGTGGTCATAGCCGCCGGCGAAACCTAACTGCTCGTAAGCGTCGTCGATGCGTGCGCCGATTCTCGTTCGACTTCGGAAGTCCATCGGCGTTTCATTCACGTCGCGGATCTCTCCAGATGGAATGAGTTTCGGACCAATTGGCGTGAAAGCATTAGCATTCAGACTTAGCTCGTGATTGACAATCGTACCCACACCGGCCAGGTTGAAATATGAGTGGTTCGTTAGATTCAGAATAGTTGCTTTGTCAGACACGGCGTGGTAGTCGATCCGCAATTCACGATCTTCAGACAACGTGTAGGCGACATCTACCTCCAGGTTGCCGGGATAGTATTCCTCGCCGTCTTTGCTGAAATACTTGAGTCGCAAAATCGCTTTCCCATCTTCAACCATTTCACTTGCTTGCCAAACAACCTTATCGAATCCGCGAATCCCGCCGTGTAGATGATTTGGTCCATTGTTCTGAACCAGCTGATAAGGCACATCATTCAGGGTGAACTTTCCTTCGGCGATACGATTCGCGAAGCGTCCGATCAAAGCACCGAGGTAACGTGGATTCTTGACGTATTCGGCGAGCGTTTCGTACCCGAGCACCACATCCCCAGGGTTGCCGTCTCGGTCGGGTACGACAATCGACGTGACGGCACCACCATAGTTAGTGATACGCACTTCAATGCCGTCACCTTTGAGTGAATAGAGAAAGGCCTCATGACCTTCTGGTGTTGTGCCGAAGTGGTCTTTGGAGATGTTCACGTTGGTTATTCAGTACCGTTCGCGGTAGCGGATGGCCACGACTCAAGCAACCCGACTGCGTAACCGTTGGCCATCCGCTACCGCGAACGGTACTGAAACGCTTCGGTTACTACTGATCTCTTAACTTCGAAAACACTTTGTTTGCTTCTTCAAGTGTTTCTTTTGAGCCGACGTCGTACCAAATTCCCGGTACCTTCCAAACATAAAATGGCGTGCGCGTGTACATCCATTGTACGAGGCGGCCAGGTTGATCTGGATTGTTCCCTTCGTTCATGTATTGATGAATCAAAGGCAGCGTGGACGCAGGATAGTAATACAACGCGATTCCCGTGAGCGTGCTCTTTGGGTGTGCAGGCTTCTCTTCGAAATAGGTAATTCGACCAATCTCGTCAATTTCGATCGCATTGTACTTCTTGATCTCTTCCAGGTTACCCACGTCGTAAACACCGAGCACAGGGGCGTTCTTTTGACGACAGAATTCGCCAAACTCATTCAGATCGCTGCTGAACAGGTTATCACCACCAACAACTATAATGTCGTCGCTAATTTCATGTTTAGTCATGACAAGATACATGTCGCCGATCGCACCGAGTTTGTTCGAATCATCAGTACTGCCGTCGTTGACGATCGTGAAGCTAAACCGCAACTGAGGATGATGATAACCATCAGCCCACGCTTGAAAGTGATCGACAAATTTTTCGTTGGTCACGACGTATGCGTGATCGATGTAAGGAATGTCGGCAAGATTATCCAGCACATGCTCAATCATCGGTTTGCCGGCCACTTTCAAAAGCGGTTTCGGCTGATTGAGCGTCAATGGATACAAACGCGTGGCATACCCTGCGGCTAGAATTATCAGCTTCATCTGTTTGGAGTGCGGTCCCGACGTGTCGGGATCGCCGCTTTCTAATTTTGCTTCATACCTGAACGGCGGACGACAAAAGCGCTGACAGGTCAGCGCACTCCAAAGACTTCACCCGCGCCGTCAGAGGGTTCACAAACAAAAATCTCGGGTTTCAAGCTTGTCTCGCGCTCATAACCTTCGGCAACGAATCGTTTGAAGTTTTCTTCTTGTTCACGTGCGACGAGATTCACCGTGCAGCCACCAAAGCCACCGCCAGTCATTCGCGCACCATAAACGCCCTCAGTCTTACTTGCGAGGTCTACCATCAAATCCAATTCGTCACAGCTAACTTCGTAATCGTCTCTCAAGCTTCGATGTGATTCATACATCAATTGCCCAAATCGGTTGAGATCATTACTAACGAGGGCTTCACCGGCTTCAAGTGTGCGAGCATTTTCAGTCACAACATGACGGCAACGCCGGTAGATTACTCCCGGCATGTTCTTACCGTACCTGTCCAGTTGCTCGAGTGTTACGTCACGCAATGCCGTTACGTTAGGCAGCATTTGCGCCAAATGTTTCACTCCGGCTTCACATTCTTCGCGTCGCTGATTGTATTTACTACTTGCCAGCTCGTGCTTCACCATCGTATTGCAAACCACAAGAGACGTGTCAGTTGACATCGGTCGCAACTCGTAGTGGAGCGAACGACAATCGAGCAAGAGCGCTTTGTTTGCTTTGCCGTGCAGCGATACGAACTGGTCCATGATGCCGACGCGCGCGCCGACGAATTCGTTTTCTGCTCGACGACAAAGCTTCGCGAGCTCAAGCCGATCAATATTAAGATTTGAGTTGGCGACGAGCGCGCAGGCAGTTGCCACTTCCAACGCTGCCGACGAACTCAGACCGGAACCAATCGGGACTTCGCCACGAATCTTCAGATGTGCGCCGCGAAGCGAGTGGCCTGCTTTCTGGAGGACGACCGCAACGCCAATGACGTAATCGCTCCAGTGTCCACGCGGTTTTATGTCCGCATCGCCGAGACGGATCGCGATCTGCTCGTTAAAATTTTCAGAGAAGATCTCCAGGCGGTTATCTTGAAGAGGGGCAAGCGTTACCCAGGTTGAAAAGTTAATCGCCGCCGGTAGTACGAATCCGTCGTTATAATCGGTGTGTTCACCGATGAGATTCACTCGACCCGGAGCTCGAAATATCCGCTCGCGCTTGTCTGCAGGATTCATAACATCCACATTGTTGCACAGATTCAATGTGACAAATCATCAGGGTCAAGCTTCACTCGAACAGCTCAAGCTCAGACAAATGCAGGTTGGGAAGGGCGGCTTGCCCCCGCTCAAGATTCATTTCCATTCAAGATTGAGCAATATGTATCTTGAGCGGGGGCAAGCCGCCCTTCCCAACTTGCATTTATCAGGCGTTGAATCAGATCAAGGTAACTTGATGCTGATCTTTTGCACGTTGCACTTCCTGTTGTGCCTCACGCCGTCGAATGTAGCTCTCGCTATGGATCGATTGGTACCGCCCCTATCGCGGCTTGCAGAACCGATTCCGGTGTCCATTCATTAATTGGCTTAGTCTCGGAGAGTCGGCCGCGACTCATC
>Ga0157380_10001160_pt1 | contig 17057 bp, 10 predicted proteins | sample S35metaG_FD_119757 | JGI IMG/M metagenome (GOLD analysis project Ga0157380, IMG submission 119757) | Switchgrass rhizosphere microbial communities from Kellogg Biological Station, Michigan, USA - S3-5 metaG | ecosystem: Host-associated > Plants > Roots > Rhizosphere > Soil | place: USA... | reverse complement strand
GGCGCCAGCCGCCGGGCAGGTCGCGAGTGAGCGTGTCTTCGCGCCCGTGGAGGCCGGCCATCTCGAGCACGAACTTGCGCCTGTCGGCGAAGCGTTGACCCGCGAGTCCGTAGATGCCGCCGAAGAACGCGATATTTTGATCGACCGTCAACAGCTCATACAGCGAGAACTTCTGCGACATGTAGCCGATTGTGCGCTTCACACCCTCGGGATCGCGGCTCACATCGATGCCGCCGACAAGCGCGGTGCCTGATGTCGGCTTCAACAGCCCGCACAGCATCCTGATGGTCGTCGACTTGCCTGCGCCGTTGGCGCCAAGGAAGCCGAAGATCTCTCCTTGCTTGACCGAAAACGACAAATCGTCGACGGCGACGAATTCACCGAAGAGGCGCGTCAGTCCGCGCACGTCGATTGCCAACCCGGGTTCCGACGCGGCGGACTTGGCGTCGCGGAGGTCGCTCACGGCTGCCGCCCCAGGGCGCGCTCGAGCCGCGCCTCGGCCAGGCGGACGCCCGCCAACGCGCGTGTGCGCACCAGCTCGGACTCGAGCAGCTGCACCTGCGCGATGAGCACGTCGGTGCTCGTGGCGACTCCGGCGGCGAATCGATCCGTCACGACACGGCGCGCTTCGCCGGCGCTCCGGACGGCGTCATTGGCGGCCTGCACCATGGCCTGGCTCGATTCAACGTCGAGCAGCCGCTGGCGCACATCCGCCGACACGACCTCATCGAACTCCGCGATTCGTTCGCGCGTCGCGGTGACGATGGCCGCGGCTTCAGCGGCCTGCGATTTGGCGCGGCCAAAATCGTAGAAGTTCCAATTGACACTGACGCCGACATCCCACGATTCATCCCACGTGTTGGTCACTGGGAAAATGTGCCGATTCGGCTTCGCGTAATCAAAGCCGCCAGCCAATCCGATCGTGGGCTTCCTCGTCGTCAGCGCAGCCTTCTGCCTTTCTTCCGCGCCGCCCAGCCGAAACGAGAGCGCTTTTCGTTCCGACCTGGTCTCGAGAGCCTGTTTGACAACGTCGGAGACCTGACCGGGAGAGGCGGGAGCTTGAGCCGTTCGGTCGAGGCTGTCGGTGAGCTCGATCACGATTTCATGCGGGACTCCGATCAGCCGGCGCAGATCGATTGTCGCGCCTTCCCGGATGTTGGTGGCCTCGATCAGCTGGGCGCGCTCGCGCGAGCGCTGCGCCTCCAGGGTCGACACTTCGTTCGGCGGGATCAAGCCGACGTCGAAGCGGTTTTTTGCGTCGAGCACCTGCGCTTCAGCCCGCGCAGTGGATTCTTCGAGGACGCGCTCGGCCTCCCGCGCGGTCACCGCCGCCCAGTAGGCGCGAACGATCTCCAGGCGCAGGTCCGCGCGGGCCGTCTCGATGTCGGCGCCTGCCGCCTGGGCCTCAGCGAGCGCAGCCTTCTCAAGCGCGTCGGATCGACCCGATGTGTAAATCGGCCACTGAAACGACAGGCGCGACGTGAAGTTGTCCGGAATGTCCGGAAACACGATCACGATCTTCCCGTCGGGCCGGGGAAAGCCAAAGTTGAGGACGTGATTCGTGCGTGTGTAGCCGCCGGTGGCGTTGAACGTCGGCTTGTCGGCGAGGTCGGCGGAGTTGGCCGCGGCCTTCGCCCCGTCCTCGCGGGCGCGCGCCTCTGCGAGCCGGTGGCTGTTCGCAAAGCCGCGCGTGATCGCATCGGCGAGGGAGAGCCGGATCGGCGACTGGGCCAGCGCGGCATTCGGAACCGCAAGCGAGACAAGGGCGATCAGAACGAGTGTGATGCGTGTCATGACGCAAGCCTGGCGATGAAGACGTCTTCGAGTGAAGGAACGATGGGACGAATGGTCGACGTGGTGATGCCGGCCGCCTGGACCACGCTCGTCAGGATGGTTTCAGCGTTTCGTCGATCGGGACGATCGATCCAGACGTGGAGGCGATCGCCAAACACCTGCGCGCTGGCGATGTCGCGGGCGCCGGTGAGCTTGTCGAGCGCCTCGCGCGGCGACGGCACGATGACCTCGAAGAGCGTGCCGGTCAGACCGGCCCGCAACCGGCCCGGTTGGTCGAGCGCGAGGACCTTGCCCTCATGCAACAGGGCGATCCGTGAGCAACGCTCGGCTTCGTCGAGGTACGGAGTGGACATCAGGATGGTGATGCCCTGTGCGAGGAACTGCGAGAGGAGCTTCCAGAATTCGCGGCGCGAGACGGGGTCGACACCGGTCGTTGGCTCGTCGAGGACGATCACCTGCGGCTCATGCACCAGGGTGCACGCCAGCGCGAGTTTCTGCTTCATGCCGCCGGACAGCTGATCGGCAAGCCGGGCACGGAACTTCGTCAACTGCGTCATCTCGAGCAGGCGATCGCGGCGCGCATGAAAATCGCGGACCCCATGGATCTCGGCGAAGAAGGCGATGTTCTCGTCGATGCTCAGGTCGCCGTAGAGCGAGAAGCGCTGCGAGAGATAGCCGACCGTTCCGGTGACGTCGCGGTGCTGCTTCACCGGGTCCTTGCCGAGCACGCGAATGGTGCCGTCATCGACATGCAGTAGCCCGCAGATCGCGCGGATTGATGTCGTCTTGCCGGCGCCGTCGGGACCGATCAGCCCGAACATTTCGCCTTTCGCGACGCTGAAGCTGACGCCGCGCAGCGCGTCAACCTTGCCGTATCGCTTGACGACGTTCTGGAATTCGATGGCGGCCATGACTATTTCGCGAGCGCGATGTCCGCCTCGACGGGCATGCCCTGCTTGAGCACGCCTTCCTTGTTGTCGACGTTGATGCGGACGCGGTAGACGAGCTTTGAGCGCTCCTCCGCGGTTTGCACGTTGCGCGGCGTAAACTCGGCCTTCGGCGAGATGTAGGTGATCGTGCCGGTCAGCCCGGCTCCTCCGGCGTCGGTCAAGACCGTCGCCTGCTGCCCGATCCTGATCTGGGGCACGGTTGGTTCGGGGACGAACACGTCGGCCCACGCGTGATCGAGATCGACCACGACCACCGCCGGGGTCCTGGGAGCGATCACTTCGCCGACCTCGACGAGTTTCTCTGTGACGAGACCCGCGATCGGCGAGGTCAGGGTCGCGTCAGTCAGACCTTTCTGCAGCGAGGCGATCTGCGCGGCGACGACGTTGACGCGGGCGCGGGCGGCGTCGATTTCTTCGGGTCTCGCGCCGGCACGGAATTTTGCCAGCGTCTCGTCCGCCGTCTTCACGCGGCTCTCCGCCTGCGTCACCCGGTCTCTCGCCACATCACGCCTCGTCGCCGCATCGTCTCGCTGCTTGCGCGAGCCGGAGTTGTTCTTGAGCAGCGTGTCGAAGCGTTCGAGGTCCTGCTCCGACGCTTGCAGCTCCGCTCGTGCCGCGGCAACTTCAGCGCGCGCCGTGTCGATCTGCGATTGTGCCTGGCGCAGGTCTTCGACGCGCGCGCCCGCCTGCACCAGACGAAGCTGTGCTTCGGCGGAGGCCTGCTCGGCTTTCGCGCGATCGATGGCGAGCTGCACGTCGCGCGTGTCCAGGGTCAGCACCGTCTGCCCGGGTTGCACGCGATCGCCCTCCTTCACCGTGAGCGTGAGGATGCGCCCGCCCGCTTCAGAAGCGAGCCGCGTTTCGGTCGCCTCGACATGACCGGAGACGCGCAGGCGATCGCTCGGCGCTTCTTCCGAGCAGGCGGCGGCAAAGAGGATCGGGAGGAGGAGGATCCGTTTCATGGCGCGAGCATCCTTCTGGCGGTTTCCTGGCCGTGGGCAATGACCTCGTCGTGGCTGATCGCGACGAGCATGGGGAAGTCGTGGTTCTTGCGCGACGGTTGCGCGGCGACACGTTCGCGAGCCGCGTTGATGATGATCGGGCCGATCACCGATTCGTAGGCCAGGATCGGATGGACGTTTCTGAAGACGCCGCTTTCCTGCCCCTGCTTCAAGATCGCGGCGAAGCTCATGATCACGACGCGCATGTGCGCCATCGTGTCGGTGTCGAGCCGCGGCGCGCCTTCTGCTATTTCGCGAAGCATCAGCGCCGGCATCCACGGCCGCGCCTCCGTCATGCGCACGAACGCGTCGATGAATCGATCGAGTTTCGTGGCCGGCGTATCCGTCGAGGATGCGATGGCGTGAACGATCGCGCCCATCCGGCTCAGGCCGTCGGCGAGCACGGCGCGGTAGAGCGCGATCTTGTCGGCGAAGTGGTAATAGATCATCGCCTTGTTCACGCCGGCATCGCGCGCGATGTCGTCAACGCTGACGCCATCGAACCCACCCCTGGCGAACTGGGAGGCCGCTGAATCAAACACGGCATCACGGGTGGAAACGGCGGCGTCGGTGGTCTTTCGAGCGGGCGTCATTGTTAACTAACTGGTTAGTTAACTGCCAGCCCGGCGATTTGTCAAGTTTTCAGAACCTGGGATATTTCAGGGGTTCATGGCCGCCTTCAACAGTTGCTTGAGTTCGAGGGCTGAAGCGGGACGCCGCTGAGGGTCGGCGGCGAGGGCGCCGTTGAGGACCTCGCGAAGAGCGTGGCTGAAGGCCGCCGGCTGCACCAGCGGTGGCCTCTGCATGACCATGGCGAGCTCCGCGGCTGTTGCCCCTTGGAACGGCCGCGAACCGCAAAGCGCTTCCCAAGCCATCACGCCGACCGCAAAAATGTCGGCGCGGTGATCGACCGGCCTGCCGGCCAGTTGCTCCAGTGCCATGTATCCGGGTGTGCCGATGACCAACCCGGACACGCTCGTGCCGTCCGTATCGCCCTGTGCGTTCGTCTGCTTGGCGATGCCGAAGTCCAGCACCTTCAACTCAGTGCCATCGCCATTCTTCTGGATGATGATGTTCTCGGGCTTGAGGTCGCGGTGGACGACACCCTTCGCATGCGCGGCGACGAGCGCATCACACAACTGGCCCAGCCACACGCGCAGCATCCGCGGCTCGATCGACCCCCGCTCGCGCAGCGACGCGCGCCAGGTCGATCCGTAAAGCCGTTCCATCACGAGGTAGGCTCCGCCGGCCGAGAGCGGTCCATGATCGTGGATGGTGACCACGTTCGGTTGCGACAACGAACCGAGGATGCGCGCCTCCCGCTCGAATCGCCGCAGCGCCCCGTCGTCTCCAAAGCAGTCGGGCTGAAGGATCTTCACCGCCACCAGACGCTGCATCGACAGATCCGCGGCCTCGTACACGGCGGCCATGGCGCCGCGTCCGATCAGCCGATCGAGCCTGTAACGTCCGCCAATCGTTCGATCGACGGGCAGTGTCGGCACCAGCGCCGAACGATCGGCGGTGCAGAACTCGGCGTCGTGATCGAATACCGTTCCGCACTGCGGGCACTCGCGAATCACATGAACCGCGTTGCGATCGAGCCGGCTCAACACCTCGTGCCTGATCCGCCGCTCGTCGCCGACCGCCCGCCGAAGCGAGGCGTTCTCGACGGCCATCGCGACCTGCAAGGCCATGGCGCGCAGCAGTTGTCGATCCTTTGCGCTGTACGGCTCCTCGGAGCGCTTCGCGCCGAGCGACATGGTGCCGATGAGCCGGTGATCGTGAGTGAGGATCGGCACCACGATCGCGGCGCCGGCCTGATCGGATTGAATCTCTTCGCCCGACTCGAGCCGGTGGAGCATCATCGTGTCGGTCGTCGGGAGATCGGCCGGGAACGTCTGCGTGCTGTCGTGCAAGCGGACGCGGACCGTGCTGGGATGAAGCGAGGCGTCGAGCGCCTGTTCGGCCAGCGCCACCGCGTCGTCGATGGTCTGGGTTCTCCCGATCTCCGATGCCAGGTCGAGCAGGATGCGCTCGCGATCTCTGGCGTCGCGAAAGAATCGCCGATCGATCGCCGCCAGCAGCCGTTCGCGCGATGCCAGCGAGATCGCGATCACGATCAGCAGGTAAAAATGCGGCGTGCCGGCGGACAGCAGTCCTCGCACGGTCAGATCGGGCTCGCGCCAGATCGTCCACATCAGCCCCATCACGGGAATGGCGAGCATCCACAGCAACGCGCTCCTGGCGAGAGCGTATTGAAGGCTCATGCGGATGACGAGGCGCACGCCAAACAGCTCGTGCCGCGCCACCGCGTATGCGAATGCGAGGGGGACGCTGAGCGAAAGAAACAGCGTCGCGAGCAAGGCTCGATCGTAAATCGGCTCGAGCGATGGCCGGGTGCGCGCGGCCACCGACAACGCCGCGCTCAGCGCGTACGCGACGCCGGGCGGCGCAATACCGGCAACCATCCACCCGATGCGCCGCCGCGTGATCGGCTGTTCCGAACGCCGCAGCGCGAGCGTCAGTGAGGCCATCGTCGCAAACAGCCCGGCCACGATCGCGAATCGTCCGACGACACCCTGCCAGCCGAGCGTGACGTCGGCGATCGTGGCTACTGCTTCTGGATTGAGGAGGTGTAATACCCTCGGCGCACTGGCGATCGTGTAAATCGCCGCAGCAGCAACGATCAGGACTCTCGAAAACGGAAGGGCGATGCCCGAGACCGTGCTGGCCATCAGGAACGCGAAGACGATGTGCCACGGGTATGCCGCGAAGCCGGCAACCCTGATCCACGTTTGTACGGCTCCGACGGGCCGATCGATGTCAGCGAGGCTGATCCCGAATTGCGACGCGGCCATCAGGATCATGAACGCCACGCACAAGCGTGATGCGCGATCGTTCGGCCTCAAGGCAATCACCGCAAGGCCAAGTGCCGCCCACGCCGCGGCGATACACGCAAGAATGATGGTTCGCGCGGGTTCCGCGGGATTTGAAACAACTGCCGGCGTCAACGCGACACTACGCCGTCCGCCGGCTCGCTCGATCGTCAACGAATACGGCGCGGAGGCTTGACGGTAGAAATACGAAGCGACCTCGCCGTCTTGAATCCGCTCGTCGCCATTCCAGCTGAGCACGACGTCGCCAGGTTGGAGCGCATCGCCGGCCGGGCCGTCGCGGCGAACCGTCGCCACGCGCACCCGCCCGCCGACGCGGGTCAGGGCAAATCCGAAATCTTTTCGTTCCGCGGCATGCGGGGCGAGGACGGCAATGACATAGAGCAGCAGGACGCCGAGGCTTACACCGGCAGCAAGCACTGGCAGTCGGGATGGCGGCACCGGTTGCTACAGTAACGCTGTTTCGGACTTCGCTAAACTAGTGGCGTGACCATCGTGATCGCTGGTGGCTCGGGGTTCTTGGGCAGGAAGCTGGCCAAACGATTCACTAGCCAGGGTCACAGCGTCGTCACTCTGTCGCGTCGGCCATCCGGGGGAGGCAACGAAATCGCCTGGCAGCCAGACGGCAGCGCGGGCGCGCTGCCGCAGCATCTCGAGGGCGTCGACGCCGTCGTGAACCTGGCCGGCGAGAACATCGCCGACAAGCGCTGGACCACCGCCCGGAAGGCGGCGCTCAGGAACAGCCGCATTCTCTCCACGCGGACGCTCGTCCGAGCGGCGGCACTCTGCGCGGACCCGCCTCACGTCTTCATCAACGGCTCGGCAATTGGCTATTACGGTGCGCATGGCGACGAACCGATCACCGAATCGACGCGCGCTGGTTCCGACTTTCTCGCGCGAGTGTGCGTCGAATGGGAAGCCGAAGCACGCAAAGTCGAGTCTGACGCGACCCGCCTCGTCATCGTCCGCACCGGTCTACCACTCGATCGTGACGAGGGCGCGCTCGGCAAGATGTTGCTGCCGTTCAAGCTGTGCCTCGGCGCAACGCTGGGATCCGGCGATCAGTTCATGCCATGGATTCACGTCGACGATTGGACGGCGATGATTTTCTGGCTGATCCAGAACGATCGCGCCGCGGGCGTCTTCAATGTCACCGCGCCGGCGCCGGTCACCAATCGCACGTTCACGCAAGCGCTCGCCCGCGCCGTCCATCGACCCGCCATCCTCCACGCACCGGCATTCGTGTTGCGCGCGGCGCTGGGAGAAATGGCATCGGTGCTCGTCCAGGGCCAGCGCGTCCTGCCCGCCGCTGCTGAGCAGCTTGGATTTCGATTTGCACACCGCACGCTCGGCCCGGCGCTTGAAAGTCTCAACCTTTAATCGCATAGGATTGACAGCATGAGCAGACGCGTCCTCCCCGTTCTCGCGATCCTCTTCGCCATCACGGCGATCGTCAGCCCGCTTCGCGCGCAGGACTCCGACGATGAAACCAAGCGCGCGAGGGACGCGGCCACCGTCCTCGACGAAATCATGGGTGCCGGAGACAAGGGCATCCCGACTGCGGTCCTCGAGAAGGCTGAAGGCATCGCGGTATTTCCGGGACTGTTGAAGGGTGGCCTCGGCGTCGGCGCGCAACACGGCAGAGGCATCCTGAGCACACGCGACAAGCGCAACGGCGGCTGGTCGAATCCCGCATTCCTGACGATTAACGGCGGCAGCGTTGGCTTGCAGATCGGATTGCAGTCGACCGATCTCGTGCTCGTCATCAACAACCTGCGCGGCCTCGAGCAGATGGTCAAGAACCAGTTCAAGCTCGGCGCCGATGTCGCGGTGGCTGCCGGTCCCGTTGGCCGCGATGCGGGCGCCGCCACCGACATCCAGATGCGCGCGCAGATTCTCAGCTATTCGCGTTCGCGGGGACTGTTCGCCGGCGTGACGCTGAACGGATCGACGATCAACCAGGATCGCGATGCCAACGGGCGGTTTTACGGCAAGCCGTACACCACGAAAGAAATCGTTTTCGACGGAATGGGATCGAACGACGCGGCGAGTGCGTGGAAGGCGACGCTGTTGAAATACGCGAAGTAAGGTCCTAGGGTCTTAGGGTCTTAGGGTCTTAGGGTCTTAGGGTCGTAGGGTCTTAAGGGAGGTCTTAAGGCCCTAGGACCCCCTAAGACCCTACGACCCTAAGACCCTAAGACCTCTAGATCACGTTGGGCGCCCCGGCTCGATAATCCGCGCCGAGAATCGCGACCGAGTTCGATCCCAGCCAGTTGTCGAGAATCTTTGCGTAGACGCCGCGGAAATCGGTTTCCCATTTCACGTCGGCGTTGCTGTTCTCGAGCGTCGGGTTGGCCGGATCCATACTGAGATTCGGGGCCGTTCCGTAGATGCCGCCTCGCACGAGCCCGCCGAGCAGCATCATGTTGGCGCCCGCGCCGTGGTCGGTGCCTGCGCTGCCGTTCTCGCTGATGCGGCGCCCGAACTCCGAGTAGACCAGGACGACGGTGTTGTTCAACATGCCTTGGGCGCTCAGGTCGTCGTAGAACGCCTTCAATCCGTCGCCTAGCGTCGCCATCAGATTGACGTACGAACCCTGGTTCGCACCCTGGTTCGCGTGCGTATCGAAGCCGCCAGTCTGCACCCAGAAGACCTTGGTTCCGATCTGCTTGTTCATCGCGCCGGCAACGGCGGTGAGCGCCTGGCCCAGGGCGTTGTTCGGATAGGTCACGGCCGGACGATACGTGGCCACGGTCGCCACGCGATCGAGCGTGCCCAACGCCGCCTGCGTCGTCGAATTCACGAACGCGAGGTGGGGACGATCGACGGGAAGGTGTGAGGAGATTTTCGTCTGCGCGGTTTTTTCGAAGGTCGCCTCCGCGCCGGTATTGGGGCTGGAGAAAGCATACGTCGCAGGGCTCGTGATCGCCGGAACGCCGACCGTGCGCGCCATCAACGGCCGCGGCGTTTCGCGGACGGTGTTCCAGGCGACGAGCGGATCGAGGGGCGGCGGGACGAGGTCGAGGTAGCGTCCCAACCAGCCCGTGCCGGACGTGTTCGTGGTGCTGGCCGTGCCCCAGATGTCGAAGCCGGTGAAGTGCGAGCGGCTTTGATTCGCGTAACCGGTGCGCTGCACGATGGCGAGGCGTCCGCCGTCGAAGATCGATCGGAGCCCGGTCAAGCGCGGATGCAGCCCGAGCTCGACGCCCGAGGAATCGGTGCCGATCTGCAGGACGTTGGCCGCGGGAATGGCGAGCGTCGGCCGGCGGCTGGCATAGAACGGATCGCGGTACGGAATCACCGTGCTCAGCGAGTCGTTGCCGCCGCTCAGGTAGACGACCACGAGATTGCGAGACGGCACGCCCTGCGCGAGCGCGATGTCGCACAGCACCTGCGGCGCCGCGAAACCAAACGTGAACGCCGTGACGCCGCCCTTGACGAATTGTCGTCGTGAAAAATTCATGACGGATCCTGTTGGCCTATTGGCCTGTTGGCCCATTGGCCTGTTCGCCTATCAATTGAACTGATACTCGCCGGACCCGATGATCAGCCGGGTCAGGCCGGGCACCCGCTGCTGCAGCTGCGCATCGGAGCCGGTCCACGCCGTCGATCGCAAGTACTCCGACATCGAATTGGTCTGCGCCGTCGCAAAGCCCATCGTCCGGAACCGCGCCAGCGAGTATTCGAGCACGCGTTCCGGAGTCTGGCGATAGGGCTGCGCATCGCGCGCGAGATTGAATCGCTGGTTCCCCGCAAGCGTCGACGCAAAGTTCATGCGCGACAGCATTGACGAAGTCGAAATCCAGCCCGGTCCGGTCTCCCACCCATTCACGTCGGGCGGCTCGAACAACTGCTGCCCCATGTTGGTGAGGGGCGTGATCGCGGCATTGACCGACAACCCGGTCCAGCCGGTTTCCTTGATCGCGCGGACCACGAACTCGGCCGGCCACGAATAACGCTGGAAGAAATTCGCCGGGTCGCGGAACTGCTGCGAGTTGACGAGCGTGCGGAGGACCGCCTTGATGTTGTAGTTGTTCCCCAAGTACGCATTCGCCATCGCGGTGACGAGCGCCTGATCGGGCTCCGCGGTCTCGTTGACAAAGAACTTGTAGAGACGCGTCGCAAGACGCCGCGCCGTCGCGGGATTCCGCCCCAGCGCGAGGATGAAATCGAGCGCGTCCTGCTCGCCGTTGGCAGCCGCGCGCGCGGGAATGATCTTGCCGCCGTCGGGATAGATCGCGAAGGTGAATTCTTTCGCAGCGGTGTCGTGATCGGCCGGCCGGAACAGGAAGGTGTAATAGCTCTCGGTCACGTTGGCGCGATCGCCGACAATCTGCCAATTGAAGCCAGTGAACACGCGCGCCGCGGCGTAGACGTCCTGCTCGGTGTAGTTGCCGATCCCGAGGCTGAACAGCTCCATGATCTCGCGGCCGAAGTTTTCCTGCGGGCGCGTCCGGGTGTTCAGCTGGCTGTCGAGCCAGTAGATCATCGCCGGATCCTTCGCCATCGCCAGAAGCATTCCGGGGAAGCTGCCGGTCGCGAATTGCCGGAGCGTCTGGATCTGTCCGGGCATGCTGCCGGCCAGGCTCGCCGGATCGTTGTCCATCATGCGCGTGGCGCGCTCCTGGCCGACCGCGCCCGCGATCTTGCTGTATGCGGTCGCGAAGTGGTTGTGCCAGAACAGCGCCATCTTCTCTTCGAGCGGGCGCTGCGAGTGGATCATGCGGAACAACCAGCGCTGGCGCGCGTCGTTGATCAGCGTGTTGGGGGAAAACGGCTGCCCCGACTGCGTGGTGATGCCGATGTAATCCGGCTGTCCGATCTTCGAGTCGTGATCAGTCGATTGCGACTCGTAGTTGAGCAGCCGGTCGATGACCGTGTCGATCGGAAGAGCGGACCAGGCAGCGAGCTCTGCGGGACTCGCGCCAAACCCCAGACGACGAAGTATGTGTTCGAGCATACAAATCCGTATCGCCGGGGAACGAGCGCGCGTCCGGCCCGTAAAGCTTAGACCGGACGGCCTCGCATGGGTTTAATTCCTTCGACGCGAAAATGCGTTGTTTTTCCAACAACGCATGTCCTCGCTCAGGAACAAGCCAGTACACGTCATTGCAGGCTCAACAGATTCGCCATCAGCCGGTATGCACCGTCCGTGCCCGCGGGCAGCTGGCGCCACAGGCCCAACCCAACGTAGATCCAGCGTCCCTTTCCGACTTTGGCTTCGACGAGGGCGCCCCGCTTGGTGCCCTGATTGTAGGGAAAGGGCTCCGTAAATTCGATCAGGTCCTTGTATTGCGGATCGCGGCCGGCCTCGTCCAGGAAGTAGAGTCCGCGCTCCTGCACCCAGTTGGCCCAGTCGGCCCGGCCGATCTTGTTTGGCGTGTTGAACACCGGATGCGCGGGATCGACCAGCTTCATTTCAGCGTTCTCGTCGGTGACGCGCTCGCGTCCGACCTTCGCCGGAAACGGACCGTACTGCGCGTCGTTGAATTCGAACTTGTTGTACTGAACAATCACGGTGCCGCCGGCCGTCGCGTAATCGATCAGCCGCTGGTTGTAGGCACGCAGGTCGGTGCGGCGCTCGTAGGCCCGAACGCCCGTCATGATCACGTTGTAATGCGACAGATCGCCCCACGCGAGCTCGTCGGCCGTGATCATCGAGAGCTTGACGCCGAGCTGTTCGAGGGCCGCGGGCACCTCATCCCCGACACCCATCACGTAGCCCACGGTGACGTTCGGCTTCACGTTGACGTCGAGCGCCTTCACCGCGATCGTTGGATCGACGAGCACCTGGCGACGCGTGGTGTGCGGGTATTCGACGACTTGATAACCCTGCGCGTAGGTCTGCGTACCGGCGGTGACGCGCGTCTTGACCGCGAACTGGTTGCCGCCCGGCTTCATCGCCGCGGCCGCCAGCGTCGCCGCCGACGGCGGCTGCAGCGCGAAGCGCACGGTCATCTGCTCGTCTTCACGCGTGAAGCTGACGGCCTGGGTCGCCGGTGTCGCCCGCCATCCTTGTGGGATGTCGAGCGCGACATTGGCAGTCGCCGCGCCCTTGCCGTGATTGGTGACGGTCACGCGCACATCCTTCCCGGCTCCCGGTTCCCGACTCCCGTCCCTCGACTCCGCTCGGGACAGCCCTGAGCCTGTCGAAGGGCCGGTTCCTGGATCCGTCGACACGACGAGAATCTCTGGCGTCGTCGTGATCGCAAACGCGGGCACGACCTGAATTTCGGATCGCTTCTCGCCGCTGAAGATGTCGCGTTCCGAGCGGGCCTGAATTGGGCGGGTGACGGTGAACGGCGTGTCGAGCACCGACATCGCGAACGTGGCCGTGAACGGCGTCGGCCGGAACGGCAGGCCAAACGGCACGTCGGCGTCGAAGACGTAGCGCGCACCTTGCGGCCCGTTTCGGAAATGTGCTGCCGTCACCTTCGCGTCGGCCGGCACGGTTTCGGTCCGGTTGCAATTGCGCGATGCGCCGGGGGCGAGAGTTGATTGCTCCGGGCACGCCGCGATCGGCGCGGCGCCAAACCCGTTGATCGCAATCGCGATTGCGACGTTATTCCGGCCACGGTTCGATACCGGAAGATCGATCGCGATCGGCTGCCCGGCCACGACCAGGCCATCACGCGCGACGGCGTCGAGGCGAATGTCCGTGGCGAGCATCAATGCCTGGGCAAACTGCGGCTCCTTTTGGGCCAGGCGGAAGTCGATTTCGAACTTCGCCGCCTCCGGAAGGTTCATCGACGCAAGCGACGCCCGCACATCGCGAAGCGCCTTCAAGCCGGCCGCGAGCGGCGCGACGGTTGCGCTCTCGCCGCCCGAAGCCAGCGCCTTGCGCGCCTCGGCGACCGCCATGCTGACGCGATCGAGTCCTTCGCCAAGCGCGGGAGGAGCCGAGGGCGAAAAGCCCAACAGGCCACGCACACTGGTATCGACCCCTTCGAAGATCTCTTTCTCGCTGCGCGCCACCCCGCCCGCGAGCACCGTGTCGCGTAACCGATACGCGCGGACGCCGGACGGACCACCGCCGCCGCCGAAACCGCCGCCGCCCGTCGGCGCCGGCAACGGCAAGAGCTGCGACATGCCCTGGCACTTGTGCATGCTGCGCGCTTCACCGGCAATTTCGTCGTAAGTACGGCCGAGCACGGGATCGAAGTCGGCGCCGCCCGTAAAGTTGAGGATCGTCGGCGCCTCCAGGGCCTGGCTCGCCGAAGCGGCCGCGGGCCGCGAAGGCGGCCCGAAGCCCGCCGTGTAATAGAACTTCTTCGCCTGCCACGGGCGCAGTCCCTCTTTGATCTGTTCGGGGAACTTCGCCGGATCAGCCGCGGCCCGAAACGCTTCCAGCGTCAGGCGCGACGAGGTCTGGTGATGCTGGCCGCCGCCGTCGCCATCGAACACGAAGCCGACGATCACATCGGGACGAATCGTGCGAATCATGCGCACGTAATCGCCGAGGATCTCGTCGTGGCCCCACTTCTCGAGCGTTTCTTCGACGCTGAATGAAAATCCAAAATCGATCGCGCGCGTGAAGAACTGCTCGGCGCCATCGAAGCGATGAGCGGCGAGGAGCTCCTCGGTGCGCAGCACCGCAAGCGGCACGAACAGCTCAGGACCAATCTCGTTCTGCCCGCCTTCACCATGCGTCGCCGTCACGAGCGACGTGCGATAGCCCTTGCCGTGCGAAAAGTAGGCCAGCATCGCGTTGTTCTCGTCGTCGGGATGCGCCGTCGTCATCATGAAGTTGCCGACGGTGTCGAGCTTGCGCAGCTGCAGCTCGAGTGCTGGCTCACCGCGCATCTGCGCGACCGGAATCAGTTGATGTTGCGCGGTGGAATGTGCGGTGACGCCCGCGATCAGGACGGAAACGACGAATAAGACTTTTCGCATTTTGCTACTCAAAAAGAGAGTAGCCAGTAGCCAGTATCCAGCAGCCGGTAGCCAGAAGCTCTTGGCGAGTTCCTGACTATTTCTGGCTACTGGCTACTGGCTACCGGCTCCTGACTAGAAGCGCATCCGGAAGCCGAGCTGGAACTTGCGCTGCTCGAAGCCGACCGCATTCGGGTACTGGTACGCGTCGTAGGAAATCGGCGCGAGGGGGTTGCCGGCCGCATCTACCCGGGTCGAGGTCGTGACGCCCGACAGCTGCTCCGTGTTGAACACGTTCTTCATCTCCGCGATGATTTCCGCACGCGTCGTTCCGTGAATCGGAACCCAGCGCGTGTAGCGCAGGTCGACGTTCTTGCGTGTCGGCAGGTAGAGCGAGTTGCGCTCCACACCGATCGGCCGATCGCTGGTCGAGCCGTCGGCGTTCAAGTCGAGGTTGGCGGGGATGTTGAGCGGCAGGCCGCTGTTGAACTGCAGCAAGACGCCGATTTCATTGCCGTTGAGCAGGCCGCGGACGATGGCGTTGTCCGACGAGCTGTGCGAAACATAGACCACGTTGCCGGTGAAGTTGTGGCGCATGTCGAGCGGGTTCGGTCCCTCGTCGCGATCGAGGTTGCTCGGGTCCGAACGGCCCGCCTCCGACTGCACCGTCAACTGCGTGAGCAGCGGCGTATTGTCGAGACCCTTCCCGAACGAGTACTGCACGTTGAACGTGAGGCCCTGCTTCATGCGCTTGGTCGCCTGCACGGTCATCGACTTGAAGTCCGAGTTGCCGATCGACTGCACCTGATTGATGTGGTTGAAGCGCGGATCGAGGCGCGTCGAGGCATTGACCGCGGTGCTGTAAATCGGACGCCCGTCGGCGAGCGTTCCGGTTGGGTTGATCAGGTTCACGTCGGTGACGACCGGAAGCTGATCGCCCTTCGCATACATCAGGCTCAGCGACGCCGTCATGTCGCCGCCGAAGGCGCGCTGGAGCTGCGCGCTCGACTGCCAGGTATGCGCGACCTGGAAGGACGGATCAACCGCCCACGGTGACTGCACCGCGATTGTGCCGGTGCCGGTCGGATTCGGGAACGCCGGTGCGCCTGCGGAGGTCGGATTGAAAGTGTAGACCGGGGCGCGCGGCGAGCCGGACAGCTGTAACGCCTGTTCGTAGCCGCCGAGGATTGCCTGGTCGAACATGATGCCGGTGCTGGCGCGGAGCACTGTGTCGCCGTCGATCTGCCACGCCGCGCCGACGCGCGGTCCGATGTTGTTGCGATCGATGTTGAACTCGTGCGACTGCGTCAACGGCGCGTTCGGCAGGCCCTCCGGATACTTATAGAGGTCGTAGCGAATGCCGTAGAGCAGCTTCAGGCTGGACGCGATCTGCCAGTCGTCCTGCACGAACGCGCTGAAGATATTCGTGCTCATGTTGAAGCCGAGATCGCCGGTCAGCTGCGTCACCGTCGTGTAGCCGAACGGGTTGGTCCCCGCCTTCGCATCCAGGTACGCCTGGCTCGTCGGGAACGTGTAGAGAAACTGCGGCGCCGCGGTGCGCTCGTCGTAGACATGCTGCCAGTCGATGCCGAACTTGTAGCTGTGCTTGCCGCGCAGCACGGTAAAGTTGTCGATCACCTGGGTCATGTTCTGCTTGAAGTCGAAGCCGGCATTACCCTGGCCGGTGCCACTCACCGCGCCGCCAAAGCCCGCCACACCGGTGACGAGAATCGACGGACCGGTACCCGAGTCCGAGTTCCCGACCGAGCTCTGATGGCGATGCGCGTACTGCACGCGGAGCTCATTCAGCTTGCTGGCGCCGAACGTGCTGATCACCTGGCCGGCGATCGAATCCATCGCGTCGAGGAAGTTCGTGGCGCGCTCGAGCGTGTTGATGCCGCCGCCGCTGTTGTACGGCGCGTCGTTGTGGAACTGCACCCAGCGGATGTTCGCGCGATGCGAGTTGCTCAAGTTGACGTCGCCCTTGAGGATGAGGAACTTCGCGGTCTGCACATTCGGCGCCGCCGCGGGCTGCGGCTTGAGGCCGAGCTGCGCGACCGTCGAGGCGGGCACCGTGATCAGCGCGTTCGATGACAGGTCGCGGCGGGTCTGTTCCCAGCCACCATAGAAGAATGCCTTGTTCTTGATGACTGGACCGCCGACCGAAACCGTGCCGGTGTCAACCTTCGTTTCCGGCTTGGTCGCATTGGCCGCGGGTTCTCCGCAGCTCGCCGCGATCGTGGTGCAGCCGAAGAAGAACGGGAACGCGCTGAATTCGCGGCGGCGGAACAGGTAGCTGCCCTGGCCGTGAAACGCGTTGGTGCCCGAAGGCGTCACGGCGTTGAACACCATGCCCATCGTCTGGCCGAACTCGGGCGCGAAGCCGGTGGTGACGACCTTGACTTCCTGGATCATCACTTCCGACATCGGCAGCAGGCGCAGCCCGGCGCGATCCTTTTCCGTGTTGGTGTTGCCGTCGATCTGGTAGTTGATGCGCATCGCGGCGCCATTCGCCGCCAGGCGCGGCACGCCGAACTCGACGTTCT
>Ga0157380_10001159_pt1 | contig 17067 bp, 14 predicted proteins | sample S35metaG_FD_119757 | JGI IMG/M metagenome (GOLD analysis project Ga0157380, IMG submission 119757) | Switchgrass rhizosphere microbial communities from Kellogg Biological Station, Michigan, USA - S3-5 metaG | ecosystem: Host-associated > Plants > Roots > Rhizosphere > Soil | place: USA... | reverse complement strand
GTGCCCTCGGGCGTCGCCCAGCCGACCTTGCCGATGCCGATCGGGTGCGTGATGACCTCGACCGGGCCTTCCTTCTCCGGCTTCGGGAAGTAGTACAGCCGCATCTGCGCGAGGTTCAGCACGAGCCCTTCGCGCGGGGCGTCGGGCAGGATGAATTCGGTCGGCAGGATGATCTCGGTGCCCTCGCCCGGCAGCCACGGGTCGACGCCCGGGTTTGCGCGCACGAGCTCCGTGTACCCGACGTTGAAGCGGCGCGCGATGTCGGCGAACGTGTCCTCGTGCTTCGAGCGCGTCACCTGCACGTGGCCGACGACGTCCTGGTCCGGCGTGACGAAGAAGCGGTGCGTCGCCTCCGCGAGCGGCAGCGGCGGAGGCGCCGGAGCCTCGGCGGCGGCCTTGCCCTTCTCGGAGCCGTGCGGCTTCTTCCAGAGCGATTCGAACGGCGTGCAGGCGGCGACGGATACCGCCAGCAGGGGAATCGCGATGCGGAGCAATGCCCGGGTCATGACCCGGGCATTATCCCCGGCGGGGCCCGCGATCACCAGATCTTCACGCGCTCCGCGGCGGGCCGCCAGAGCCTGTCCCCTTCCTTGACGCCGAAGGCGGCGTAGAACTCGTCCATGTTCGCGACCACGCCGTTCGCACGGAACTCGCTCGGCGCGTGCGGGTCGCTCACCACGACCTCGCGCATCAGCCCGTCGCGCCACTTCGTGCGCCAGGCCTGGCCGTAGCCGAGGAAGAAGCGCTGCGCGCCCGTGTAGCCGTCGATCACCGGCGCCTCGGCGCCGCCGAGCGAATGCACGTAGGCGCGGTAGGCGACCGCGGCGCCGGACAGGTCGCCGATGTTCTCGCCGAGCGTCAGCTCGCCGTTGACGTTGAGCCCGGGCAGCGCCTCGAATCCCGAGTACTGCTGGATGAGCCCGGCCGCCTTGGCCTTGAACTTGGCATCGTCCTCGGCCGTCCACCAGTCGCGCAGGTTGCCATCGCCGTCGTACTGCCGGCCCTTGTCGTCGAAGCCGTGGCTGATCTCGTGGCCGATCACCGAACCGATCGCGCCGTAGTTGGCGGCGTCGTCGGCCTGCAGGTTGAAGTAAGGCGGCTGCAGGAAGGCAGCAGGGAACACGATCTCGTTGTTCATCGGCAGGTAATACGCGTTGACCGTCTGCGGCGTCATGAACCACTCGGTCGGATCCTTGGGCTGGCCCGCCCGCGCGGCCTGCCACTCCCACTCGAACCGGTTCGCGCGCATCACGTTGCCGGCGAGGTCGTCGGCGCGGACTTCGAGGCCCGAGTAGTCGCGCCACTTGTCCGGGTAGCCGATCTTCACTTTGATCTTGCGCAGCTTCCCGTGCGCCTCGGCCTTGGTCGCGGGGCTCATCCAGTCGAGCTGGTCGATCCCGCGGTCGAACTCGGCGAGCAGGTTGTCGACCAGCGTCACCATGCGCGCCTTGGCTTCCGGCGGGAAGTGGCGGGAAACGTAGGCGGCGCCGATCGCCTCGCCCATCGCATTCTCGGTTTCCTGCACGGCACGCTTCCATCGCGGCCGCAGCGACTCCGTGCCGCGCAGGGTCCGCGAGTTGAAGTCGAACGAAGCCTCGACGAACGCTGCCGGCAGCACGCGCGCGTAGGCGCCGATCGTGCGCACCTTGAGGTAGTCCTTCCAGGCTGCAAGGTCGGCCGTGTGCAGGTGGCCGCCGAGCGCCGTCGCGTAGCTCGGCTGGCGGATCACGAAGTCGCCGGCGGGCAGGCCGGTGGCCGCGAACCAGGTGTTCCAGTCGAACTCGGGCGCGAGCTTCGCCGCCGATTCGAGGCCGTGGCGGTTGTAGGTCTTGACGGGGTCGCGGTCCTCGACCGGCGTCCACTGGTCGGTCGCGAGGCGGGTCTCGAGCTCGAGGATCCGGGCCGCGCGCGCCTGCGCGTCCGGCTCGCCCGCGAGCGTCAGGAGCTTCGCGAGGTAGTCGACGTACTTTTTCCGGAATTCGACGTACGCGTCCTCGCTCTTGAGGAAGTAGTCGCGGTTCGGCATCCCAAGGCCGTCCTGGTCGACGTACGCGATGTTGTGCGTGGAGTTCCGCGCGTCGGGGTACACGAGCACGCCGAGCGGCGTGCTGATGCCGCGGCCCTGCGCGCGGCCGAAGTAGCGCGCGAGCCCGGCTGGCCCGTCGATCGCATCGATTTCGGCGAACAGCGGCCTGAGCGGCTCGATGCCTCGCGCCTCGACCCTCGCCTCGTCCATGAAGCTCGCGTACATCGCGCCGAGCTTGCCGCGGTCCTCGAGCAGGATCGCCTGCACGTCGGCCTGCGCCTTCTCGAACAGCATGACGGAGTTGCCGGCGCTCGGGTATTCGGGCGGGAACGGCGTGTTGGCGAGCCAGGTGCCGTTCACGAAGCGGAACAGGTCGTCCTGCGGGCGCACCGCCTTGTCCATCGCGGTGGCGTCGAGCCCCGAGGCGGGCGGCGCGGGACCGGTGTCCGCGAGGGCGGCGCCGGCGAGGCAGAGGCACAGGAACGCTGTGGACAGCTTGCTCAGGGACATCCCGGTAGGCTCCAGTGGGGCGGGCGCGGAGTATAAGGCGGGGTTTCGCCGGACAGGTTCGTGCCCGCGATGAGCCGTGGCTCAGGCGCGACCGGCCTTCAGCGTGAGCGGCCAGCGCATCCCGCGCCGGCCTTCTCCCCAGGCTGCCGCCAGCGGCCCGGCGGCGAGCGCGAGCGGGTCGCGCCCGCTCCGCACGCGGCAGCGGCGCACGGCGGACCAGGTGTCGAGGTAGCCGAGCATGCCCGCGGCGTCCCAGTGCGTGCGCATCTCGAAACCCGGCGCCGCGAGCGGCGGCATCGGCAGCTCGAGCGCGCGGTAGCCCTCCTCGACGTGGCGGCGCTCGCGCGGCCAGTACGGCCCGACGACGTCCCGCGAGAAATCGGCGCGCAGCCGGTCGATGTCGGCGGTCACTTCGCAGTCGTCATAGCACCAGACGGCCAGCACGCCGCCCGGGCGAAGCACGCGCAGCGCCTCCGCGGTGAAACGCGGCCAGTCGAACCAGTGCGCGGCCTGTGACGCGACCACGAGATCGGCGCTGGCGGACGCGAGCGACATCGCCTCGGCAGGTTCCTGGCGGTAAGTGACGCGCGGGTGGGGGCGCGCTTCGGCAAGTTGCGCGGCCGAGGGCTCGGTGGCGATGACCGCATCGAAGTGCGCCGCCAGCGCGACCGCGGCCTGGCCGTTGCCGGTGCCGACGTCGAGCGCGAGGCCGCGGCCCGGCGCAACGGCCGCGAGCCACTCGAAGAGCGCCGCGGGGGCCTCGGGCCGATACCTTTGATAGGCCTTCGACTGGCTCGAGAAATGATCCTTGAACGTCCCCATCCGCTGAATCTACGACCCGGCAGGGGACAAAAAAATGCCCCGGGCTTTGGGCCCGGGGCTGAAGTGCGGACTTTCGGTGAAGGGAAGGAAGTCCGCTAGGGGATACTGACACTCACAGGAAGGACGGCCCCAAGCCTAGACGCGGCCTTGCCGGCCATGCGTGATCCGCGCCACAGTTTGCTGACCAGGTCCCGGCGAGTGTAAAAACGATTTCTAATTCAAATGCTTAGAAACAGGGCCAAGCCCGGTTCGAAGTACGCGACCCCCGAGGGGGCGCGGCGCCTGCGTGCCGAGCTGGACGAATTGTGGCGCGTGGAAAGGCCGGCCGTGACGCGCGCGGTGGCCGAAGCCGCCGCGATGGGCGACCGCTCGGAGAACGCCGAATACATCTATGGAAAGCGGCGCCTGCGCGAGATCGACCGGCGCGTGCGCTTCCTGCGGGGCCGGCTCGACGGTCTCAACGTCGTCTCGCAGCCGCCCTCGGACCGCAGCCGCGTGTTCTTCGGCGCCTGGGTGACGGTCGAGGACGACGCCGGCGCAACCCGGCGCCACCGCGTCGTGGGCCCGGACGAGTTCGACCGCGAGCCGGGCTACGTCAGCATGGACTCGCCGCTCGGGCGCGCCCTGCTCGGCAAGCGGGCCGGCGACGATATCGAAGTAATGCTTCCGGCCGGTCCGCAGTCGCTCACCATCACCGCGATCGACTACGAGTGATCACACCACGCGGATGTTCTTGAACTGCCAGGGATCGCTTTCGTCCAGGTCCTCGGGGAACAACCGCCCGCGGTCGAAGATCGGCGTCCAGTCCGTGTACTTGCCGACCACCGGCCCGAGGTACGGCAGGCATATCTCGAGGTTGCGGCGGAAGTCGATGTCGTCGGGCTCGACGATGCCCGCGGCCGGGTTCTCGATCGCCCAGATCATCCCGGAGAGCGCGGAGACGGTGACCTGCAGCGAAGTCGCGCTGTTGTAGGGCGCGAGCTGGCGCGCCTCGTCGATGGAGAGCTGCGACCCGTACCAGTAGGCGTTCTTCTTGTGGCCGGCGAGCAGCACGCCGAGCTCGTCGATGCCCGTCGTGATGTCGGCCATCATGATCCGCTTCTTCTCCTGCAGCTGGAAGTTGCGGCCTGCGAACTCGTGCACCGAGAGCACGGCGTTGTCCGAAGGGTGATAGGCGTAGTGCACGGTCGGGCGGTAGACCGCACGGTCGTTCTGCCGCACGGTCAGGAAGTCCGAGATCGAGATGGCTTCGCCGTGCGTGATCAGGAAGCCGTGGAAGTGCCCCGCCGCCGGCGTCCAGGTACGCACGCGCGTCGCGCAGCCGGGCTGCGTCAGGAAGATCGCGCTCTTGCGCCCGAAGTCGTGCTGCCGCGCGTCGCGGGGGAAGTGCCGCTCGTGCGTGCCCCAGCCGAGCTCGGCCGGCTGGCTGCCCTCGCTGACGAAGCCGTCCACCGACCAGGTGTTCACGAACTCGCCGGGCATCTTCGGGCGGTTCGACACCTGCGTGTCTCGCTCGGCGATGTGGATCACCTTGATGTCGAGCGCCTGCGCGAGCTTCGCCCAGTCCTCCCGCGACTGCGGGTTGCCGGCCTCGAGGCCGCTGTCCTCGGCGACGTCGAGCAGCGCCTGCTTGACGAAGTGCGACACGAGTCCCGGGTTTGCGCCGTGCGTGATGACCGCGGTCGGGCCGTTGCTCCAGCCCTTGCGCAATTCGAGCACTTCCTCGCGCAGCGCATAGTTCGTGCGACGGCTCGCGGGGATGTTCGGGTCGGTGTAGCCGCCCGGCCAGGGCTCGATGCAGGTGTCGAGGTACAGCGCGCCCTTCTCGTGGCACAGCTTGATGAGGGCGACGCTCGAGACGTCCACCGACAGGTTCATCACGAAGTCGCCGCGCCCGACCAGAGGCTCGAGCACGTGCCGGTAGTTCTCGCGCGTGAGCGGGTGGTTGACGAACTTGATGCCGTACTTCGCCGCTTCCTCGCGGCCCGCGTCGTCCGCGGTCACGATCGTGATGCGGTCCGCGGCGAGCCCGCCGACGTGGCGCAGGATCAGCGGCAGGACGCCCTGCCCGATGCTACCGAAGCCGATGAAGACCAGGCGGCCGGGAAAGTGCGTGTGGATCGCGTGCTCGGTCATGATTGCGGCAAGTCCGTCATCTGCGGCCTCAGGGGCGCAAACTGTACCGCAATCCGTCCGCACATAAAAAAGAGCCGGCGTGTGCCGGCTCGGGAACAGGTCGTCGGGACGACCTGGGGTGAGTCAGGCGGGCTGGAACGGGAACGGCGCCGGACGGCCGCAGCGCTGGCGCCGCCGCTCCGCTTCCACCGCGCGGCGCCAGAACTCGCGCTCGTCGGATGTGACGAGTGGTAGCGGCAACCTTCGGCGAGGCTCCCGGCTTTCGTCGTCCTGATGCCGCAGCATCGCGTGTCGAACGTTCATGGCGGGTAAGATGCGGTGAGCGGAGAAAAGGTTGCGACCCCCCCTCATTTCGACCCGCGAGCTCGCCACCGCCCTGCCGGAGGCCGGCGTGTTGGTCGCCGATTGCCGCTTCGAGCTCGGCAGGCCCGATGCGGGGCTCGCCGCCTGGCGCGCGGGCCACATCCCGGGCGCGGTGCACGTGGACCTCGAGCGCGACCTTTCCGCGCCCGTCACCGCGGCGACCGGCCGGCACCCGCTGCCCTCGCCCGCCGAATTCGCAGCGACGCTCGCCGGCCTCGGCATCGGCAATGACACGAGCGTCATTTGCTACGACGCGGGCTCCGGCGCCTTCGCGGCGCGCCTGTGGTGGATGCTGCGATGGCTGGGACACGACGCCGTCGCGGTTCTCGACGGCGGCTTTGCGGCCTGGACCGCCGAAGGCCGCCCGGTGTCGACGGAGGAGCCCGCTCCGCGCCGGGCCGCGGCCTTCGTCCCGCGGCCGCAGCCCGGCATGGTCGTCGATGCCGCGGAGGTCATCGCCGCGCTCGGGCGCGGCGAGGCGCTGGTCGACGTGCGCGGCACGGAGCGCTTCGCCGGCAAGTCCGAGCCGCTCGACGCGGTCGCCGGGCACATCCCCGGCGCGGTCAACCTGCCGTATCTCGAGAACCTCGACGTCGCGGGGCGGTTTCGCGCGCCGGCGGAGCTCGCCGGCCTCTGGCGTGCGCGCACCGGTTCCGAGGCCGGGCGCGCGCCGATCTGCATGTGTGGCTCGGGCGTGACGGCGTGCCAGGGGCTGCTCGCGCTGGAGGCCGCCGGCATCCCGGGCGGCCGCCTGTACGCCGGCTCCTGGAGCGAGTGGATCCGCGACCCGTCGCGGCCGGTTGCGCGCGCGACGTGATCTGGTATCGTCCGCGCCCTCTGGCATCGAACGGGGCCACGAATTGGACAGCCTGACGCGCGGCGCGGTGACCCCGCGGTCCAACTGGAGCGTCGAGGACTCCGAGCAGCTCTACGCGGTCAGCGCCTGGGGCACCGGCTACTTCGGCATCAACGCCGCCGGCCACGCCGTCTGCCGGCCCGACCGCAGCCAGGAGCGCGAGATCGACCTGTACGAGGTCGTGCGCGAGCTCGAGGCGCGCGACCTGACCGCGCCGATGGTGCTGCGCTTCTCCGACATCCTGCGCGACCGGCTGCGCGCCCTGCACGACGCGTTCGCCGCGGCCATCGCCGAGAACGACTACAGGAACCGCTACGCCGCGGTGTTCCCGATCAAGGTCAACCAGCAGCGCGTGGTCGTCGAGGAGGTCTACCGCGGCAGCGCGGACCTCGGATTCGGGCTCGAGGCCGGCAGCAAGCCGGAGCTGCTCGCGGTGATGGCGATGACCGGCGACGCCCCGGGCCGGCTCATCATCTGCAACGGCTTCAAGGACGACGACTACATCGAGGCCGTGATCCTCGCGACCAAGCTCGGGCGCTCGATCATCCCGGTGATCGAGAACTTCTCGGAGCTCGGCTACATCCTGAAGCACGCCGAGAAGTACCAGGTGCGCCCGAAGATCGGCGTGCGCGTGAAGCTCGCCGCCGAGGGTGCCGGGAGGTGGCGTGAGTCCGCCGGAGACCGCTCCAAGTTCGGCCTGTTCACGACCGAGATCCTCGAGCTCGTCGAGGTGCTGCGCTCGCACGGCATGCTCGACTGCCTGAAGCTGGTCCACTGCCACCCGGGCTCGCAGCTGCACGACATCCGCCGCGTCAAGGACGCCGTCAACGAGCTCGCGCAGGTCTACGCGGAGCTCGCCCGGCTCGGCGCCGGGCTCGAGTACATCGACGTCGGGGGCGGGCTCGGGATCGACTACGACGGCTCGCGCACCAACTTCGAGTCGTCGACCAACTACTCGCTGCGCGAGTATGCGAACGACGTCGTCTACCGCGTCGCCAGCGTCTGCAACGCGCGCGGGCTCGCGCACCCGATGATCATCAGCGAGTCGGGCCGCGCGCTGACCGCCCACCACAGCGTGCTGGTGTTCAACACGCTCGGCGCCGCGCGGCTCGATCGATTCAGCGTGCCGGAGCGCCCCGGCAACGGCGGCCTGCCGCCGCCGGTCGCGGACCTGTACGACGCCTGGCAGACGGTCAGCGAGCGCCGCCTGGTCGAGTGCTGGCACGACGCGCAACAGGCCCGCGAGCAGGCGCTGCAGATGTTCAGCCTCGGCTACCTGACGATCGAGATGAGGAGCCTCGCCGAGCGGCTCTACTGGGCGACCTGCGCGAAGGTGCGGGACCTCACGCGCAAGCTCGGCAAGGTTCCCGAGGAGCTCGAGGACCTCGAGACGATCCTGTCCGACATCTACTTCTGCAACCTGTCGGTGTTCCAGTCGCTGCCCGACAGCTGGGCGATCGACCAGCTGTTCCCGATCATGCCGCTGCACCGGCTCGACGAGCGCCCGGCGCGCAGCGCGGTGCTCGCGGACATCACCTGCGACTCGGACGGCAAGATCGACCGCTTCGTCTCGCAGCGCGACGTCAAGCGCGCGCTCGAGGTGCACGAGCTGCTGCCCGGCGAGGAGTACTACCTCGCCGCCTTCCTGGTCGGCGCCTACCAGGAGACGCTCGGCGACCTGCACAACCTGTTCGGCGACACGCACGTCGTGCACATCCGCCTCGACGACGCCCACGGCTGGTGGATCGAGGAGATCATCAAGGGCGACACCGCGAGCGCGGTGCTCGGCTACATGCAGTACGACCCGGGCGAGCTCTACCCGCGCTTCGCGCGCGACTGCGAGCGCGCCATGCGCGAAGGCGGCCTCTCGGTGGCGGAAGGCCAGGCGCTCAAGCGCTTCTACGAATCCGAACTCGCGGGCTACACTTACCTAGAACCGGATGGCGCCGCCTGAGGCGCAAGCAAGGAGCCATGGAATGAGCACGACGCACCGTATCGCCCGCACCGCCCTGGCAGCGGTGGCCTGCCTCGCCGCTTTCGCGGCGGCGGCCTCCGACCCGCCGGTCACCGACGCGGCGACCCTCGCGGCCCTCGACAAGGTGCTGGCCGGCGACCACCGCAGCGACGCGAACCGCGCGCGCGACAAGTACCGCCATCCGCGGGAGACGCTCGAGTTCTTCGGCCTGCGCCAGGACATGGCGGTCATGGAGGTGTCGCCGGGCGGCGGCGGCTGGTACACCGAGGTCCTCGCCCCGCTGCTGCGCGAGCACGGCGAGTACGTCGCCGCGAGCTTCGACCCCAGCTCCACCAGCGAATACGTGAAGACGAACTCGAAGAAGTTCGCCGACAAGCTCGCGGCCCGGCCCGACCTCTACGACCGCGCGAAGGTCACCGCGCTGCAGGCGCCGAACGCCCTGAAGCCTGTGCCGGACGGGACCATGGACATGGTGGTCACGTTCCGCAACATCCACGGCTGGATGGGCAACGACGCCGCGGACGCGATGTTCAAGGCCATGTACGCGGCGCTCAAGCCGGGCGGCATCCTCGGCGTCGTCGAGCACCGCGCGAAGGCCGAAAAGCCACAGGACCCGAAGGCGGAGTCCGGCTACGTGCGCGAGGACTACGCAATCGCGCTCATCGAGAAGGCGGGCTTCAAGCTGCTCGGCAAGAGCGAGATCAACGCGAACCCGAAGGACACGACGGACCACCCGCACGGCGTCTGGTCGCTGCCGCCGACGCTCGAGGGCGGCGACGTCGATCGCGACAAGTTCCTCGCGATCGGCGAGAGCGACCGCTTCACGCTGCGCTTCCGCAAGCCGGAGTGAGCCGGCGGCGGATCGCGGGCGCAGCGCTCGCGCTCGCGCTCGCCGCACACGGCGCAGGGGCCGCCGCCGCGGAGCCGGACGCGGCGGTGACGCTGCGCGTCATGAGCTTCAACGTCTGGTACGGCGGCGAGCAGGTCAGCCTCGCGAAGATCGGCGAGGCCATCCGCGCGGCCGACGCGGACATCGTCGGCGTCCAGGAGGCGGACGTGAACCTCGAGCGGGTCGCCGAGGCCGCCGGCATGCCGTTCGTGGATCCCCGCCGCCGCCTCATTTCGCGCTGGCCGATCTTCGATTCGGGCACGGGCGTGCGCACCGACGCCGGCGCCTCGCCCTACTCGACCACGGCGCTCGACCTGTCGGCGCTGCACGCCTGGGTGATGGTGCGGCCGGGCAAGGTCGTCGCCGTCTCCAACGTGCATCTCTCGAGCGGCGCCGGCGAGGATGCGACGCGCCTCGCGGAGGCCGGGCCGCTCACGGCACTCGGCCGGCTGGGTGCCACCGGCACGCCGGTCTTCCTCACCGGCGACTTCAACTCGGCCTCCCACCTCGACGCCTCGCAAGGAAGGGACACCGCGGTCATGCGCCTGCTGGCCGGCGCGGGTCTGCGCGACAGCTTTCGCGAGGTGAATCCCGACGCGGCGGCGCGCCCCGGCCACACGTTCACGCCCGGCGCGCCGCACGCGGCGGGCCGGCCCGCGCGCCGGCAGAGCCGCATCGACTACGTGTTCACGGCCGGCCGCAGCGAGACGCTCGCGTCGCAGGTCGTCGGCGAGGCCGGCGGCCCGGTGACCGACATCGCCGTCTTCCCCTGGCCGTCGGACCATCGCGCGGTCGTCTCGACATTTCGCGTGGTGCCGGACGATGCGCCGGCGCTGATCGCGGCGACCCCGCGCCTCGTCCAGCCCGGCGCGAGCGTTTTCGTGCGGACCTGGGACCCGTTCGGACCGGCATGGACCGCGCTCGTCGTGCGCCGCGGCGCCGGGCCGGAGGATGCGCTCACCGGCGTGCGCGACATGCAGCACGACTGGCAGCGCATGATTCCCGTTTCGACGATCGGGCTCGGGCCCGGCGACTACGACGCACTGCTGGTCGGCGAGAACGGCGCGGTGCTGCGGCGCGCTGCGTTCACCATCGCGACGCCCGGCGCGCAGCCCGGCCTCGAGGCGCTCACCGCGACCGTGAGGCCGGGAGACCCGGTCCGCGTGCGCTGGCACGACGCGCCCGGCGCGCTGCGCGACTGGGTGGGCGTCTATCGCCGCGGCGAGGTCGACATCTCGCAGTACCTCGGCTTCGTCTACACCGAAGCCGCGTTCGCTGGCGAGGCGAGTTTCCAGCCCGGGCCGCGCGGCGAGCCGCTCCCGCCCGGCGAGTACGAGCTGCGCCTGATGCACGACGAGTCGTACGTCGTGCTCGCGAAGTCGCCCTTCCGGGTGGAGCCCTGAGGCTGTATGCCCGTCCAGTCGCTGAACCTGCGGGCGCCTTCATTATGTGAAGGCTTTCGCGGTATGCCGGGGAGGCCTTCGTTACCGTGTGCCAAAGGGGCGGCAGGCTGCACGCGGTAACCCGATGGGCGACAAGGACAAATCCCGGAAGATCGGCGACTCGATGAAGGAGATGGCGCACTACGCCGAGCAACAGCGCCTCGGCCACGGTCGCATCGAATTCGACGAGCTCGGCAACGCCGTCTGGGTGCCGGCGGCCGGGAACGCGAGCGACGAAGTCATGCGCCGCCTGCTCGACGATCCGACGCTCTCCTTCAGCAATGAATACGAAGCGGGTACGCAGAAGCGCATCCAGCAGAACCAGGGCGGCCTCAAGAAAGGCTACGACCCCTACGACAGCGGCCAGCTCGTGAAGAAGGAATGGAAGAAGAAGAAGGACCTGCGCAAGCTGTCGGACTGGATCAAGTCGAAGCGCCCGAAGGACGAGTGAAGGGTTGACCCACCGGGCCGGGACGCGCAGTCTCGGCCGCATGGCCGCGCTCACGCTGGTCGTCGGCAGCCGCAACTACAGTTCATGGTCGCTGCGGCCGTGGCTGCTGATGCGGCACCTCGGCCTCCCTTTCGAGGAACGCCAGTTCCACCTCGACACGCCGGAATTCGACGCGGAGATCGCGAAGATTTCCCCGACGCGCCGCGTGCCGGTGCTGGTCCACGGCGAGCTCGTGGTCTGGGAGTCGCTGGCGATCTGCGAGTACGCCTCGGAGCTCGCGGGCGGCCGCGGATGGCCCGTAGATGCCCGCCTGCGCGCCCTGGCACGCGCCGCCGCGGCGGAGATGCACTCCGGGTTCGGCGCGCTGCGCGCCGCTTGCCCGATGAATGCCCGCGCGACCGGCCGCCAGGTGCCGATGACGCCGCCGCTCGCGCGCGACCTCGCGCGCATCGATGCGCTCTGGTCCGGCTGCCGGCGCGACCAGGGCGGGCTCGGACCGTGGCTGTTCGGCGCGTTCAGCGTCGCCGATGCGATGTACGCGCCGGTGGCGCTGCGCCTGCGCACCTACGGCCTCCCGCTCTCCTCGCTCGCCACGCGCTACCTCGACACGATGCTGGGCGATGCCCTGCTGCGCGAGTGGATCGACGCCGCTTGCCGCGAGTCGCAGGTGATCCCGCACGAGGAAGCCGGTGCCGGCGCCTGAACCCCGAGGGTCGATGTCCTGGTCGAGCGCGATCGGCCTCGGCGCGCGCCTCGAGGCGGCGGTGGACGAGGTGGCGGAGCAGGTGGCCGACGATGCGGCCGGGCGGCCGCACGACCTTGCGATCGCCTTCGTGTCCGCCGCCTACGGCGCGGCGGTCGAGCGCTTGCCGCAGCTCCTGCGTCCGTTGCTCGGCGACAGCCTGCTGCTCGGCTGCAATGCGGGCGGCCTGATTGGCGGAGGCAGCGAGGAAGAGGACGAGCCGGGCATCGCCCTCCTCTGCGGACGGCTGCCGGACGCCGCGCTCGCCGCGGTGCACATCGAACAGGAGACCATGCCGCCGCTGTCGGCCTCGCGCGAGAGCTGGTGGCGCCTGCTGGACCTCGCCCCGGAGTCAGAGCCGAGCTTCCTCCTGATTGCGGATCCCGCGACATTTGACGCCGAGGCCTGCGCGCGCGGGCTCGATCGCGCGTACCCGGGCTCGACCGTGGTCGGCGGGCTCACGGCCGGCATGCTCGCGCCCGGCACCGCGCGCCTCCTGGCGGGCAGCGAGGTGCACCGCTCCGGCGGCACGCTGCTCGCGATGTCTGGCAACGTGGCGATCGATTCGGTGCTCGCCCAGGGATGCCGCCCGGTCGGCGACCCGCTGTTCGTGACCGCCTGCGACGGCAACCTGATCGGCGAGCTCGACGGCCGCCCGCCGAAGGAACTGCTCGGCGCGCTGTTCGCGGGCCTCGACGAAGCCGACCGCGCGCGCTTCGGCGACTCGCTGTGCATCGGCCTTGCGCTCCCCGGCCCGCGCCAGACCGTCGGCGCCGGGGATTTCCTGATCCGCAACGTCCTCGGGCTGGACCCGGACAGCGGCGCGTTGTGGATCGGCGCACGCGTCACCCCGAACGCGATCGTCCAGTTTCACCTGCGCGACGGCGAGTCCGCCTCGGAGGAGCTCGAGAGCCGCCTCTCCGCGTCGCTCGCCGGCCATGCGCCGCCGTCGGCCGCCCTGCTCTTCGCCTGCGCCGGGCGCGGCAGGAACCTGTTCGGCGTGAGCGGCCACGATTCCGGGACGCTGCGCCGCATGATCGACATCCCGGTCGCAGGCATGTTCAGCGCGGGCGAGATCGCGCCGGTGCAGGGCGCGACATTCGTGCACGGCTACTCGAGCGTGTTCGGCCTGATCCGGCCGCGGACCGAAGGGAAATAACGATTCTCGATCGGTACCCCAGGCGAGGGCCGCAGGGCCAGGCCCCACCCCGCTAGTCCTGGCGCCACTCGGCGCGGTAGCCCCTTCCGAGCGTGATGATCTTCTGGAGCAGGGCGGTGTAGGCGATGCCGTCGTGGAGCGCCGCGTCCGCGAAGTCCTCCTCGCGCTCGAGGTTCGGGTTGGCATTCGCCTCGAGCACCAGCGGCGTGCCGTCGGCGCGCACGCGGAAATCGATGCGCGCGTAGCCGGTCATGTGCAGCGCCCGGTAGATGCGCCGCGCCAGGCGGTCGAGCTTCTCGGCGAGGCCCGCCGGCAGGTCCTCAGCCTTGCCGCTCGTGATGCCGTGGCGCTTCTGGTACTTGCGGTCCCACTTCGCCTTGCGCGTCGCGATGGCGGCGCGGCCCGGCTTCAGCTCGCCGAACATGAACTCCCAGGGCGTCAGCGTCCGGATGCGCTCGTTGCCGATCACGCCGATGTAGAGCTCGCGGCCCTGCACGTACTCCTCGACCAGCGCGTCGGACTGCGTGTGCGCATGGATGAACTCGATGCGCTCGGTGAGGCGCGCCGCGTCCTCGACGACCGACGCCTGCGAAATGCCGAGCGAGGCGTCCTCGGTCGCCGATTTCACGAACAGCGGATAGCGCAGCGCCTTCGGGATCCTGAGCGCGCCGCCGCGGCGGAAAACGGCGAACTGCGGCATCGCGATGCGGTGGTAGGCGAGGATCTGCTTGGCGAGGACCTTGTCGCGCGAGATCATCATCCCGCGCGGGTTGCAGCCCGTGTAGGCCTGCCGCAGCAGCTCGAGGTACGCGACCACGTGCTGGTCGTAGGTGACGATGCCGCCGAATTCCTCGAGCAGGTTGAAGCAGACCTGCGGTTGCCAGTCCTGGATGGTCGCGCGCAGCTCCGTCAGGCTGTCGCCGATGCCGATCGGCCGCACGTCGTGGCCCATCGCGCGCAGGCTGCTCGTGACGTCGAACTCGGTGCGGAACTCGGCCGCGTCCTGCTCGGCCACGCCCTCGAGCGTCTCGGGCGGCACCAGCGTCTCGTGGACCAGCACGAGTATGCGCAGCTTCTTCACAGCGACTGCCGCGGGCCGCACTGGTGCATCGAGTGGGCCACCTCCGCCGCGACCATCCGCACCAGCTTCGGCCCGCACGCACGGCGGCTGCCGCGCAAGCGCAGCCCCAGGGCGCGGCTGCGCACGATCATGCGCCGCATGACTTCCTGGACCAGGTACTCGCTCACGTTGAGTTCGCGCGCGACGCGCCGCCGGACGCGCGGCATCTCCTCGCGCAGCACTCGCGCTCCGCTCGGCCTGCGCCGGCCGGGAGCCGGAGGCGCGAACACGCGCCGCAGGGCGGCGTCGACGCGCGGGGCGCTCGGCCCGCCCTGCCGGTGCGCGAGCCGGCGGTAGTACCGGCCGAGCGTCAGGCGCGAGGCGCGGGCCGGCTCGATGACGCGCGCCGCGCGGACCGGCGGCTTGCGGCCGCGCAGCTCGCGCATCAGGCGGTCGACGTACTGGAGCTTGGCGAGTGCCGGCCGCCACGCCGCGTAGCGGTGCCGCCAGTCCGAACCCGGCGTCAGCCAGACCGCGAACGTCTCGGCGAAATCCTCGGCCGGATGGCTTTGCGAGTACCAGCCTCCGAGGTGCTGCACGTAACGGCGGCTTCCCGGCCGCGGCCGGTAGCTGCCGGCGTAACGTCGCGAGGCCGGGCCGAAGGCGGCGCGCCAGCCCGCGCGGCGCCGGAGCCGGAACGCGTTGTCGATCGCGTGACCGGCCTCGTGGCGCAGGATGCGCATCAGGTCCCGCACATTGCCTCCTTCCGCCTCGCCGCCGTGGCGGCGCTGCAGCGACACGAGCCGCGGATGGAGCAGGTAGAACGGCACCGCGATCCCCGGCACGCCGTCCGGGGAGAACCACTCGAGCGCGACCCAGCAACGCGGGCGCAGGCGCAACCCGTGCGCGGCCAGTTCCCGGTACAGGCGCGGGATGGCGGCTGCCGCCGGACTGCCGCGCAGCGAAAGGCCGAGCCCCGAGATACGCCGGGCCAGCAGCCGGTCATCGGGCAGGCGTTCCCAGTCCGGGCGGCGCCTCTTCGTCATTGCGTCGCCGCGCGCGGCGCGCAGTCGACCAGCGCGTCGGCGAGCGCCTCGATTTCGGCCGCGCGCGCGAGGCCGCCCTCGAAGTCGGCGGGAAGCCCGGACGCTCCGTAGCAGGCTCCCGCGAGCTGGCCGGTGATTGCGGCCGCGACCTGCGCGTCGCCCGGCCGCGAGGCCGCGGCGGCGATGCACTGCGCGAAGTCCGTGCCCTGCTCGAACGCCGCGAGCGCCGACTCGAGCGCCGCGACCACCGCGAGCTTGCCGCGCAGCAGGCGGCGCGGCGCACGGCCGCGCCAGGCGCCGCCCGAGATCTCGCGCACCGGGGAGCGAAGCGTGTCCGGGCGCCAGGCGTCCGGCGCCGGGCTGAAGTCCGCGGCGAGCAGCGCCGCCTTGTCGTGGCCCGCGAGCGCCCCTGCGAGCAGCGCGGCGAGCAGGCGCACGGCGTCGAGCGTCAGCGGCGCCTGGTGCGTGACGCGCGCGCAATTGACCGCCGCGTCGATCGCCTCGCGCGGCGATGCGTTGAACCAGGCGACGGCCGGCCCGATGCGCGCGAGCGGCTCCGCCTCCGCGTGCGCCGGGTCGTGCGAGCCCGCGTAGGGATTGCCGGTCCACTGCGCGGCCGCGAGGGCGCGCGTGGTCGCGGCGCTGATGCCGACGCAACTGCCGGTGCTCGACCAGAGGCCGTTGCGCTGCCAGTCGCGGTAGCGAGCGACCTGGTCGGCGGCGTCGGGCCCGTCGCTCGCGACCAGGCTGTCCGCGAGGCAGAGCGCCATCGCCGTCTTGTCCGACCAGGCGCCCACCGGCAGCCCAAGCGCCGCGTGCCCGAGCGCGTCGCCGGCCGCAAGCCCGAGCAGCATGCCGCGTACGCGGTCCCGCAGGTCGACGCCCGCCGCCGCGGCCGGCGCGGCCGGACGCACGGGTTCCGGACGCGCCGGCTCCGGACTCGCGGCGCGCACCGGCGCGGGCGGCGGCGGGGCTGCGGGCGTAGCACCCCAGCGGCGTACGTAGTCCGCCTGCGCGTCCGTCTCGGGAATCCGCGGCCAGTTGCGCGAGCGCTTGTTGCCGCGCCAGGCTTTGTTCAGCTGCGCGAGCGCGGCTTCGCCGCCGGCGCCGCGGCTGGCGAGCCAGCAGCCGGCGACGAGGTTGGTCCGGCCGATGCCGGCCCGGCAGTGCAGGTACACGGACCGCCCTTCCGCCAGCGCACGCACCAGCGCGTCGAGGATTTCCTGCATGGCCGCTTCGCTCTTGGGCAGGCCGTGGTCGCGGATCGGCCGTCGCAGGTATTGCGCCGCCTCGCCGCCTCGCAGCGCCGCGAGCAGCGGCTGGTAGGACTCGAGCTCGCGCGGTTCGGTCAGGTCGATGAAGCAGTCGATGCCTGCGGCGAGCAGCTTGGCGAGCCGCTTGCGCGTGGACTTCTCGTCCGGCCCGGAGGGATGCTCGCCGGCGAGCAGGCGGCCGGGCTCGATCCAGTGGCTGTTCGGCAGCGGCGCGCGCGCCACGCGGTCAGTGGCCTGCCGGCGGCGAGCGCTCGAGGCCGGCGAAGTCGAAGGCGGACGGGTCCGCGAGGTGCGCAGGCTCGATGTTGCACAGCGC
>Ga0157380_10001157_pt1 | contig 17073 bp, 13 predicted proteins | sample S35metaG_FD_119757 | JGI IMG/M metagenome (GOLD analysis project Ga0157380, IMG submission 119757) | Switchgrass rhizosphere microbial communities from Kellogg Biological Station, Michigan, USA - S3-5 metaG | ecosystem: Host-associated > Plants > Roots > Rhizosphere > Soil | place: USA... | reverse complement strand
TCGCCGCAATGCCATACAAAAAGTGTCGAGCGTTTTGGTCGAGTCGGATTCCGGGCCAGCGCCTCAGCCATTGATAACAAGGCAGTCGTGCCCGAGCCATCGTCATCAGCGCCGTTAAAAACCGAATCGCCGTTGACCGGCATTGTGGTAGTGCCAACGTGATCGTAGTGTGCCCCTACCGCTACGTATTCATTCTTTAGCGCCGGGTCGCTGCCTTCCCAAATGCCAATGACATTTTGAGTTCCGAAGGTCTCATTCTTGACTCCGATGCTCAGGCTCGCCTTCTTCTCAGAGCTCATCAGGAAAGAGTCGGGCATGGGGCCGGGAGCGCCGCTGTAAAAACGTTCAAAGAGCGTGGTCGCACTCTGTCGTTCGCCCGAAAAAAGATTGTTGGCGACTCTGGGAGAAATGATGATTGTTGGGATGGGCGTGCCTGAAGCTGTCCTGAATTTTTCCATAACCGTGGCGCCGCGGTCCATCGCACGCTGACGATTACGCTCCCAATTCGCGAAGTACTGAAAGTCGGGCACGTAGATTAGTCCGACGGCCCCATGCTTGCGCGCATTGTCGGCGGGATTCAGCCAATCCTCACCCTGCTTACCTAAATCGCCGAAACGGACTGAGCGGGGGCTCGCGTTCGGAGCAGCAAAGATCACCGCGATGCGACCGGTAGCGTCCACGTCTTTATAAGAATCGATTTCCTTCGACTTGATGTACCAGCCGTTACCGGCGAAGACGAGATTGCCGGTAACGCTGCCCGCATTTGCGGTAGGAATGTAATCTTCGCCGACAGTCAACACCTGCCCGTTCAATTCAACTTTGGTTTGGCCCGCATCCACGCGGTCGCGGCGCAAAGCAATATGCTGAAGGTAAGTCCCATCGTCACCAGCAGGCTTGAATCCCCAGCGCTGCAGATTCATGGCGAGGAACTGAGCCGTAATATCGAGCCCGCGCGAAGGCGTATCCCGGCCTTCCATCTCGTCCGAAGCTATGAAGCTGAGATAAGTGCGCATCTGGGCTGCAGTAATTTGATCAGCTCCGCGTTGTGACGCCAATGCTGCCGGCGAAACAGGAGCGTGCTTGTCTCGCTTGCGCTGCCCGAGCGCGGGCGGCAGCAACACCGCGAGGTTGCTGATCAAAAGTAGAACAACTAAAAATCGTTTCATCTATTTGTTTTCCTATTCGCCGCAGGGCGGCGTTTGAACTTAGTCCGGCCTTTCAAGGCCGGGAATCCGGAACCTACCAGTAGTCTAGTCGCTTTAGCGACGACTGAACGGATCTCAAACGTCGCTCAAGCGACGTTAGTACATAAGAACCCAATGACCCGGCCTTGAAAGGCCGGGCTAAGTTCACACGCCGCTCTGCGGCATGATCCTAGTGAAACCGCTTCGCTCTAGCCCTTTACGAGTGCTGGACGGCCTGGACCAAACGAGTTAGGGAGTCTTTTGCGTCACCGTAAAGCATGCCCGTAACGTCTTTGAAGAACAATGGATTCTCCAGGCCTGAGAAACCTTTTCCTTGTCCTCGTTTCAGCACCACCACCGACTTGGCGCGATCAACTTCAATGATTGGCATGCCCGCGATGGGACTACCAGGATTGTCGCGCGCGTCAGGATTGACCACATCATTCGCGCCGATCACGATCGCCACATCTGTCGCCGGCAACTCGGGATTGATCTGCTCCAATTCGTATAGCGATGAGTAAGGCACATTGGCCTCGGCTAACAGAACATTCATGTGACCCGGCATGCGTCCGGCCACGGGATGGATGCCGTACTTCACACTGACGCCGCGCTTTTCAAGCGTGTCCGCGAGCTCGCGCACTGCGTGTTGAGCTTGCGCTGTCGCCATACCGTATCCGGGCACAAAGACGACCTGCTTTGCATACGCGAGCTGTACGGCCACGTCATCAAGATTCACTTCGCGCATTGAGCCTTGCTGGCCCTCGAGAGCCACAGTTGCCGTGCCCGCTGAACCGAAAGCTCCGAACAATACATTTGTAATTGAACGATTCATCGCGCGACACATCAGCACCGAAAGAATGAAACCTGAAAAGCCGTCGAGCGTTCCCGCGATGATCAGCACGTTGTTGGACAAGACGAATCCAGTTGCCGCCGAAGCAAGTCCAGCATAAGAATTCAGCAGCGACATTACGACTGGCATGTCAGCCGCGCCGATAGGCATTACCAGCAGGATGCCGAAGAGAAGCGCCAGTCCAACCATCGTAAAGAACAGTGGCATCGATCCCGGCACCACAACCAGATAGATAAAGATTCCGATCGTGCTCGCCAGCAGAGTCATGTTGAAGATGTTTTGACCTTTGTAGGTCATCGGCGTCCCGCGAACCATGCCCTGCAGCTTGGCGAAAGCGAGCAAGCTGCCCGTGGTGGTAAGCGCGCCTAACATCACTTCAAAACCGAGCGCACCCATCGTGATTGTGTCGAGGTGCCCGCCCAGCCGGTAGTACTCAGAGACACCGACGAGCGCCGCAGCAAAGGCTCCGAACGCGTGTGAGAGCGCGGTTCGTTGTGGCATTGCTGTCATCGGCACCCACACGCCCATCGCTAGTCCAACGAGCGAGCCGATCACCAAGCCGGTGATGATCCACGTGTAGGTGATGATCTCGTGATGGAGGAGCGTGCCGATGATGGCCATCAACATGCCAAACTCAGCGAGGTGCATTCCGCGCTTGGCAGTTTCAGGATGGCTCAGACCCTTCAATCCAAGGATGAAGAGGATTGAAGCTAATAGATAGCTGATCTCGATGAAGTAGGTTTGCAAATTGAAAACCGGATCCTAGTTCTTTGTCCTTGGTTCTTAGTGCTTGATACTTGGCATGACTGTCGCTTTTCCTTCGAGGAACCAACTAATGTTCGTTAGCTTCAACTACTAAGAACAAAGTACAAAGAACCAAGTTCAGTCCTTTTTAGTTGGCTTCCTCTTGAACATGCGAAGCATTCTGTCGGTGATCACAAAGCCGCCCACGACATTGGTAGTCGAGCAAACGACTGCGATGAAACCCAGAATCGTGCTGACCGTGTTGTAGTGCGCGCCAGCCGTAACAATAGAGCCGACCACCGAGATACCCGAGATCGCATTCGTTGCCGACATCAGCGGCGTGTGCAACAACGGCGGCACTCGCGAGATGACCTGGTAGCCGAGAAACGCCGCCAAAGCAAAAACATAAAGTGAAGCTATCAGTGTTGTTGAAGACATGAGCTGTCGCCTTTGTTGAAACGGTGTGCGCTAATCTACACTCGCACTTTCCAGCAGCGGGTTATTAAGTAATCTCGCGCCGTGAATGACTCTCATGATGTAAACAGCACGCGCAGAAATCCGAAATATGGTTCGATAGTCTTCCCATACCAAGTGTCGATACCTCGTATTCATCAATTCGTTTTCAGCAATCAACGGACATCTTTCGGGAAATCGCTCGAGAGAACTGATTTGTCGTTCGAGTTTCAAAATGAATTTGGTAGCTTGCTCGACATCATCCTCGGCGATGAATGCCCATATTTCTTCGAGGTCTCTGATAGCTGTCTGCGTGAAGCTAACGGCGTATCTTATGGGCATTCTTAAACTCCTTTAAGAACGCACGTGCTGGACGAACCCGACCTGCGGCGACGTCCTCTTCCGCTTCTACCAAAAGGCGGGCGAGATTTAGAGCCTTCATCTGCTTTTCGTAAGTTTTCGCATCGATTATTACGGCATCCGCTCGACCATTTACCGTCAGGACTACAGGCCGCCCGGTACTGTGGATTTGTTGAAGTATCGCACGAGTGTTTCGCTTCAAATCGGTCACTGATCTTATGTCGTCAATTAGATTCATCATTCTCTCCATCGCGCTAAATTTCGTGTCAAATATAGCATCTAATCAGACAACATAGAAAGGATCACGTAATCATCGAAGCTACCCGCTGATTCACCCACTGGCCCTGATGAGTGACGCACGACGGACCGGCCACGTCATCATTCATATCGATTTTCAATTCGCCATCTTTAATCAGGGGAGTCAGAAACGCCGTGATGTTGCGCGAATACAGCTGACTTGCATGGACCGGTACCGTTGCCGGCAGATTTAGCGGAGCGAAGATCGTTACTCCATTTACTTCGACAGTCTCGCCCGGCTTACTCACTGCGCAGTTGCCGCCCGTCGATCCGGCTAGGTCTACGATAATCGAACCGGATTTCATTCCCGCAACAGCTGCCTCAGTCAATAAAAGGGGAGCGCGGCGTCCCGGTACTTGTGCAGTGGTGATGACGACGTCGTTTGTCAGCGCATGTTTCGCAATCAACTGTCGTCCGCGCTCGAGCGCTTCTTCAGACAACTCGACCGCATAGCCGCCGGCGTCTTCTGTTTTCAAGCCGCCCAGGTCGACTTCGAGAAAACTCGCGCCTAACGATTTCACCTGTTCACCGGCCGCAGCGCGCACGTCATACGCTTCGACCACTGCGCCCAGTCGTCTCGCCGTCGCAATTGCTTGCAGCCCGGCGACACCGGCGCCGAGCACGAGAACCTTTGCCGGAGGAACAGTGCCCGCCGCTGTCATCAGCAGAGGAAACATGCGCGACAAACGTTCAGCTGCGACGATAACGGCTTTGTAACCAGAGACGGTTGCCATCGACGACAGCGCATCCATCGACTGTGCCCGTGTGATTCGAGGCACCAGCTCCATCGCAAAAGTTGTAAGACCATGGGTGAGCGCCGGCTTAAGCTCGGCCGGCTCATCAAGTGGTCTCAGAAACCCAATGACGACCGCGCCCGATTTCAAGTGTGCTAGATCTGCAACGCCCGGTCTGTTCACGGCAACGAGGACGTCAGCGTCTTGTAGCAACTGCTGCCGGTCAGTGGAGATCGTTGCGCCTGCTTCACTGAATTCTTCATCCGAACGCGAGGCGCTGCTGCCGGCGCCGCTTTCGATGTGGACGTTTGCCTTCAACGCCGTCAGTTTACGGACAGCCTCAGGCATCAGCGCCACCCGCGCCTCACCCGCCTGCTGTTCTCGCAATACGACAATATTCAAACGAAGGACCTCGAGCGGTTGGCTATCAGCTGCGATAGCGAGTGGATTGATTTGAAAAATGAAGAATGTCCGTGCGGTGTGGCTTGAAGACCCGAGACGACGAGCGGCATAGACTCCGGTAACGATTTAGCTTGGATAAGAACGCCGCGAAGTATAACACCAGCTGCCTAACGCTCTCAAAAAAGATTCATCGCGAACTACTGTCTTTCTTTGCGGTCCTTTGCAGCTTGGCGAGAGGAAAGCCCATGCCCGCAAAGACGCAGAGTCGCAAAGACGCAAAGCTGCGCGCACTTTTGCCCAATTCGCGGCTGGGCAGCTATAATCCTCTCCTCCAACACGCGGCGCATTGGTGTAGTTGGTTAACACGCTGCCCTCTCAAGGCAGAGATCACGGGTTCGAGTCCCGTATGCGCTACCATTTCCCTTCAATAACTTTACTGTTCTTAGGAAAGCCTGGCGAGAGAGCGCGGAACCTTTAAAGATTTATTTGAGGACGAAGTTGAACTCCTGGGTGACCATTACCGATACGGGTTTGCCATCCTTAACTGCCGGCAGGAATCGCGCTTTGCTCATCGCGTCTATTGCCTGTTGAGTCAATCCACCCGGCAAAGGGTCAACAACACTAATCCTCGTGACGCGTCCGTTGGCGCACAGCACGGCTCGCAAAACCACTTTGCCTTCCACTCTGTTTTTGATGGCCTGTTCCGTGTAAGGTGGCGATGGCGTCGAGGTAATGGAAGCCATCGTGGTCACCTCGCTGGGCTTGTATATCGGCATCGGACAATCATCAGGCTCGTTAGTTGGTGCCACCGCCTCGCTCGTAATTGCCGGTAATAGATCGGACTTATCATTGGTGGGTACGGGTGTCGGACTTGCAGCAGCTTCAGGCGTCGCATTTGGACTGGGAGTCGGTACCGGCGCTGGTGTGGGAGTGGGTGCCGGCGTGGGCACTGCGGTTGGCGCCGCTTCCGGAGTTGCAGTTGTAATCGGCGTTGGAGTGGGTACTGCTTCCGGAGTGGCGGTTGCAATTGGCACTGGGACCGCAGTGGGTGGTCGATTAACAGCCAATTCGACTTGGGTGATCTCGTATTGCAATCTCTCGGGCAGTTGCTTGCTCTTCTGCTTCAACACCTCAACTTGCCGCCTGGCTAAGTCTAGTTGGCCCAGTTTCACAAAGGCGTAGCCCAACTCATAATGCACCCTGGTGTAATCAGGCGTGAGCCTGATTGCCTCAGTGAAAGCTCCCACCGCCTGGTCCCATTTGCCGCTGCTACCGTAGGCCAAGCCAAGGTTATGATAAGCGCCCGGCCAGTCGGGTTTGACTTTGAGCGCTCGCTGGATTGCCGCCGCCGCGTCTTCAAAGGCGCCGGCCTTATATTGCGCGAGCCCTAAATTATATTGCGCGGCGGCGGAATCCGGCTTCAAGGTCACCGCTCGTTGCAATAGCTGAACAGCCTCGGGATAAGCACCGTCGACAATCAACTGAGCACCGAGGTTGATATGAGCCTCAATGCTGTTAGGGTTCTCGCGAACCGTCTGCCGGAGGGTTACATCCGCCTTCTTTAGATAGTTGCGCCTGGTTGCGAGTGCGGCCAGATTCGAAGGCGCATCGGGGCGCTTCGGATCGATCGCGATGATATTCTTGTAGAGCTGCTCAGCGTCTTCGTACTGGCCGATGTTGATGAAGATGTAGGCAAGGTTGATAAGCGAGTTAACATCGCCGGGATTCTTCTTCAAAAAATCTTTGTAATATGCCGAGGCGTTGACTGCATTCCCGGAACGGTTGTAGATATCAGCCAGATAGACTGCCGTCTCCACCATGTTTTCATCGCGCCTCTTTGCTTCTATGAAAGCGTCGATGGCTGGTTCGAAACGACCGGAGTTGTAAAGCATGCATCCCAAATTAAAGGAAGCTTCGGCATCAACCGTCTTCAATTGGGCCGCCTTTTCAAATGACTGTGCTGCTGCTTCCGATTGACCGTCGCCTGCCAAAGCCTCACCCAGATGATAATGAGATTCGGGATTCGATCCCTGCATGCTAACCACTCGCTTGAAGTGTGGGAGAGCTTCAGCGGGCCGGCCTAATTTCAACAGCGCGATACCGAGGCCGCGCATCGTATCAGCATCGTCAGGCCTAATCTTGAGAGCTTCAGTGAAAGCGGCCTCAGCTTCAGTGAACTTGGCGTGGTCCAGTTGAAGGTAGCCCAGGTTGAACTCAAGCTGGCCGTATTGCGCTGTGAGCGGCGAGGTTTCACTCGCGGCTTCTCCAGCGGCGCGCGATTGGCTGTATAGACTGACTGCCAGTTCGTAACCGGCAAACGCCTCATCGTCTTTGAATAAATTGTAATAGCAATCTGCCACCGCTTTCTGAGCCGCGAAAGACTTCGGAAGAAGCTTGGCTGCCTCTTGAAGATAAGGCAAAGCGTTATCGTAATAGGTATCGAGCATGAGTGCTCGGCCAATATTCAAAGCCTGTTCGCCGCTCATGGGGAAGGGCAATGTCTGAGGCTCGTTCGTGGCGGGCTGTTTCTTGCGAAAGGTGGTGACTTGCAGCTCCTTGTGTCGAGCTAGTCCCTTCGGATTTACTGGAATTGCGATGACGCTAACCGGGGGCGCTTCGAGGGTGATGCGCAAGTCGTAAACGACGGGAAGTATTTGCTCCCCTGGCCGTTGCACCTGAGCGCCAGTCACCATTATTCCTTGCAACATGCAGGCAAGCAGGCGAGGAAGGACCGGGAGGTTCATTGTTCAACCTCCGTCGGAAGGATCCATAGCTGTTTATTAGTTCCTTGCAGATGCGATTGGTAATTCGGATTACTGGCCATCGCGCGCCAGACGAAATCCAATCGAAGGAAACTTGTACGTCTCACCGTTCGCACTTGAATACCAGCCCCTGTCGGTCGCGTTTCGAAAACTCTCGTTAATTATGTCGGCAAAAGATCCGCCCCGCCTTATGCGGGCGGTGGCTTCTTCAGGTTTTATCGATTTCCCGTCATAGTATGAGGCTGTCGACGCCGTCCATTCCCAAACGTTTCCAATCATGTCCTGCAGTCCTAATTGCGTCCGTCCATCCGGAAACGATCCGACGTCTCGTGGGCTGGTTTTGCGATTGAGGTTGGCAAGTCCCTCGCCCCAGGAATTTCCCCATGGAAATAAAGAACCGGTCGACCCGTTGCGCGCGGCGTATTCCCATTCCTGCTCGGTGGGCAATCGATATCTAACGCCGTCCTGTTTCGAAAGCCATTGCGCAAAATCTTCCGCGTCTCTCGGTGAGACATTGCAGACCGGCCATCGTTCTCGTCCGGCAGGCGGATCTGTGCCGTTCCAAGGTTTCCAATAACCTTTAGTGGAGGGATCCGCATCATCGTTGGTCGGTGGTGCGTGTCCGGACGCTTTGACGAAAGCCGCATACTCCGCGTTCGTCACTTCAGTCTTGTCGAGATAGAAAGAAACCACAGATACTAAATGCGTAGGTTTTTGCGTGGCCACTCCCTCGTCGGAGCCCATATTGAAGGCGCCGCCCTTGATGAGCACCATATCGCGAGTCGGGGCTTTGGTTGTCTCTCCGGGAGTCGTTACGGAAGGTGTTTGCACCGACGGCCATAGATACACGAGCGAAATTACACCGGCGACTACCAGGATCACGGCTGCGGCGACTCCGAGTACCAACGGCTTCTTTAACAGTTCAGCCAATTGGCTCGGACTAGACTGAACTTCGTCTGCTATGAAAGGCCGCGAGACGACGGAGGGCGGCGCCAGCGAAGGCACGCGAGGCGACAATGAAATCTCATGAATGCTATCGGCTTCCCGAAAAGCTCTCTCTTCGGCCCTGCGCCTGGCGTCCTCAGCCGCACGACGCAGCGCGTCTGATTCACTAGTTAACAACTGGCCCTTACTGTCCTGCAGCTGCACTGGCGGCGGAGTGAGCGGCTCACTTACTGCCTCCGCTGCGGGCTGGCCAGGTTGCAGCGAAACTTTGATGTCAGCAGGAGGAGCGGGCGGCGACTCAACGTCAGGCATGCTGTCGGGCATACTGGCGTGCGCCAGACTATCGGACGCGATGCTGGTCGGCCAACTGTCCTCGATCTGGGGTTGCGAGCTTTGATGGAGCACGACAGTCGCGCCCTCGAACTCCGGGCCCGGTTGGCTCTGGTTCGCCTCATCAGGTTCCGTTTGCCCCAGCGCGCTTAGCGAGATATCGATACCGTCCGGTCCCACCGCCTTTTTCCTGGTACTAACGCGCCCGGCTGAGCCGGCTTTAGTTCGGGTGGCGCTGGTGCGCGGCTTGGCGGCGCTGCGTCGTTTCGAGGAGGCTTTGCCAGCGGTCACCTGCACAGCGTTTTCGAGCTCGGCAACAAATTCTTCAGCCGACGCCGTGCGGGCTTTTGGATCCTTTTCAAGAGCATGGTGCACCACTCTCTCGAGTTCCGAAGAAATGCCCCCCTTCGCGTTGGCAAGTGGTGGTGGCGGCGTCATCAGGTGCTTTTTCATCACCGCCGGAATTGACGATCCTTTGAAGGGGACGTCGCCGGTGAGCATCTGGTGAAGAATGATTCCCAGGCTATAGATATCACATCGCTTGTCGGGCTCTTCATCGGACCACTGCTCCGGCGCCATGTAGTAGGGAGAGCCAATAATGCCCGTCGTCTTCGCCCCCACAAACGAGCCGAAGAGTTCGCCCGACTTAATCTTGGCGAGTCCAAAATCGAGAATCCTGATCGATTCGCGTGGGCTGTTGCCGCGATTCAACATGATGTTGAGCGGCTTCAGATCACGATGAACAATTCCATGAGCGTGCGCCGCGCCAACACCTGAGGCGATCACCTTGATGTACTCGAGCGCCTTTTCCGGCGAGAACTTGCCTTCTCTGGTCATTACATCCTGAAGTGAATCGCCTTCGATAAACTCCATCACCAGAAACGGAACTTCGCCGTTGAGGAATCCATAGTCGGGTACCGAGATGATGTTGGGATGTCCGATGGCGGCCGCGGCCATGGCTTCCTGTTGGAAGCGAGTCGCGAAAGAAGAGTCGTTGCCTACGAGCTCTGATTTGATGACTTTGACGGCGCGAGTTGTTTTGAGGAACTTATGCTGGGCTTTATAAACGATGCCCATTCCACCTTCCCCAAGCCGGCGCTCAAGCAGGTAGCGACCGTCCAGGACCGGGGGGCCGGAGAGTGAATGAAATGTGGCGCGTTCGTCGTGAGGACACTGAAGAACTGTGTCATCGTAACAGCGAAAACATGCCGGGCATTCTCTCATATTAGTGACGCGATCTTAAGAAGATGAAGTCTTCTCGATGACTGCAAAAAGGTTTCGTTACGGAACCTGCAAGCGTCGCCCATTTGGGATGTGGCAATGGAGCGTCGCCCGCGGGTGAAACAGGCTTCAGGGCGCCATGAACCAGTAGTGCACGAGATGTTAACAACTTTAGCGCTCGCTCGCAATGAAATGTAGCGCCGTAAAACCACCTGATCGACAACGGAAAATGCCGGACTTTACTCTTGTCGAAGAAATGCCTTATGGTTTATCTTCCACTGGGTAAATTCTCGCTACCCGCGTTGACCGTTGGCTCTCTTTCAAAACATTATGACCAGAAATTCGAAATCATTTTTCAAGCGGGCCAGTCTCACGCTGCTTCTTTTCGGCCTGGTTTTGTGTTGCCTGCACGGAGCTCGAGTGAACGTTCAAGGCCAGATTCCGCCGACTGCACCTAAGCCACAGCCACAGCCCCAACCATCATCGACAGGTAACCGCGTACGCCGCCGGCCCGTGCGAGTCATAAATACCAGCGTGCCTCGCGAATCAAGTTCAGGTCTTTCTGACAATTTCGTGGCGCTCGGAGACCAGTTCGCGGAGAAGAGTAAGTGGAACGCAGCCGAAGCAGCCTACAATGAGGCCATCAAGCTTTCGTCAGGCAATGCTGATGCCTGGGCTGCGTTGGGTCTTCTATTCGTCGATCAGGGCAAATTCGCTGAAGCGTACCGGTCATACAATCGCCTTCGCGCTATGGGCTCGGGAGCCGCCGACGACTTGCTGAGCGATATCAAGCGTAAACAATCCTCACCTTAGATTACCGCCTTAGCCGTCCATACCATTTCAATTCTTCGTGGTAAGGTCGACGATGCTCTGCGCCGCGCTTTCGATCATAGGCGTGAGCACATCTTCGCCGTCGTTCTTTACTTTTGCCTTTGAGAGCTTGGCGAGTACGGGCCGCGCACCTTCGATCGTCACCAGTTTGTACTCGAAAGTAATTTCATCATTCGCCTTTGACAGCGCGGCGATAGTGCTGCTCACCTTCGCGGCCCCCGAGGTGACGTCTTTAACCGCTTTGCCACCAGGAATCTTGGGACTCATACCGCCGGGCATGCCGCCCATAATGGAACCCAGTGGACTCGATCCACTTGACGAATGAACGGTCCGCTTTCGCACCACAGATGTATATAGGATGTAATCACACTCTCGTTTTTGGCCCTCGGTCACGGCCAGCGAATCCAGACGTGCCTTGAGGTCAATTGTTTCGATGATTGAGCCCTGCAGGAAACTACTGATGAGTTGGCGCAGGGAAGCAGCCTCGTTGCTTGCCGCCATCCCACCCCCGATCGTGCTCGTTCGGGGAGTAGCCAAGCCAATCCGAATCGCGCCTTCGGTTTTGGGTGGATCGTTGACGCGAGTAGTTGAGCCGCTCGTGCCGGTTCGAGGCGGTGTAGCAGTCAGGCTGCCGTATCCGGTACCAACCGACGGGGCCGGAGTTGGCATTGGTGTTGGCCGAGCTTCTGGTTGCACCGGTTCCGAGTTGTGCGAGGACCCGACTGGCAAAGGACTCGGCAGTGGAGTCGTTGCAGGCGCCGGGGCGGGAGTCGGCGCCGGTCGTGCCTTCGCCAGATTAACCACCGCTTGCGCGGCGGCCTCGACCATTCGGGTCAGTACGTCTTCGCCGTCAGAATTCACCCGGGCCTTAAGAACAGTTCCAACGGGTGGTTGCGATCCGTCGCTGGCGACGATCTTGTATTCAAACGTGAACTCATCTCCCGCTCGAGTGCCGGTAGCGTAAGATCCGCCCGCGCCACCAGCCGCCGTTTGTCTTTTCCTCACGAGCGAGGTGTAAAGCACATATTCACACTGACGTTCCTTGCCTTCTTCGAGCGCCAATGAATCCAATTTAGCTTTGAGATCGATGGCGCCAATCCGTGGGCCAGTCAGGTAACTGATGAGATTCTGGCGCAACAGATTCGTTTCCTGTGCCACCATACCGCCACCTCCAATGAGAGTGACGCGTGGTGTTACCAGTCCTACACGAATGGCCCCGTCTAATTTGACCTGGTCGTTCGCTGAAATCCGGGGCGACTGCGCTGCGACTATATCGGCGGCCAAAAGCCCGATCAGCGTCAGTGCCGCCAATCTCGATTTCATTATTCGGCCTAATCCCATAATACCCTCCTGCGAAAACCGACGCGGGCTGTTGCAAACGCGCGCAGCATTTCGGATTGTCTGAGTCACAAATTAAGTGGATCGTTATCGAGACCAAATTCCCTCGGGTTGCGCGCGATGACGCCGTAGGCCAGCACATCGACGACGAGATCATAACCATCGTTTGAGACGACATTTTGATCGTGTAGGTACCAAACGTTTCGGTCCGTCAGCGGATTACTGACAACGGTTTTCATTCTGCGCAGCAGCGGATGCGAGCGATGCGTGCCGACACCCTCTCGAAAAGCGGCAATCAAGATCAAGCTGCTGTCGGCCTCGCTGCTGCCAAACATCCTGTTCAATGAAGCCAACGAGGGCACCACGCTCGCAGCCTTGTCCAAAGAATCGCCCGCCTGACCACCCTTGGTTAGAGCGAGGGCCAGCAGTGCCACCAGACTTGGCTGCAATCCTTCCTTGCTCGCCCTGGTGCTAATCGCTTCGCTGCCTTGTTGTAGCTTATGTAACGAATCACCGAGGTAAGGCGATTCGCTGCGTTCATGTACGCGCGTTTGAATGTCCTGAATTGCTCTTTCGCTAAAACTGTAGGGCTTACTGTCCCGAGAGATTCGCCGGATTACTTCGCGCGCCGCTGTTTCGGTGGCAGTCAACTCGGAAGTTTGAGCTGACGGCGGCGATGATGCGATTGCCGAGGTCACGACCGGAGCCGGCGGCGCAACATTGGCCGTCTGACCGTGCGGACGCGGCGTGAATAGACCCATGGCCCAGGTCACTATGAGTGCGATACCAACTACACCAGCCGCCAATCCGGCAAACAAATAAGTCTTACCGATAGGCGGTTGAGTTGCAGCCTTCTTACCACGCTCTCTCGGCGTCGCGGAATAGCTAGCCGCACCGGCAGCCGCGCGCGGCCCCGGTGGATCTGCCAAACGCCGGCCCTGGACAACGCGCGGCGATTCAGCCGGCGTTGTATCCTGAACCACGATACGGCGCACGCTACGCGACCCGTCTTTGTTTTCCCTGTCTTCCTGCATGATCTATTCGGCGTGTTTCCTTGCGCGCTGCTATTTCTTTCCAGCGATTTGTTCGGCCGACTGTGGAGACGCACCAGTACAAGTGGAAAGCGGCTGCTTCATGTTGAGGCCGAAAGCCCAGGGGGTCTCGCCCACGACTGCGGCCGCAAAATATTTGGGCACGTACTTGATGTTCTCGCCCTGGAACCACTTGTCGAGCTTGTTGGAGTTGGTCACCAGCGTCCAAAAGCTTCGTTCCTTGTTCGCGCTATTCATGACACTCTGGAGATCGTTGCGCACCGAATCAGGACTTCGATTGTAGCCGGCAATGCACAACGCCACACTCATTGGATCGGTACCGAATTCCGCAATTCGATCGCCGATATAACTGGCAGCAGCGCCGGACATCTTGTCGACATTGGTGCGCTCGCTCGGGGCGATTCCATAAGCCTGCGCCGTGGGACCGATAAATTGAAATAGGCCAGCGGCTCCGGCTTCATTTTCCTGTGGGAAGTTGGTGTACTCGGTCTCGATTGCAACGAGGTATAGACCAATTGCAGGAGGAATTCGCCGCCCATTGAAAGCCCGGATGATGGTGGGCGCATAACGCTGGCCTCGCGCGAAAACCTGATTCAGATCCTCGCTCCAGGTGGCTGTGGAGCCATTCCCGACGCGACGCGCATAAACATCAACGTACTGTTTGATGTAACCAATGGACTGCCGGCTAAACTCGTAAGTGCCGCTGCCGATCATTCTCGATACATGCCGAGCTCGCTGCTCGATAAAGTCGAACTTTTCCTCTTCAGTTAATTGCAAGTAGCGCCTTCCCCCAACTGCCAATTCACGGGAAGACTGGTTGTCAGCCTGGCGCATGACGTCGTCCAGAGGTGAAGACGACGAGGGTGACGGAGATACGGCTACGGTCGCAGTATCAGTTGGTGCTGTAGCGGTTGGCTGTGCCGCCGGCTGAGCTGGAGCACTCGAAGGCGGGGCTGGTTCTTTCTGAACGACGAAGCGACCCTGTTGAGATGAACCGCCGTCGGAAGAACAAGCGGAACTAAATACAGCGGTGACGATGATCGCAATGACAGCAAGACCGCGTCGGCTGTGCGCTCCTCGTTTCGATCGTACCAGGTGGCTGATGTTCAATAACATTTGTTCATTCATGGTCTTCCTAACCTTCAGTACAGGGAAGAAAAAGGCTGCACACCTTCAAGACCAAATTTCTGCGGATTCTCTCCGACTATGCCGGCGGCAAAGAATCGGGCCACGCTATCAACCTGATTTGAGTTCAGTACTCCGGTCCTGATTATTGACATGATATCGCGCCGATTTTTTGCTTCCGGAGCAACGCTAATCAAACGAGCTTGCACGCGCCCGGCATCTTGCAGGCTCATACCGTAACAGGCAATCGCATACATAAAGTCTTCGGCATCGAAAGTTGAAAGCAGCGCTTTGGTATAGGCGGCACTAATCTGTGCCGATGTCTCCGGTACCTTGAGCTTCGCTGCACTCTCCGTAGGACCAAGGTAGCCCTGCAAGCGCACAACCGGTGTGGGTATCTGCCAGATTCCGATTCCTTTTTCGGTGACACTGGGATCGAATTTGCTTCGACTCAGAGCCAGCGTGTATCCAATCAACGGACTCATCCCTTCATCACGAAACGACTTATTAATCTCACGACGAAAGACACGGGCCGCGGCGAGCGCCTTTTGGCTGCTGTATTCCTGGATTTTCGAGCGAATCAATTCCACGAATTCGGGTGCAAAGGCGTAACCACCCTTTTGCGAAATCTGCGACGCAAGTTGCTGCGAAAGAGCGCGCACTTCCGAAGCCTCCAACGTCGCCACGGCTTCAGTTCCTGATGCGGGGCCAGGCTGAACTGTCGCGCTCTCGGCAGCTGCCGGCGACGGTGTGTTGGCCACCGTCTCCGCAGGAACAGATTGCGCAGGCACAGGAGACGCAACCGCCACCGTTTCTCCGGACACCGGCGGCGCCGCCTTTGGTTTGTCGTTGCCCAACCAAAGCACCAGTACCACCGAGACAATCGCCATGACCCCGACCATGCTTCCAATCAATATCAACATTCTTTTGACATTGACCTGATCGGCGCTGCCCTGGCTAGTCTTGCTTATCCTTCTCGCGCCCGCTGCCGGGCCGTCCGCTCTGTGCGAATGCTGCTCCCGACTTCGCTCGCCTGCTTGCTGCCTTGGACTGTAGTTAGCTACCCGCTCATTGAAACGTACGCTTTCGTCCGGAGAGGACACATCGTTGGGAGTGAGCAGCCTGCGACCTTGCGCGCGCTGTTGTGATTGTGGTTCGTCGGGCAGTTTTTCCACCACAATCCGCCGCGTTGCTCGCGACTGGCTTTTGGTGTCCTGCATCTCGTCCGCTTTATCTGACATTAGTTTCGAAAGCTCTTTCAGGCTGGCAACAACTTGATCGTTACCTGCGCTTCTGCCGGTAGACGAGCAACGTGCGGCCAATCAGTAGCCGGTCGCCGTCGTTCAAGACCGAGGTGCTTACCCGGCTGCCATTGACCAGCGTCTCGGCTCGTTTTTGCGCCGCCGGAAAAACACTGAGATAAGGAGCGCCGTTGGCATACCCAATACTCGCATGCGCCGGCTGCACCTTGGGGTCACCCGGCAGGTAAATGTTCGAGCGCCATTCGTCGCTACCGATGATTCCCGGTTTCTGGGCGCCGAGCTTTGGATCGATGAACTTCGTCACGTCGTAAACTCTGCCGGCAAACTTGCCGTCCAATATTTCGACCCACGCGCGCTTCAGCGCCACAGTAACAAAGGCAATGGAAGCGCCGATTGCGCCCCCCAGAATTGTGAGTGAGACGGCAAGGATGATTTGCTGTTTTAAGGAAGCAGCTTGCGCCAGCCCCGATCCGCGCGCTAACTCGTACACGCCGCCGCCGATTATTCCGCCAAGCACGCCTCCGGCAAACCCCTTGATACTTTGCGTGCCCTTGTTCAGTCCTTCCACGAAGCCGATGAAGCCACCAAAAAAGATCCAGCAGATCAGCCCGATCAGCACGGCCTTCCAGTTAAGGCCGCCTTGCACTTGCCCCACGGCGCTGGTGAGCAAATGGCTGTAGAACCACTGCGACGCCGGCAAAGCCACTACGCCCGCGATTGTTCCGAGCATCAAGCCGATGCTGCCGTACTTGAACAGCCGCAAAACCGATCGTGTCGCGAATCCTTCGTAAGCTGCGATGGCCAATCCAATCATCGCTCCCACCAGCGCGCCGTAGATCGCCTGTTGCAGTGGCCTGTTGGTGCTAAACAATAATGAGGCGGAGAGAAACCAGCCGGTCAATCCTCCGATTGAACCGAAGACAAAGTAGAAATAGACGCGCAGCTTCTCGTTCATAAGCTCCTAACCTGCATTACGCTCCATCAGACCAAACTTTTCGAGCACGTTTGCAGGCACCACCAATTCGTAGTTGCAGATCCGCTTCATGCAGTGATGATCATTGAAGCGCCAACAGCTCAGGTGATGCGGTGTCTGGCATCTGGGATCGGGACAAACCAGAACGACATCGTCTGCCTTGATAAGGTATTGTCCACCGGAACCCCTGCCTTCATTAGGACAGACACT
>Ga0157380_10001156_pt1 | contig 17076 bp, 15 predicted proteins | sample S35metaG_FD_119757 | JGI IMG/M metagenome (GOLD analysis project Ga0157380, IMG submission 119757) | Switchgrass rhizosphere microbial communities from Kellogg Biological Station, Michigan, USA - S3-5 metaG | ecosystem: Host-associated > Plants > Roots > Rhizosphere > Soil | place: USA... | reverse complement strand
TTTAAAACGCCAATCGAAACCCTTTGTTAAGTCTTTAATCAGCTTCAGCCATTTTTTTCCCATTTCCTTATTTGCGCTCATAAACTCAGCCAATTGATGTGTCGGTTGTCCAAATAATCTTTCAGCGGGAACTACTACTTTTGATTGTAGAAGTGTACGTTTTCAAAATCAGGGATTACCAAAGGACGCTGTACTACATGTAAAAAGTTTTGTAAGAGTAAACGGCAATGGAACTGGTAACCCTACTCCAAGCGTGCTTGATTTTCAAAAAATCTTTTAAAACATGAACTCTCAAGAAGCAAAACAGTTGATGTCAAAATACCTGTTACCAGTTATTGAAAAATACGGCTTTACAGAAAAAAAGGCAAGGAGCAGCGATTTCGAGTTCGTCCGTAAAACAAAATCAGGCCTGGATTTCATCAGCGGTGGCTTTACCAATTATAATCCGGTTCAGAGGATTGTTTACGGCCTGTCCAAGGTGAACAAAACAGTGAATGGAATACTAATCCAGCTTCAGGAAAAAGGGATGAAATTTACCCCGCCTGTAACTGCAAATACGCCCTTGATATCTATGAGTTATGAGCGACTGCATAAACTCGATTTCGTAGGCTATCTTCCTGATATGCAAACGGAAGCCGATGTAGCTCACTGTGTCAGGCTAATGCTTGAATATCTTGAGAACACGGCGCTTCCTGACGCCGATCGATTCGAAGATTTAAGAGAAATTGATAAGATCATCAATGGTGCAGAACCGTGGAAGACCGATTGGCAGGCCACTTATGTTTTTGGCGGATACTTTCATCTGACAAGATTGATCATTGCGAAACTGGCGGGAGGCAATAATTATGAACGCATGCTCCAAATTGTATCGGATGATTTCCGGTCGCAGTTTGACGGTCCATATGGAGCTGGTTTCAGGGACACGCTCGATCAGGTACACAAGCTGCATGAAATTTTGAAGTCTGTTCAGGCAATTTATTGACTTCAATGAAGGTTCACTAATAAGCCCAACGGAACTAGGATTTCGTTGGGTTTTATTTTGGTAAGAGATGAGAAATGAGAAAGTATTTTTGACGATGCAAGGTGATACCGCCACATCTGCAATACTTCAACCTTAGCAGCAACCATTCGATCTCGGTTTTGGGTTCGGAAAATTCTCCAATAGCAAGTCAGTTCGACTAAAGATTCGACAAAATAGAAAAGGCCGTTGATTTACAACGACCTTTATCTTATTCAGCGGACCGGACGGGACTCGAACCCGCGACCTCCGCCGTGACAGGGCGGCATTCTAACCAACTGAACTACCGATCCTAATACGCCAATTCACACGAATTAAAACGAATACTTGCGAATTGCGATTCAGGGCGGCAAAGATAGGGGAATTTGATTTTTATCCAAGAAATTATGAACAAAAAAAGATCGATGGCGCATTCATTAAAGAAGCCTCGAAAATCAACTAAAAGATTGAGCATGATTCTGGATTATCTCAATCCCTTTTCAAGAAAGATTGTATTGAAGATTTTCCATATTGATCTGAAGAAAACCTGTACACTATATTCAATAAGCAGTGATCAGTTTAATGCTACAGTGATTTTTATCCCAGTATGTTTGCAGAATAGATATTCCTTTTATACTGAAAAGAGCTAATCTTTATATATCGCGTATTTCTTTCGCATCTTTTTGTAATTGCTCAGTCCCGGTTCCCATGTTTTACGGATCTCAGCTTCAGAAACGCCGTCGATGATCTGTTGCCTGAATAAGCCGGAGCCTATCTGTATTTCGATATTATTCATTTGGTTGCTTTGCTTTGAATCGAAGAATTTTTCTTTTTGGGGTGATGCTTTATATAGCTCCATGATCCATTGCAAGTTTATCTTTTTGCTTTTGAGCAGCAGATTTACATCATAGTTTCTCAGGTCGAGGCCATAACAAACCTGGTCTGCAAACAAGGGCGTTTCAGCCATGCCTTTTATGCCGGTAGGAGTATAAGAGAATGAATATTTGTCTTTGAAATAGGGAGCCCCAATAACTGTAAACGGGTAATAAGTGCCGCGCCCATGATTTACATACACTCCTTCAAACATACAGGTAGATGGATACAGCATGATCGACTGCTGTGTGTTTAGATTGGGTGATGGCTTTACCGGCAGCGTATAATACATGCTATGATTGTAATTGGCAACCGGTATAATTTTCAGCTTACATTTTACCTTGTTCGTCAGCCATCCTTCGCCATTCGCCATCTTTGCAAACTCTGCTACTGTTAATCCATGCGACATCGGAAGAGCAAACATACCTATCCCCGATTTGTATTTCATATCCAATATCGGCCCATCTATCAAATAAGCATTAGGATTGGGACGATCCAGGATCATTAGTTCTATTTTACTTTCCGCACAGGCTTCCATCATTCTCGAAAGCGCATTGATATTGGTATAAAAGCGAACCCCAACATCCTGTACATCGTAGATGAAAATATCTACATCTGCCAGGTCTTCTTTCGTTGGTTTATTTTTTTTCCCATATAAAGAAATGATGGGTATGCCTGTTTTTTGATCTTTTTCATCTTCTACATGTGCACCCGCACTGGCATTGCCACGAAAACCGTGTTCGGGCCCGAAAACTTTTACGATATTGACGCCACGCGATTGCAGGCTGTCTACCAAATGCCTGTTGCCTATGATGGAAGTTTGATTAGCGAGTATGGCTACACGCTTTCCTTTCAGATAAGGCAAATATTTTTCAGTTTGATCAGCGCCGGTTTTGATCGAATCTTTTTTATTTCTAAATGCAGTTGTTTGATGTGAAGGGTTTTTATACGCAGTGATCCCCACTACAACAACGAGTGCGACCGAAATGAATGCAGAAATTTTTTTCATTCTTCAAATATAATCAACGTGCTATATATTAAATCCTAAGTGTCGACGCCGCGGCAACGGCATTTGTCAGGCCTGCATTATTTAGTTAGCGCACGGCGCGACGCAAAGTAAGCACCCAACGCTTCTAACCTGGCCGGATAAGGTATTTCTTTCATAGCTGAAGAAGAGTCGAAAGTCATAAGCGTTGTGCTTCCGGTGGCGAACGCACTCCACAGGGGCAGACCCGGTCTATTTGGATCACCGGTTTTGGCGAAGTTCACCCAATAGGAACTCATCAGGTCTGATAGTTTCGTTTCTTCTGACGAGGCGTTTTTGTCGAGATTGCCGAAGATGTATTTAATCTCGTCTGCATGCGCCGCCGCGCCAACCGGGTAATCGAAGTAGTAGAAGAAGGCTTTCTCCGTGTTTTTTTCGTTCAAAAATTTCGACCATGTCCAGGCCGGCCAACGCGCAAGAGCATCGGCTAATAAGTCTTTCATCGAGCGGGTCGCTTCTTCATCTGTACCATGTGGGTAGAGAGCGAGTATTTTCTCGGCGTGCTCACCGAATAGCTTGGCGCTTGCTGCAAAAACAGTCGCTTTGGTTGATGGCGCAAACATTCCCCCGTCATCCGAGTTGGTGCCGACCATTACGGGAGTGTGATTGAATTTACCTGCCTCATAAAGATCATATTGATTGTCGGGGAGAACTTTCCCGTCTTGTACCGCTGATGCAGTGAACTGCCCCTTCACAACATCAGAAGCCGGTAATGCCCGTGCGGCTTCGATGTCTTTAACACGAATCCGGCTGAGAAAGGTTTGCCCTTCCTTCTCTGCAACTTGCAAGGTCGGGTTTCCGTGAAAAAGTCCGCCAGCTTCTGTTTTCGCAGGTAAAAATCCAACACCGCTTTGGCAGATGGCTCGGTGGAATAGTCCCTTTGCCCTTGGCATAAATGTTAGCGTTTGCACAGCACCACCACCTGCTGATTCACCAAAGATGGTTACATTTTTTATGTCGCCTCCGAATTTTGAAATGTTGTCGCGCACCCACTCCAGTGCAGCAACCATGTCTTGAATGCCATAATTACCAGATACACCGGCGCCCTCTTTGCTCAATTCCGGATGCGCTAAAAAACCGAGTGAGCCTACCCGATAGTTAAATGTCACCAGCACGACGCCCATCTTTGCCAATCGCGATCCATCATAAAGTGTCTGTGCAGCCGATCCCAACATATACGATCCTCCATAAATCCAGACCATGACCGGCAACCTCTCACCGGCTTTTTTGGCCGGCGACCAAACATTAAGATAAAGACAGTCTTCGCTGCGATTGGTAGGAACGCCCCAACGGGTTGGACCTGGTCCGTCCTGCATGGGTGATGCTGAAAATTCAGTTGTTTGTTTCACGCCCTTCCAGGTCTTCACCGGTTGAGGTGCTTGCCAGCGAAGACTACCAACAGGTGGGGCCGCAAAAGGTATTCCTTTGAAGATGGATAAGGTTTCGATTACCTTGCCTTCCACTTTGCCCCCGGTAACTTTCACCTGTTTAATCTGCGCTTGCACACCAGCGGAAAGAAGAAAAAATACAACGAGTGGGATTGATGAGAATGAGCGCAAAAATTTCATATCAGTTTAATTGATTTGAGTATCGGCCTTATTATATTCAGCAACGTTGGTAATGTAAAATAGGCTAAAGCTACAAGATAGCCTTTAAGTTCAAAACAACAGGTTAGAAGGCTTGGTTGAGACGATCTTTTACCAACGGCTGAGCGCGGTCAGTTTATGGGTAACAAATGCATGGAGAAATTTCTAGCTTTACTATTAATTTGAAATTATATGGCAAAACAAATCTTCATCAATTTAGCAGTAAAAGATGTACAAAAATCTATGCGCTTTTATACTGCATTAGGTTTTACAAACAATCCTCAATTTTCGGACGATTCCGGAAAGTGTATGGTTTGGAGTGAAAACATTTTTGTTATGATTCTGACACACGAAAAGTTTGCAAGTTTTGCAACCAAACCAATTGCAGACACAAAATCAAGTGTAGCAGGACTTTTTTCTTTATCAACTGACAGTGTTGACGAAGTAAATAAAATAGTAACAAATGGGCTAAAAGCAGGTGGACAAGAACCTAACGAAATGCGGGATTATGGTTTTATGCAACAGCGAACTATTGAAGATTTTGACGGACACACCTGGGAAGTTTTCTATATGGACGTTTCAAAATTTCCAACTGAACAGCCAACGGGATAAGAATAACGACCGCTAACAGTAATAACAATCGTAATACTGTTCCACGAAATAAGAAATTTGTTAGCTTAGAAATGAATAGAGTATTCAACTGCTCTTTGTTAAGCTATTCATTCGAACATTCGATATATTTCGCTTTTGAAAAGAAATTGAGTTAGAACGATTTAAAAAAAAATATTCGACCAGATCAGATATCAAAAATTTCTTTAATCATTGAAGATTTTTTCATCTTATCAGCCTTCATATAAGTCCTGAAATGGCCAAACGGGTCCTATAGGTATAGCCATAAAAAGTTCCACCGATAAACGATATGGTGGAGAAAATTCTGACTAGGAGCCTGTTTTTCGAGTAACATTTATAATTTAATTTCTGAGAAAGTGCTTTGAACATTTTCAGCTTTTACTTCAGTGTTAAGCAGACAGTTAGCAATCGTATTGCGGTTATTGTAAACCGTTAAAACCGCCAGTTGCAACTAAAGTCCAGCGGAGTCAAGGGTTATTCGAACAATTGATACCGTTGCTAACAACTTTACCACCTATTGCGTGAAACACCATTCAAAAGCTTCGGATAATCGCATCGTTCCACTCTTCATCAGCACAAGACAAAACCAAAACTACCGGTTACTGTTTACACTTTAAAAGTTTATTGTAGTTTCAAAGAGGGCGATTCAAACCAACACACTTCGTTTCAAAATTTTTTATTTGTATTTTTTGTTTTTTTGAAATGAGGAACATAACTTAGACATAACATTATAAATTCTGCTTTTTTGAAACGCGGAACATAACTTAGACATAATATTTAAATTCCGCTTCTGTGTTCACGTTTCTAAAGACCTATTAGTATTCGTTTCAAACGCCCTATTAGTATTTTGGTTAGCGGCAAGACTGTAGCAATATTTTCGGTTGTGCATGTTAGGATAATTTTTCGTTTAAGAGAAATTATAGAATAAGTTATTCTATGACAAGAGATTATAGAATAGGTTATTCTATGAAACACTATTCTTATTTTCTTATGCACAAACAAATCACATTCTTTCTTCGTCTTTTCTACGCCCTGTTACAGTGAAAGTGCGTTGTAGTATCTCCAGTTGATTTTTTGTGCGCCGTTAATACTTACCCTTCAGAATACCATTCACCTATTTCCTGCCCTTTGTTTAGTGTTTTGCTTTTTATTTGAATGTTTCTTACTCGCATTTATGTGACTGAGGAAAGCGAAGCTTTGTGTTAAGCTGATGACACTAGATGTATCAAATAACCGAATTAAAGTCAAGGAGTCTATTGGGTGCCAACATAACTTGTGGCTCAACGTTAGGCAACCAGGACCCTAAAATAACCGCATACAGAGATCAAGAGATCATTTGACAGCTATCAGGTTTAGAGTTCAGTAAGCCCCACCAGTACACAATGGATGGATTGAAGATTAGACCTCCTTAAAAACTTAACAGCACATACCTAACTCCATTCTACTGTTAACAGTTTCAGGTATTTAATTTAAGATCCAGGCAAACCAATGCAAATCAAGTTTCCTGATTAATAAAAATTGATACTATGCCAGTTCAACCAAGTTATCCCGGTGTTTACATTGAAGAGATTCCTAGTGGTGTGAGAACCATCACAGGCGTGGCTACGTCAATAACAGCTTTTATTGGTCGTGCCATAAAAGGCCCTACAGATGAACCAATTTTAATTAACAGCTTTAGTGATTATGAGCGCCAGTTCGGCGGCTTATGGACAGACAGCACAATGAGCTATGCAGTGGAGGATTTTTATCAGAACGGTGGCAGCAAGGCACTCATAGTGCGCATTCATAACGGAGCCGGAACAGCGGAAATCCTTTTGCCTACGGCAAGTCCCCCGGGTTCGTTTGTAACACTGGAAGCATATAGTCCCGGCTCATGGGCCAATAAGCTACGTGCTTCGGTCAATTACAATACCGCCGATCCTACAGCACCACCCGGCTCACCCGGAGTTGGTACACAGGAAACTTTCAACCTTATCATCTATGAAAGAAATGATGAAAAGAACATCGACGAAAAAGTAGAAGAGTATCTGAACGTATCGATGAATGCCGACAGTCCACGCTACCTGCCGCGATTACTTGAACAAAATTCTACACGAGTAAAAGTGAAGAAAGATGGCCTGGGAAACTGGCCAACAAGCATTCCGCAGGTAACAGGCAGCCCACTTGCGCCAACACCAACTGTAGACGACGGATCACCACTTGTCGCAGCACAATACGAAGGCAATGAACTCCAGAAAACAGGTATCTATGCGCTAAACAAAGCAGACATGTTCAACCTGTTGAGCATTCCGCCAGCCACAAGAACAGAAGATACATCTGCGGCAGTTTATGCAAAAGCAGTGAAGCTCTGCGTAGACAGAAGGGCCGTGCTGATCGTTGACCCGCCTGCCTCGTGGGGCAGCGCAGTTGATACTGCTGTGTCAAGACCCAAGAGTCAATTGTCATCGTTAGGTATTTCAGGTACTGATGCGCGTAATGCTGCACTATATTATCCATTAGTGAAGAAAATGGATTCGCTTCGCAATAACCAGATAGATACCTTTGTTCCAAGCGGAATTGTTGCGGGCGTGATGGCGAAAACAGATACCACACGCGGCGTATGGAAATCTCCAGCAGGTATCGACGCGGCCATGAGCGGCGTGCAAAGCCTGCAGGTAAATTTATCAGATGGAGAAAATGGCGAGTTGAATCCATTAGGAATTAATGTACTTCGTTCATTCCCCCTTTCCGGAAGAGTGATATGGGGAGCCCGCACCATGCGCGGCGCAGATCAATTGGCTGATGATTACAAATACGTAGCAGTGCGCAGAACTGCGCTTTTTATTGAAGAATCGTTATATCGGGGAACGCAATGGGTTGTTTTTGAACCGAATGATGAACCACTATGGGCACAGATTCGTCTAAACATCGGCGCATTCATGCAAAACCTGTTTCGCCAGGGCGCCTTCCAGGGCAGAACACCGAGAGAAGCTTATTTAGTAAAGTGCGATAAGGAAACCACCACGCAGAATGATATCAATCTCGGCATAGTTAATATCATAGTTGGATTCGCGCCGTTGAAGCCAGCCGAATTCGTCATCATCAAAATTCAACAACTCGCAGGCACAATTGAAACTTAAAAAATTTAATCATGGCACAGTTTACAGTCAACACACAACCTCAGCGTTTTGATCCATACAAAAATTTCAAGTTCAGGATAAAATGGGACGGAAAATATGTGGCAGGTGTAAGCAAGATAGGCGCATTGAAAAGAAAGACGGAACCTGTTGAGCACCGCAATGGTGGCGACCCAAGTACGGTAAGAAAATCTCCCGGCCAAACCAAATACGATCCCATTACAGTTGAACGCGGTGTTACACACGACCCTGAATTCGAAAGGTGGGCAAACAAAGTTTGGAACTACGGTTCCGGATTGGGCGCTGAAGTTTCACTGAAAGATTTCCGCAAAGACATCATCATTGAAATGTACAATGAAGCAGGACAACTCGCAATCGCTTACAAAGTGTACCGTTGCTGGGTTTCAGACTTCCAGGCTTTACCCGATCTTGACGCAAGCGCGAATGCAATCGCCATAGAAAATATCACGATTCAAAACGAAGGATGGGAAAGGGATTATGAGGTCACTGAGCCTACCGAACCTAGTTTTAACGAACCTCCTCTATAATCATGCGGCCCCTTAATACCGCAGAATTGCTGAACGCCTGGGAACAAGGGACTGGCCGAACGCTTCCTGTAAAAGCACTGTTGCTTCTCGATACTGCCTGCATAGATGGCGAGCCTTATGATCCTGCATTACTGAGCATCGGGCAGCGCGATGCGCGATTGCTTCAATTGCGCGAATGGATGTTTGGTTCGCAACTATTGAACATTTGTGATTGCCCTAATTGTAGCGAGCGAATCGAATGGCTAAACTACGTGACAGACCTGCGTGTTCCGCAAAAGGCAACAACTGTTGAAACGTTGCGTATGCAATTCGAAAATTACACTATACAATTCCGCCTCCCTAACAGTTATGATCTTTCAAAAGCAGCTTCGCGTGTATATAGTTTGATTCCTGAAAAGTTACTGACTGAATGCATCATCAGTGCACAAAAAGATGCGCAGGATTGCGATTCAAGTGAATTACCTGAACAGGTACTTGAATTGCTCGATGATCGCATGGCTGCTGAAGACCCGCAGGCTAACGTTGTGATGAAGTTAAGTTGTCCCGCCTGCGGGCACTTATGGGAAGTGCAGTTTGATATTGTAAGTTATTTGTGGACTGAGATAGACAATTGGGCAAAGCATGTTTTGCAGGATGTGGCGATGCTTGCTACTGCATTTGGATGGTCTGAATCGCAAATATTGAGTTTGAGTCCGCAACGCAGGCAGTGGTATTTAGACATCGTGAATCAATGAGCAGTTTCATTAACAATTTAATTAACCGTTCGGTTGCTACTGAAACCAGCATTCAGCCGCGCCTAAGAGGAAAATTTGAACAGACTGCAGCCCTTTCGGAAATATCTCCGGGACATAACGAAATTGTTTCCGACCGGTTGCATTCAGTAGATGAAACTACTATTCAGCCACAAAGAACAGAACTCATTCAACGGACACACCTAACAAAACCCATAGAAGAACATTCGGAAGAATTTGCTCAATCCGTAACAAAAAATTTTTCGCAAAAGAATCGAGAACAATCCATACCCGATGCAAAGATTGAACGACCGCCACGTTTCGAGCCTTCATACAACCTTGTTGCGCAAAAATCAACTCAACAACAGAATTCCTCTGAAAAAAATGTCGAAAGTGTTACGAACGTCAATCAACATCATAATACTCAACCTGACGGAGCAATGATTTCAGCCTTTGAAAACAACCCCCAAAAAGTAGCTACAACTCCACAAGCATCAACAATTACTACAAAAGAAGTTTACCAACCATTGCCATTGGTTAAACCAACAACCAACAACGTATTTCACATAGAAACGAACAATGCATTTCACATAGAGCAACGACAGAAAGCTCAGCTATCACAATCGCCCGTTAATTCTTTCATTCAAAAAAATATTGCAAAACCCGCATCATCACGCACCATAAATATCTCGATTGGTCGCATTGAAGTACGTGTATCTCAACCATCGGTTACATATTCCGAAAAACCAAAAAAAGAAAGCGTGCCAATCATGGGACTCGATGAGTATCTGCAAAAACGGAATCAGCGAAGTAAATGAGTAATGAATTCGCAATAGCCGCTGTTACGATAACGCTGCGTAATTTATTGGAGCCGGTGAAAGACCTGTCAGACGCTTCGGTGATAGGGAGCTTTCCCGTAGACATTGCACCTACTGCGGAAATTGTTATCAATAATCTTCCGCTGGATGAAGCATACGACTTCGACAATGCAAAGAACCAGGTCAATATTTTCCTATATCATGTTGAACATAGTGCTCATTGGCGCAATTTGGAAATTCCTGGTAAGGTGAAAAATGGTGAAACAGGTTTTCCACCACTAGGCTTGAACCTTTATTACATTATTACTGCTTATGGACAAAACAACAACGAAATAATTGGGCATCTTCTTTTAGGAAAAGCAATGACCATCTTGCATGACCATCCCGTTTTTAGCAGACAAGAGATAGAAGCCGCCTTCCCCGATAGTTTTTTGCATCAGCAAATTGAGCGCGTACGTATAACACCGCAACCAATTTCACTCGATGATATCTCTAAACTGTGGACAGGTTTTCAAACGCAGTATAAATTATCCATCGCATACCAGGTATCGGTTGTATTAATTGAAAGCAAACGCCCGGCAAGAACACCGCTGCCCGTGCTTACTCGAGGCGCAAACGACAAAGGAGTTTTTGTTCAGCCTTTTGTTATACCACCGTTCCCTACACTGGAAAGCGTGGAGCTCCCGGGAAAACAACACGGTGTGCAACCTGGCGACGTGTTGACGTTGAAAGGTCATCACCTCTCAGGCAATAGTGTCGACATCAGGTTTAAACATCTGTCAACAGGCATCGAAAATGTTGCGCCTGCAATGGGTACTCCATCTGATGCAGAAACAAAATTCACCATTCCCAATGGTGGCCCTGGCACCTGGCCCCCGGGTCCGTATTCTGCCACAGCCATCATCCATAAAACCGGGGAAGCAGATAAAACATCCAACGCCATCGGCTTTATGCTGTTGCCTATGATCATTCTGCCAATACAAATAGCGCCGCTCTCTCCACCTGTACCAAAAGGATATGAAGCAACGGTTACATTCACACCTGCCATTCAACCGAAGCAAAGCGCATCGATACTATTGGGCAATAAAGAATTTAAATCCAAAGACCATCCGATATCCACAACAGTATTAAGCTTTGAAATGAAAAACGTGGATGCGGGTGATTATTTTATAAGATTGAGAATTGACGGAACAGACAGCTTATTGATAATAGACACAGTAACGCCACCTGTATTCAATCCAGCACTTAAGGTAACAATCGTATGAACGAAATAATCCAGAACTGGCACGAAAAAAATGCCCGCTACCTTGCCGTTTCACTGGAATGGATAAGGTTAAAGCTTACCAGGCTTGCACTAACACTCAGTAACGACAACGACACGTCGCCCGAATCAATCAAAGAGGAGCAGGCAATCAGTCGCGCGATGGCAACCATTTCAGATCTTGAAGCAAGTGAACCATTGCCCGCGCTTGCAATCATTAAACGCAGGTTTGGTCTATCCGTTTTTGAACAGGATGTGCTAATGCTTTGCACGGCAATGGAACTGGACACTACCATTCCTGGGCTATGCGCACGAGCGCAGGACGATGCCGGCAAACCCTTCCCTACTTTTGCGCTTGCCATGTCGCTGTTCAATGATCCTACATGGGATGCAATATCAGGACAACGGCCATTGCGCTACTGGCGACTGATAGAAATAAACAGGTTGATGAATCAGCCGCTCATTACAAGCCCGCTGCGCGGTGATGAACGCATCATCAATTTTATTAAAGGGCTTAATTATATCGATGAGCGCATTGCAAAAGTATCTGCACCATTCAACACCGTTGGCGAAATTGCATTGCCTCCGTCGCAACTGGAATTAGCAAAAAAAATCACCGATCATATACAAATGCTGCCTAACAGGCAATATGCTACTGCAATACAATTGGTTGGGGCAGATGCATTGAGCAAACAACTGATTGCTCAAAAGGTGGCAGCATCGATGGATATAAATCTTGTGAATCTGCCCGTAGAATTGTTGCCATCACAGCCATCAGATCTGGAAGAATTTGCGAGGCTGTGGCAGCGCGAAACATCGCTGCTCCCTATTGCCGCTTACATCGATACACAACAAGCAGATCTTCTTATAAAAACTGAACACGGCTCGCATGCCGCAGGATTTTCATTACAAAGACTGCTTTCACTGAGTCGCGGCATTTTCTTTTTAGGGACGCGTGAAATACGTTCAGATATACATGCCACTTCTTTTATTGTAGATGTAAAAAAACCAACGCCTGTTGAGCAGCAGCAGGAATGGACAAGTCTGCTTGCAGAAAGAACGAATGGAAGTCCGTCATTGCTGTCTGGCCAGTTCAACCTGAACATAACCACCATTCGAGATATTGTAAACAAGGTTGGCTTCGAAGGTAAACAACCGCAAGAAGTACATTTGGAATTATGGAAGGGTTGTCTTGCGCAAACAAGTCCGGAGCTGGATGTGCTGGTGCAGAAACTTGATTTAAAATCAACCTGGGATGATATAGTGCTTCCCGAAAACTCTCTGAAGTTATTAAAACAAATAGCCAACCAGGTAAAGTTTCGAAGCCAGGTGTATGACACGTGGGGATTCAGAAAAAAAATGAATCGCGGCCTTGGCATCAATGCATTGTTTGTTGGCGAAAGCGGAACAGGCAAAACCATGGCTGCCGAGGTAATAGCAAATGAACTGCATTTGCATTTGTACAGGATAGACCTTTCCGGCGTGGTAAGCAAATACATTGGTGAAACAGAAAAAAACCTTCGCCGGGTATTTGACGCTGCTGAAGATGGTGGCGCCATTTTATTTTTTGACGAAGCAGACGCCTTATTCGGCAAGCGCAGCGAAGTAAAAGATAGCCATGACCGCTATGCAAACATCGAAATAAATTATTTGTTACAGCGAATGGAAACGTACAATGGTTTGGCGATTCTTGCAACCAATAAAAAAAGCGCGTTGGATGAAGCATTTACACGCCGCTTGCGATTCATTGTTCAGTTTCCATTCCCAGGTATTAAAGAACGCAGGGTGATTGCGCAAAAGATATTTCCTGCAGGAGTGCCTACCAGCGGATTGGACTACGACAGGCTGGCTGCGCTGAACCTTACCGGCGGCAGTTTTCACAACATTGCTATCAACGCCGCATTCAACGCTGCTGAAAAAGGAAGCCCGGTAACCATGCCATTTGTTCTATCTGCAGCAAAAGCAGAGTTTCAAAAAATAGAAAGGCCAATCAAAGAAGCAGATTTTTTGTGGTATGAATGACGAGCAGCTAAATACCGTGATGAACTTCGATATAAGTGGATTGGTTATTCACGGGCTCGAGCTTACTTCACGCCAGCAACGGCAGTTATCGCGTGCATTCGAAACTTCACTGAGGCAACTTTTTGAAGTGGGGGGCATACCAGAAAGCATGTCCACGGATTCGGTAGCCGCAGGAGTGCCGGTGAAGGGAATTCAATTAACAAGTGAAACGGTACAACCGGTTGCACTTGGTAGGCAGATAGCTAATTCAATCTATGATGGATTGAGCAAATGAGTTTATTTGTATCGATATCGAACTTAATGGACAGGGTAGTAAGGCCCGAAGTAAAAATTTTCGGAAGAAGATTTTCGGGGTACTTCTGCTTTGTGGTTGTTGGATTAATGAGCGCCATAACGCTGGCGTTGATTCTGACTTTCATTTCCGGCGCATCTGCACTCGTTACCATCGGCATGATTTGCCTGAATGTGGTAATACTGTTGTCTTTTGCAATGGCTACAAAAATTGCATGGGGCTTTGAGCAGTATACATTTTATCATTATATGGCGATGGTGCTTTTTTGCACTCCGTTTTTACTGAGGTCGTTCGGTCAGCCGGTATTTCCTTACCTCGATTTGCTATCGCTTGCATTAATACTCAATCTTGCAGTTGGCCGCATAGGTTGCTTTATTGTTGGATGCTGCCATGGCAAGCCTTGCAAATGGGGCGTATTGTATGGAAAGAAACACATTCACAGTACTTTTACGCCATTTTATCTTGGCGTACGATTGTTTCCGTTGCAATTACTGGAGCTCGTATTGGTATTAATAACAGTAATAGCGGGGTCGTGGATGTTTGTGGCATCACCCGCGGGTTATGCTTTCAGCTGGGTGGTTATTTCATATGGCCTTGAACGTTATATACTGGAATATTATCGTGGTGATGCAGGTCGGCCATTCCTTAAAGGTTTTTCAGAAGCGCAGTGGACGTCGCTGATATTAATGGTGATAGTAGTGGGTGTGGAGATAGCAGGGCTAATACCATTTCAGGCATGGCACCTTGTTGCAACTGCGGGTATACTGGCATCGATGATTACTGTTGCAATTGTTCGTAATTATCGTGCTGCGCCGGTGCATCGCATTATGAACCCGAATCACATCAGTGAATTATCAGAACTGATTATTAATCTTTCCAATGATATCAATCATCAGTCGCGCACCATTACACGCAATCAAAAAATTCACGTTGGTTGTACTTCGATGGGGATACAAGTATCTGTAGGTGTATTAAACAATGCAAGCAGTTTCATACATCATTATTCGTTTTCTTTTAAAGAAAAAGTAATGAATAGTCAAACCGCAAACGCAGTAGCAGATCTTATTTTGAAAGTGTGGTATCCTTCGTGCGAGAATGAATTGATAGATAGCAAGAAGGGCATATATCACCTGGTAATTAACAGAAGCAGGGAGAATTAATGGCTAATAAAGTAACCAAGACAGCAGTGGCATGCAGCAATGCGCAGCAGGTAAATCCTGTTCACGTTGTTCAGAAACCGAAAAAGGAAACAGCGGAGTTTGATAACAATGCTTCGAATGAAAATAAAACGGTTGGAGTTTTAGAAAAAAAGAATGGCATTAACCTTACTCTGGTGCCCCCGCGCCAACAAGCAACCGCACAAAAAATTAAAGCCATAGAAACTATCAGTGAAAAAGATGACACACGAGAGAAAGATTCGCAGCAGGATACTCAGTCTTTAACATTACAACCCGATTCAACATTTGCAACACCACGTACTGATGCCGAAAACAAAACAAAAAAGCAACAACGCGAACAAGGTTTGCTAACTGAAGATGCGGCGACAGATTTGGCGAAAGGCCAAATGCGAAAAACGGCGTTCCTCGAATTACTAAGATCAGAAATAACCCGCACCATTGAACCGGTGCTGGCAACTGCGGGGCAAACAACAAAGGATTGTCCTTACCTGAATTACTGGCTCGACTTGTATCATCAGAAAGATGCAGTGCACATTGAACAAACAGTAAGAAAATATGCGCCTGACAGCATTGGCGCAAAAAGTGCGGAAGAGTATATTTCAATCGTCACACAAAGGGCATTGCGTGCCGCAACTATCTGGGCAAAAACAGGAAGACTCACGGGCATACCTCCGGGTGTACCAACAACGCTTCCCGGAGAGGCTCCAAGCCGAACCAGGCGTGCGGTACTTGCAAAAGCAAAAACAGGCGGCGCAAGATTTACAGATCCGCATGAAATGCAGGAGCAACTAGGTGAAGGACAGCCGTTAAACTCGCATGTTCGTTCCCGTATGGAATCTGCATTCGGTACAAGCTTTCAACATGTACGTTCGCATACGGATTCAAATGCGAGTGCACTTGCAAGCAATGTAAACGCCCGTGCTTTCACTGTAGGAGAGCACGTTGCATTCGGTGCGGGAGAATACCAACCCGGAACAATTTTAGGAGATGCGTTGATTGCGCATGAGCTTGCACATGTGGTGCAGCAGCAAGGAGCAACTTCATCTATTGAAAAAATGGAAACATCAGCGGCCGATTATAACACTTTAGAGCAGGACGCTGATCGCACCGCAATGAATGTTATAAGTTCCCTTTGGTCAGATACAACAAACAACATGCAGGCCGGTGCACGCAATGTTGTTTCAAACTTAAGAACCGGACTGAGACTTCAGGCTTGCTGCTCACAACCAACCATTCCGCCAAGGACAATGAAGAATCTTACAGTTGATATGGTGAAGATGCGCGGATCATCCCGCACACCTTCTGAGGATCTTGCAAAAGCCAATGAAATTTTCCATAATGCAAGCGTGAATTTTACCGCAGGGCGGGATGAAACGGTGCCCGATGCCACTTCTGACTTATGGTTGGGCGGGAATACAGATTTTGCAGCTCAACAATACTGCGGCACTACGACCGCCGAAGAAAAAGCAATGTACGATGGAGCCACCGCGCTTTATTCGCTCAGCAGCCGCATGAGGGTATTTTATGTGGCAACTATGTCGGGTAAGGATGCACTGGCATATAGCATACCCCCTTACTGTGCCACAGGCGCTGCAGCGCCTTATGTTAATCACGCAGTCATAAAAAACGATGCACTACCAGATACCATGGCGCACGAATTTGGGCACATTCTTTTAAACAATGAGGTGCATCACGGAATTGACAATCCAACAGATTCCTGCAACATAATGTGGTCAGGCACCAGAACCGGTTCTGTCATCGACGCCAGCCAGGCCAATATTATTTACAATAACGCATAACATGATCAGGAGCGCACCAACAAATGCTGCTGTAACTAACAATAAGGCTGCGCAGGCAAAAGCTGCTGAATCGTCATTACAGGGCGCAGAAAATCTATCTGAACAAAATGTGGGAATGGAGTCTGTACTTGCAGCAGGTTTTCCATCTTTTAAAAAAGGATTTGATCTTGCGCAGGTGCC
>Ga0157380_10001155_pt1 | contig 17080 bp, 14 predicted proteins | sample S35metaG_FD_119757 | JGI IMG/M metagenome (GOLD analysis project Ga0157380, IMG submission 119757) | Switchgrass rhizosphere microbial communities from Kellogg Biological Station, Michigan, USA - S3-5 metaG | ecosystem: Host-associated > Plants > Roots > Rhizosphere > Soil | place: USA... | reverse complement strand
CTACGACTATCGAGGAAATTTCCTCTTCTCTCCCTGGGCTTTAACAAACAGAAATACCTGGTACGCGAACTTGCTGGGCCTTGCTGTCCTTGGGATGCTGTTGCCCGCCCTGGTAATGGTGAAGAAGAGGGCCCTGCGCGCTGTCCTGGTTGTAACGATCGTTTCGTTCTTGATGACAACGGAGCTGAGTCACCCCCTTTGGTTCGTAACTCCAAAGTTAAGAGATGTGCAATTCCCCTGGCGTTGGTTGGCAATCACCTCGCTCTTCGGCTCAGCGTTGGTCGCAGCCAGCCTGCCAAAGTGGAAAGAGATATTGCAGCAGAAAGTTCGTCCGCTTCATCTGGTTCCGATCCTGGGTGTGGCGCTGTCGCTCTTCTTTGTAGCCACTCAAGTTGTTTGGGATTCTGAGTATCTAAGTCGCTCGAGCTTCGATTCTCTGCTGGCGAACAGTCGCACGGCGGCGAGTTTCAAAGACTGGATGCCAGTGTGGGCTAACGAGAGCGTTCAGGCGTTCGCAGCTTCAGAGCGCGTCGAAGCCGGCGGGAGAAAAATCTCCGTGATCGACTGGCAGCCCGAACATCGCCAATTCCGGATCGAAGCTGGAAATCAAACTGAGGCTCGATTGCGAACTTTTTACTATCCGCTTTGGAAAGCCAATGGAGGCGGGCGTGAGCTCGAAATCAAAGCGGGAGTGGATGGTGCCCTGGTTGTTAAAGTGCCGCCGGAGGCGACTACTATCTCAGTGGACTTTCGCGAGCCTGGCAGAGTCACGATTGCCAGAACGGTCTCGTTGGTTGGCTGGCTTATGATCCTCGCGATCATGTTTTGGAGTTTCAATCTACGGCGAACCCAGCAAGCTAATGCCACGGGCTTGTACCGTGGTGCGTTACGCGGGCAACTACCCGAAGGCTGAAGAAGTTCTTTGGAGGCCACGGGCTTGACCCGTGGAGTTTCACGTTCATTGCTAAAGACGAACGATGCTTCGAATAATTGAGCCACAAACGTGAGTAACCACGGGACAAGCCCGGTGGCATGAATTCCAAACTGCACCACCGCCAACCAAACAACTCCCTTCCGAAATCGCTCACTTTGCGTTACATTAATTTCCCGCAAGAGACATCCTCGATGTCGTCATCTAACAAACCGTGAATACGACTCAAGCTGCCGAAGTCATCTCAGGAACTAAACGTCCACAGTCTGGTTCTCTCACCCGTATTTCCGCCATAGCTCGTAACGCTTTTCGAGAAGCCGTTCGAGACCGCGTGCTCTACAACCTCGTGCTTTTTGTTTTGCTGTTGATAGTGGCCGCAATCTTCCTTGGTGAGCTGTCCGGAGGACAGGAAAAGAGGATCATCGTTCATCTCGGCTTGAGTGCAATGCTTCTCTTCGGAGTGTTCATTTCGATCTTTGTAGGCGTCGGACTTGTCTACAAGGAAATCGAGCGACGCACCGTCTACGCCATCTTCTCTAAGCCCGTTGGACGAGGAGAGTTCCTGACAGGCAAATATCTCGGTCTCTGTCTGACGTTGCTATTAAACGTGATCGTCATGGGCGCCGGCGTATCGTTGGCTCTAATTTATGTTAGCCGCGGCTGGGATCCGCTGGTGTTGAGCATCTGGCCGTCGATTGTTTTGATTTATGTCGAGTTGATGTTGTTAACGAGCGTGGCGCTTCTATTCTCGTCCTTTTCGTCACCAGCTCTCTCGGCGTTGCTGACTTTCTTCGTCTTCATCATTGGTCATTTCAGCGCCGACCTAAAGGGTCTCGCGGGATCTATGGGAAGCACGGCTGCGCGTTGGCTTTTTGCGGCGCTTTATTACTTGTTACCGAACCTGGGGAACTATAGCTACATCACGCCCGCAGCTTACGGACAACATCCGAGTTCGGGAAGTGTGCTCGCAGCAATCTTGTACGCAGCGATGTATGTTGCTGTGGTCCTGGCAGCGGCGACGTTGATCTTCAATCGCCGCAATTTTAAATAGGAGCTCGTCGTTGGCTGACGCTCAGCAAAGACAAAGAATTCGTGATTTGGGACTGGGCTTGGTCATTGTCCTCGGTCTTGCAAGCGTCTTTCTAATCTCACGAGCCATTGATGCGAGTCGTCCGGTAGCTGATGTTTCGCTAGAGGAAGAGAAGCTCTATTTGACTGGTAACGCAGCCCGTCGCATCAGTCTCGGTTTTGAAGGTCTGATGTCAGACTGGTACTGGATGCGGTCGCTTCAGTATGTCGGCCGCAAGATTATGAGCGTGCCGGACAATGTTCCGATCGACGATCTGGGCGCACTGAATCTAAAACTGCTCGCGCCTTTGTTGGATGTAACCACGACCCTTGATCCGCAGTTCATGGAAGCCTATGAATACGCAGCTGTGGTGTTACCCGCGGTCAACGTTAATGACGCCATTCGTATCACCCAGAAAGGAATCAACGCCAACCCGAACGCCTGGCGGCTTTATCATCATCTTGGCTACATCTACTGGCAGCGCGGTGACTTCAAGACCGCGGCCGATTACTACGGATCGGGAGCCGCCACTCCGGACGCACCGGCATGGATGCAGGCAATGAAGGCGCGCATGCTCGTCGAAGGTGGTAGCCGTGATACAGCCCGTGAGATCTACTCTCGAATGGCAGAGGGTAGCAGTGACGATCAAATAAAAGAGATGGCTCGACGTAGACTGATGCAGCTCGATTCGCTGGATCAGCGAGATCAACTGCGCAAGCTGCTGACTGCCTACAAGAACCAGAATGGTCGATGTCTTTCTTCATGGCGCTTAGTCACGGGCGTGCTGCAGACTCTGCACTTCTCGATGGACAACAATGGCGCTCCAGTTGATCCAGCGGGGTTTCCTTATCGACTGGTTAAGGATGGCTGCGATGTTGATCTGGATCCCAAGTCCGAAGTACCCGCACGGTAATGGGCAAAGGGCAAGGAGAAAATGCCAAATGATCGCGATCTATTCAGAGCCTTTCGCCACTTTGCTCTTAGCCCTTAGCTCTTTGCTCGTTGCCCTTAGCCCCTATGCCGATAGTTGAAATCGAAAACTTAACGAAAGACTACGAAGTCGGATTCTTGCACAAGCGCAAAGTCCGCGCGCTCGATGGTCTTTCTCTGACTGTGAACGAAGGCGAGATATTCGGTTTTCTCGGAGCAAACGGCGCCGGCAAAACCACCACTCTAAAACTGCTGATGCGTTTGATCTTTCCTACTTCGGGAAAGGCCCGCATCCTGGGGCATGAGATTGCCGACATTTCAATGCATCAGCGGATTGGTTACCTTCCTGAGAATCCGTACTTTTATGATTACTTAACAGCTCGTGAATTCCTCGAGTACTGTGCCGAGTTGTTTGGTTATGCGACGAACGATCGGCGAAAGCGAAGCGAAGAGTTGTTGAGACGCGTCCGTTTGGACGAAAAGAGCTGGAACACTCAGCTGCGAAAGTTCTCGAAAGGCATGCTGCAACGGGTTGGCCTCGCTCAAGCTGTCATCAATGATCCGGACGTTGTTTTTCTCGACGAACCGATGAGTGGTCTCGATCCAATCGGGCGCCGTGAAGTGCGCGATCTCATTGCTTCCCTACGGCAGGAGGGCAAGACGGTCTTCATGTGCTCGCACATTCTTTCGGATATCGAAGTCTTGTGTGATCGAGTAGGAATCATGAAACGAGGAAAGCTTGCTCATGTTGGGCATCTCGACGAACTCAGAAGCCGTGCTGGTGACAGTGGCGTAATTGAAGTCGTCGCGACCGCGATCGACGAGCCGACATTTAGACAACACCTGGCGGGTTTCGATAAAGCTGCGATCAGTGCTACTGCCGGAGGTCTTCGGATTCAGGTTCCGAATGAAAGTGACGTCGATGGCGTGTTGGCGGTATTAAGGAAAGCCGGCGGGAAACTCGTCTCCGTCCAGCCGTTAAGACAATCTCTCGAAGAACTTTTTCTTGATAAGTAGAATGGACCGTGGCTGACCTACTTCAGCTTGAATCCTGAGACCACCATCTTGATATTCGCGCGATCCGTGGTTTCTGTCATACCGTCAAGCACCACATTGACAGGTAAGGTTTTGTTTGCAGCCAGCTCTGGTTGTTTCGTAGGTACGAACACAACGTAGCGCTCCCTGACAGGTTGGTTCTGGTGGTCCACCACTGCGGCTCTGATCTCAAGCCCGGTAATCGTCCTGCCCGTGAAATTCCGAACTGTGGTTCGAAGCGTCATCACGATGTCACCGAGCGCGCGGTTGGCCTCATCAGCCTCGGGTTCATCGAGCGCTATTAATGGGCTGTACTTGTCCCACTCGGGTGAACCAGGATGGATCGCATCTGCCAGTCTGGTTGTGTCTGCTCCCGCAGAGTTCTTTCCGGCGCGCATCAACAAATAAAACAGACCTGCAACCGCAACCGCCGCTACTAAAGCAACCACGATAACGATCGTGCGCCGGGATTTCTCATCTGTAAGGTCGCGTTCGGAAGTAACCATTGATGACCGAGATTCTAAGCGAGCCAGGAGCTACGGTAAAGCCCGTCAGTTCAAGTTAGACACTGGCACCACTCAAAAGTTCCGAGTTGCCCCGCAACTCTCTGGCTTGCCGCTCAGTATGGTGGAACAAGCTTCTTGAGCAAAAGCTCGAGCTGGCCAAAGTCGATTGGTTTAGTCACGTATTCATTGCAGCCCGAGGCGAGAGCTTCAGCATGGAAGTCTGACGTGTCATGAGCAGACACGACTACGATTGGAACTCGTTTTAGCGGGGGCATCGCCCGAATAAGCCTGGTAGCAGCCAACCCATCGATACGAGGTAAACTCAAGTCCATTAGAATCAGATCCGGGTGCAGGTTTTTGGCCTTTTGGACCGCCTGTTCGCCGTTCACCGCTTCGCAGACGTCGTAACCGCTCATCTCCAAAAGCCGCTTCATCATCAATCGATTGTCTTCCGAGTCTTCGACCAGAAGAATCTTCGGCCGGTGATACTGTTTCTGCATTTGTCCCGACCCCATGTTGCTAATTCGAACCGCCGTCTGCACCCTACTCACCTCTCAAGCATCGTAGATTTGTGTATCACTAGAATACGCCGCACTTTTTTGTTAAGATTCGCATTGAAACCCGACACATTGACTATGAACGAGCGGGTCTAATCCGTACACCGAATCTATGTCCGACGGCGCCTTGGCATTGCGTCGTCATATCGAAACGCAAAGGTCAAAACGTCAAAGCACGCCATGAAGCCCTTGTTATCAGAAGAACGTGATGCTGCAACGCTGCAAAACCTTGGGCGCGCATCTCTGCAAATAATTCACGACATCAAGAACCAACTTAATGGTCTCAAACTGTATGCCACGTATCTCCGGAAGCGGATGGAGAAGATAGAGGAAGCCAACGAACTCCAGGAAACACTGGGTAAGTTGATCGGCGGCATAGATCGGGCGGCAAACGATTTGAATGTGTTGGTACAGTACGGTCGACCGATTTCATTGAATAAACATCAGGGAATAGACATTCAAAAGTTAGTGCGGACAGTAACTATAGGTCTCAAAGAATCGGACTCGGCAGAGTCAGAGTGTAATCTGACCACCGAGTTAGACGAGCCGATTACGGGGGAATTCGACCCCACGGCGCTGACGGAAGCCTTCAGATCCATCTGTGTCGGTGCAGCAAAGGCGGTCAGTCGAGACCAACCGGCTCCGGTAACTGTGAGTCTGTCTCGTAAGGATATTTCCACAGTACCGTGCGCAATCGTCGAATGGAAACCAGTGAATTTTTCAAGCGACGATCCGTTTCGATCTTTCAATGGCAGCGAAGCTATCAGGATGTCTCTGGCGGCCAAAGTTATTGAGGCGCATGGAGGCTCAGCGCAATATAAGGATCAAGCTCTGAGAGTCTGTCTACCGCTGCTTTAAAGCGATGCTGTGCAAAATGTTTGAGGAATTAATTCAGGATGAGTAACGCAACCGGCGCAGGGGAGGGGAAAAAGGTGGAGAACAAGGATGTGAGGATTCTGGTCGTGGATGACGAGATAGCTGACTCGTTAAGATTGAATCTCGAGGACGAGGGCTATGCGGTCGATACGGCTGCAACGGGCGCTGAAGCGATCGAGCGGTTCGATCAAGGCGGGCATCATTTGGCGATTTGCGATTTGATGTTGCCCGACATTGATGGGCTTGAAGTAATGCGTCACATGAAGGACGCGCGACCGAACACGGAAGTCATCATGATTTCCGGACACGGTTCAACACCCAAAGCGGTTGAAGCCACCAAGGCCGGCGCTTTCGACTTTGTCGACAAACCTTTCGAATTTGACGAACTGCAGCTCAGGGTTGTGAATGCACTAAAACAACGCGAGTTGATTACTGAAAATGAAAACATGCGTCGTCAGCTGTCGACCAGGGCCGAATATTTCAACATCATCGGTTCGTCGAAGCAGATGCAGACGATTTACGAAACGATTGAATCGGTCGCTAAGTCAGACGCCAATGTTCTCATCGTCGGTGAATCGGGTACAGGCAAGGAACTTATCGCGAATGCAATCCACTACAACTCACTTAGATCCAAGAAAGCCTTCATCAAAGTAAACTGCGCGGCCTTGCCAAAAGAACTGATTGAGTCAGAGCTTTTCGGCCATACTAAAGGCGCCTTCACGGGCGCTCATGCAGACAAAGAGGGTCTGGTGCAACACGCCGCCGGTGGTTCCCTGCTGCTCGATGAAATTGCCGAGATGCCGGTCGAGTTGCAGCCAAAGCTGCTCCGCGTTTTGCAGGAAAGAAGTTATCGCAAGATTGGTTCTGAGAAGACTTACAGTGTTGATTTTCGTCTTATCTGTTCGACGAATCGTTTGCCCGCTGATGCTATTCGTGAGGGACTCCTGCGCGACGATCTTTTCTATCGCATCTCGACTATCACGATTCATGTTCCACCGCTGCGCGAACGGAGCGAGGACATTCAGCTTCTCACCGAATTTTTCTTAAAAATGTATGCCAAGAAATATGATCGGCCTATCACTGGCGTCTCGCAAGCTGCCTACCAGCGCTTGTTCGCGCACGGGTGGCCGGGCAATGTTCGCGAGCTGCAAAACGTGCTCGAGCGTGCTGTGTTACTCGCCAAGGGAAACAAGATTGAGCCATTCGACTTGCCCTTCGACAACGGCGGTCTCCCCGAGGGTTCGGCTGCTACTGCCTGGGACGTGCCACCAAACCTGACTCTTGAAGACATCGAGAAGCTTGTAATCGAGCGAACCTTGCAAAGGACTGGTGGCAATAAGCAGGCTGCAGCAAATCTTTTGGGGATTTATCGTCCTCGCCTTTACAGCAAGATTCGCAAGTACAACATCGACGTTGCGAATTTGGTTTCTGCCTGATATCCGACGGATTACTATCCTTTCACATTTCGAGTTAAGGTCTTGGGTCTTTGGCTTTAGGTCTTTGTCAAAGATCCAACACCAAAGACCTACGGATTAATGACCAAGAAATCAGATTCATGGAGAGGCGGGAGGCTCGCCGGTATTGATGCTTTGCGCGGCATGGCTGCGCTCGGCGTGGTCGTGTATCACGTGGTCGGTCAGGCCGAGACGACCTTGCCCCAGAATTTTCTGAAATGGCCAATTGTGTTATTTCAACAATTGTCTTCGTTTGGATATATCGGTGTTTTCCTCTTCTTTGTCATCTCGGGGTTCTGCATTCACCTCCAATGGGCAAAAGCCCAGGCCAGCGGCAATTCGGTTGAGATCAAATTCAGCGCATTTTGGAGGCGACGACTGCGAAGACTTTATCCTGCCTACCTGGTCGCTCTTTTTCTCTATCTCCTATTCACCGTGTTCGTGGTTGGGGTGAAAGTTACGGGCGCATTTATCTATGACCTGGTGATGCATCTCTTGATGTTGCACAACCTCGATCCCAAGACGGCGTACAGCATCAACAGTGTCTTTTGGACTCTAGCGATTGAGGAACAACTCTACCTCGCTTATTTCCTGTTGTTGTTCCTTCGCAAACGTTGGGGGTGGGGTCCAGCGCTGGTCGTGTGTGCAGCAGCAAGACTGGGCTGGTTCTTTTTCAGTCATGGTGCGTGGGCCATCTGGGGAGTAGGCATTCCCATTCCCGAAGCCGCAGCTTCTCATTGGCTAACGTGGGCGCTCGGAGCAGTCAGCGTTGAAGCCGCCTTTGGATTAATCAAGTTGCCGCGCTGGTGTCGGAATCTTTGGCTGGCGGCGGGATTTTTGATTCTCGCAGGTGCTATCTCGCAGGTCTTTCCGGTCACGAACAAGGATGGGTTTATTCATCGATTCTGCTGGTTGGTGTTGCATCCGGCGTGGGGCCTTGGCTTTTTCATAGTCGTAAATCGAGTATTTGAAGCCGAGAAGAAATGGCGTGCGAGATTGCGAATGCCGCGAGCCATCGAATTGTTTAGTTTTGTGGGAGTGTCATCCTATTCCCTTTACCTGATTCACAATCTTGTGATCATGCAGGCATGGAGGTTTACTCCTCCGAACTGGCCTGCTCTCGTTAATGGCATACTGCTGGTGATACCAACGACCGTGGCTTGCGCGTGGATCTTCTTTCAGTTCTGCGAGCGCCCCTTCATCAGTCAGGCCACTACGCCTCAGCCTCAGACTGAAGAATTGAGCCCTCAGCCGCCGCTATTCGGGCCCACGCTCGCAACTCAAGCTGAAGATTAAGTCTTAATCCCCCCTGCGCAGCTGGGGGATACTTCAAGTTGAGCCTACATGAATAGCCTTCAATGATCTTTTGGAATACCCCCTGCGCGAGCGGGGGGATCTTTCAAGTCCCGCCTTTGTAGGTTGGATCTGAAGTATCCCCCAGCTGCGCAGGGGGTATTCCAAAAAAACGATCTGAGTCTTGGTGTTAGCTTGTAATTGAACCATCCCCCAGCTGCCGCAAGGGGGATTAAGACTTTTCGGGAAGAGTTGTTTGAACTCTTAACGCCATTAATCAAAGTCTTCCCCTACTTCGGGCGGCTTGCGGGGGGAACAATTCCGTTCATGCGCAAATACTCAACCATCTGACCGTACTCGTCCGCTGCATGAATGACACCGAACATCGCCAGATGAAGTCGTGGCGTCTGGTTCTTACCCATGGTCACCGTTGTCACTACATTTTCAGCGGAGAAGGACGCCGCAGCTTTGTGACCCTGCGCGAAAGAATCTTTCAGGTACTTAATGATCTCGGCTTTGGTTTTCACGTCGTCAGGTCCATTCGGTCCTTTGCTTGGCGGAGCAGCATCACCGGTTATAGAAGTCCAAAAGAAGTAATTAGCCGACGCGGTGTGCCTGATGAGTTCGGCAAAAGTGCGTACTCCTTCGAAGCTACTGCCTTTGATACCCAAACTCGCAGGCGTAAAACCGTATTTCTCTTCAGGCATCGCTTCAGCAACGTCAACCAGAAGCTTCTCGTAAGTGGTTATTTCGCGATCAACGACGGAAGCGATGGTTGGCGCATCCGCTGGTTTGTCTTGAGCCATCGTGGTTACAGCCAGGCTGAGGATGATTAAGGTTAGAAACAGCTTGAATAAGTCTCTCATTACATTCGTCCTTTCTGGGTAAATGGAACTCTTGAAACTTGGTTACTCGCTGCGGAGAGCGATGATCGGTTCAACTTTTGTCGCCCTTTTCGCAGGCAACCAGCAAGCGAGTAATGCGACCAGCGTCAGCAGCGCTGCCACAAACACAAAAGTCGTTGGGTCGTTAGCTCCCACGCTGAACAGCAAACTCGAAAGCAGCCTGGTGACCACGAGCGAAGCACCGGCGCCAATCAGAACCCCAGTCAGGGCCAGCTTCATTCCCTGCCCTAACACAAGCTTCAATACTTGCGGCCTTTGAGCGCCGAGTGCGAGCCGTATTCCGATCTCACGAGTTTGCTGCGACACCATGTATGAGAGCGCCGCGTAGATTCCGGTGACAGCGAGCAGCAGCGACAAGACCGAAAAAATTGCCAACAGCGTCATTACGAAACGAGTACGCCAGTCCATTCCTCGAACAATCTCGTCCATTGAGCGAACGAGATACACCGGCATGGCGCGATCGACTTGGCGTACCTCTTTTTTGGCGGCTTCAAGAAACTTGTAAGGATCGCCTGAGGTCCGCAGTACATATGCAATCGCCTCCGGAGCCGGGATCTGTTCCAGCGGCACATAGATCGTTGGTTGAGGATCGGGTGGAAAGCCATCGCTCCGCACATCGCCAACAACCCCTACGACCTCGCGAGAAACATCCTGGTTGTCACCAATCTTCAAACGCTTTCCGAGAGGATTTTCGTAACCCCATATTCGTTGCGCCATCTTCGCGCTAACCAAAACAACCGGCGTAGTCCCCTTCGTGTCAGCGTTCGCGAAGGACCTGCCCTTTAAGAGCGCTATCGACATCGCCGGAAGATAATCTGCAGAGATTGCGATGATAGTAATTCGTGGTTCTTTTCCGGGCTCGGGGATCGGTTGGCCCTCAATCAACACCGGATTCAAGCCAAAGTTTGGGTAGAAAGGGTGGAACTGGGATAGGCCAACTGCCTGAACTCCCGGAATAGTTGCTAACCGATCGTGTATTTCTTTGAAGAAGCGGTGACGACGATCGCTTTCTTTGTATTCGGCGCCGCGAGTTGAGACTCGAAACGTCAGGACGTTCCCGGGATCGAACCCCTGGTCCAACCGCTGCAAGTTCCGAAAGCTCTGCACCATCAATCCAGCGCCTATCAATAGCGCCAGCGACAACGCCGTCTCAGCAATCACGAGTAGTCTTTGCAACTTGCGACTGCCTCGACCGCCAGTCGTGCGAGTTGTACCCGTTAATCGAGACACGAGATTGACTCGCCGTGCATACAGAGCAGGCACGAGTCCCAGCGCAACTCCGGGAATTAAGGAAATCGCAAGAGTAAAAAGGATAGCTGTGCTATCAACCTGAAAATTGAACCGTGGAATATTTAGACCGGTAGGAATCAACCAGCCAACACTTCTGCTACCCAAAATCGTAAGCACCAATCCAGGCACCGCGCAAAACGTCATCAGCAAAAGACTCTCAATCACCAATTGTCGAAGCAGGTGACCTGCGCCAGCGCCCAACGCTTGCCTCACCGCGAACTCGCGCTCTCTCACCACCGAACGAGTCAGCAGCAAGTGCGCAACGTTGCTCGAGGCAATCAGCAGCACAAACAACACTGCACCCAAAAGCAACAACACTCCCGAGCGCACTCCGCGAACTACACTTTCTTTTAGCGGGACGGCCACGGCCGTAATGTTTCGGTTAGTGTCGGGATACTGCTGTTTCAGGTCGGCTGAGATACGCGTGAGTTCCTGTTGCGCTGCGTTGAGCGACACGCCGCTCCGCAGACGCGCCACGACATAATAATTGTTTCCGCGCCTGGTCAGTCCTGTTTCCGGTTGGGCGAGCGGCAGCCAGACTTGAGGCTTCTCAGTTAATCCAAAGATGGGATTATCAAATCCGGCAGGCATCACTCCAATAATCTGAAAAGGCACGCTGTCCAATTCAGTGGTGCGGCCGATGACATTAGGATCGCCACCGAAGCCGTGCTGCCACAACTCATTGCTCAAAACGAGAACCGCTCGCGCACCTGGCTTATCTTCTTCGGGAGCAAACGTTCGACCGAGGATTGGTTTGACACCGAGCGCTTCAAAGTAGCCGGCAGAAACTTGCTGCATCAGCGGAGTCTGAGGATCGTCAAAGCTTGTCAGCGTGCGTGAGATATTGAGGGCGCCACCAATACTTTCAAACGATTGACTCATCCTGCGCCAATCAGCGAAATTGCCTGCGGCAGTCGGGTGAGTAACAGCGGGGTGGGCTGGATCGACTTGCCAGATCGCTATTAACCGCTCGGGATCTTTGAAGGCAAGCGGTTGGATCAGAATAGCATTCACTACACTGAACATGGTCCCAGCGATGCCGATGGCGATTGCCATTGCCACCACCGCAACGATAGTCACTTCCAGATTTCGCCGCGAGAGACGCCAGGCGAATCGCAGATCAGATAGCCAGCCTGTCATGTGTAATCCTCAAGAATGAATCGCAGCTAGCGCAACGGAAAGAATTCGCGTAAGGCAGGAAGGATCCGTTGGCTTACAAACGGCCAGGCTGATCCCTCATTGAATTCTCGACTCGTAACGTGGTAGCCCTTAGCCTGCATACGGTCACGCACCGACTTGGTGAAACCCGCAATGTCGACCTGGTCGGACACTCGGCGAGCGTCGTAGCGCCCCCAGTCCAGGTAGAAGTGCTGCGTTTTGTTTGCTGCTCGGTCCACTAATGCGAGTAGTTCACGGTCACCCGCGCTCAAGTGGTAAGCCGACTGCGCCATGGCTTTCCCAAAAACTTTGGGATATGACAGCGCCGTTTCGAGCGCGCCGAAACCGGCTTCATCGACACCCATCAGCGTGCGTTGACTCGCATCCTGCGCAGTTCGAAACTGACCATCAATCCAGGGCACCAGTTGTTCAGCGAGCATGCGGCGATGCACTTCACGGAACGTGCGCGCGTTCTCGTAGGCATTGGTCGATTCCACGAACACCGCGATCAGCGGAGACAGGCTGGTGCCAATCTCGCGATCCAACAACGCGTCGAGATGCGCGTTGTCTCGCATCTGGGTCCCGTATAAAACATAGAGCGTTGGATAACGTGTCGACGTATCGGCGTCGTAGCCGGGCGGCAGGTACACCCAAACTTTCCTCTTGCCTCCCCATCTCAGGGTCTCCGCCTGGGCAGTGGGTGTTTCAATTTCAAGTTGGACAACGCGCCCGCGCAGACTTGCAGCACTCGCCGGCAAGCTCGGCTCAGCCTTCGGCATTAACAACACCGAAGATGGACCCACCAGGTTGAATGCTGCTGATTGAATCGGATTCTTTGGATCGACAACATTCTGACCGTCGCTTTTCGAAAACTGGTAAGCAATACGAGCGTCCGGCGTGAACTCAAAAGAGGCGTAATGAAAGTTGGTGCCGGCAATCCGATGCATCGCGAGACTCTGTCCTAATTCGAGCATGTCGCCTTTAATCAAGATCTCCTTCTCGTCTCCTTCGTAAACGAAGTGGGTGTAACGGTCCGCCTCAACAATTGGAAAACCCTTCTGCGTAGCCAGGTACTCTTTCACTCGGGCTGCAGCATCGGGTTTGTTTTCGACTTCGGCCACCCAGCGTGCGAATTGCGATCTCGGTATCGTTCCCATCGCAGCTGCACCGGCCTTGGCCGTGGCGGTGGCAGGTTCACTCGGCACGATATCTACGGCGGCAATGTCAGTGTAGGAATCGCGAGCGTAAATTCGGCCCTCGGCAAACGACGGTGGCGTCCAAACCAAACGAGAGAAGAGTTCAAGCGAGGCCTTTTCGTTGTAGCCCGCCGGATCTGCTTGAGCAATCGAAAGCACACCTTGCTTGGTCACAACAACCAGATGACCATCGACTATGATCGGCCAGCCATCACCCGGCGTGCGTGAACGCCACGCCAGGTTTCCGGTCGTCGCGTCAACACAACTCAGAAAAGCACCCGAGTAGCCAAACAGATGGGAGCCATAAACCACTGGAGTGGAGTAATGAAGCTTTAATTCACGGGTGGACCAACCAGGCTCGGGCTTGGCGGTGGCCGAGGTGCGCAGCAAGACTGAGCTATCAGGCTTGTAAGTGATCAAATACTCATCCGGTCTGACCTTCACCGGATTAAGAATGCGTTGGTAGAAACCGGTGCCACCATGCTCGTAGCGCCACAACTCTTTACCGTTGAGTGGATCCACGGCGGCCATCACCGTGTCGCCGCCCCAAAGAATCAATTCCTGATTACCCAAACGCGCGAGCACCGGAGACGAGTAATTGACTGCGTCTGATCCTGAACGCCACGCAACGGCGCCGGTTCGTTTGTTGAAAGCCGTAACTGCTTTGTCCGGCGCGCCGCCAGTCAACACGATTACCAGGTCGCCAGTTACCAGCGGTGAAGTTGTGAAGCCCCAGTGAGGAACTTCCGCACCGAGTTCTTTCGCGATCTGACGCCGCCACAGCTCTTTGCCGGTGCGAAGTTGCACGGCTACTAGTTCGCCGGCTGGTCCCAGGCCATAAGCTACGCCTGCATCAATCGCCGGCGTGGAAACCGGGCCACCGGTCGAGCCATCTTTGCCGGGGAAAGTCTCTGACAACCGCACGCGCCAGTTCTCTTTTCCAGTCGCGGAGGACAGTGAGATCAGGTAATCCATCCGACCGTCAGAAGCCATCGTCACTGCATGACCTTCGCCGATGACTACACCGGAATATCCGGCCCCAATTGATTTGCGCCAACGAACGCGCAACGAGAACGGCTTATCAAAAACATTTCTTCCCGTGTCTGCGGTGCCGTCGAAATTCGCCCCGCGCCATCTGGGCCACGCGACGCCATCTGCCTGAGCATTGTTGCCCTGGGAACTTGCTTGTCCCACCACACCAAGGAGGAAAAAGAGAGCGGCGCAAGATAGCACTAGTCGTTTCATAATTGATCCTTAGAGACTATTCGGCATTTCTACTTCACGGGCTTGATTGCTGAACTGGCGTTCCTGCTGAGATTGCTTTTTGCCAGCGGCCGTCGCGTCTTACAAACGTGTCAGTAACGCGATATAGAAAGTCAGATTTTTGACCATTGTCATCGGTGTGCCGAATGGAGAGATAAACCAGCACCGCCGCGTGGCCGTAGTCAAATACTTGAATGTCCTTTGACTCGAAGGTGATCTTCACACCGCCCTTGGGAGCCTTGAGAGAGCTGAGTACCTGAGCTTTAGTAAGCACCTCGCCTTTAGTAGTAATCCGGACGAACTCATTTGCATAAATACGATCGGCAACGGTCGTATCACCACGGGCGAGAGCATCGATCAGTTCCTGGTTCAACTTGATCAACTCTGGCGCGGGGCTGGGGGCTTGTTGGCCAGTCGACGACGCTACTCGCAAATCAGCGACGGAGGCGGTCAGGAGTAACATAAGCAGAAGAACGAGGGGCATCACATACACCTTTCCACTCAAGTGAAGATGCATTTCACAGTCTTCTTGACCCGTGAACAACGATTATGTTGTGAGACGCGGCATGCTGTTGCGAGATGGATGGGAGGAATTCGAGAGATGGGTCGATTTAGGCTTGCAGCTCTGCCGCCGCGCAGTGCGGCGGCCGAGCCGCAGCCAAGCCTGGGAGTTCAACGTTAGTAGTGGCTACAGCGGTTGGCGGAGGCAGTCCTGGAATTTGGAGCGGTAGCTGCGACTGAGTTTTAGTTCGGTGCCATCCTTAAGAATCATCGTGTAGTCACCGTGAGACTGAAGGTAGAGTTCCTTCACACTGGAGGTGTTGACGATTGTCGAGCGGTGGATTCGCACGAAGCGGTCAGGGTTAAGCTGCTTCTCTAATTCCACGAGCGAGCAGCGATGAAGATACTTCCTTGGACCTGCATGCAATTGAACATAAACCCCGGCGGCTTCGATCCACGTCACTTCATCTGTAGGCAAAAAAATGACTCGACCCGCCACTTTAACCAGCAAACGATCGACGTACTGCGGTTGTCGACCATTCGCCGGGACGCTTCCGAATTTGTCGCGCTGGGTTTGTTCCAGCAAAGAAAGCAGCTGGGTACTCATCTCTTCGCGCTTATGCGTGCGGATAAAGTCCAAAGCCTTCGTCAGACAAGTGCCGAAACGTTCATCACTGTACGGCTTCAACAAGTAATCGAGCGCATTTACTTCGAAGGCACGCAACGCATAGTTATCAAAAGCAGTGACAAAGATCGTGACCGGCAAACGCTCCAAACCAATCTGATGAATAACTTCGAATCCACTCAACATCGGCATTTGAATGTCCAGAAAAAGCAGGTCGGGCTGCTCTTCTCGAATCGTTCGCACTGCGTCTGTGCCGTTGCTGCACTCGCCGATGACAGTTACTTCCGCACGCTTCTCGAGCAAATCCAGCAACCGGCGGCGCGCAGGCTTTTCATCATCAACTATTAAGGCGCGAATCTTCTGCATTACTTGATACGCATTGGGGGAGGGGCTTCACGATAAGGAAGAACGATCTCGGCAGTGACACCGCCGTTGGGTGTCTCGCGAAGATTGAACTGGTGGGCGCCGGGATAGAGTTGATCGAGTCGTTGCTGAGTATTTGAAAGACCGATGCCGGACTGTTCCGCCAGTTGCCATCCCGAAGGCAGACCCGGCCCATTATCGATCACTCGTAACTGCAGGCTACCGTTATCTCGCGTAGCCGAAACAGTAATGCAGTTGGCTCGCTGTTGTGCAGCCCCATGCCGAATCGCATTCTCTACCAGCGGCTGGAGAATCAAACCGGGGACCGCCGCGTGTAACGTCTCCGGTTCGATAGCCATAACAATCCGAAGACGATCCTCAAAACGCACTCTTTGAATCGCCAGGAAATGATCGAGCGCTGCCAGCTCTTCTTCAAGAGAAGTTTCCTGCTGCGTCGAGTGTTCGAGTGAGAGTCGCAGTAAATCTCCAAGATGTTCAATCATCCGGCGAGCCATAGTCGGCTCACGCTCGACAAAAGCAGAAATCGTATTCAACGCGTTGAATAGGAAGTGAGGCTGCAGCTGCGTCCGCAGTGTTTGTAGTCGCGCCTGGGCAAGCAGACCCTCGAGTTGCAGCGCTTTTAGTTCACGATTGCGTGACTCGCGGTAATAGTCCAACGCCATCCAAACGCCAACAATGAGCCAGTAGTTTTGAATGTTCCACTGAAAGGAGTTGGCAAAGTCCGTTCGCATTCTGGCGGCCACAGTAGCCTGGCCGTTGAGAAAGTACTCCACCACGAAGAATGTGATGACGAAGATGACTGTCCAAACGACGCTCGCCGGCAGGTGCAGTAATAATCGCTTCGTAAACGACTGCAGGTGGGCGAATCGACTGTCCATCAAAATAATGAACGGTGTCAAAGCACCCCAAACGTACCAACGAGTGAAGGCCAGACGCATGCTAGGTCCCGATATTCCCTCAGCGCCTCTGAATGAGAAGAACAACCCGATGAGCGTGAACAGAAAGAAGCCGACGAGCAGACGCTTGCCAAATCTGTCCCTCCAGGATGTGTCGTCTATGTTCATTACTCTTCGTTACAGTCGTCTACAGTTAAAGCGTTAGCTTCCG
>Ga0157380_10001152_pt1 | contig 17083 bp, 12 predicted proteins | sample S35metaG_FD_119757 | JGI IMG/M metagenome (GOLD analysis project Ga0157380, IMG submission 119757) | Switchgrass rhizosphere microbial communities from Kellogg Biological Station, Michigan, USA - S3-5 metaG | ecosystem: Host-associated > Plants > Roots > Rhizosphere > Soil | place: USA... | reverse complement strand
GTACCACGCATCAGCGGGCACGCAATCGGGCTCGCTCGGTTTCGACCGCCACCAGGCACTCGCTGGGCTCGGCCTCCGCTTTTAATAATACCTGAGTTGCATTGCCTGCCCCGCTGGCTCGCGCTGGCGGGGTTTTTTGCGTCCGCACCGGGTTGGATTGCGGACCGGCGGCTTTCGGCCGCTCGTCGTCGGATAGGGGACAATGTAGCCTTGGTTTACCAACGACGCGATCACTACGAACAGGGGAATGAAGGGCGTCGTTCCGGCGCATCTGAAGGATCGCTTGGACTACCCTGAGAGGCTTAGGTCGGACGGATTTAACCGCAGCGGAGAATGGAAGCCTGTTCTTTAGACGCGGGGCTGCCTATCATGAGGGTCGTGATGATATGTCGACACCTTCTTGTCCTCGCTACGGCAACCAGTTTCCTTAGGTCTTCCGATAATCTCATACATCGTTTGTATACTCTTCACCTGACGCCAATCATTACGATTGGGTATGTTTTAAGTGTGTTAGATTGAAACACACTGAAATGTTGATCTCAGAGATTCCCTTGTATACGGCCCTGCAAGGGGGAGCGATTCATGGCTATTTTGTTTGCGGCGTTAGCTGCCTCTATGGCGGCGCCCGATAAGCCCAGTAGCGCTATTCGGCTGCCATCAGTACCGCTGCCGGAAGCATCTTCGCCGATCATCAAAGTGGCACCAGCTCCCGACCGCCATCGACCTTCCGGGCCGGTGGCGCCCCCGATGGAGATAAAGTCCGAGGATCTACGTATTGCTCCTGCGCCATCGGTCCTCGCCGCGACTTTGGGTTATTTGCGGGCAGTTCCATCGGCTCCCATACACCAGCGATTAACCTGCGTAGTCGATGCCCATAACGGTACCCCGTTGAATTGCTTCCCGGCCGAAATTGTGGGAACCCCCTTAACTTGGCAGCAGTTCTTCGTCCGTACGGATTCCTATCTCGCAAAACCGGCAAGTGGGAACCAAGCTGAGGAAGATGCACAAAGACTTTTAACCGCGGCGACAGACCGTGTCCTAAATAGCCGTGTTCGCCGCGATCCATCCGTTCCGGAAACCGATAGCGCACGACTTATGACCTTCAACATTGCGCTGTCGGCAGCGGACGCTCATCCAGCGCCCGCTTTCCAAGATCCACTGCGTTTTGGTGATATTCGCTTGGAAACACCCATTGACGGCGATCTAATGCAGGACCTTTTCCCACCAGCTGCGATGATCAATCAGTCTGCGGCACGCGTAACGATAACATGTCAAATCGAAACGAACCGCAAACTCTTTTGCGCCGCGTCGGCGAATGTCGAGCCGCTTTCAGCCAAGCCGATAGAGCGTTGGCTAGATCGCTATTTCATCCTGGCTTCATATCAGGCCGCATCGAGCGTCACCGTGGCACCCAAAGGGGTCGATGGCAGCGATGTTATCGGTAAATCGGTCGCGTTGACTTTTCGGTGGCAGATGCCAGCTGAACTCAACGCGCCTGTGAACGACTTCATGCCGACACCGGTCGTGCGGCAAGGAGCGATTGATTTCGCTCGACGCGAGCAGTTGAAGCTCCCGCCGGCTCCCAAACGCACCCGCGAGCAATCAATATCGATACTTACAAAAATGCTGATCTGGCCTACGCAATGGGAGCTAAAAAATGACCATCATCTCGAAGACTCCATGCGTGTTGCGATGGTCGCTTCGAGCAATGGCAGACCGACGATCGAGCAGCAGCACCCGGGATACATAGCCGCAGTATCGAATGCTGTCCGCACGTCGATCGCGGCGAGTGCTGACAAGCTCTTTGACGACACCGTTAACATTTTGATCCGAAAGCTCCAGGGGTTGAACGAAAGTCAATTGGCAACTCTTGCCGCCGCAGCTGAGCCGATCGTGACGTTGTACGAAAAATCCGGTCCCTTGGCCCATTTGCCTCGCATCTATTCAAACGACGGTCTGTTAGGGAATCAGGATCAGCAGAAAGCGGAAGATATCAGGGTTCGTTACCTCGAAATACTTCTCTCGCAACCAGAGGGCGAAAAAGTATTGGAGACTTTCGAGCAAGCGCGACAGTTGGCGTTTGAAAATATGGCGCAGTTTGACCGCAGGGCTATTTGCGATGCACGAGAACCAATGCGCCAGGCTGCTGTAAGCTTTCTCACGACGCACGGAGCTGGAACTAATGCCCGGCTTCTCGATCTATCCTTAAAAGCCCAGTTTGCTGCCAATCCGTGCGGTTAAAGCGGCATCAAATAATCTATGGTCAAGGGGGACATGATGCGTAGCAAAAAAAGCATGGTTCAACGTTGGGCCGTTGCGATGGCGTGGCTGCTATTGACCGCCGCGCGCCAGGCAGCGGCTCCCTTGCCGGATATGTTGCTTCCGGCGGAACCCGTGCATCCGATTGGGATGCCGTTTACAGCTAAGCCGGGAGACGAGATTCTGCGGGCACAAATAGTAAAGGCGACAGTGGTTAAGCTGGATGTACCGTTCAAAGCTTCGCTGGACCGTTTCGCCCATGATTTCCAGCCCGGCGAGCAGCTCACCCCGGTACTAATACGGCCGGAAAAAAAGGGCGACGTTAAAATGATCTTCTGCGGTCCCGATCAGCGGGCGATGTCGAAGTTTGCCGCCGCAATGATCGGAGATTGGGCATCGAAATTCGAGAAGATCGTCCGGTTCTGCTTCGAAGACCAGAATAATGACGGAAAATTTGAGGGGTTCATTTTGGCAGGCGCCAAAGATCCTGCGTTACAAGCTATCAATGCAATTACGCCAATTGCCTACAGCCAAAGCGATATGGTGCCCTACAACAACGCAAGTGCGCTTTCCCTGGTCTACCGAAAATTTGTTCCGGAAACCCGGAAGCTGATTTTCGACTTAAAAATGACCGTCGATGGCAAGGTTCAGAGATTCGATTATATAAATTCGATGCCCAGGGGTGTGATGCAGGAGGACCGGCCGACCTATCAGACCAACCCCCAGAAAATTCCGTATCCCGTTCATTTCGATAATATCGTTGGTGCAAATCTTGGCGTAAACAAGGTAGATGGAGATGGGCATGCGGAAATGGTTATCAATTCCGATTTCAAACCAACCTTAATTAAACCTGTCGATATCCAGATGCAGATGATCTACATATATGTTTACAGATGATATTGAGGCATAGAATTGCAGTATGATGTCTAGTGTATCGTCTGCCGACATCAATCATAGCAATCCAGCCCTTCCAGACCTGTCGCCATTGCGTATCGTCATGACCGAATAGGTCGGTGGCACCGTCGCGTTCGTGCTGGGGAACGTAGGGATGGAGCCCTGAACAAAGCGGCACCGCAGTGGGGGCCATCAATTCGTCATAGTCTGCTTTCAGGACAGCGCGCGGGACCGATCTATGGCGTAAGTTGGGTCGCGAACTGCCTCACATCCGATCCGGGGGTAAACGATGGGACAGGTGATTTTCCGTCATCGCTGATGACCATCTGCTCGAACACCGGGCAGTCGGGATTGCGAACCGCTGCCTTCAGTGACTTGCATGCAATCGAGTATTGGCATTTCCGTCATGCCTACTTGTCGCCGCCCCGACTGAAGTTGATCGTGGTTCGGCGATGGCTCTCATCGTAGCTGACGGTTATCGAACCGCCGTGGTGAGGCCATTTCCAGGAATAGGTCTCGGCCCCTTCATCATATTGTTGGGGCGTGCCGTATTTATCGACGAACTTCCTTAAGACTGCGTCGCGCCCCGCTTCCCCATCGATATAGAAATCGGCCGCGAAGAGATGTTTGTGGTCGAAGCTGAAGTCTGCTTCGGCGACCGGGATTCCCTCCAGCGGTTCAGGTTTCCCCGCGGGCACATAAAGCGCCAGACCTTCATCGGTAGGTGGCATAGAGGGTTTCAGCGATGATGTCGGCCTCGCACCCCACCTGATGCCGGCGACAGCGGTTGGGAAAGGTGTCTTGGGTTTGTCGACGCAAAGCCTGTTCCAGGTGCTCGCAAAGGCGGAGCTGCCATTTTGGAACAACACCCGCCCGGAGTCATAGATGAAGGCGGTTTTCCCCGCCATGGCGCCGAAGCTGTTCTTCCCGTTGACGAAGCCGCAGGCCACCGTGGCGGACATGCCCCAGACATCGCCAAAATCTGCCGACGAAGGATCTTTGAGAGCCGAGGGTACGGCTTGCCTGGCAAGGGCAGCTGTCGCGTACTTATCGGCACGGTTCGGATCAACATCGACAGCTGATTTGGTCGCCGCAGGTTTGCCATTGCCGTTGTCTAGCGGGCGTCCAACGCTAAGCGCAGCCAGGAAGAGCGCCATCCAACCAAAGCCGATAATGCGCGATTGTCTCGAGTAGCCACTGCGCAGGAGCAACCAGGCGAAGACATAAGGCATTAACGCAATGCCGATAATTAGCAGGATCGACACCTTACGATGATTTGCCGTGGCCGTGGCATCGGATCCAGTCTGCTGGCCGTCGATCGGACCGCCGCACTGGGGACACGATTTGGCAGATGTGCTTATCTGGTTGCTGCATTCATGGCAGGCAATGAGAGCCATATGATCAATCCCCCTCGTAATTGCTGAAATTCACTGCACGTCGACGTTGGCGTGGCCTGCGATCGAGAATGTCTTCCGGCTGGGTCCGGTCAGGAGCGCCTGCATCTGCTGCATCGAAAGCCCGGCGAGCGGCTTGCCTCCGACGGCGGTGATGATCATGCCAGCCGTGAGGCCGGCCTTCTCGGCGCGGCTTCCCCGAAGGATCTGCGCCAGGTACGCGCCGGCGGGCAGCGGCGCAAAGATGAACCCCAGCGGTGCCGATGGTGGCGTTGTTATCGGCCCTGCGGTTGCGCCAGCTGCTATTGGATGGGCTGCGCGCCAGCGATCGACCGCCTGCACAAGTCCGGCGACCTCGGCGACTGCGAACCCGTCCGTGAAATCGCCGCCCCCCTGCCCCTCGAGGCGAAAGCGCCAGATCCCCAATTTGGCACCGGGCACATATAATTTGGCGATTGCCCGGATCACTTCGTCGGCGAGGTTGAACCCCAGTTGCTCGGTATAGGAGCAGCCGTCGAGGCGGGCACAGTCGTTAACATCCCGATCGATGACGGTGACCGGAACCTGGGTGATGCCCTGGCTCGTCTGATAATTGGCAACCTCGTAGAACTGCCAGCTTGGGCCCGTATAGTTGATGGTCGTGTAGACCTGCCAAGTCACCTGCCCGGTCCGCTTGTCCACAAAGGCTCGCAGGAAACTGTCGTTGGGCTCGCCGCTGAACAGCCCGCCCCTTTCCTGATAGATCGGCACCGTCGTGAACATGGCCTGCGCCGTCAGATCATCGTCTTTGAGGGTGACGCGCTCGGCGACATTGTCAGGCGTGAGCGCGGAGAGCAGGCGGATGGCCTTATCGGCCCTGGACTCGGCCATGCCGACGCCGGATGTCATCGTGCAGGCGGCGATGGCCGCGGCGACGCGATAGGCGCGTGGAGTTCGACGCATGTTTGGTTGTTCCCCCGAGAAGTCGATGGCGGTACGCCCCCGCTTCGACTTCACACCATGATCCCTGGTGATCGGGGAGTTAGTAAACCGAACGCATCCGGTCCCTACGACCTTTAGGCTCGGAGAGCCCTGGACATACGTCGCAGGCTCCCCGACCATAGGGTCAAGGGTGTGTGGACCGCGACGGGCGATCCAACCGATGCGTTTCGGGGTTACTACGCCCCAGAACCGTGCGTGGCGGCTCCGAGTGCATTTGAGCACGGCTGCGCCATCAGCGCAATTATTTGCGGAAGGATCTAAGCGTATCAGGGCGATACAATATGGATCATGGGGTCAGCCCAATGGGCCGCGGGGCAGCAATCGAGCCCTATCCGTTGGGAATGGCCGCTTTACCAGGCAGCGGCATGGCGGAACAGCGCCGCGCTGAGCGCCAGGTCGCTGCTCTCGCCATGCTCGTCCGTCCCCGCCAGCAACAGTAGGAATGCGGCTTCGGCCAGTCGATGCCGGCGCGTCTCAGGTATACCTTCGTCGGCGAGCGAGCTATCCTCGCGCCGGACTGCCGCGATAGCCTCGCCGGCCTGCGCCAGCGCCTCGGCTGCCGTCTCGACCGTGCCCTCCGGATCGCTTCCATGTTCCCAGGCTCGGCACGCTAGTCGCGCGGCCTGGGTAGCATCTGCTGCTCGGATGAGTAGTTGCTCTGGATCGGCTTGGATCAGGCTCACGGCGTTCGCGGTTTCAATCTTCATGAATTAAGAAAAACACGGCGCTCTCGCGCGCACAATTATTCGCGAACATTGAATTGAACGACTGATAGGCTTCAGGAAACTGGGTCACGCTCTTTGACCGCCGTCCGTCAGCCTTCGGGGACGAAAATACACTGACCTCGAGCTCAGCGCCATCGGAAGTGCGTGAGCACTGCGCTATAGGAGATTGCGACGGCGTATCCGACGACGGCCCGTGCTGTCGCTATCCTCGCCACTCGAACAACGAGTGTTAGCGCAGACCACGCTTTGATCTGAACTATTGCGGCGCTATCGTGAGCCGGGATGAACTGCATTGACCTTGCTCTACAGGCGCTACCGCGTGGCACTAATCATGTTGATCACCAACTTTGACTACGACAGCTGCCGGGGCGAGATCGAGACGATTAGCGGCGCTCAAACCGCGGACGAGGCTATCGTTCGAGGCAAAGAACTCGTCGAGAAAGGGACGCAGGAGCGGCTTAGTGAGAACGCCGCGTGGCTGCGTCTAAACCCTAAACCCTAAACCACACGCTCCGGAGGTGATGCCGGCGACGGGCGCTACGATGCCTGGTCGTTTTCCCAAACAGGTTGCCGCAATGAAGGTCGGAGATCCCGTGATGTATGAGGCCTGTTACGTCCGAGCCTGCCTGGTCGAAACGGAGCGCGGCGACTCACTAATCGATCGCGTCCTAAGCCTGAGTGGGCTGCGGGACGAGGTGCTCGCTTACCTCGTTAAGGCGGGCAAAAAGGGACGACTTTAGGCTCAAGTCTACGGACTTGTTCCTAATCCTCCCGGCCGACTAGGTCAGGTCCGCTATGGGCGACACAGGAACTGTCCGATCTTTAAACGACCGAGCCGACGAGACACCTGGCCACCTCAAGGGCGCATTAAGTGGGCGAGCCTTTGCATCCTTTAGGAGTCCGGCCGAATTCCTTCCTTCTGCCGTCGCGATTTATGATAGAACTAACGCGCTTATGGGGAGTCAAAAATGGGGCGGTATCCGCGCACAGCTCGGCGTGTCGTGCTTTCAGCCGGCGTACTTCTAACAAGCGTAGGCATTGGAGTACATCCTGACCCGCTCATCGCTGCCTCCGTAAAAACTGAAGACCTAAGGCAGAGTGTATTCGTCGAGGCAGCCCGCCAAACGCTAACGCCACGGCAATTCGCCTACCTCTATGCAAGAGTCGGCATCGCTGATGAGAATTTTTCTGCTTCGCTCGATGGACAAACCCTTTCGAGTCCAAAGGACGCGGCCAACTGGCTCAAGTATATTCCACCAGTTTCGGTTTCTGCAGGCGGTGAGGGGTTCTCAGCAGCCATAGACACCAAATCCACAGCGGCCTTCCTGTGGGACATCATGGGCGCTCAAGACGCAAAGGATATGGATGACCGTATACAGGCATTTCGAAACCAGAGTCCCAGCGCAGACACGAGCCTAGGCTACATGATACTTGCCGCGTTCAATCCGACGTCATCTCTCGATTCCGAACAACGCGATAGAATTCAAAAGGCTTGGGCCGAAACCCAGAAGGATAACCCTCAACTGCCCGGCCAATTTTCCACCCTTTCCCAGCTCGTAGGAAAGTTCGGGTTCGACAAAGTGGAAGACTTCGTTCGAACCTACCTAGCTAAGAACTCGACCGACGATGACATTGCGAAAATGGTCAGCGATCTTACAAATGGGAAAGCCGTCAAACTCGATCCTGATGACGTGGCCAGTGCCTGCCGGAAGGCGACTGACGATGGTAATGACGTGCTGAAAAAAGCAATGACCGATTATCTAGGTAAGGCAGAGAAGGCCAAAATAGACGAAGCCACAGAGAAAAAGTTTCAGCATGACATTCGGGAAACGGGGGGAATCTTTTCCCTTGCGTCGTCCATCGCGCTCGTGACGGGCAACGCAAAACTGTCAGGTCAGATCCAGAAGGTAGGAGATGGATCCGTAGCCATAGCTACTGGCATTCACGAACTGCTAAAAAAAGATGGCCTACGGCTAGCGGCGACGGCAAATATTGTTGGTGCTGCAATTGAAATATTCTCCGCATTTGGTGACAATCAGGGAGACCCGTTTGCAAGTGAAATCCTCAGACAACAGCAGGTCATTCTCGATAAACTTTATGATATTCAAGTCGAGATTGCAGAAACGCAATTTCAGATTCGACTGGTTGCCGATCTGGGACGAACCATTCTTAAGGAGTTGAAAACATCGACCATCGATATCCGCAATGACTTAAGCAGCATCAAACGAAATATCGATCAGCTTCGCTACACAATGCGCGACGACCTAAAGTCTCTAGCGGTCGCTTCTCCGCAGAAGGATTTTGACGAGGCGGCTGGGCTTTTCAATGTGGCGGACTTTCGGCAAGACCTGTCCAAGGGACTTATGTCCGTGAACGCCCAACTCATATACTCGAGGGCGCTGACGTCTCAAATGAGTTTGGCGACGTCGGTCGCGAGCTCGCCTCCACTCGCAAATCCCGGCACAATCGGTGCGGACGAGGTTAGCAACTTCCAGCCTGGAGATGCGTGGACGGGAAGGATGCCCGCGATAGTTGCGTGGCTGTCTGATCCCGACGTGCTCAGTGCCGCCGCAGCTGAGATGTACCTCGGCGCATCGCTCAATCCATTCGAAAGAACAGGCGCCGAGTTCAATGGGACGGCTTTGTTGGCATCTCTTGGCGACACGGCGCCCGACGACTATGCCCAGACACCCGACCCCGACGCATGGTACGCTGGCCTTGTCCAGTATCTGGAGCTTGCTCGCGTCGTGCCCGAGAAGGTCATATCCACTAAGGCCGACCTGGAGCTGATTTCCGAGCAAGGCATTAGAATTCACCGCGCAGCCTCGGTCCTGCGGAATGGCGCTCCAATAGCCTATGCCGTGTGGCGACGCGCCGTTGTCCAAGGGCAGGAGGTGTTCGAAAGGGAGATGGACGAGGCGGTCAGGGAGTCTACGGGCGGTCGCATCGCCGGCCTCAAGACATTGGATGAGCTAGAAGTGAGTTATGATGCTGCTCAGGCGGCGGGATTGCTCATTTTGAAGCGACAGGCGTCGATCGATTACGGGCAGCGACTAGATGATAAGGATCGTCCATTCTACTCGGAGTGGACGATTGAGTATCTTACAAAAAATACGGGGCAAGTAATAAGTAAGGACGACGCGAACAAGCTTCCAACTTCTCAAATTCGGTTTCGAGTGACAATTAATAAAGGCTGCGCTTATTCCTATCAAGATGTTCAGTGGACCGAGGAAGGAAAGAAGTTACTCGGTACTACGCTCCTCCAGAATCAATATGGTGGCTACGAGCGTTATTGCGTGGATGATCTACCAACCGCCGAAAGAGCAATCACAGCCGACTCGGTGGATTTAGCGAAGGCGGCCCTTCTGGAGCGTATGCGTAATCACCTGCTCGAACTCACGCATAGTCAGGTATTCCATCGCAAGCAGGCGGCCCCAGACTCGACCCTGACTGCGATAATGGGAGCTTTTAAGGCTAAAGTAGAGAATGACGTTAATTCGCACATCGCGGCTATGCTTTCTGAGACTGACCCGAATCAATACCTGCCGCTCTCCGATGACGACCGCGAGTTGGTTCGAGTACGAAATCCCGGGGTTTCCGGGCCGGAACTGGATAACCTATATGAGAAGGCGCGACGTCTTGACCCTTTTTCCGTTTTCAAGCGGGCTCGCAATACCATGACCATCGCGGACTTTGTTCTACGTCTAGGAGTCTATGAGGGTCTCGGGATATGCCGCTTCGGCTCCGGCGTGTTATCGAGAGCGGTCTCCGGACCGCTATTCGACCCGACTGCTCCCGTCGCGACTTTTCCGGGAACAATCCTGAAGGCAGAATGGGGCGCGCGCGCCATTGATAAGCGGTTGGCCCAGGTGACCGAGAACCGACGGCAATTTCTTTATTTTGCGTCCTTCGACGAAAGAGAAACCAAAAACTGTACAGCTGGACCGAACTCTCTTAGATTGGGGCTCGAACGGCTTGATGCGTATAGGCGGGTGAAGACAGATCTTGGACCAAAAACTCTAAACCTCCTTTCGCTGTCCGTTTCTCCGCCCATGCCAATTAATGCAAATCGCTAGGACTAGACGCGTGGCGCGGCTCTACAATCGCGATGCCGGTCGTTGGGCGAAGGCTAAAGGCTCGCGTTTCCCACACAGCGCGCGTCCAAATCGCGCGCACCAGCCCTAGGCGTGTCGCTACTGCTGACGCTCTCGTACCGGCTGGATGCAAGGTCCCGGACCCGCGGACAGATCCACTACGGCAATTAATATTTTTCGCTACCGACCGTGTGCACATGAGAATTAAGATCACACTTAGACATCATGCGCTAAACTCAGCAAAAGGTTGCGGCAGCGGGATCGCGCGCATGACTGTGCGGGTGGTCAGTAGGACCCTCTGCTGCGCGAGCAGAGGATCTGGGTACGGAAGAGGCGATCTCCCGCCGCTTCAATGAAGCGCTGCGTTCCATGTATCCCGCCGTATATCCGAGAATCAGTTTAGCGCATTCTCTCGGCCGTTCAGGCCCTCTCGCCCATCGCGTGAAAGCAGATGTTGGATGAGCTTACTCTGGAAGGCTCCAATGTTGGACACCGCGTAATTGATTTAGCTACCCTTCAGCTCGGTAGCGCATCTGCGCTGGAGCAGGGGTTGTGGCGGCCTACCGCTTCCGCTCATCGCGAGGCCGTCGACGTCGTTGCGTTCATCGCCCGGCGCGGCAACCACCGCCCCGTCGCCGAGATCGTCCGCGTCGCCGGGATCGATCCCGCGACGGCCGCCCATGTGCTCGCCGATTTCAGAAGGTTGAATGCAGCGGTACGTGAGGTCTCACGCCACCTCCTCCTCTTCGGTGTTTTCTGGTACGGGTTCGGCATTCTGAAAATAGCGCGCGTAAGTCCGCTTTAGCTTGCGGACTGCCACTTCGGAATCGACTTCCAAGCTCAGCCGCTCCTTGTAGAACTGCATGCGAACCCGTGCGTCATGGATGATTTCCGCCCAGGTACGAGCCCAGACACGCACTTTGGGATTCTGGGTACCACTCTCGTAGAAGAGACCCGGCGGCTTTCCCGCCTGATTGGACAGCGCCTTGGCCTCCTTGCTCATGCCGGCCGAGACAACCCAAAATTCCCACTCGGCCTGTCCGACGGCGAAGCGATCGTCGGATGCGACCGCGGACGCATAGCTGAAGGCCTGCTGAAGCTCGGCGACCCCCACCTCGACGGTAGGCCGCTTCAACTCGATGACGAGATGCTCGATTTCACCGGATCGCATGGGCTTGGCGGCGCGCGAGATCATGAGATCCACGATCCCCACTGATCCGTCGAGGCGGCGAACGGGGCGATCGATCACCTTCTTCTGCTTGGCGAGCTTCGCATGCTTCTTCAACACCTGGGTCAGGCCTTTGTCCGACACCGTCAGGTTATATTGCTCTCCGAACAACCAAATGTTCTGGGCGACCAGCTGGTGTAGCTGCGCTCGCTCGAGCAAATCCTTGCTATGTTCCTCGTTGTAAATGAGCTCTTCGAGGCCGTGGACGAAGGTCAGCCGATCCGCCACTGTCGCCGAGGCCTCGATGATGTTCGACAGCGTGACGTCTGCGAGCAACGCGGCGAGTTCGGCCAGCTTGTTCTCCGGCAGCTTGATGACGTGTTCGAGCACCGACCGAAGCTCATTGGGACTGCGCTCGATAGCCTGACGCAGAAGTTCGAAGTTGAACCGCTTGGTGGTGGCCGGCAGTGCATCGAAATCCTGGATATGTTCCTTGACCGACACGGCGACGAGATCAAATACTTGTCGCTCGGTCTCTTGCGCACTTGTCTGGGCCTCAGTTTCGTAGGGATAGACGTTCTCGTCCTTCCACTGCTGGATGACCGAGCGGGTGTCCCTGACGCGGCGCTGACGATAATAGGCCTTGGTGATAGTCTTGGCCTCTTCGATCGCTCCATTGACCTTGCTGTCGAGACCATCGACGTCAATCAGGTTACGCTCGGCTAATTCCGCGAAATAATCGGACCTAATGTAGCCGACGAAATCGAGCCCCGGCACGTGGATGCGCGGATTGCGTTCGGCAAGTGGAAAGCCCTTGCCGTCGCAGAGATAAATTCGCCGCTCGCTGCGAACCGCCCACTCGACGATGTCGTATTCGGCGGTGAAGGTGCGAGAGCCGTCGGTGATGGGTGAGAGCGTGAACGGTTCCAGCGAAACGATATAGGTTTCCGGCTTGATCAGGCTGCCCTGGAAGGTGATCGCGATCTCGCGATATTGATTGAGGTAGAGCGCGAATTTCTCGCCGATCCGATCGAGCGCGTCGACATTCGTGAGAGCCCGGGTGGCGGGCGCGAGTTCGGTGACGCGAACGCTCACGCCGGTCGGGCGCATCGTCTCCGCGGCCTCGTCGGAAACGATGAGATCGGTCGGATCGTCTGAAATCAACTGCGCGGTGTAGGAGTAGTGCTTTCCGCCCTCGGCGTAGACGATCGTCCACTTGACCACCCGACCAAGCGAGAGAGCCTTGAACCGGCCCTGGCCATCCTTGCCATGCAGGAAGCGATTGCGCTGTTTGGAGAGCCGGGACGTTCGTTTCCAGCTGTCACCGAGGCGTTTGAAGCGATCGGCGATTTCCGTGAAGGGAATGCCCGAGCCGTTGTCCGAGACGGTGATCGCCGTCATCGTATCGAGAACGTCGAACTCCGTCGTCACATTGATCTTGTCGGCATCAGCATCGAGGCCGTTCCAGATGAGTTCCGATACAGCTTCGAGCGGATTGGTGGACGCGAAGCGAGTCAGATGGTGTGCGGTGAGCTCGATCTTGTGGTGTGTCATCTGCTGGGCTGGCCACTCGTCATAGCGGGGTTATTACTGAGCAGAATGCATCGGTCATTCCTGCCGGCCCCAGCCGCTTTCTTTCGATGGCAACTTGGCGCCGAAGGGTAAGTCGATGCGTATCTCGACGCGGTTGTCGTTCTTGTCGGTGATGAACTCAGACGCCAGGAAGCGCACGCCGAGCAGCGCCTCCAGATTGGCCTCAAATAGGGTCTGCAGTGATTTCTCGAGGGGCACTGCGCCACCGTTGAGTTCGGCCACACCGGTCGGGGTGGTTCTGCGCAGCTTGAGATCGCTCATGCGGCATATCTTCCATCGGTGAGGCGGCGCGCCATGCCAAGGCTCGCCAGCGCTTCGAGCACCGGCCGCACGGTAGCGGCGCGCTTGCTCGTGAAGTTGCGCGCGATATCCTGCGCGGCCATCGGGGCGCGGGCGGCTGCGAGGATGGACTGCACGGCACCAACCTGTTCCGGAAGCGTTGCGGGCCAGGGGATGACATTGTTGACCAGCACCACTGCTTCGCCAAGGTCCAGCGTTGTTGCAACGGGTGCGCGATAGCCCGGGTCCTGGAATTCCGGCCGCAAATAGCGAATGATCCCGCGCGCCTCTTCCGCCGCCCGCTCCTTGTTGAGCGCCACCAGACGAGTGAGGATTGTTTCCTCGTCTAGCACGCCCATCGCGAAGTCCCCTCCCCAGCCATAGACTTCGGCAACGAGCGTGTCGATCGCGTCATGATGCTGACGGATCAGGGAGACGAGACCGCGATCATGGATGTCGCGCTCGGCATCGGTAAGCGCCCGGCCTTCGCGTAGCGCTTCGAGGATGTTGTAAAGCTTGGTGAGCGTCAGGTCTTCATGATCGGCGAGCACACGCTTGCGTAGGGCATCGAGTGCTTCGGCCTCCGCACGGATGCGGTCCCTGATCACTTCCGTGACGTGGGCGGGGAAAGGGAATTTACCGAAACAATCGGAGTGATTATAGTTTGAATCATTGCCGACCCCTAACCATGCCCCGGTCCGCATGGCCCACCTCAAATGAATCAAGCTGCTCAAAATTCCCAGGAAAAAGGCGTCCTCTAGCGCAATACCGATGACTTTCGCATCCGGGACGATATTGGATGACTCAAAGCTGAAAATTCGATGCTTGGCCGTTCGACACGTTACAATAAACCTCGAAAGGCCAACTAAGCCCCTGCGGAGCGTGGGCGCATTTTCCCCAAACAGCCACCAGTTATTCCGCCTAGTGAGGCGTCGGTTCTGATCGCGCTCAGGTTTTACGGCATGTAAGATGTGTTGAAAAAGGACTGGACTAGCGCGCTGAGCGGCTGCTTCCGTTAACCCGTAGAAATCGATCACCCATTTTGCTTCACGACGCTGAACCAAGTCGCGTCCGATGATGTATGGCTTTAAGTTGATTGGCGGAGCGGAAGGCGAAATTCTCATCCGGCGTAAATCAGACTCGATCAGGCGGAACCCAAGACCGAGAGGGTTCATCCCTTGAACCGCGAGGTTTCCGTTGGCGATCAATTCGGACGTCGCCTGCAAGTTTGGCCCAACCGTAAGGTCGCTATTGATCCGTTCGGCGAACATCGATCTTAGAGTTACAAATCTTTCGCCGTGACCGTCCGGTACAGTTCTCTCGTCTACCACTTCTTGGAGGAGGGAGGGACCCATCGATCCTCCACACGTCATAGCGATCCGGACATCTGCGCCGTCATTGCCGTCAACCCAAGGATGATCTGCTATCGCGAACAGCAAGCGGCATTTAGCTGCTTCGATCACCGAACGATTGAAGACCTGCGTTATCGAATTCGTGGTAATGAAGCCGAAGCGCTCGGTTCGCTTCTTTGCAACTTCTCCAGCGGAAATAGCCCACCAGTACATCACGAAATCTACGGATTCGGATACTTTGCCATAGGCCGTCCGAACGGCATTCGTGTAGCCATCGCCGAGTCGCTCTCGCATCCGCTTGTTACCAATGAACGGCGGGTTGCCGACAATGAAGTCAGCCTTCGGCCACTTTGTTGCGCGTGGCTTTACATAGCGATAAATTTCTATTCGGCCGGTTTCGTCGGGAACGAGCTTTCCAGTGACCGGGTGCTCCTTGAAGCTGACCCCGTCCCAAATGGTCACCGGCACACCCGTTTGATCCCGCTCAAGCACGCGGTGATCCCACTCGATCAGCGCATCGCGGTTTTCTATGGTGCGGATGTCTCGCAGGATCGGCTCAGGAGGTGCTCGATCCTTGCCGTTCACGCGGAAGTGCCATTGCAGATAGCCGATCCACAGCACCAGTTGCGCGATCGCCGCAGCGCGCGGGTTAATCTCGATCCCAAGGAAATTCTCGGGTGTGATGGTGTGACCCGTCAGCTCGGCTAGATACTGGTCGTCACCAAGATCAACGAGGAGATCGAGCACCTCGCCTTCCAGCTCCTTCATTCGCGCCATGGCAACGTAAAGGAAATTGCCGGTGCCGCAGGCCGGATCGAGCACCCTCGTGCCCGCAAGCCTGCCATGGAATGCCTCAACGACTTTGCGCGCCGCTTCGGGCTTGCCTTGATCGATCAGCTCGGCCGCAGCGACACGGACACCCGCCCAGTCGGCACGCAGCGGCTCGATGATCGTCGGGCCGACCAAGCGCTCGACATAGGCACGCGGAGTATAATGGGCGCCGAGCTTCGCGCGCTCCTTGGGATTGAGCGCGCGTTCAAGCAGGGTACCGAAGATCGCGGGCTCGACTTCAGTCCAGTCTTTCCCTGCCGCCTCAATCAGCACCCTAAGCTCCTCGGTTTCTAGCGGCAGCGCCTGGGTGTCCTTGAATAGGTAGCCGTTGAATCTCTTCACGGGCACGCCGAGCGCGGGCGCGAATTCACCGTGGTCCATTGCCTGCCATAGCGCCGACAATTGGCGGTGAAGATGCTCGGGATGATCGAGCTGACCACGCAACAACTCCTTGAAGCTGTCCTTGGGTAACAGCACGCCCGTGTCTTCGGCGAACATCGTGAACAAAATGCGCATAAGAAAGCCGCTGGCCGCCTCCGCCGAATGGCCGCGCATTTCCAGCCGGCGGGAAACGGTCGCTAGGAGATCGGCTATCTCGCGCGTGACGCGGACCGCTTGCGCGGAAGGGTCGAGGCTGGCGGGCTTCGTCCAGATCGCGGCAAGGCGCTCGCGCACCTTCTCGTCCCGCAAATCGTCGAGCATGAGGCGATAACGCGAACGATCGGGGAACTGGGCGTACGCTTTGCCCGTGCCGGTGAAATCGGCATAAACCTCAATGCAGTAGCCAATATCGGCGACCAGCAGGAACGGCGGCCAACCGTGGTCGACAGGTAGCGCCTTGGCATAGCGCTCCGCCTGCCCTTTGGCCTGCACCATTGCCTTTGCCCAACCTGGCGTGCCACGCCTAGCCGTACCGCGCTTCACACGTGTGGTCGCCGTCTGGCCGAACAGGTCAAGATCATCCTCGCCGCGTTCAGCGGCCGCTCGGTCGGCCTCACTTCCCTGCTTCGCCTCAAGGATGAAGGCGCCTCGCTTGTAGCAATCGATCCGACCGAAGCTTTTGGTGCCGTCGCCATTATCCTGGAAAACGCGGCGTTCGAACACGTAGTCGTTATGGACGTCGTCGGCACGGCTGCCGTCTGGCGCTGCAACGCCGATCAGCGTGCAGAGGCCATTGATGAAACTCTGTGTATTGGCCAGTTCGGATCCCCCAGTGCCCCGCCAATAGCTAATGAATGTCTCGATCTCAGATTCTCGCCCCATCCCGCAACACTAAGGGGTGGATTGGCATTCGGGCAACAGTTGGGTTTGCGCGACAGAATAGCCCGCTTGGTATTTAAACGCGGAAACACGCCCGATAATGCTGACATTGTATCTGTAATGGAGCAGCCGATTAGCAGCTCTTCCGTATACACGGCGTATACACAGCTCTGAGAGCCCGCCGACCAAATAGCCCAGAGATTTCAAAAAATGGCGTTTTTCCGCGGGTTTCGTGGTCGGGGAGACAGGATTC